>Ga0210384_10000664_pt1 | contig 51655 bp, 44 predicted proteins | sample IncBWH2MmetaG_FD_160574 | JGI IMG/M metagenome (GOLD analysis project Ga0210384, IMG submission 160574) | Forest soil microbial communities from Barre Woods Harvard Forest LTER site, Petersham, Massachusetts, United States - Inc-BW-H-2-M | ecosystem: Environmental > Terrestrial > Soil >... | reverse complement strand
CGGCGAGTGGGCCTCGCCGGACAGCTTGATGGGTTTCTCGGTGAGGAATTGCTTGAGGTTGGACCAGAAGCCGTCGGTAACAAACTTCGTCGGCGTACCGAACTTCGGCACGGCGGAGGCGGGTACTGGTATCGCCTGCGCGCTCGGCTCCGGCGCGCGCGGTTTGTTCATCTCCGGCGGCAGTAGATTAATAAATGAATCCGGCAACGTCTTCCCCTACGTATAGAGACGCAAATATACTCTATTCGGTGTCCACTGAAAGTACGATTCTAGCGGGGCCGGTTTGGTTGCACCCCATACCGGCTGACACCTTACTACCATTCATTGTAACATACGTCATTACGCTGCTTTCCGATGTTTCCCGCCATACACCTTTGGGGAAATGACGGCACAGAAGGGACCTGCTCTGATCGACCTATGGCCGAGCCACTCGAACTGAAGAAGACGCTCAATCTGCCGAAAACCGATTTTCCGATGAAGGCCAGCCTGCCGCTAAACGAGCCCAAGCAGCTCGCCGCCTGGCAGGAAGCCCATCTCTACGAGCGAATTCTGGAAGTCCGCAAAGGCCAGCCGCTCTTCGTTTTGCACGATGGACCGCCGTATCCCACGGGCGAGATTCACCTGGGCACCGGCCTCAACAAAGTCCTGAAAGACATGATCGTCAAGTCCAAGAGCATGGCGGGCCATTACGCTCCGTACGTGCCGGGCTGGGACTGCCACGGCCTGCCTATCGAAACCCAGGTCGAAAAAGAGCTCGGCGGCAAGGGCAAGGTTTCGCCGGCCGAGTTTCGCAAGCTGTGCCGAGGATTCGCCACCCGCTACGTGGAGCAGCACAAGAAAGAATTCAAGCGCCTGGGCATCTTCGGCCGCTGGGACGATCCCTATCTCACCATGAGCCACGATTACGAGGCCACCACCGCGGGCGCGTTCCTCGACTTCATGGAAAAGGGCTACGTCTATCGTGGCCGCAAGCCGGTCTATTGGTGCCTCCATGACAGTACCGCGCTGGCAGAAGCCGAAGTGGAGTATGAGGATCACGTTAGCCCCTCGATCTGGGTCAAGTTTGGTGTCGTCGGCGGAAGCGGGGGCAAAGGCGACGCCGCCAAAATCGGCTCCGACGTCAGCGCCGTCATCTGGACGACTACTCCCTGGACCATTCCTCACAATCGCGCCCTGGCGTTTCATCCCGATTTTGAGTACGCCGTCGTCGACACCGAGAAGGGCGCGCTGCTCCTGGCCGCGGATCGTGTGGGCGCGCTGCAAGCCGAGTGTGGCATCAAGGAAGCTCGCGTTCGCGCCACATTTAAAGGCGCCAATTTCGAGGGCATGAAGTTTCAGCATCCCTTTTTGCCGATCCAGGTGCCGGGAGTTCTCGCGGGATATGTCACGCTCGATCAGGGCAGCGGCATCGTCCACACCGCCCCTGGCCATGGCGCCGACGATTTCAATACCGGGCAGAAGTACGGCCTGGAAATCTACGCGCCCCTCGACGATCGCGGCGTCTATCTGGAAGGCTTGCCGGAGTACAAAGGCAAGGACGTTTTCTCCGCCAATCCGATCATCGTGAAGCTGCTTGGGGACCGCGGCGCGCTCCTCGGCCATCACGAGTACAAGCACAGTTATCCGCATTGTTGGCGCTGCCACAATCCCGTAATTTTTCGCGCCACCGAACAGTGGTTCATCAAGATCGATCAAGCCGCCCATGGCCGGAGCGAGACGCTGCGCCAGGAATCCCTTGCGGAAATTCGCCACGTAAAGTGGATTCCCGCCTGGGGCGAAGACCGCATGTACGAAATGATCAAAGAGCGCCCTGACTGGTGCGTCTCGCGCCAGCGTTTTTGGGGCGTGCCCATCATCGTTTTCTACTGCGACGCTTGCGGCACGCGCCTGGAAGATTTCAGCGCCCTTCGCAACGTCGTGAAGTGGTTCGAAAAAGAAGGCGCGGACGCTTGGTATCAGCACACTCCGGAAGAGCTTTTGCCCGCGGGAACAAAATGCTCCTGCGGCGCTACCAAATGGCGCAAAGAGAACGACATTCTCGACGTGTGGTTTGACTCCGGATCATCGAACCTCGCCGTCTTGAAAGGTCCCGAGTGGCCCGCCGACGTCTATCTCGAAGGACCGGACCAGTATCGCGGCTGGTTTCACAGCTCGCTGCTCATCGCCACTGGCCTGCGCCACAAGGCCCCGTTCCGCAGCGTGGTGACCCACGGCTGGACGCTCGACGAAAAAGGCACACCGATGTCCAAGTCCCTGGGGAACACCTTGTATCCTGCGGAGATTTCCGAGAAGTGGGGAGCGGATCTGCTGCGCTTGTGGGTGGCGTCGGTGGAATATCAAGCCGACGTGAAAATGAGCGATCGGGTGATGACCCAGCTCAGCGAGGCGTATCGCAAGATTCGCAACACGTTTCGCTTCGCCCTCGGCAATCTGGCTGATTTCGATCCCTCGCGCGATGCGCTGCCCAACGAGCAGCTCGATGAAATGGATCGCTGGATGCTCGAGCGCACCGCCGATCTGGTGAAAAAGTGCCGCGAATGGTACGCCGGCTACGATTTTCACCGGGTCTACCATGCCATCCACGACTACTGCGTTGTGGACCTGAGCGCCTTCTACTACGACGTGCTGAAAGATCGCCTATACACCAAAGCGGCGAAGAGCAAGTCACGCCGCTCCGCGCAAACCGCCGTTTGGAAGATCACCAGCGCCCTGATCCGGCTGGCCACGCCGGTGCTGGTCTTCACCGCCGAGGAAATCTGGAAATACGTGCCGAAGGCCCCCGACGAACCCGAAAGCATCCACATGTCCCTCTTTCCCGGCGAACAAGAACTGCACACCGGTCTCGCCGCCGACAAGCTGGCCGCTTGGGAGCTCTTGTCCAAAGTGCGCTCCGAAGTCCTCAAGGCCCTGGAAGCCGCCCGCAACGAAAAGAAAATTAATTCCGGCCTGGAAGCGAAAGTGTTGCTCGGCGCCGACTTGGAACTCAAATCCAAGCTTAAACACTACTTGTCGGTTCTCCCGGCCCTCTTCATCGTTTCTCAAGTGGACTTCCTGAGCGGCGGCGCAGGAGATTATCGTTCGGATGCAATTCCGAGTCTGGAAATCGCCATCCGCAAAGCCGACGGCAAGAAGTGCGACCGCTGCTGGAATTACTCCATCCACGTGGGCGAGAACACTCGTTACCCGACGGTCTGCGAACGTTGCAGCGAAGCCCTCGCCGAAATCGAAGGGACGCAAAATTGATCCTGCCCCGCCGCCTGCGCTGGCTCTGGCTGACGTTAGCCATAGTGCTGCTCGACCGCGCCAGCAAAGCCTGGTTCGAGGTGCAAACCTTTGAAGGCTGGCGCCGCGAGCTGATCCACAATCTCATCTATCTCGTGCACAACAGCAATCCTGGCATCGCCTTCGGCGTCTTGTCGGATTCCCCTTCTCCCTGGACCCGCATCCTCCTGATCGCCGGCTCCATCATCGTGATTGGAGGGCTGGCGTGGCTTTTCGCCGCGGGTCACAGCGGTGGCTCGATGACCGCCGCTGGCCTTGCTTTGCTCCTCGGCGGCGCCGCCGGAAACCTCACCGACCGCATCGTCCACGGCGCGGTCACCGACTTCTTCGAGGTCTGGCTCGGGTCGTATCACTGGCCGGCCTTCAACGTCGCCGACTCCGCCATCGCCATCGGCGCCGCGCTCATCATCCTCGACGTGCTAAACGCCAAGCATCACGCCCATGAAGTCTCCAAACCGGAAGCGAGTTGAGCGCCATGCGGCGAACCTATGTAGGCGCCGTATGTAGGCGCTGGGCTTCAGCCCGGCGACTCGATCGGCGGGGTTCCGTCGCAAAACATTTTTCAGTAGCCCGCTAACATGAAGCAAGAATTCGTGGTCCTACCCGAAGAAGCCGGCGAGCGCCTCGATCGCGTCGTCACCGCCCACTGCCCGGACCTAAGCCGCACTCGCGTCCAAGAATTAATCGAAGCCGGTCTCATTCTGCTAAACGCCCGCCCAACGAAAGGCTCGCAGCGCCTGCGCGGCGGCGAGCGACTCACGGTAGAAGCCCAACCCCGCCCACCCCTCCGAGCCGAGCCCGAATCGATCCCGCTGGAAATCCTGTACGAAGACGACGACGTGGTTGTTGTCAACAAGCCCGCCGGCATGACCGTCCACGCCGGCGCCGGAAACGCTCGCGGCACGCTGGTTAACGCCTTGCTCGGTCGCGGTCAGCCACTGGCACAGAGCGGTGACGCCCTGCGCCCAGGAATCGTCCATCGCCTGGACAAAGACACCTCTGGTGTAATCCTGGTCGCGAAAAATGACCAAGCCCACGCCAAGCTCGGCGAAGCCTTCCGCCAGCGCACCGTTCAGAAGACCTACATCGCTCTGGTGCAAGGTATTCTGAAGGGAGACCACGGCCGCATCGACCTAGCCATCGGCCGTGATCCGAAGCGCCGCGTCCGCATGACCGCCCGCCGCAGCGTGGTCTTCGCCAACGCCCGCGAAGCCCGCACCGACTGGCGCGCCCTCGCCCGCATCGACGCCACCACGCTCATTGAAATCCAGCTCCACACCGGCCGCACCCACCAGATTCGCGTGCACTTCTCCGCGCTGCACCATCCAGTCGTTGGCGACACGCTTTACGGCGCAGCAGCCGAGTTGCAAGTCGGCAAAATCACTCTGCCCCCGCTCGGCCGCAATTTTCTGCACGCCGCAAAACTTGGTTTCGCCCAACCACGCACCGGCGCCTGGATCGAACTCCGCGCCCCGCTCCCGCAACATCTCCACGCGTTCCTGCGCCAACTCGCTACCGCCGCCGGCGACGCAGCCAACCGAATTGACGCTGCGCTCTCCGCGTACCTATAATCGATGCACATGCGACGGGGACTCATCCTTGCCTTGGCAGCCGCGCTGCTGCTCACCGCCGTGAGCGATCGCGCGCAACAATCTTCCGGCGCTTCATTCACCGCGCCCGCCGCCGCAACGCCGCAAGAACCCTCACCGCAACAGCCCGTGTCGCCCCAGGATCAGCCGCCCGCGCGCCAGGACGAAGGAAGAATCACCACCGTCGTAAACCTCGTCGACGTGCTCTTCACGGTCCTCGATCGCCGCAACAAACTGGTCCCCGACCTCGAAAAAGACAATTTCAAGATCTGGGATGACAAGTCCCCGCAGTCCATTCGCTATTTCAGCAAGCAAACCGATCTCCCCCTGCGCATCGGTCTGCTCATGGACACCTCCAACAGCATTCGCGATCGCCTCAAATTCGAGCAGGACGCCGCCACCTCTTTCCTCTTCAGCGTCATCCGTCGCACGAAAGACCAGGCCTTCGTCATGACTTTCGACGACCAGCCCAACGTTCTGCAGACTTTCACCGACGACGCCGGGCGGCTCCGCGATGAAATCGTCAACACCCGCGCCGGCGGCGGCACTGCCGTCTACGACGCCATCTACGAAGCCTGCGCCAAAGAGCTCAGCCATCCTCCGCGGCCCCCCGGCGACCAGCCCGACGTCGTCCGCCGCGTCATGATTCTCATCAGCGACGGCGACGACAACCTCTCCAACCACACCCGCGCCGAAGCCATCGAAATGGCCCAGCGCACCAGCGTGGTCATCTACACCATCAGCACCAGCACGCAGTGGATTCAGCTCTCGCAGACCGATCCCAGCAAGCTGGCCGATCGCAAAACCCATCTCACCGAGGGCGACCAAATTCTCCGGGACCTCGCGGAGGAAACCGGTGGCCGCGCTTTCTTTCCCTACCACGTCGACGATCTCGATCAATCCTTCCAGGACATCGGCGACGAGCTGCGCAACCAGTATTCCATCGCCTACAATCCGACCAACGGCACCCTGGACGGCAGGTACCACAAAATCCGCATCGAAGTCCCCGACCACAAAGGCTACCAAGTCCGCGCCCGCCGCGGCTATTTCGCCAAAGCCAACGCCAATCTCCCCGCGAACGGAAATCCCACCGGCACAAAGTAATTTGGAGTGCGGGACCCCGGTCCCGCCTTTGCCCACGTAACTGCATCACAAGACCGCGAGCGCAGCCAGCAAGATCAAACGAACGGCACCCGTAGCGGCCGCCGACCGTGGCGGGCGCTTTCCAACGATGGCAGCAATCGCGAGCCACCGTAGAAAATCGAGCCGAGGCGCCCGCGTCGCGCCCCCCGAAAATGTCTCTCTGGAATTTACTTCGACGTATCGCTCAACAGCACCGCATCCGACTCCACATGCCCCCGCTCAATCGCAATCTTGGCCCCATCCGCCGAGAAGGCAAACCGCCTGATGAGTTCCTTCGTAAAGTGCGTCAGCGGCTGCGCCCTCGATCCATCCAGCGGCTGCGCCCACAAATTGTCGATTCCCTTCTCCCGCGCCGTAAACACCACCGCTTTCCCGTCCGGCGAAAATGCCAGCGGCGGCGATGCTCGCTGATCCAAGTCGTGGTAAGTGACTTTGCGATCTTCCGTCGACACCAGCTCCAGTACTAACTTGTGATCCAGTTCACGAACATCCAGGGTCGCGACACTTTTACCATCCGGCGAGAGCGCATAGGGTCCGTCGATGTCATCCGACACGGTCTCGGGACTTCCTCCGCCCTCGACGGGAACTCTCTTCAGCCCCTGGCTGTCTGCCACATCTTTGTAATACACCCACTTGGCGTCGGACGAACACGCCGGATTCGCCTCATTGTGGCCAAAAGTGAGTTGCTTCGCGTTTCCACCAGCGGCATCCATGCGCCAAAGATTCTCCGCCGCTCTCGACGCCTTCCCCAGTTGGCGGTATACGATGTAGCGCCCGCCCCCGCACGAGGCCGTCTGATCGGTGAAATGCTTCGGGTCGGACAGCACCACGGTTTCCCCGCCGCTCGGACTCACGACGCGAATGTCGCCGCTTTGCGGAATCACGAGATGCCCGTCGGCCATCCAGTTCCAGGTATAGAAGGGCTGTTGCGACGAAAGCGGTACCGCCTGCCCGCGGTCTGGCGTTTCCACCGGTGCCACCGAAATGCCGAAGCTCGCCTGCGTCTGCGTGGCCACTACGCTCCGGCCGTCGGACGCCACGCTCGGTTTCAGGTAGTTATTCGTATCGTTGGTCAATTGCCGCATTTCACCGCCCGGATATCCAAGGACCGCCAGTTGCGCGTTCAGGTGTCCCGTGCCAAGCATTCCCACCGGCAGAATCAAGCTCTTGCCACCGGGCGTCCAAGCTGGTGCATAAAATACATCGTCCGCATTGGCGGACAACACCTGGCGTTTTCCGCTGGCAACGTCGACCGCCAGCAGTCCGCCCAGCGTATCCTGCGACGGCTGCACGATCGGAATCACGATCGTCTTTCCATCCGGCGACCACGCCGGCACGAAGCTGTCGCTCGCCAGCGGCGTATTGCTGAAGATCGCGCGCTCTGGTGTGCCGTCGCTCCGCGCCACCAGCAAATCGAAGTACGGCGTATCGTGATGCTCCCGCAGGTACGCGAATCGCTGCCCGTCCGGCGCGAACGTGATTGGGCTGTCCACGTCTTTCAGAATCAAGTGCGGTGTGCCCCCCAGCACTGGCGCCATGTATAGCGACGCAATCGTGTGCTCGGCTTCATCCCGCCGCACGCAGTAAATGTAGTTGGCGTCCGGAGAAAACGTCAGTCCGTCGTAACGCGTGGCCGCCGGGGCGATCACTTGCGTGTTGCTCCCGGTCGGAATGTGCCGCAACCACAACGATTGCAATCCGTCCTCATCGCGGACGTGGAGCAGATACTTGCCGTCGGGCGACAGTGCCGCCACCGAGACGTGTCCGTTGTTCGTCAGATTCTCGATCGAAAAGTGCTCGAAAGGCGCGTGCTGCGTATCCCGCACCAGCGTATAGATGCCAAAGCCTGCCGCCAGCGCGATCACCGCGGCGATGGCCAGCGTCAGCCCCGCGCCGAATTTGTTCTGGCGCGCCGCTTGCACCAGCACGGAGCCGCTCGATTTCGCAGCAACTTGCGAAGCAGCCGTTTGCACCGCTACCGTTTGTTCGGTCTTTCCCTCGGTCGCCGCCGCACGCACCGCTGTCGATGCCGTCGCCGTGCGGCCGGAGTCCGTCTCTCGCTGCAATCTCTTCAAGTCCCCGCGCAGCTCCGCCGCCACTTGATACCGGCACTCGCGGTCTTTCTCGAGCGCTTTGTTCAAAATGCGTTCCAACTCCGCAGGTACAAAAGGATTCAGCGACACCGGCGCGATCGGCGCCTCATGCAAAATATGGTCGAAAATCACCGCGCTGGTCGAGCCGGGAAAAGGGTGCTTGCCGGTAAGCATCTGGTACAGCACCGCCCCAAGCGAAAACAAATCGCTCCGCCCGTCCAGTTCTTGCCCTCGGGCCTGTTCCGGCGACATATACGCGATCGTTCCCAGAGCCATCCCCGGGCTCGTCAAGTTGGTTGCGGTATCCCCGACCGTGTCGCCCGCAATGCTTTCATCGCCGTCGTGCAGCAGCTTGGCCAACCCGAAGTCCAGGATCTTCACCGCTCCGCGCTCGGTCACAAAAATATTTCCCGGCTTGATGTCCCGGTGTACGATCCCTTTCTTGTGCGCCGCATCCAGCGCATCCGCCAGTTGAATCCCGATTTCCATCGTGCGTGGGATCGGGATCGATCCCGTCCCTAACAACTTATCCAGCGCCTGGCCCTCCAGCAGTTCCATCGCAATGAACCGCTGCCCATCGCATTCTTCAATCGCATGGATCGTACAAATCCCCGGATGATTCAGCGAGGACGCCGCCCGCGCTTCCCGCAAAAACCGCTCCAGCGCCGCCGGATCGTGGTCCGTCTCCCTAGGCAGAAACTTCAGCGCCACCCGCCGCCCCAGCTTGGTATCTTCGGCCTCATACACCACACCCATGCCGCCTCCGCCCACTTTGCGGAGCACCTTATAATGCGCGATGAGTTGGCCTTCCACGTTTGTCTGTGAACCCAAGATGGTAAACGCTGCGCCCAACCCGGTCAATCGCTCAACCCAATGCAGCAAGTCATCTCCGATATGTGCGTTTAGCAGGCCATCTAGTTTACGTACCTGCTGTAGTTGTGAATCCTTCGTACTTCATTTTTGGTTAGAATCGAAGGGAAACTCTGAGGTAAATCCAGTTAGTGACCTATCATTGTCCAGCGTGCGGAAATGACTTCGATGCTGTTGACTTACAGCAACCGGCTGGTGTCGGTGGAGGGTCCTATTGCCCAAGGTGCCAGAGACGGATCTATGTATCTTTCTCATATGGCCGATTCGTCGCGCTAATTTCCTTCTTGCTCGCGGCCGGGATTTTGGCACTGTTGCGGGTCAGATCTATCCTCTGGTTCATATTTGGAATTCTTTTGATCTGGATACCGATATCTCTTTTTATCAACGTATCGTCCACACGGTTCAGACCTGCGACCGTTCAGCTATGGCAACCTCGGCGCCGGACTTTTTTTGAATGGCTCTACGACCGCGATAAGCCCCCGGAGATTTTCCACAAGAAGGATGATTGACACTCACTTCTTCGCCTCCGGTTGCGGTTCACGGCTCAGGAGCGAACCGAGCTTTTTCGCTAAAAAACTTCCCCGTCATTTCCAGCGCCTCAATCTCCGGCAAGCGCGCTCACACCGGGTGTCCGCGTGTAAGGCTTCATGCCCACTGCGCTTGTGACAGGTTGTTTACTTCGTCGGCCGGCTCCTCTCGGCCTATAATCTTCCTGCTAGGAAAGCAGCGAATGCGATCATCCGCAAGGTGAGAGGCCAGAAATCATGAGAAGAGCCATCTTCCTGTTCGTCATAGCAAATCTCGCGTTCTTCTCATCAACTCTCCGAAGCCAGACCCAGACGCAGAACCCGGTCTCTGCCGCAGCAGAGCCCCCTCAAGTCATCGAAGTGAGTTCCAAGAAATTCGAGTTTTCGCCCAACGAGATTCGCGTCAAGAAAGGCACCAGAGTCCAGCTCAAGCTCCGCACCGACGACAGCGCTCATGGCCTGAAGCTCAGTCTTTACCCCGAAGGCGCCGCCAAGAAGGGCGACCCGGGCTTGCTTTTCGATCGTCCGCAAGGCAACGCCAAGGTCAAAAAAGAGCAGGAGAGCATCATCGAATTCTTTGCCGTGCGCGCCGGTATCTATGACTTCAAGTGCTCCGTCCAATGCGGTTCAGGTCACCGCCGGATGACCGGCAAACTCATCGTCGAAGAGTAGTTCGAGTTAACTCCACTGGTCGCATCTGTCGGCAACTAACCCGCCGGGCCCGGCTTCTCCACCGGCGAATCGAACCCCAAATTTACCCCTTGCTTACCGAGGGGAGCTATTCTATACTCATCTCGGAAACCGATATGAGCAAACCAAACGACCTCGTTCAAGGCACCCTCGACCTGCTCCTCCTCAAAATCCTGGCCCTGGAGCCCCTGCACGGCTGGGCCATCAGCCTCCGCCTGAAATCCATCTCCGGCGACGTGTTGCAGGTCAGCGAAGGCTCCCTCTACCCGGCATTGCACAAGTTGGAGCAAGAAGGCTGGATCACCGCCGAATGGAAGCAGACCGAGAATAATCGGCGGGCGAAATTCTATTCGCTCACGCGCTTGGGAAAACAACAACTTGAATCGGAAGCGGCGAACTGGCTGCGGCTATCGACAGCCATCTCGCAGGTCATCCAGATCTCGGAGGCTTAGCAAGAGCCATGCCAATAAAACACTGGTGGTACACGGCGCCGTTGCGGCTGAAGTCCATTCTGCGCGGGCACCGCGTCGAGCAGGAGCTGAGCGAGGAGCTGCAGTTTCACCTCGAACACAAAATTCAGGAAGGCATCGCCAATGGCCTCTCCCCCAAAGAGGCCCGCCACGCGGCGATGCGCGCGATGGACGGACTGGAGCAACGCAAAGAGGAGATCAGAGACACGCGACGCATTCATTGGTTGACGGATTTCCTCGACGACGCCCGTTTCGCGACTCGCAGCCTGCGCCGCACCCCCGGACTTACCGCCTTCGTGGTGATGACCCTGGCGCTGGGGATCGGCATGACCTCGGGCACCTTCAGTATGGTCGACGCGCTGATCTTCAGGCCTTACCCCGTGCCACATCCTAGCGGAGTGGTCACTCTGGTGAGCACCACCCACGATAGTAGCTTCGAAAATTTCTCCTATCGCGAATACCTGGACATCCGCGGCAAAACCCAGAGCTACGACGGCGTGTTCGCCTACGCGGGGATGGAAGCTGTCGGCTTTAGCGCCGAACCCGCAGCCACCCCACGGGTCCGGGGCGGAATGATGGTCTCCGGTAACTACTTCCGCGTGCTCGGCGTGGAGCCGTCGCTGGGGCGCGCGTTTCGCGACGACGAAGATCAGGTGCCCGGTCGCGATGCCGTGGTGGTGCTCGGTCCGGACTTCTGGAAGCACGAATTCGCCAGCGACCCGTCCGTCTTGGGCAGGACGGTTCGCCTGAACGGCACGGAGTTTACGGTGATTGGCGTCGCTCCGGAAACCTTCCCGGGGATGCTGATCTTCGCGCATCCCGACTTCTACATGCCGCTGGCAATGGCCCGCGTGTTTTCGACCAATCTCCAGAAGAATTTCTTCGAGGACCGCGACGATCGCGAGTTGGATGTAAAAGGGCGTTTGAAGCCGGGTGCCACGCAGCAGCAGGCGCAGAATGAACTCGCCGTGCTTGCGAAAAGCTTTGAGCAAGAGTATCCGCAGGTCAGTCGCGGCCGTAGCGCGGCGGTACACACCCAATTCGAAATGCGGACTCGAGAGGACGACATTAATTGGAAATTCGGCGTGATCTTTGTGATCCTGGCCTTGGCGGTTCTGCTGGTGGCCTGCACCAACGTAGCGGGGCTGCTGTTGAGCCGCGCCCGCACGCGAAAGCGCGAAATCGCCGTAAGGTTGGCGATTGGCGCCAGCCGTTTCCGGCTCATCCGGCTGCTGTTGACGGAAAGCCTGATTCTGGCGTCCTTGGGTGGATTAGCCGGGGTCGCCATCGGCTACGGCGTCGTCGAATGGTTTCAGAGTAAAAAAAGCATAATATTCATGACCGACTTGCCGTTCTCGGTCCCGTTCCAGATGGACACTCGCGTGCTCCTCGCTAGCCTGGCCTTGTCCGTCGTGAGCGCGCTCCTTTGTGGCCTGGTGCCCGCGCTGCAGAGCACTCGCGCGGACCTGGTGAACGGACTCAAGTCCGCCGACGTTGACGTGCCCGGACGCAAACGCCTATGGGGCCGCAATGCGCTGGTGGTGGCGCAGGTATCCACGTCCCTGATGCTGCTGACGGCGTCTTTCCTGATGGTCCGGGGTTTCCAAAATACCTTGCGGGAGAACACAGGCTTCGCGAAAGATCATCTGCTGATGACCAGCTTCGATCCCCGTCTGGTGCAGTACGACGCAGCCCAGACCCAGCGCTTCTATAAGTTATTGGCCGAACGTGTACGGGTAGCGCCCGGGGTTCAAAGCGAGGCTCTCACCCAGAACATTCCGCTCGGAACCGACGATTTTGACGGAGTCAACTTCGTCCCGGATGGTTTTCAAATGCCGCGCGATCGCGACAACTTCAACTCCACGATGGACACCGTGGATGAAGGATACTTCGAGACCATGGGCATTTCGATCTTGCGTGGCCGCGGCTTCCGGGCGTCCGATACCCCGGATGCCCCGCGTGTGGCCGTCGTGAATGCCCAGTTCGCCAGACACTATTGGCCGACGGCGGACGCGGTGGGCCAACACATCCGGCTCGAGAGCCGCACCGGCACGCTGGTCGAGATTGTAGGCGTCGCGCAGACCATCCGATATCAAAACACCTTCGAGCCGATGGACTTCATGTATATGCCGCTGGCCCAGCGTCCTGTTGCTCGAATGACCTTGGTGTTGCGCTCGAGCGGCGATCCGCTGCCACTGCTGCAATCCGTGAAGGACGTTCTCCGCACCCTCGATCCGAACCTGCCGATGTTGCACACCATGTCTTACGAGGATTACTACCTCAACCAGGCCGTGCGAGGGCCGCGAATCGCCATGGATCTGGTGGGTAGCATGGGCGTGGTCGGCCTCCTTCTGGCTATCGCCGGTCTGTATGGATTGGTGGCCTACAACGTCAGCCGCAGAACCCGCGAGATCGGCATCCGTATAGCCCTTGGCGCGGCACGCTCGGACGTGCTGCGGCTGGTGATGGGCAAAGGCCTGGTGCTGGTCGGGATCGGAACGGCGATCGGGTTGGCGATGGGTTTCGCCGTCGAGCGGCTCATGAACTCCATGCTGTTCAACGCCGGCGGCGTAGACATCTTGGCCTACGTCATCGTCGTGCCGTCGCTGTTCCTGGTAACCATGCTGGCGGCCTACGTCCCCGCCCGAAGAGCCTCCCGAATCGCCCCAACCCAAGCGTTGCGCTACGAATGATCCGCGCTGTCCAACGCCATGTCCGTGTTTTGCAGGGGCCGGGGCTTGCCCCGCCCGGCGTCCACTTCTGGCGCACACTGCTCACTTCGGAGCGAACAACGCGTTGACGCAATTTTCTCTTGACTTTTTCACAATCTGTGGTATCCTAAACCCCAGTGACTTTTCGTTCAAAGCGCCGATCGTCGGCGCTTTTTCTGTTTTAACCCAGACCGTAAGTCCATTATTAACAGTTGCTTACAGGCAATCTGCAGTGTTAGCAGCCAGAGATCCATTAACTGTATTGAAATCAATATCTTGCGATCGATTGCCGGACACCAAGGGGCAGTTGACTAGGCGAGGCACGCATCACATGCGGTCAAACCTCACTCCTCTGTGCAAATGCGCCCTTTAGAATCAAACACTTACGCACTGCAATTTTAGTAAGTCTTTTCTTTTGATATCGATGTGAACTGCCCCGGGGGGGTGGGGGGTATGGATCCTCAAAACAAGATTCGAGGGCGTCCAAGCCACTATCCCCTTCAGAATCAAAACGTTGCATGAAGTGACGAGCTAACCATCATGGAATCATAATGTTGTACAAAAACATACGGGGGGATATGGAGTGCGGCGCTTGGGCGCCGCCTTTGAGATTGCTCGTGGGGCACCAACCAACCGTCCATCGCGAATCGGCCAGTCGAGATTCCGCTGCTACCCGGACGGCCAACTAGCTCTTCGGCGCGTAGTAACCCTTCCTCGCCAGCACTTTCAGATCATGGCTAGCCATATCGACCTTGATCTTCCGGAACTTCCCGTCGTGCGTCGTATTCGTCGGATAGTAGCCCAGCGTGTACTGGCTCCGCAGTTCCTCGGAGATCTGGTCGAAGGCCTCCGCCAGATGCTTCTCGGAGTTAGCAACGATCATTCGCCCGCCGGTCTCCTCGGTGATCCTGTGTGCCACGCCCGAATTCCCCCCGAAATGCGGATCGGCGACCAACAATAAGTGGATCACGGTATCCGTCCGTTGCGCCGCTTCGATGGCCTCCTCGAGCCGCACCTTGCTGCCTTCGTCCTGCGCGTCCGTGACCAGCACGATAGCTTTGCGTCCGGCTTCCGAAGTCAGCTTCTCGTTGCAAGCCAGGTAAATCGCGTCATACAGCGCCGTTCCGGTTACGTGGCTGGTGGGCACCGGCCCGGGGTTGATCATTCCCCCGCTGGACGGCGTATTGATCCGTGCCTTGCGAATCGCGCGATCCAGCTGTCCCCGGTCGTCCGTGAAATCCGAGAGCAGATCGACGTCGGTGTCGAACGACATGATCAGCGCCTCATCTCCCTTGCGGATCACGCGATCCAGGAAGCGTCCGCCCATGTCTTGAATGGCGCCCAGCATGAATTGTTCGCTTCCCGAAGTATCCAGAAGCAACGCCAGCGTGATCGGGAGCGTCACTTCCTTGGAGAAGAATGCGATCTGCTGATCCTGTCCGTCTTCGGCGATCTTGAAGTCCTCTTTCTTCAAGTCGGTGGCGATGCGCTTGTTCTTGTCGCGCACCGTCACGAATAGATTGACCAGGTTCACTTGGGTCCGGATAGCCGGGCCCTGCGTAACGGGTTCTTGCGGCAAGGCCGGCAGAGCCAACGCCGCCGCCAATCCCCAAGTCGCACAGGCCGTCAGAATCTTCTTCACAGAACGCATGTATACTTTCCTTGACAAGAGATACCCGGCCAGAAATAACTCGCAGCTGGGATGCTTATGCCACCGTAGGATGCGGCAAAGCGGCGCGAGGGATGCGTGGCTCGACCCACCGAAGCTGCCGGAAGCCAAAGGAAGTTTGGCCTGAGGACCATGAAAAGTCTACGAAAAACCGCCATCTGCACTTGTGCCCTGCTCGTCTCTGTGCCCGCGCTTTTCTTTGCGGCGCAAGCGCCTTCGCCAGTTCGCCAGCAGCCAGGCGCTGCTGCGCAGGATCCTCCGCTAAGCGACGCCCAGGCCAAGATCATCGTCAATTCCAATCTCGTGGTGCTGCCGGTCACCGTCAAGGACCGTTCCGGCACCTTGGTCCCCGATCTTCGCAAAGACGAATTCCGCGTTTTTGAAGACAACGTCGAGCAAAACATCGACGTTTTCACCTCCGAAGCTTTCCCGCTCTCGCTGGTGATCCTCATCGACAACGACCTGAAAGACAAAGACGCCGCGCAAGTGCAAGCGAGTCTTGAGGCCATCATCGCCAGCATGAGCGCGGAAGACGAAGCGTTTGTTTGCCGCTTCGATCAGTATTTTTACAAAGGTAAGGGCTTTACCAGGGACCAGGACAAGCTTTCCACGGAGCTCAAACGCACCCATCTCGACGACGAGCCTTCGGTGGGCACTCCGGGCGGTCCCTTCAACGGCCCCAGCATCAACGATCACTCCGCCACCGACGCATCCTCCATCGACCGGTCCACCCAGATCCTCAAGGGCCAGCCCACCAAGGCTCTCGATGATGCCGTGTTCGCGGCCGCGCAACTCCTCCACGACCGCCCGCGCAGCCGCAGGAAGGTCATCGTGCTAATCTCCGACGGCGTTAACGGGAAAAAATTCAACAAATTTAAGTACGACGACGTCATGAAAGTGCTGCTTCGCGAGAATATCGCCGTCTACAGTGTGGCGGTGCAAAGCGCCTATCTGGACCGCAGGATTTCCCCGCTCGATCGCACCGTCTCCCCGCTGATCCGCTACGCGGACCATTCCGGCGGCGAGGTGTACCACGCCACCAAAGAGCAAAGCTTCGAGGAGTTCTATGGCCGCCTCACGGAAGAAGCCCGCTACCAGTACACCATCGCCTACATACCGCGCGGCACCGACCACGCCGCCGATTACCACACCCTCGAAGTCCGCGTAAAACGCGAAGGCCTCAACGTCAAAACCCGCGAAGGCTATTACACCGGCTCCCTCCCCTCCGGTAACCCGTGACCGTTGTTTTCGCGAAGTTTAAAAGGTGTCAGCTGCCGTGCTTCTCTGCGAGCTCTGTGTGCAGCCCTCTGTGATCTCTGTGTTAAATCTTTTTCTTATGTTTGGTAGCCAAAGACCGAATGCTCAAAGAGAGAGAGCCTCTTCGTGCGCCGGGCAGATCGGCCGGTACGCGCAACTCCGGCAGGCGAATCCCGGCTTGGGGGAAAATTCCTTCGCGCGAATATCCGCGGCGGTTTCCTGTACGATTTTCTGCGCCTGATCGAGCTGCTTAGCGTCTCGAGTCGTCACCTGCACCTGGTTGTTCTGCAGGTAGTGGAACGCCAGCCGCACCGGGTTCAGCTCAAAAATTTCCTTGGCCGCCAGCGCGTAGATGCTTAGCTGCAAATCTTTCCGCGCGTCGGCTTCTTTCCGGGGCTTCCCGGTCTTGTAGTCCACGATCTCTATGTCGTTCCGCCCCAACGAATTGATCTGGTCGATTCGCCCCACGATGATCACGTTGTTCTCCAGCGGCAATTCAAAACTTTTTTCCTGGTCGCGAATCTCCGGCGGCGTTTCAATCATCGCGGCGTGGAAAACGCGCAACTGCTCGATCCCATCTTTCTTGTATTCGCCTTCCTGGTACTCGTCTTCAAAACCCGCCGAAGTCCATTCGGTCTCAAAGATTCGCGCCACTTCCTCGAACGGCAATTTCACTCCACGCCGCAACTGCTCGACGAAACGCTTGATGGTCGTATGCATCACGCTGCCAAAACTTAAAGTCGCGCGCGGCCCTTCTTTCAGCGACCACAAATATCCAAACGCATACTGCTGCGGGCATTTCCGGTAATTGACCACCTGCGAAGAACTCAGCTTGAGCGGCTCCGCCAAGGGCGGATGAAAAGTCTCCGCCCAAGCGGCGATTTTCGAGAAAATGCGCGGTCGCGCGGCCGCAGCAGGGAAGAGCGACCCACCCGCGGCGTCGCCGCCGCTCGCGCTCGCGTCCTCTTCTCTCGGACGCACCTTCGGCGCGATCTGCAGCACGTCCCTCCGCTTCACCGCCGGGTCCATCAAGATGTCCTCGATGAACGTGGGCACCTTGCCCTTCTTCTCGGTCAGCGTGGTGATGGTCAGCTTGCGTTCCGCGCGCGTCAGCGCCACGTAAAACAGCCGCCGCTCTTCCTGAATGTGGAATTGTCCCGCGGGCAATTCTTCCTTCATCAACTTCACAGGAAACTCAAACAACGGAGATCGTTCGCGCGCGGGAAATGCTCCGTAGTTCACGCGCAGTAGGAAAACGTGGGGAAATTCCAATCCCTTGGCGCCGTGCACGGTCATCAACTGCACGGCGTCGCCCGGCGCTTCGTCCTCCAGGCAGACGATGCCGCCGGCTTGCTCGAAATAGTCCAGGTATTCGAGGAACTCGGGCAGCGCGCGCGTTTCGCTCTTGGGCGCCCAGTCCTTCAAGAATTGCGCGAGCTGCGCGACGTATTTGCGGTCACGCAACCCGGCCAACTGCGGAATTTCGAGCCACTCGGTCAGGTCGGCGAGAATCTCCGCTGCAGTACGCCGCCGCATCGCCTTTCTTTGCGCAAAAACAAATCCAACCAATTCACTCAGTGGCGTGGGCGACGGATCGAACGGTAGCTCCGATTGCGGCGACTGCAGCGTGTCGTACAGCGAGGTGCCGCGTTTCTTTCGGGCGCGCTGCGCCAGGCGCACCAGTTCGCGCGGCTCCAGATGCCAAGACGGAGCAGCCAACACCCGCGCGCAGGCGATGTCGTCGTAGGGCTTGGCGATCAGCCGCAGATAGGCCAGCACATCGCGGACCAGCGGATGCTCCAGAATGGACAGTCGCGCGATGACAAAAGGAATTTTCCGCCGCGCCAATTCTTCGACCAGTTGATCGCGATGCGCGTGCTGCCGGTACAGTACGGCAAAATCCCGCCAAGGGGTTCCGGCGCCGTGCAGGCGTTCCAACTCGCTGGTAACCCAACTCGCTTCGTCGTCCGGCGAAGAAAGTTCGACGATGCGGATGCGCTCGCCTTCCGGCCGCGCCGGCGAAAGCATCTTCTTCGGAAAATCCGCGCTGACTTCGTTCTGCGCGATAACCTGGGTGGCTACGCGCAGAATATTCGGCGTGGAGCGATAGTTCTCCGTCAGGGCCACGCGAAATCGCGTGGAATCCTGCCCGGTCTTCCAGCCAGCGAAACGCTCCAGGAAAAGTTTGAAGCTTCCGAAGGAGGCGCCGCGAAAACGGTAGATGGCCTGATCGTTGTCGCCGACCACAACGATATTTCGCGGCTCGGCGGAGAGCATTTCGAGCAAGTCCAGCTGCGCGATGTTGGTGTCCTGAAATTCGTCTACCAGAATGTGCTGGTAGCGCCGCTGCAACTGAGTACGCAGTGCGGCATCGTTTCGCAGCAGCGCTACCGTTCGCGCAATCAGCGCGCCAAACGAAACATACTTTTTCTCCTCAAGCAGTGCTTCGCTCGCCCGGTAGGCCCGAGCAAGCTCGCGCTGCAGCGCCACGTGCTCCATGCGTTCGTTGTAGGTGTCCTCGAACATCAGGCTTCGTTGTGCCTCCAGTTGTGCCGCAAGGTCGTCCGCGTACCGCAGATAGTCTTCGCTGGACACCAACTCGTCTTGGCACCTGGAGAAAAACTTGACGAAATCTCCAAGAAATTGCCCGGGCTCTGCCAGCCGCCGGTACTTCTCCAGCTGGAGGCGGGACATATTGCGCCGCAACAAGATCCAATGGTCGACCTCGTCTAGAACGGCAAATTGTCGATCGGCCTCTTTGAGGAGCGTTTCACAGAACGCATGAAACGTGAGCATGGTCACGTCTTTGCCGCGCTCACCGGCGGTCTTGACCACGCGGGCCTTCATTTCGCCAGCGGCCTTCTTGGTGTAGGTCAGCCCCAGAATGTTTTCACCGGAAAGGGTCTCGTCGGATTGCAGCAGGTGCCGGATGCGCTCGGTGATGACGCGGGTTTTCCCGGTCCCGGCGCCGGCGATGACCAGCAGCGGTCCTTCGCCATGGGTGATGGCGCGGCGCTGCGCGTCATTCAGCTTGAGCCCGCTATCGAGCGGCGGCTCCAGATCAAAAAGTGTGCGCATCCTTCGAGAGCGTAGCGGATTTTGGGGCGAATAGGAAGCGAAGCCGAGTTTTAGGTATTGAAGCTTGAAGCTATTTCTTGTGCTTTGGCGGCGACGGAATTGGCTACGGAGAAAAGATCGGAGGGACGCGGTAAAGCGCGCCCCAACATTTGACGTTGCGAGGGTAATGCCGGATGCTACTAGCCAAGTCAGCATCCTGAGGAATGCACGAGGTGACCGGAAATGGGGGGACTGAGTTTCCTCGTCTATCCGTGGGGACTAATTGTGCAAGGAATCGCGCTGTGGCACTTCGTCAAGCGGCGTCCCGAGAACTACTGGTTCTATATCATCATTTTTGGGGGCGTGCTGGGGGCCGGCGTCTACGTCGCCGTGGAGATGGTTCCGGACCTCGGGCTGCTGGGCGGGGTGTTCCAGGGATTTGGGAGGCGATCGCGGATTTCTGCGCTGGAAACGCTGATTCTGGACAATCCTTCGGCGGGGAATCTAGAAGAATTGGCCGAATTGTATTTTGAGCAGAAGAAATATGAGAAGGCGCGAGAGGCGCTGAATCGGGCGATTGCGGCGCGGAGCGATTCGCCGCATGCGTTTTACCTGCGAGGGAAGTCGGCATTGGGGATGGGGGACTACGCGGCAGCCATTCCCGACCTGGAGTATGTGGTGGGGAAGGACGCGAAATTCGATTATTACCGGGCGACTGGATTGCTGGGCCACGCCTATGCGCAGACGGGAGATTTGGATAAGGCGGCAATGTATTTCGCGCCTGCTGCACAGTATTCGACGACTCCGGAGATTCTGTACAACTATGCGAACTTTCTGAAACTGGCGGGGAGAAAAGAGGAAGCGCGGGAGTGGGCGCAGAAACTGGTGGCGAAGAAGCGGACGCTGCCGAGGTACATGCAGAGGTTGGAGCGGCCGTGGTTTCGCAAGGGGAAGGCGCTGCAGAAAGAGTTGGCTGGGTAGAGCCCGGATGATCGATGGTGGGAGAAGTGTGGAAGGCAAGCCGTCTCATGAAAGATGGGAGGGACGCGCTAAAGCGCGCCCCTACATTTTCGGCGACGGCTCGCGATTGTGCCCTTCCTACGATTCCCGCCTTTGCCCTGAGGCGAAAGAGACAGATTGGATAAGTTCTAGCGCGCGGGGGACCAACCTGGTGTTTCTCTAGAAGCGGATCACTCGTCCCAAACCGGCGAGGAATGCGACTGCAGCGACCAGGCCGCAGGAGAACCAGAACCAATTGAAAGGCAAGGAGCGAGTAACGATCGGTTCGGACTCTACCGGCTGGGATAGAAACGCCGGGATCAGAAGCAAGCCGAAATTCAGTCCGAACGAGGCGGCAACGACTCCGATGCCAACGAGGCCGCTGTTGACCGGATTGAGAAGGGCTCCGGCCGTGAGCAAGACGCTGGCGGTGAAATAGGCGGCCAGTGTGAGGCGCCACAAGTCCCGATAAGCGACTTCTCCCCGAACTAACAGATCCCGCAAGGCGGTGACCGCGAAGCGAAGGGCTGGACGGTAGATGAAGATGCCGGCAACGGCCAGCAAGATGCGCCAGAGCCACGGCGGATGGAATGCCGCGATGACCACCGACAAATCCCCTAAGCCGGAGATTGCCGAGTACAGCAGGCGACCGGAATTCATCAAACTGACGCATCCGAAAACCCACAGCAAATACCAGCCCGGAGTGAAGCGCTTGTCAACGCGTACGAGCAGGGCGGCCAATCCGCCTAAGACCAAATTGGAGAGAGTTCCGCAGGCGCCCGCGAGGCGTGCCGGCGTATTGACCTGGGCGAAGAACGTCGAGTGGGAGAACCAATCCGCGGCGATGAGGCGGTCCGCGATGGCGTGGCCGATCACTTCCCGCGCGATCCCCGCAAACGCCGCAGCGACGGCCGCTATGGAAATGAGCGTAAGCAGACTGGGCGGACTGCGCTGCAGAGGAGCTTCTACAGCGATATCGGAAGACGTAATTGGCATGGACAGCGAAGATCTTAGCGCAAAGAGAGGCTATGCGAGACAGCGCTACTCGCGATTGACTGCAATATCTTTTCGCGGGTGACGAGGTATCTGCTTTACATGGAAAAGTACTTGACAAGGAGAAGTAGCATGGTAAGTTGGCACAATCAGCCTGCCTGGGAGAGGGAGAGCTACTCCTGTGGAAACCGAACATCCAAACCAATCGCAAGTTTCTGGGACACCAGCGCCTGACCCATTTCGAGGGCTGCTCGCCGACGCCATCCGATTTTGGGAGCCACGTCGCGTCGCATACAACCTTGTCCTCGTGGCGGTCGTTGCCGGCTGGCTGCTAGCGACCTGGCCTCATTTCCGTCCGCTCTTGACGCCGGCTTCGCTTCTACTTTTTGCCATCCTGGCGTTGCTGGCCAATGCTTGCTACTGCGCCGCTTACCTCCTGGACATTCCCATGCAGTACTCGTCTCTTAAAGCGGTCTGGAGACGTCGACGCTGGGGACTATGGCTGGCGGGAACGCTTTTTGCGATGGTCCTGGCGAATTATTGGATCGTCGACGAGATCTATCCCTTCGTCCACTAACCCACGGACGATGCCCGGTTGCAAGCTCACGGCCGCTCAGATCCCGCGGCAACTTCATACAAGGGAAAGAAACTCATCGCGTACCATGCGCAGGCGAATGTACTGCGGCTTTGGCCCATCGAAAAAGTAGGCTCGAACCGCCTCCTTCACATTGGCGCGCAACTGTTCCCAGGTATCGCCTTGCGTGAATATGTTTTCCGTCAGGCATTCAGCCGAATAGCCGCCCTCGGCTTCTTCGGCGATCTCAAAAACCACTTCGCTAATGTGCGCGCGACGTTCAGACTGGCTCATATCTCAAGCCTAGCATGCGGACATGAGTGCGACGTCCGTTCCTGGCTATCTGAGACCGCTCAGCGTACTCTTCACATTCAGGGCCACCTCTTCGGGTGCGCCGCGATTCAGGGGCCGTCGTAGAGATTACGAGGCACACTACGCTCCACCACTCCTGTTAGCCTCCTCCTCAGGAGACGGTCGGACAACCCGCGAGATTTGGCGGAGATTCAGTGCAGAGGCAACTGCTCTCGATGGAACCGATGATGCTGCGGTTAGGCTACGACATCCAGTTTGAGATCCCCGCGGCAGTGGCTATGGTGACGCTGCTCAACGTGCATCCTTCCCGGGTTGCGGATCTGCGGGCGCCCGACGAATTGCTCGTGGAGCCCGCGGGCAAGATGGAGAGTTACATCGATCGCTTCGGGAATCGCTGCAACCGGTTTGTCGCGCAGCCGGGCGCGCTGCGCTTGAGCAATTCGACGCTGATCCACGACTCCGGGCTGGCCGATCGCGTCAGCCCGGAGGCGCGCGAAATCCCGGTCCAGGATTTGCCGCACGACATCCTGCTCTATCTATACAACAGCCGCTACTGCGAGGTGGATCGGTTTTCGACGATTGCGTTGGAATTGTTTGGCGGCTTGCCTCCAGGATGGTCGCGAGTGCAGGCCATTTGCGACTGGGTGCATACCAAAGTCAGCTTCGGATATCAGCATGCCCGGCCGACCAAGACCGCCTTGGACGTGTTCACGGAACGCTTCGGAGTCTGCCGGGATTTCCAGCATCTGGCGGTCACCATGTGCCGCGCGCTGAATATTCCCGCGCGTTATGCGACTGGCTATTTGGGCGATATCGGAGTGCCCGCCGGCTCGACCCCCATGGATTTCAGCGCGTGGTTCGAGGTGTATCTCGAAGATCGATGGTGGACCTTCGACGCGCGGCACAACCAGCCGCGCGTGGGGCGTGTCCTGATGGCCACCGGGCGCGACGCCTCGGACGTGGCCATGACCACGTCCTTTGGGATGGCCAACCTGACGCACTTTACGGTGGTCAGCGAACCCGTTGTTCAACAGTAAGTTCGGCGGTTTCGAGGGCGTCGATGATCGAGTTTCAGGCTCAACTCAAAACAAATGAGCGGGGTTTGCGATAGGTCACGCGGCCGACTTCGCAGAGGCTGCATTTGACGTAGAACGCGCCGGCAGCCCCGCGATCGGTGTACACTGGCCCTCTTTTTCAGGTCAACAAAGGAACTCGCGGTGGAAGTGCCGAGCCCGGTCAAAGAAATTCGGTGTTGCCGGCAACTTAGCGGAGTGCACAGGAGAAACCGATCGATGCGGCGACACAAAATCGTCCTTATATTTTCTTGCCTAGCGGTTGCCATTCTTGGAGTGAAGCTGCTGGTTTCGCGTCCGGTTGGGTCCGTTGAGGCGCAGTCCAAAGGCACGACGAGTTTTGCGGCGATAGCGGATGAAAAAGACAGCCAGGATGTGACCGGACCCTACGAAGTGGTTGCGGACTGGCCGAAGCCGCTCTCCAAACTGCCTGGGCACGAAAAGTGGACCTGGGGAGCGGTGGAGAGCGTTTTTGCGGAAAGCCCGAACCGCGTGTTCATTCTGCAGCGCGGCGAAATACCGAACCTCACGAGACCCAAGGAAATTGCCTATCCGGAGATTGGGCCGGGGCTGTCATTTCCGGTGGCGCAAGTGCCGTTCCGAAACGCCTCCGTCGGAGTAGTTACCGCGGCGGGCAACCCGGTTTGGTCCGGCAAGCTGGGTGTCGACGCGCGTTGGGAGGACTGCATCGTGGTGGCGGATGCCGCGGGCAACATCGTCGAGCGCTGGACGCAGTGGGACTCGATGTTGAAGCGTCCGCACTCGATTACGATCAATCCCTACGATCCGGAAAAACATGTGTGGGTGGTGGACGATCAGGGACACGCGATTTATGAGTTCACGAACGATGGAAAGCAACTGGTAAGGACGCTGGGAACGCCGAACGTCGCCGGTGAGGACGAGAAGCATTTCAATCGTCCGACGTTTATAAATTGGCTGCCGGACGGAACGATGTTCGTTACCGACGGGTACGGGAACACCCGCGTCGTCAAATTCGACAAGGATGGCAAGTATTTGATGGCCTGGGGACAGCGGGCGAGTCCCCCGGATGACAAGCGCCCCGGATATTTCGACGCGGTGCACGGCGTGGTTTTCGACACCGAGCGGCACCGGGTTTTTGTGACCGACCGCTCGGACCACCGCGTTGAGATTTTCGATGAAAGCGGCAAGTTTCTCGATCAATGGAGCACCGGCAAACCATCCACGCCGCAGTTTTTGTATAAGGCGGCGGATGGAAGCGTGTGGATCGCTGACGGGACAACTTCCAAGATTCTTAAATTCGACATGGACGGGCATTTCCTTTATTCCTGGGGCAGCATGGGTGACTGGCCGGGAGCGATGTGGAACGTCCACGGGATGAGCGTGGACCAGGAAGGGAATTTATATCTGGCCGAGGTGAACAATGGGCGAGCGGAGAAGTTCCGTCCGCGCCCTGGAGCAAATCCTGCGCTGCTGGTTGGCCAGCCTATCCGGGCAGCCTGGAAGTAAGAACCTATCGAGTTACAGGACCAACTCAAAATAAATGAGCGGAGCTTTGCGGTAGGTTACGCGGCCGACTTCGCGGAAGCCGCACTTGGCGTAGAACGCGCCGGCGCCGGCGTCCGCATCAAAGGCGTCCAGGCGGATAGCCTCGGCGGGCCAGGCGCGGGCTTGTTTCACCGCTTCTTCCTGCAGCCTGCGGCCAATTCCTTGGCGCTGCATCGCAGGGATCACGGCCATGTGGGTCAGATAGAGCGCTTTCTTGACCGGCGTGAAGTAGGAGACGTCAATCGCCCAGGGCTTCTTGGTGGGCAAGTGCAGCGTTCCGACGATGGTCTGGCCTTTGCGTGCGACAACGACCCGTGCGTTGCGCATGCCGAACCGAACGCCTTTTTCCGTGGTCACTGACGACCAGGGGCCGCGCCCGTGGCGGCGGGTGAGATCTTCCGCAACGGCGGTGTGCAGCGCGGCCAGCGCGGGCGCGTCCGCTTGCTCGGCGATGGAGAAGACGAGCCTCATTTTTCAGCCGTGTTCTGAGCTCTGAGATTTTGCAGGTTCAGAGGAACGCAACGCAAGGCCGAATTGTTATCAGCCGACAATCCGCAAAGAACAATCAAAAGGGGCGCTACTGCTCAGGTTCTGAACCCGGAGTTCTCCGGCGATTAGAATTGTCTCATCCAGGTGGCTGAGGAAGTCCATTGGTCGAGCTAGCCGGGGTGAACGCTGCATGTTGTGTCGCAAACCATATTTCGAGTTTCGGCGCACCTGTCCGTGCGACCAACTAGCGCGGGGTGGCGCAAGCCCCTAGACTGGCGGACGTGATGACGGAAGTAGACAGTCATCGGCGCTAGGACCAGAAAGAATGCTTAGGCTCGATTATATTTCTTGTGTGTTGACGATCTTTTCGACGGTGCTCGTCGGAAAGAGATTGTGGCAGGGCTGGGTGATCGCGGGAGTAAATAGCGTCATCATCTGCATGATTGGAATGCGAACCGCGCAATTTGGATTCGTGTCCGCGAATCTTTTCTGCATCGGGCTGTACGCGAATAATTTGTGGAATTGGCGCCCCAAGGGCCGAGCCGCGAATTCTCCATCGCAATTGCAAACCGATACACAGTAAACCGGCGCTCGAAACCGGTTGACCCCAGCAACTCAATTCAACGCTGGCTTTTCCTGCCCGCTGCTACGTCCGCGGTGAATTGGGCGGACTGTCTTCGCGGAACGCTCAGCGAATCCCACTTTCCTGTTTTAGCCGTGGCGAAATGCTTGGCGGCGAACAGAATCTGCCCCACGTGATGGGCGTAGTGTGCAACCTGGCGGTTAATCGCTTGCATTACGGAGTGCGGTTCGGTTCGGATGGTCACCGTGCGGCCCAAGTCCGCGTCGGTGAGCGGTGCGAGCGCGTCGAACAGACACTTCCAGCCGGACTCCCAGAGGGTCAACAGCTCCGCGCGCGTTTTCGGCGGCTCTTCAAACTCCGTGTCGCGATGGCGGTCGGGCTTCTCGCCGTCGGTGGTCAAGAAATCCCTCCAGCGCGAGCGCATGTTTCCGGCCATATGCTTCACGATTACGGCGATGGAATTGGATTCGGTGTCGAGCGCGGCAAAGAGTCCCTCGTCGGGACATTGCTCCATGGCCCGTTCGCCTAGCTTCTTGTAATAGCGGAAAAGTCCGGTGGAATCCTGAACATAGGACGTCGTGAATTGGTGGGCCATGGGAACATTTTGCGCCCGCCGGGCGGCGTGCCGCAAGATCTGGCGACGCGGGTAACTTCCGTGGAGGAGCGCGCGTAAGAGCAGAAGGTGTGCGGAATTGTTGTTGACAGTTCGCTTTTTGTTCGCCTACAATTCCAGCCGCGTTAGTCCATACTTCGCTCCCGGAGGAAAACAATTTATGACCATCGGCCAATCGATGCTGCCTGAGTTTGACCAGGAAATGCAAAACACCCGCAAGACGCTCGAGCGAGTCCCCGACGACAAATGGAATTGGAAGCCGCACGACAAGTCCGGCACCGTGGGCTGGCTGGCCTGCCACGTAGGCACCATTCCTGAGTGGATCACCATGACCCTCAACACCGAGGAACTGGACTACGCTCCGGTGAACGGCCCAGCCTACGAGCCGCCGAAAATTGCCAACCAGAAAGAGCTTCTCGCGGCCTTTGACAAGGGTGTGAGTGGGGCCCGCTCGGCTCTCGCAGGTGTCAGCGACGCCGAAATCATGAAAGGTTGGAAGCTGCTCGCCGGCGGCCAAGAGATCTTTACCATGCCGCGAGTCGCCTGCGTCCGCGGCATGTGTATGAACCATCTCATCCACCACCGCGCGCAGCTCGGCGTGTATTACCGCTTGCTGGGTGTCCCGGTGCCGGGTCTGTATGGTCCCAGCGCCGACGAAGGCATGCCCAGCGAAGCCGCCAAGGCTTAATGGATCGCGAGTCCTAGGCGTTCGTCAAAATCGCTCACCGCGGAGGGCACGACACCGTCGTGCCCTCGCTCTTCTCAGCGTAAATCTCTGCGAACTCTGCGTCTCCGCGTTATCTTTGTCCTCTGCCTGTTGCCGCCCTCGTAACAGCGCCCCGGCGGGCCGCATCTCGTATAATGGATCGTTGGTTCGGAGGTATCCCATGGAAACTCCCGTCATTCTGTCCGCGGTGCGCACCCCCATTGGGAAATTCCAAGGCGGGCTGGCCCGTTTCTCTGCTGTGGAGCTCGGCGCCAAAGCGGTAGCCGAAGCGATCCGCCGCTCCGGCCTCGAGGCCAAGCAGGTCGATGAAGCTATCCTCGGCAACGTGGTACAGGCCGGCCTGGGCCAGAATCCCGCGCGCCAAGCGGCCCTTAAGGGCGGCTGCGATCCCCGGGTCGCAGCCATGACCATCAACAAGGTTTGCGGCTCGGGCCTCAAAGCCGTCGCCCTGGCCGCGCAAGCCGTGCAGTTGGGCGAATCTGAGATCGTCGTGGCCGGCGGTATGGAGTCCATGTCCAACTGCCCATATCTCCTGCCGCAGGCCCGCACCGGCTATCGCCTCGGCGATGGAAAGCTCGTGGACTCCATGATTCACGACGGTCTGTGGGACGCCTACGAAGACTTCCACATGGGGCTGACCGGCGAGCTGGTCGCCGAGAAATACGGCATCACCCGCGAGGAGCAAGACCGCTTCGCCGTGGAGAGCCACCAGAAGGCCGTGCGAGCGCGCAAGTCCTGTTTCTTCGAGGCGCAAATTCTGCCGATCGAGGTTCCGCAGAAAAAGGGCGAGCCGGTGGTAATCAAGTACGACGAATCGCCGCGCGAAGACACCAGCCTCGAAGCTCTCGCCAAACTGAAGCCCGCGTTCAAGAAGGACGGCACGGTGACGGCTGGCAATGCTCCGGGCACCAACGACGGCGGCGCCGCCTTAGTTGTGACCAGCGAGCGCAACGCGCAGCGTCTTAGCAAGCAGCCCATCGCGCGCATCGTCGCGCAAGCTGTCAGCGGCGTAGAGCCGAAATGGGTGATGATGGCTCCCGTGGACGCCGTGGAAAAACTTCTCGCGAAGACTGGTTGGGATCGCGACAAAGATGTTGATCTCGTCGAACTCAACGAAGCCTTCGCTGTAGCCGCCATCGCCGTAACGCGGCAGCTCAAGCTGAACCCGGAGAAAGTCAACGTCAACGGCGGCGCCGTCGCGTTGGGCCATCCCATCGGCGCCAGCGGCGCGCGCATCCTAGTGACGTTGCTTTACGAATTGCAGCGCCGCAAGCTCAAGCGCGGCATCGCCGCCCTGTGCCTCGGCGGCGGCAACGCCGTCGCGCTCGCCGTCGAACGCTACTAACTAAATGGACTCCACTCGAGTAACGTTGAATGATCTTGCGCAATTCACCGTAGCGGCTGTCGAGTCAGGTCCAGATGGCACCGCGAGGCTTGCGGGTTTTTTCACTCACCTCAAAGGTGTGCAGGAAGGCCGAGGTTGGCTGTACGTTTCGCGGACGGATTCCATAGTTGGTGCCCTCGCTACTCTAGACGCAACGAATATGACAGCCGTATTCGTGGTTTCACAGCCGAAGGCTGTTCCGCGGGTTGGCGACAAATTTCCCTATCTACGTGGAAACTGGAACACCGCGGATATCGCAAGAGTCTTGGAGGGCGAAGAATGCTGGAGGCGGATCGTGTTTCAGGCGTCCGATGCCGTTGAGTTTCGTGATCCGAAACATCCAGGTTCGATTATTCAACGGCCGGTGAACGACGAGAACGATCACGTTCCCGACGGATCGCAGTCCGTCCGAATCAGAGAAGCAGGCTGGGATCATGAGCATTGCAGGTTTTGCATGGCCAAAATCGGACATGGCGGTGCGGCCCACGGCTACAAAAGTGTGGAAGGTCGCTGGCTTTGCGAGGATTGTTATGCAAAATATGTTGTTCAGCGTGATCTGTCTTTTCTCCATCGCAAAGGATGATTGCAGATGGGCTTCTCTTGGAGACTGATCATTTGAGTAGCAAGATGAAATATTGCCCGCTATGCGATGCGGAATACGCCGCCAGTCACACCAGTTGCTCGGTCTGCGGCGTCGACCTAGTCGCGGAAGAACTGCGCGGCAGTCCGCTCGACGAGCGCCAGCGGAAAGAACGCATCGAAGTCGTGTGGCGTGGCGGCGATCCCGTGGCGGTCAGCGAAGTCATCAACACGCTGCGTGAAGCAGGTATCCGCCACCACGTGCAGCCCACCAACGATCACCTGGTTTTTGAATTGGGCATGCCGCGGCCCAAATACGCCGTCCGGGTGTTCGCTTCCGATGCCGCCAAAGCGAAAGAGTTCCTCGCCGACATTCGCGAGAGCGCACCGTTCGGATTGAACGACGAGCCTGGCGTGGAAGACGATTCAACAACCCTGCCGGATCGCCCAGCACATCCGTGGAATGCCGCCGCAGCCACCGTCGAAATCTGGAGCGGAGAAGACGCCGCCCTCGCCGAACTCCTCGAAGCTTGCCTGCGCGAAAATGTCATCGGCGTCCGGCGCCAAGGCTCCGAGCCCAGCCAGTTGCGGCTGCTGGTCATGCCCGCCGACGAATCCGCAGCCCGCGAAATCGTCCGCGAAGTCCGCGACGCCACCCCGCCCGCCTGAAATTGGCCTTCTCCCACGCCAACTTAGCGCCGGCCACACGCCCTGTAGCCGCCTCTCTTCAGAGGGCGGGGTTTAGATGAGCGCGTGGCGCAAGACATCACGACGAAACTCGGTCGGCCATTTGAGTTGCGGTGCAAACCGAAACTCATCGATCGACCGTACGCGGACAGGGATGCTGGGTGTATTTGAATCTAAACCCCGCGGTCTGAAGACCGCGGCTACAGCTGCGGGCTCGAAGGCTGCGCCGCTGCGGCGTCGGTGCCTGTTCGCGCTGCCAGATCCTGCCCGCAATAGGGGCAATACTTGTCACTTTCCACCACCTCGCGCTTGCACTGCGGGCAGGATGGGTGCAGGTTGCACTTGCAGTTCGGGCAGTAGTTGAAGCGCGCGCCTACCGTTGATCCGCACTGCGGGCAGTTGTACGGGAGCGGCTCGCGCATCAAAAAATAAATGATGAAGCCGATCGCAAAATACGCCGGGAACAGAACGATCACCAGGAAGGTCCACAACCCGGAACTCATTCCCCGGCGCCGTGCATCGCGATTTACATAGCCGGCCAGGAGAATGAAAAACGCAAAGAACAGCGACACCAGCGTGATGATGCCCGCCAGCGCAAAAGACGCCAGCGCGGGATTGTCCTTGAGTTCCGGCGGAAAAACCACGCCGTCGTTCAACGCGGGATTGAGATTGACGGCCACCGCGACGGCTTGCGCGATCAGGAAAAGCGCGAAGACCGTCCAGACCAGCCAGCGCGGCACGACTTTGAACTCCTGCCAAAAACGAAGCTTTTCCTTCTTCCTGCGGAAGCGGATCAGCCGCATCCGTTCGCTCCAGGAATCACTTACGCGTTGTGGATAGTCCGCCATTTTCTTTCTCGCTCCATCCGCCACTCGCTTATTCGTCGCGAGCGTTAACCCGCGTGTCGCATGCGGTTGCTACTGTCGCTGCCGCAGCCAATCCGCATCTCCAGCGCGCCCGGCATTCTCGACCAGCAAGACAACGGCTACAACGATCGCCGGCAGCGCCCACCAAACTCCAAAGCCCATCTCCCACAGAAAATTGGGCACGCCGGCGCGATGACCGAGCCATTCGAGGGCGCGCCACACATACGGCGCGGTGGCCGCTCCCAACGCCCAGGAGGCTCCGCAGGCCACCCACAGCAGCCGCCAGCGCGGCTCGCGCGCCTGCAATTCCTGGGCGCGCAGCCGCACGCGAAATTGCGTCCGGCTTGCCAGTGCTCGCGGCAACGGAACGCTCAGCCCGCGCAGCGAACGAAGCGCTTGCTCGGTGGCCTGCGCCAGATCCGCGCACGGTGGGCATTCTTGCAAATGCGCGTCGAGCCACTCGCGCTCCGCTGGTGAAAGCCCTTCCACTCGCTCCTGCGCAATCAGCGTCTTAGCCCGTTCGTGCAGTTCGCCGTTCATGCCGATTTTCCTGTAAGCAATCCGCGCAAATCTTCGAGGCCGCGGTACAGCCGCGACTTCACCGTGGAGATCGGCGCGGCCAGCACCACCGCGATCTCCGCGAGTCCCAGCTCTTCCTGAAAACGCAACAGCAGCACCTCGCGATAAATCGCCGGCAACTGCGCCAGCGAAGCCTGCACGGTTGCTTCCGCCTCGCCTTGCAGCATCAGATGCAGCGGCGACGGATCGTCCTCATCGGCAAATTGCATCGGCGCGCCTTGTTCCGGATCGGTCAGCGCGTCCAGGCTCTGCACTTTCTTCTGCCGCTGCCAATCGATCACCAGGTTACGCGCGATGGTAAACAGCCAGGCCTCAAACTTGAACTTTCCGTCGTACTGGTGCCCGCGCTCCAGCACCCGTATCCACGTCTCCTGGAAAAAATCCTCGGCCCGCTCGCGGCTCCCGGTGACATACACCAAATACCGGAACAAGCGGTATTGATACTGCTCGATCAAGCCATCGAGCAGTTCCGGATCGCGCCGCCGCAACCCCTGCGCTAGAGCCTGCTTCTCATCGGCCATCAGTGTCGAGAACAAATAGGCTGAGCCCGGCACCGCCGGAGTCGCCCATGTAGTCGACCGCTTCGCGGTCGCCCATATCATTGTCGCGCTCATTCTAATAGGTATACGCTGCACCCACCCAAAAAGACGCATAGGTCGTCTGGCCGGTGCCGACGCCCCGATTCCTGTAGTAAACTCCCCGCCGCCATGTTCTGCCCCCAGTGCCAAGCCGAATACCGCCAAGGGTTTACGCGCTGCGCCGACTGTGGCATTGATCTGGTCTTTGCGTTGGCTGACGAAGCGCAGAACGTGCCGGAATCGCCCACAGAGGGCACCCTGCAGAGCGTCTGGTCAGGACGCATCCGATCTGGCGGATGCTTGCGCGAAACTCAAGGACGCGGGCATCCCATTCAAGGTAGTTCGGCGCGAAGATCGCCTTTTCAATATCCACAGCTACCCGGACGCGGAGATTGCCGTTCCGCCGTCGCTCGAAGAAAAAGCATTGGACGTGATCTATGGCCCGGATGATCCGAACCAATCCACTGTCCCCACCGACGAGTCCGAGACCGAGGCTCTGATGGAGCTACCTGAGCAACACGACACTAAAGCCCTCGAAGAAGGCGACCATCGGTACCTCGCAGACTGGTACCCGGAAGACGCTACCGTGGAGGTGTGGTCCGAAACCGGCAACGACCTCGCCTGGATGATCGAGGCGTCGCTGCGCGAAAATCGTATCCGCTCTCGCACCGAAGAGTTCGACGATGGCTCGCGAAAGGTCTTTGTCCTGCCGGAAGGCGAACAATCGGCACGCGAAATTATCAAAGAAATCGTGGAGCGTAGGCCGCGAACGTAATCTCAGGCACCTGTAGCGGCCGCCGACCGTGGCGGGCTCCTTTGCGGCGCGAGCGCGACCGCGGGCGACTCAGGTTGCAACCATGTTTCCGGGGTAGAATGGAGCCACCATGTCATCAAAACCTCTCCCGCAAGGTTCTGTAGTCCTGCTGTGGGCTGGCGAAGACCCCGCCCTGCACTCGGCCCTCTTGGAACAGCTCGAATCGGCCGCTATCCCCTTCGTGGACAAATCTCTTGGTGACGACGAGGTCGCGCCCACCGCCGATACTTTACCCATCGATTGGAAGCCGCGCTTCGGATTCGAAGTGGCTGTCTTTTCGCCGCACTTGCCTGCCGCGCAGCAGATCCTGGAAAAACTTCTCGGAGAGGAGCCGGAAGATCTAGAACTCCCCGAGCAGGATGGCGCGCCCGGCGCAGAGTTGCCCTTGGTGTCGATCACCGAAACACATCCCGCCGCCGAAGTCTGGGCCGGGACCGATGACAAGATCGCCCAATTCCTCACCGCCGCCCTGCAAGAAAACGAGATTCCCATCCACTTAGAGAATCCCGGCGAGCAAACAAGAATTTTCGTCTCCGCCGCCAACGAAGCCCGCGCCCGCGAAATCGTCCGCGAAATTGTCGACGCCGCCCCGCCGGCGTAGGGCACTTGTAGCGGCCGACTTCCGAGGCGGGCGCCTTTGCGGTCGATCTGACACCGCTGGCCCGCCGGTTGAATTGGCCCGCTGAGATTGGGAGAATTTCGTGACCACAGACCACATCAAAACCGTAGCCGTCCTCGGCGCGGGCACCATGGGCAACGGCATCGCCCACGTCTTCGCCCGCTCCGGCTACAAGGTAATCCTGCGCGACGTCGAGCAGCGCTACCTCGACCGCGCCATGGACGCCATTGCCAAGAATCTCGACCGCGAAATCAAGAAGGGCAAGCTCGCCGAAGCGGAGAAGGGAACTGTCCTCTCGCATCTCGTTCCCGTCACCGACATGTCGGCCGTCGCCAACGCCGATTTTCTCGTTGAAGCCGTCCCTGAAAAACTGGAAATCAAACGCCACGTGCTCACCGAAGCCGACCGCCTTCTCCGCGACGACGTAATCATCGCCAGCAACACCTCCTCCATCGCCATGACCACCCTGGCCGCCCTCACCAAGCGCCCGGAGCGCTTCGTCGGCATGCACTTCATGAACCCCGTTCCGGTGATGGTCCTCGTCGAAGTGATTCGAGCGCTGCAGACCAGCGATGCCACTTTTGCCACCACCATGGAACTGGCCAAAAAACTCGGCAAGACCCCAGTCGCGGTCAACGACGCCCCCGGCTTCGTCTCCAACCGCGTGCTCATGCCGTTGATCAACGAAGCCGCCTACTGCGTCCTGGAAGGCGTAGCCACTCCCGAAGCTGTCGACGCGGTCATGAAGCTAGGCATGAACCACCCCATGGGTCCCCTGGAGCTAGCCGACTTTATCGGCGTCGACGTTTGCGTGGACATCATGCACGTCCTCCACGAAGGCCTCGGCGACCCCAAATATCGCGCCTGCCCCCTGCTCAAAAAATACGTAGCCGCCGGCTGGCTCGGCCGCAAATCCGGACGCGGCTTCTACCTCTATCAGAAATAACGCCGAACGAGGTCTCAGAAAATCAGCTATTTTTGGCGAATATGGAGGTTGATCCACTTGAGGATCGGGCCGAAACGGAACTCGCCCTTTGCCAGCGACTGAATTACAAAGTCGGAGGCGCCAAGTGGGTCCACTTCGAGATCGTATCCATTGACCAGGAGAAAGGTGTGAGCGGCGGCGAAGGCGACACGCTTGTTGCCGTCGAGGGACGGGTGATTATTCGCTAGCGACTCCATCAACGCCGCGGCCTCCTCGTCGATGTTGCTGTAATAGCCGATCTGCGGGCGAAACACGGCGGATTCCAGCAGTCCTTTGTCCCGCACTCCACGAATCCCGCCGTAATTTTCGATGAGTTGATGATGGATCTGAAGAACTTCGCCGACAGTCAGGTAGGCCCGCTCCGCCATTTACTCCGCCAGCTTCTTATATAGGTCCTGGAACTTCTCGTTGGAGCGGCGAAACGCTTCCATGACTTCCGGCCGCACCGTATGCTGCGAAGGAGCCACGGTATGAATGTAATGCTCGATGGCCTTCTCAAGCAGAAAACGCTGCGACTGTCCGTTTTCTTTGGCCACCGCGACGAACTCCTTATACAGCTCCGCGTCGATAGCGGGGCCGATCTTGACTGTCGCCCGGTTGGCCATGCAGCACCTCTTGAAACCATTCTAGGGATGCTGCTGGCGATGTCAAGATTAATCTAGATTATACTAGATTATACGAGATTTGCCGACCCCTTAGGTTAATTGGTCGTCGTTTGCAGGAGTGACGGATTGGGTCGCCTCGGCAGCGAACATTAGGCAAAAATAGTGTTTGCCTTTTGTTCGCCCTAGTGCTATTTTCCTTTTCGTGGTTTTCAACAGGTGCTCTTGGTGGCCTCTTGCTCAAAACTCGAAACGTGTCATCCTGAACCCAGCGCGGGATCTCATCGCACCGTGCCTGGCGGGCGGTCACGGCAGGGTAACTATGGAGGCGGCCCAGGGAGGCCGGCGCTCTTTAGGTCGCAAGAAAAGGCTGGCGCACCAGTAAACCGAATGGTAAACTCCACAATCCGTAACACGATCTTGGGCGGGCGTTGCGCTTTTCCCGGTGCACGGCGGCTCGGCAACAAAAATTCCCTACTTTCCTCTACCGAGGTGCGAAATGTCAGATGAAAAAACGAAGTTGCTGGAAGCGGCGATATCCCAGATCGAAAAGGACTACGGCAAAGGCTCGATCATGCGCCTGGGCAGCCGCGATGTGCTGGTGCCGGTTAGCGTAATCCCCACTGGATGCCTCTCGCTCGATTTGGCTCTGGGCGTCGGCGGATTTCCGCGCGGCCGCGTCGTCGAGGTCTACGGCCCGGAATCCGGCGGTAAAACCACCATGACCCTGCACGTCATCGCCGAAGCGCAAAAGCTCGGTGGTATCGCCGCGTTCATCGACGCCGAGCACGCGCTCGATCCCATCTATGCCCGCAAGCTCGGCGTGGACGTGGATAATCTCCTGGTCTCGCAACCCGACAACGGCGAGCAAGCCCTGGAAATCGCGCAAACGCTGATCCGCTCCGGCAGTGTCGATGTGATCGTAGTGGACTCCGTCGCCGCGCTCGTCCCCAAGGCCGAGCTCGAAGGCGACATGGGCGACCCGTCGATGGGCCTCCAGGCGCGCCTGATGTCGCAAGCGCTCCGCAAACTCACCGGCATCGTCTCCAAATCGAAGACCTGCCTGATCTTCATCAACCAGATTCGCGAAAAGATCGGCGTGATGTTCGGCAACCCGGAAACCACCACCGGCGGCCGGGCGCTCAAGTTCTATTCGTCGATCCGTCTGGACATCCGCCGCATCCAGGCCATCAAGGAGGGCGATCGCGTCATCGGCTCGCGCACTCGCGGCAAAGTGGTGAAGAACAAAGTTGCGGCCCCGTTCCGCGAGGCTGAGTTCGACATCCTCTACGGCGAGGGTATCTCCCGCGAAGGCGACCTCATCGACCTTGGCGTCGACAAGGGCCTGCTCGAAAAGAGCGGCACCTGGATCAGCTTTGGCGGCGAGCGCATGGGCCAAGGCCGCGAAAACGCCCGCGTCTTCCTCAAGGAAAACAAGGACATCCGCGAAAAATTGGAAGGTGCTCTCCGCAAGAAGCTGGGAATCGCCATACCCGGCAATTCCAACCCAGCCTCCGCGGGCACCAACGGCCACGCCGCGGCCACACCGGCGTCGACCGACAAGCCACCCATGAAAGTAGCGGCTGCCGCTGCGTCGTCCTCCGACGTCGCTAAGCCCCGCCCCACCCGCTAAACCAAGCAATTTGAGCAACTCTTGCCCCTCCGCGCTAACTGCGGAGGGGCAAGCCATTCAAGGTCCGATATTGCTCTTCCCCTGCGCAATCTCCGCGTTCTCAGCGTCTCTGCGTTAGTCTTTCCTCCAAGGCCTGTTGTCCTCCGCCCTCAGGTACTCTCTGTACTATAGGTTTTCGAGGGCCGGCGCTGCCAAGTCCAGTGGAACACGCCTGTTCCGAGCCGCGACACGAGGCCTCTTTTCCCGTCCTACTGGGCAGTCCTTACCGGGCGCAAGGTCAGGTTATTAGAACGAGCTGCCTCCCCGGCCAGCGATACAAAACAAAGCACATACGTTCGTACTACCCCGCCTGGACTATTGCGTCGCGGCAGGCATCTCCCTACAATGTGTTTCACCTAAGAGACTCACGTGTTTCTTTTAGGTACAGAGTCGGGATAACACGGCGCCGCTAAGTCACATCAAATCAATGCGCCGGTTATTGGCTAGACGCATGCAAAGTAGGGTAATAGCAGTACCTGGTTCCCGAGTCTCGCGCGGGAATGCTCTCAAAGAGGGGTTGACCCAGGCGAAATCCTGGAGTAAAACACAACACCCTCAAGATAGAGTTTAGTAGTCGGGTACGGTAGCTCTGAGGTGGCGAAGGTGAAGCAATTTGGACGAGTAATTCTGGCCGGAGTACTTGCCACATCTGTGGCTGCGCCGATTCCGGCCGCGCCTGCGGGGGCCAAGTCCTCCGCGATTCACAGGACCAAGGCGTTGCATTTCCGCGGAGTCCCGACCTTCGCGAATTCCACGCTCGCTGACATCGGCACGTTTGATGATCCGCTAGTTCGCGAAGCTGCCGTCGAAGGCCTGGGCCGTTACAACGGCGCTGTCGTGGCCGTCGATCCCAACACCGGCCGCATCCTCACCATCGTCAATCAAAAAATCGCTTTTGGCGACGGCTACATTCCTTGCTCCACCATCAAGCCAACCATCGCGCTCGCCGCCCTCGAAGAAAACGTAATTACCCGCGATACCATGCTGAAGGTCAGCCGCCGCAAATACATGAACCTGACCGAAGCGATGGCGCACTCCAACAACGTGTTCTTTGAACAGCTCGGTGTCCGCATGGGTTTCGATACGGTTTCCAAGTACGCGCGGCTCCTGGGTCTCGGCGAGCTGGCCGGCTACAACCTGCCGGAAGAGCATCCTGGCTCGTTCCCGATGGCTCCGCCAGTGCATGGCGGCATCGCGCGCATGTCCAGTTTCGGTGAAGGCATTCAGATCACTCCGTTGCAGCTCGTTTCGCTGGCGGCCGCGTTCGCCAATGGCGGCACGCTGTACTACCTGCAGTACCCGCGCACCCCGGACGAGGTTCAGAGTTTCGCCCCGCGCGTGAAGCGCGATTTGAACATCGCTACCGAGCTCCCGGAAATTCGCGAAGGCATGCTCGCCGCGGTCCTGTACGGCACCGGCAAGCGCAGCTTCGATAGCGGCGGCGACGAAATGCCGCTAGGCAAGACCGGCACCTGCAACGATCCAACATCTCGCGTAGGCTGGTTCGTCACCTACGCCGACGAAGCCCATCCGAAAATCGCCTTGGCCGTTCTTCTGCGCGGCAGTTCGCGCCAAGTCCAAGGCCCAACCGCCGCCCAAGTCGCCGGCCGCATCTACCGCCGCCTGCGCCAGCAAAACTATTTCGCCGCGTCCACCACGGTTCGAACCCTCGCCGCTGGCGTCCAGACCGGCAACTAAACTGTAACTTTCGACGGTCAGCACAGTCATCAGGCCAAAGTTGGACGCGAAACGCCGCTTCCAACTTTGGCCTGAGTTCTTTTCCGTGCCCGCTTTGTACGACCTTTTGTATCCTCTCTGTTAGTTCCTGTCTCTCTGCGATCCCTCTCCGAACTCAGCGTCTCTGCGTTAGGCTTTCTCCCTTATGTCTTCGCTCCATACCTCACTCGTGCCGCAGCGCCACCATCGGATCGACCTGCGCCGCCCGATGCGCCGGAATCCAGCTGGCCACCAAAGTCGTTGTCAACAGCAGCAACGCCACACCCAGAAAGCTAAGCGGGTCCCGCGGGCTGATTCCCATGAGCATGCTGCGCACCAACGGCGTCAGCGCCAACCCGCCAGCCAAACCCACCACCAATCCCCCGGCCGCAAGCGATACGCCGTTTGCCAGAACCATGCGTAACACCGTGTTCCGCTGCGCGCCCAGCGCCATGCGTATCCCGATCTCTTGCGTCCTGCGCCCCACCATGAACGACGCCACGCCATAGAGCCCGATCACCGCCTCCAGCAAGGCGATTCGTCCGAAAGCGGCGCCAAAAATCGCCAGCGTTCTCGGCAGAAATAACGCTCGCTCCGAAATCGCCCTCATCATCGTTGTGACGGACACTGTCACAACCTGCGGGTCCAGCGCGGCGATCTCTCGCCGCACGTCGGCAGTCAGCGCCGTCGGCTCACCGTTCGTTCGCAGATGCAACGTCACTTCCGTCGCCCCTTCCTGGACGTAAGACAGATAGAAAACGGGCACCGGTGCCCCGCCAATTTGTCCGTAACTGGAATCCTTGACCACGCCCACGATGTGAATGGCCTGGCCATCCCGCAACCGCAGCACCCGCCCAAGGGCCTTATCCAGATCTCCCTGCTCAACAATGTATCTGCGCGCCAGAGTTTCATTCACGATCGCCACTAGCGGTGCTTTTTCGCGATCGCTTTCCGCAAACTCCCGCCCGCGCAGCAGCGGAATCTGCATGGTCTCGAAATATCCCGGGCCGACCTCATTGGTCGCGGTGTCGACAAACTTCTCGCCACCCGCGGCCGTATATCCGTCGATCGACAGATCCCACGAATTCCCGCCCATGAATGTGACCCCTCGCGCTACCGTGGCGGAATTGACGCCCGGAAGGCTGCGGGCCCGCTCCAGCAGTTGCTCGTTGAATCGAATGGCCTGTTCGTTCGAATAGCCGTTCAGGCCCGGATCGATGGTGACCAGCAACATGTTTTGCGGATTGAATCCCAGGTCCAAGGTGTGCGCGTGCGTAAATGCTTTCAAAAACAATCCGCCGGCGATCAGCAGAATCGTAGAGAGCGCGATCTGTCCGCCGATCAACACGCGCCGCGCCACGGCGCTGAACGACCTGCCCGCCGAAACGCCCGTTCGCGTATTCAGCGCGGTCCGCCACGCCTCCTTCACCGACGTCAGCGCCGGGACCAGCCCGCACAGCAAGACCGCCGCTGCGGACGCCGCCACCGCATAGCCCAGCACCCGAAGGTCGATCCGAAATTCCGCGCCTTCTGAACTGCGATGCGGCACGATGGCCGCAAAGAACTTGATGCATACCGACCCAAGAAAAACGCCGGCGGCGCTCGCGATAGTCGCCAGCACCGCGCTCTCCACCAGAAATTGCCTCAGCAATCGCGCGCGCGTGGCTCCGAGCGCGATTTGCGTCGACAACTCTCGCAATCGCGAGGTTGCCTTGGCCATCATCAAGCTAGCCACGTTCGCGCATGCGATCAGCAGCACCAGCACTACCAGGCTCATCAACACCACGGACCACAAGATTCCGCCCGCCTGGCGCCGCCGCGCCACTTCGTTCCTCACGAACACAACGGTGTCTTTGTTGGTTTCCGGATGCTCGCGCTCCAGCTCGGTCGTGATTACGTTCATTTCCGCTTGCGCCTGCGCGATAGACATGCCCTTCTTCACTCGCCCGAGCACCACAAATTCTCGATAGTCGCGGTGCGTTAGGGCGTCCACGCCATCGGGAATCACCTGTCCGGCCATCATGGTGGGCACGTAAACGTCCGCGTGATAGAACGGCTCGACGGTCGTAAACCACTCCGGCGCCACGCCCACAATCGTAAAGCTGTGACCGTTCAGTTTGATTCGCTTGTCGACGATGTCCGGATCGCTCGCAAACGCCCGCTTCCAAAACGAGTCGCTGATCACCGCTACCGGATTCGCGTTGACCACGCGATCCTCATCCGCTCCGAAAGTTCGCCCCAGCTTCGCCGGCACCCCGAGCACCGAGAAAAAATTTCCGGACACCAGCAGCCCCCACGCAATCGTGCCCCGGCCTTCTTGCGCGCTTCCTTCCGGAGTCATACCCATGGAGTTCGGCTCGTAAATCAGCAAATCCTGAAACGACTTGCTTCGCGCACGAAAGTCCACGAAATCCAGATACGACGAAGAGCCGAACTGCGTTAAACGCGACGCCGCCGTATCGATCATGATTAGCTGGCTGCCATTCGGTACGGGAATCGGGCGCAGCAGAATGGCGTCCACTACGCTGAAGATCGCGGTATTGGCGCCGATGCCCAGGGCCAGCGAAAGCACCACTACCAACGTGAACATCGGACTCCTGCGCAGCGACCGCAAGGCATATCGCAAGTCGCGCCACAATCCATCCAACAGCGCGATCGAATTCATCTCGTACACCGTTTCGCGAATGCCCGTGGCGTGCCCCAGCCTGCGTTGCGCCGCATACCGCGCCTCCTCCGCTTCCACACCCGTCGCGATCAGTTCCCGCTCCTTCAACTCCTTGTGCAGCCGCATCTCCTCTGCCAACTCCCGGTCGAGCTTCCCGCGCCGCACCAGCGTCCCCACCCGCCGCCACATCTCTCCAAGTCTGCCCATCGTTACCTCACTCCGCGGTCCCTCGCTGTTTCCGCTTCTCTGTGGCCTCTGTGTCCGAACTCCGTGTCCTCTGTGTTAGATCTTGTCTTCTCGGCGGTTCCTCTGCGAACTCAGTATCTCTGCGTTAGGCTTTCTCTTCTTTCCCTGCTTCTTTACGTCGTTACCTCATGCTTCCGTTTTTCAGGCCGTCTGAATTACTCTCACCATAGCCTCCATCACCCGCTCGAACTGCGACTGCTCCACCTCCAACTGCTTCTTTCCCGCCGCTGTGAGGCGGTAGTACCGCGCCCGCCGGTTTTCGGCCGTCACTCCCCACTCCGCCTTGACCCAGCCTTTGATCAGCATCCGCTGCAGCGCCGGATAGAGCGACCCTTCTTCTACTTGCAGCACATCCTGCGAAAGCTGCTGGATCGATCGCGCGATCTCGTATCCGTGCATTTCGCCCCCGCGCGCCAGAGTCTTCAGCACCAGCAACGACAGCGTTCCCGGCAAAAGCTCACCCCGATTCATTCGGCAGCCTCCCGCGTAACATTCTCCATTGCCATAGACAAGCTATGCTTCATAACATAGATAGACTATGCCAGGCAAGAAAGGTTAGGTCGTGGCTGACAATGCCTGGGCGAAAAGTCCCCGTGTTGACGTTTGCACCCACCCGCCGTCAAAGATAATTGACGTAAAGCGTCGATTCGGACAAAAGTGTGGAGAATCAAATCGGCGGAGCACGCTCGCCGGGCTAAAGCCCAGCGCCTACATAACCTAAACGGGCCTTCGCCGAACACGCTCATGGCAAAAGCCGTGGTGCTTGCAGCCGCAAGTAGCGGGGGGAAATTTGATTCGTCGCGTGGCAATTGTTTCGCTGGTGGTGTTGGCTGCGGGTGTCGCCGCGCTGGAATACTTCGTGCGTTCGAGGTTTGTCTCCGATGCGCCGTCGCAGCAGCCGGCGCAGGTTGCACTGGCGGAAGCCGCGGTCCCTCTCGAGGCTGCCGCCGCTACGGCGCCGTCCGAGACGCGCATTCTGCGCGGCGAACATTTCACGTCAGCGCTCGAGAAATTCGGCCTGAGCCCCGAGGACGCCGCGAGCGCGTCGGCCGCGGCGCAGCGTGCGTTCAATCTGCGGCAGGTGCGTGCCGGAAACACGATCACGTTCAACCGTTCCGCCAAAGGCGAGCTGCGCGAGATCGACTATAAGATCGATCCTGGACGCGTGCTGAAAATCATCCCGGACGATCGTGGTTTTTCCGCGGAAGTGCAGGAGATACCAGCGAAAACGGAAGTCGTCACCGTCACGGGCCGCGTGGACGATTCGCTATTCAACGCGGTGGAGCAGGCCGGCGAATCGGCGGAGTTGGCCATGCAGCTGGCGCAGATCTTCGCGTACGACTTAGACTTTTATACCGACCCGCGCAAGGGCGATAGCTTTCGCATCGTGCTGGAGAAAAAGAAATATTCCGACGGCGAAATCGCGGGTTACGGAAATATTCTCGCCGCTGAATACGACAACGGCGGAAGGAAGTACCAAGCGCTACTGTTTCACGACGAATTTGGGCATTCCGGCTATTACAGCGCCGACGGAAAATCGTTGCAGAAGGCGTTTCTGCGCTCGCCGCTCAAATTCGGTGCGCCGGTCACATCGCATTTCAGCAAAGCGCGCTTTCATCCGATTTTGAAAATCTACCGGCCGCACATGGGGACCGACTACGGCGCGCCGGTGGGCACCCCGGTGCAGACCATCGGCAGTGGGCGCGTGGTGTTTGCGGGGCGCAAGGGCGGCGAAGGCAACATGGTGCAGATCGCACACTCCGAGGGCTACGAGACGATGTATCTGCATCTGTCGCGCATGTTCGTGCGTATCGGCCAGCACGTGGAAATCGGCAAGACTATCGGATTGGTTGGCAGCACCGGACTTTCCACTGGGCCGCATCTGGATTTCCGCATCTTGCAGCGCGGGCAGTACAAGAATTTTGAGAAGCTCGGCCTGCCGGCTTCCGACCCGGTCGGCAGAAAAAATTGGGCCGAGTTTGCCGCTGTGCGCGACAAGTGCTTGCCTCTGCTGACGAATTCCGCGGCGCTCGAAGCTGTTGCGGCGCCAGCGCCGCCCGCGTTGCCGGCCACCGCGGGACGATAGTTCCGCGGACTTGCTTTTCCCGCTTGCTTGAAAGCCATCCACTAATGATCGAAACGACATTTCCTCAGGGCTGAAGCCCGTTTTTTCTTGCGCTGAATGTCGGAGCTAGCTCCGACCCCTAAGAAAATCTCCTCTGTATCGTACGCCTGGGCGCTTCGGGCACAGCAGTGCTGTGCCCCTACAGTGGATCGCACACTTTACCGTGTTGACGGGATCCATTTGATTCGCCTGGTGCGTTTGAAGAGAAGAATGCATGTCAGTAGATGATGGGGAGCTTGGAGAAGTCGGTGGAGGAATGGTCGGTTACGCGGAGGACCAGGAGGGTGCGGTCGTCGTAGGCGGCGACGCCGTCGCCGCTGTACTCGTCGGTGGCCGCGAGAATGTTGGCGGCGATTTCCTCCGCGGATTGCTGCGGTGAAACATCCGAGAGAACGGAGAAGAGGCGATCCGCGCCGAATTCTTCTTGCTGGGCGTTTGCGGATTCGAGGATGCCGTCGGAGGCGAACAGAACGGTGTCGCCGGGGACCAGGTCGACCGTGATTTCGTCGTACTCGGTGTCCGCAAACAATCCGAGAGGGATGCCAGCGACGCGGATCGACTGGACCACGCCGTCACGGACGAGCAAAGGGTACGGCCCGCCGGCGTTGGAAAGCGTGAGGCGGCGCGAGCCGGCGTCGTAAACCGAGAAGAGCGTGGCGATGAAGCGGCTATCGAGCCGGGCGGCATGCAGGCGGTTGTTGAGCATGGCGAGCATTTCTGCGGGCGGACAGGGGTGCGCGGCCACGTGCTCGCGAAGAATGCCGATGGCCAGTGAGCCATATAGAGCCGCGGCGGTGCCCTTGCCGGAGACGTCACCGAGGACCATGGCGAGGCGACCCTCTCCGTAGGGGAGGAAATCGTAAAAGTCGCCGCCGAGTTCGCGCGCCGGTTCATACGCTGCAGCCAGTTCCAGGCCGGGGACATCGCGGGCGCCGGTGGGGAGAAGCTGGCGCTGAATTTCGCGAGCCGTGGCGAGGTCGGTGTTGAGGCGGCGCTCGGTTTCGCGGGCCTCTTCGTAGAGGCGGGCGTTCTCCAAGGCGATGGCGACGTAGGAGCCGAGGGTGACCAGCATGCGCTCGTGCTCGGCGGTGAAGGCGTTGGCGTCGGTGCTTTCCAGGTCCAGTACGCCGATGAGGCGGTCTTGGAGGACCAGCGGCACGACCAGCTCGGAGCGGGTGTCAAAACTGAGTTCGCAGCGGATGTGACGTGGGTCCGCCAGCGTGTCGTTGATGCGAAGGACGCGGCGTTCGCCCGCGGCGGTGCCAGTGAGCCCCTGGTGCAGCTGCGCGCGGTAGCGCGTGTGAATCTTGTCGCCGTACCGCATGGCGAAAGCGCTTTCAAGGTGCTGCGTTTTTTCATTCCAAAGCATGACGCTGAAAACGTGGTAGTTAACGAGCTTTTTGACGCGCTGGGCGACGCGGCGAAGCAGTTCCTCGCGGTCCAGGATCGAGGTGATTTCGCGGCTGACCTCGTAGAGCAGAGTGAGGGTGTTGGCTTGCTCGGGAAACGAGGCGAACAAGCTTGCGGGGACAGGATCGGCATCGCCAACCCCAACCAGAGGGAATGGAGCCACTTTGGGCTGTTCGTCCATGTCAGAGATTATACGCATTGGTCCGCCAAGCAATATCTATTGGATGTGTGGGACCGGCAAACGGTGCAGGGATGGCAGTGACTGCGGTTGGCGGGTGATGTGGGAATCTGCGAGTGTAACGTGATGGCAGACAGCTTAGGCATGCGGGCGCCTTTGGCTCCGGCGAAAACACAGCCACGAATGGCTGTGCCAGGATGAGGTCTGCGCTCGGCTTGTGTGTACCCCCTCCCCTCTCCTTTTTTGTAAGTGTTGATTCTGAATGAATTAGGTCGCGCATTCGTGTAAGTCTTGATTCTGCTCGGTTTGAAGCTGTTTGTTTTGTGAGTGATGCAAGTGGATCTTGGGTGCAAGTCGATGCTTTTGGTGGCGACTAGATCTAGATAGGCGGCGTCGGCGTCGCGGTAGAGGCCGGCTTCTCGGTGGCTTTCGCTGCGGCTGTAGCCGCGGTATTCGAGGGCGAAGACGTTCGCGGGCAGGCCGCGTGCAGGAATTCGTAGACGGGGGCGCGGTTGGCTATGTTGGAGGCGTTGCCGTGGAAGGCTAGGAAGGTGAATTTGGCCTGGTCGTGGGGAATCCACCAGGCGTGGAGCTTGGTGCAGTCGGAGGCGGTGATCCAGACGTCTTGGACTGGGAGGGTGCGGGGGTGCCAGTCGCCTTCGAGGCGGCCAGGATAGTTGGGAAAAAAAACTAGGTGGGACTCGAAGATGCGGAGCAGCACCAGCGCTACGACGTAGCCAACGAGAATGGTGAGCAGGAGATTCACCAGGCGGCTGCGGAGATGCTTTCTTGGTTGCTGGGGAATTTTCATCTCGCGTTTACGCGCAGGTAGTGTAGCTGACGACGGGAGAGAGATGCGGTTCTTTAGGTGTTTTCCTTGCCCAAGTGCTTGTAAGCGCGGTGGCGGAGGCGGCCTAACTTGCGGTTCAGGAAGTGGTCCCTGGAAAAGAAGGATATTACCGGAGAGCGGCGTTTTTCGAGTTTGCTGCGTGCCTGCCTTAGGCGCCTGTCGTCTCCGAAGACCTCGAGGGCGGCGTCCAAGATGTCGAATTCCTTTTCAGGGCGCTTGGACAAGGAATAGACCTCGGCGAGGTTCAGGTAGAACTGGATTTCTTTGGGTTTGAGTTGCATGGCGATTTCGCACAATTCCGACGCGCGCTCCCAGTCACGTTCCGCGCGGGCGATCGATAAGCCGAGATACGACAAATAATAAGGGTTGTGCTTCTCGCACTCGAACGAGAGGCGGAAAAGCGCAAGAGCCTCTTTGGGATGGCCGGTCTTAAGCAGGCCGATACCTTGCCTAAAATTGGCAACCGGATCTGCTTCAGCCGTAGTTGTAGGAGTCTCCGTCGATCGTCCGAAATTCATGGGAGTCCTTGGTTTAGGGATACGGTTTGGACCAGTGTAGAGAGGGCTCCTTGCTGATGCTACTGGTCCAAAGGTCAGGCGGAGACAGGTCGACACCGGTGGACAGCCTTTGAGGTGGCCGGGATGGTCTGAAAAAAGAATTCGGCGGGACTCGCAGAAGCGGATGAACAAACGCGCGGAGAGTCGTCGCGGCGACTTCGCACTTAGGTATCGGGTTCGGTACGTAGGGCGGGGCGGGATTGCTCTAAGTAAAGACGTGTTGAATCGTGAAGGATGGTTTCAGTTGAAGGGATGGACTTCGGCGGGGCAGGTAGATGAGAGCGTGGCAGCGAGCGCTGCGGCGGGTTAAGAACACGGTGCTGCTCGAGACTACTTTTGAGTTCCCGGGACGCGCTGCGGCCAAAGCGGCGCCAAGCCGCCGCACTCCATAACATGGCGAGCGTTGAGAGAACGGTACGAATAGTCCTGGCCCTTTTCGCTGCACCTCAGACCAGTAGTTTTTTGAGGTGCCGGCGGCGTACTCTTCCGGGGAGCACAGGCTCGAATCCCGAAGCCTAGCCTGGGAGAGCAACGTGTTCTGTGAACGCTGTGGCCTAAATTTCCTGCCGAAACAATCAGTGTGCACGCGCTGCAAAGCGGCGGCGACGCGGCACTGGTTTCAACTGATGAGTTTGGTCACGCTGATGCTGGCGGTCGCGTGCAATGCGGTGGTGGCGCTGCTGTTGTTGCCGCGGATGACCAGTGGGGATCACTCGCGGTTCCTGTTCCGGGCGTGGCTGTGGTTCGACCACAAGGCCGCGCTATATGGTTGGGTACCGCTGGCGATCGGGCTGCTGGCGTGGGATTTCCTGGTGTGGAAAGAAGCGCGGCCCAAGATCAAGGGATGGTTCACGCGCAAGCTGCTGACCTTGTCGCTGGCGACCGGAGTAGCGCCGATGCTGCCTTGGTGGGTGCCCGCTGGGCAGCCGCCGGGGCAGTTTCTCTCGCTGATTGGGAAGTATCCAGGAGTGCCGGCGGCTCTGGCGTGGGGGGTGGTGCTGGTGGTGATGGTGCTGCTATGCAGCGACGCGGAGTCGCGCGACTACCTGCTCGGACATGGAAAGACCTTGAGCATCGTCAGCGTTGGGGCGCTGATGCTGGTGTTGACGATGACCATTGTGGGATGGTCGGTTACGTACTGAAAAAAATTGGGTGATGGTTGGACGAAGGAAAAGAGGAAAGCCGCCCAGCAGTGCGGCTCAATTTGTGGAGCGCCATCGGCTTCCCCCTTTTCCCTCACTTCAGCGGAGTCTCAGTGAGCCCCGCCGCAGGCGAAATCGTCGCAAGAAACACGCGGGGAATCCATACGTAGAATGCCGTACGGACCCCTAGCCAGTTCACCGCTGCACCTGCCGACTAAGACGAATAAAAAGCGAATATCGTGATATGATCTGCGAGTGGCGGAAGCGCACAAGTGCGTCGTGAAACTGCGGGATGCGGAGGGCGTGGAGCACGCGGCGCAGGTGAGCGCCGAGTCTTTGTACGAGGCGGCGTGTTTGGCGTTGCGGCGATTCCGGCGGAGCGCGTGGAGCCGGGAAACGGTGGTGGACGCCGGGACGCTGCGGGTCGAGGTGTGGGAGTCGCCGACGATATACAAGATTAGCGTTGCCAGCTTGGAGAAATGGCTGGCGCAGGGCGGGGGTTCGCCGCGAGAAGTGGTGCTGCGGCAGAAAATACGGGGCCTTATGAAGGAGTAGGTGAGGAGCCGAGGGGCGAAAGACGGAATCAGGCTCGCCGGGCCCTTCGTTCCTAAGGATGAACTAAAGCCCAGCGCCTACAAAGAGCGGGCACGGCGTGCCGTGCCCCTACGGGAATTAACAACGATTCCACCCAAGCGAGCGGCAATCCGTGCGCGATTATTTTCGGGTAAGAGTTGCTTCCAGTTTGGTTAGCGCTGCGGCCACTTCAGCCGGGGTGTTTACGGAGTAGCGGGCGCGGGTGGGGCTGCGTTTGCCGACGAGGACCGAGAGGCCCCGGCGGACGGCTACGAACCCGGACTCGTCGGAGAGATCGTCGCCAAAATAAACAGGGAAGGAGCGGCGGAAGGCTGGCTGCGCGAGAAATTGCCGGACGGCGATGCCTTTGCCGGGCATGGAGCGAGGAAGGACTTCGACGTCGCGAATATTTTCCACGATGCGAAGAGTGCGGAGAAACGGCTTGAGGAGAGCGCGAAGCTCGCGTCGTACGCGTGTTTGCAAATCTGGGGGCGCATCGAGAAGATGCACGGAGAAAGTGCTGCGCTTGTTTTCGATCCAGATGCTGGGATAGGCGCGCAGGTGGCGCGCGAGTTCCGTGCGAGCGCGGCGCAGGGCTTGGCGGACAGCGGTGGGAAGCGCGCATTTGGCGCTGCGTTCCCAGCCGTACAGTCCGAAATAATGGATGCCCCGTACGCCGATGTACTGCAAGAGTTCCGCGCGGCGGCGTCCGCTGACCACAACCACAGTGACGCGAGGGTGGCGGGCAAGACGCTGCAGGATGTTGCGCGCCTTGGGCTTGAGATGCACCTGATTGGGTCGCGGCGCGATGTCCACCAGCGTGCCGTCAAAATCGAGAAAAACGGCGATGCGTGCGTCTGCGCGAATTCGTCGAGCTACGCGATCCCACAGTGTCAAAAGGTGAGGAATCCCGGGAGGCGGCGGCTTCATTGCACTTCGATACGTTCCGGGGCATCGATGCGAATATCGGTCAGGTCCGAAAGCAGATTGGCGGCCCAGCGATAGACGTTGTTTTCACGCACGGTGTCGCGCATGTGCTGCATGCGGGTGGATTGCTCCTCGGCGGGCATTTCCAGGGCGCGAAGGATGGCGCCGGCGACTTGCTGCACGTCGTAGGGATTGACCAGCAGCGCGTCGCCGAGCTCCTGAGCGGCGCCCGCGAAAGTGCTGAGGATAAGGACGCCGCGGTTATCGTCGCGCGAGGCGACAAATTCCTTGGCGACCAGATTCATGCCGTCATGCAGAGAAGTGACCAGACACAGAGAGGCGGCGTGATAGAAGCGCGCGATCTCTTCGTGCGAGTGATGCTTTTTCAGCAGCACGATGGGCGCCCAGCGGCCCGCCTGGAAACGCGCGTTGATGCGCGCGGCTTCGGCGCTCACCTCGTCGAGCAGGGTTTGGTAACGATCGATGTTGGTGCGGCTGGGGGCGCCGATCTGTATGAAAGTGAAGCGCCGCTGATAAGAAGGATTCAATTCTAGGAAGCGCTCGATCCCGCGAAAGCGTTCCAGGATTCCCTTGGTATAGTCCACGCGATCCACGCCCACGCCGAGCAGGGAGGCATGAATGCCGAGTTCCGTGCAGATGGCGGCGCATTGCTCCCCCACGCTTCGATAAAATTCCGGGGTGTGCCCGTTTTCCTGAAAGGAGACGCTGATGGGGTACGGGCGAACGCGGGTGAGGTGGCCCTGGCGATTGACGTCGAAGCGATCCCATGCGGTGAGCGCCTCGACGGCGCGGTCGACGCAATGCAGAAAGTTATTGCAATGCGACTGGATGTGGAAGCCGATCAGGTCGGCGCCGAGCATGCCGTCAATCAAATCGCGCTGCCAAGGGCAGATGCCGAAGACTTCCGGATTGGGCCAGGGAATATGCCAGAAGATGGCGACGCGAGCGTCGGGGCGGGCTTCCTTGATCATGCGAGGGAGCAGGGCAAAATGATAGTCCTGGGCGAGAACGATGGGAGACTCGACGCCTTCCATTTCTTCGAGCAGGGCGTCGGCGAAACGCCGGTTGACCTCTTGATAGCAGACCCAGTCTTCCGGGCGGAAAATGGGGCGGGTATGAGCGATGTGGCACAGCGGCCAGAGCCCTTCGTTGGCAAAGCCTTCGTAGTATCCCTTTTCTTCTTCGGCGCTGAGCCAAACGCGGCGCAGCGTGTAGGCCGGATGATCGGGTGGCACGCGCACGCGATCCCGCTCATCGACCAGTTCGCGGTCGGCGTTGCCTGAGCCATGAGCGATCCAGGTGCCGTTGGAGGCCAGCAAGACAGGCTCGAGCGCGGTAACCAGGCCGCTGGCGGGAACGATCATTTGAATGGAGCCGTTGTTGCCGTTGTTGTACACGTGCATGTACGGCTCGCGGTTGGAGACGACGAACAGCGGTTTGTTCTGCAGCTTGCTGCTCAGGCTGACCCGCAGGCGCTCCGCGGTCCAAACGGAAACATTGGAGTCGCGCAGGCGCGCCTCTTCCTCGGCGGTTGCGCGAGCGGCCGTGAGGTCGCGGGCCAGGTGAGTGACCTCGCGATGGATCTGCTCGAAAACCTCGCCTTGCGGAAGCGACGGTGGCGGCGGACTGGTGGACTGGCCGGTACGCAAAGTGCGCAGCCATTTGGCGGTGCGCGTCAGCGGACCCATCAGCGCCCAATGCACCAGAACTATAGCCAGGCCGGTGATGAAAAGAGTTTGCACCAGGGCGTGGAGGAGTGAATCACGCAGTGTGTGGGCTACCTGCGTATCGATAAAACTCGCGTCGTGGACCAGGACCAAGGTGCCGGAGGCCTGCCCGTTGCGGTGCAGTGGTAGGGCATAGACTTGGATGGCGGTGTTGTTGGCCCGCGTGAACTCGCCGTAACCGGCGTCGTGTTCCGCAGCCTGGACGGCGGCAGGCGGGCGGGCTGGGAAAAAGGAAGCCAGGCCCTGCGTACTGGCGACCACCGCACCGCTGGTGTTGTAGACGATGATGCCCTTCAGGTGCTCGCGCTGCCCGAAGCGATCGACCAGGCGCTGCTGGGCCTTGTCGAAAGAGCGATCCGGCAACTGCTCGATGGCGTCTTGAAGATCCTCGGTGCGCTTCTCGGCGGTACGCGACAGTTCGCTCTTAGAAACGCGCTTTTCGGTGCGCACCTGGTAAAAGGCAAAGACCAACGACACCACGATGACGCTGACGATCAGCGGCAAAACGATCTTCAGAGTCGTACGCATCTACGGTTACTTCCCCTTGGGCAAGAGTGAAGATTTGTAACACCAGGGATTGCCAATAAAATTTGCCGTCGCGATCGCGCCGGAGCGCCGGTTATCGCGAATGACCTGCCGATTGCACGACGACGTGAAGTGCAATGTTGTTACCGTCGTCGCTGCGGTAGTCGACGGTAGCGTTGGAGCCAACCTCCAGCTTGCCGTCGATCCGGGTAGTGTCGTCAATGAGGAACCTCAGAGTGACGAGGTCCTGGCTTTTCTTGACGTCCACCGAGAAAGAGGCATCTCCAATGGCGGAGATTTTCCCGGAGACGGATCCATTCTGCGTCGCCGGCTCGTAGGGTTTGCCGAAGGGCTGACCTAAGGGCTGAGAAGTCAGCGGT
>Ga0210384_10000663_pt1 | contig 51673 bp, 34 predicted proteins | sample IncBWH2MmetaG_FD_160574 | JGI IMG/M metagenome (GOLD analysis project Ga0210384, IMG submission 160574) | Forest soil microbial communities from Barre Woods Harvard Forest LTER site, Petersham, Massachusetts, United States - Inc-BW-H-2-M | ecosystem: Environmental > Terrestrial > Soil >... | reverse complement strand
CTGCGGCCACATGTTCCCGCTAAAGGACTTCGTCTCGACCGTTGTCAAAACCACAGGTACATCGAACACCCTTGCAGCTTTTCCGAATGCCACGGTGTTGTTGATGATTCCCTGGCGGTCGAAATTGCCTGTTCCAAACAGCATTTGGCCCTGATGGTCGATCAGCGCCACGACGCAATTGTCCGGAGTCAAGAGTCCCTTCTCACTCAGTGTTGGACGATTGCCGTTTATTGATTGTTGAGCCATACGATTTCATGTTCTCCTTTTAATTAAGTTACGAAGGCGGGAGACTTGTCTTTGCCGCCATCCGTTTAGCACTATCCGGTGACCAGCGTTTCCGTCTCGGCCGCGTTCGCCTCCAATGACGATTGAATTCTGGCAAGTCCCCGCAATCCTGAAAACGTGAGCAACGGTTAGCTCACGGTGATCCGTCTGTGTCGCATTTTTAGAGCCGGATCGTCTCGATTCGCTGGGGTCGGAAACGGGATACGTGGGTCTCGGAAGGCATTCTGAATGGAGTAAACGCTTAAGTGCTAACGTGGTCGGGGCAAAGGCTAAGATGTCAGGGGTGGTTCGTCACGAGTTTCGATTCGTGGAGAATTGAATGTTTGGTCAGGGAAACCGGCTTGGCCGGCGCTGTCGCCAGAGCGTCGACTCTGATCCTCTCCTCGATGTGAGGTTCGTCCCACGTACATCCACGGGCGCATTTTCTTGCCTGTAGTTGAATGGCGCACCCTGCTGGAGTACTTTATCTATCCTGGCTCGATTTGATCAGGCCTCGGGCCAGCGCTCAAGGGTCTTGGCGGCTATTTTGGGACGCATGGAGAGTTGAGACGTAAATGAATACGGTCGCCCAGTTGCGTGCCGACCCTTCCATCGTGAATATGCCACACGAGGAGCGCATTGAGTTGGTGGCTGACGGCGCGGGCGAAAGCTTCCAACCCGAAGCGATAGACGATTCCTGGCGAAGGTGCGTGCTCGACTTTCATGTCGACGCACGCAGCAGCTCAGTACCGCACGTGCTCACAGAGCCTGAGCTCAGGATCTCTCGTGAACCCCTGGGTAGCTTCCTACTCCAAGCCCAAGAAGAGATAGACCGCCTCTATGCCATTGTCCGCCCGCAGTCTTACGTAGTTCTCTTGTGCAACAGTAATGGAGTCGCGATCCACCATCGTGGCGACGAGAGCAAGGCCCACGAGTTCAAGCACTGGGGTATATGGCTGGGCGGCGTCTGGTCGGAGCGGGTCGAAGGCACAAACGGTATCGGCACCTGTATCACGGATCGACGGCCGGTTCTCGTGCATTGTGCCGAGCATTTTCGCAGCCGTCACACGCGGTTGAGTTGCGCCGGCGCGCCGATCTTCGGTCCCCAGGGAGGTTTGTTGGGGGTGCTAGACGTTTCCAAAGTGCACCAGCAATCTGACGATCAGCCATTTCCCCTGCTGCTACAGACGGTGGTCGTCTCCGCGCGAGCCATTGAGGAACGCATCTTTCGTGAGCACTTTCAGTATTGCTGGATCTTGGCAGCCGCGCCTGCAGACGATTTTGGATCCTCCCTGCTCCTTGCGGTCGACGACCATCAATCTATTATTGGCGGCGACCAAGCCGCTCGGAAGTTGTTCGCTCTGAGCGACAAAAGCCTTGCGGACGGAATTCCCTTGTCTGCCGCCTTCGCGTATGACCGTTCGCTCTTCCGCCGCACAGCCGACCGGGACATTCCGATACGCCTAATGAGTGCGCTTGGTGAGGGACGCTGGTGGACGGCATTGCTTACGCCACCTCTGAGCAGGTCTAAGGTCGCGCGCAGCTGGGCGGAGGCAGTGGTTCATTCCCGGGCAAGAATTAGTACTTTAGGGGATTTGCCGACGGCTACGGCGCCGGAACCCAGCCGCGGCGGGCTGTCGCCAGCCGTGACACGCCGCGTCTGCGACTATATTGAAGGGCATCTCGATGAAAAGATCCGGCTCGATGGACTGGCCGCCCTCGCGGGGTTTTCCACCGACCATTTTGCTCGGGCATTCCACCAGTCAGTGGGGGTGCCGCCGCACACGTATCTGTTGCGGCGGCGCTTGGAACATGTGGAACACATGCTGAGGGACACATATGCTCCGTTGTCGGAAATTGCCCAAGCGACCGGTTTTTCTGACCAAAGCCATCTCGCCCGGCACTTCCGGCGGTGGGCTGGAATGTCTCCTCGTCAGGTCCGCCGGTCGGAAGGGAACCCCCTCCGCACAAGGTAACCCTCTGAGAAAAAGTAACTTAGCGGAGTAAGATCGCTGAACAAGGCAGAAATGTCTCTCCGGAGCCTCTTCAACCCTCAAGACGCAGCGAAATTGTGATCTAGATCACGATTCATCGGAAACATCCCAAACACCCCAAGTTTGTTCAAGACGGCAGGATTCCGGCAGAGTCACAATCCCCCCAGATCATCGAAAGGGGGGCAAGTCCATGGAGAAAGCCGAGGCCATTCACGTTCAAGCAAACTCAGGTACAACAATGGGGCCGGCCCCCGCATGCAACTTCTCTGGGTGTATCATGCCCGCCATGGCTTCCTCAGGACAGGGATCCGAGCGTTTGAATGCCCAACTCCTTGTTGACTCGATTCCTGCGCTGATTCACACCGCGAGGCCCGACGGTTACATCGATTACTTCTATGAACCTTGGCTGGAATACCTGGGCGTCACTTTGGACAAAGTGACCGGCTGGAATTGGACGGCTTTCGTTCACCCTGAGGACGTTGAGGGGATTGTGGCCAAGTGGCGAGCTTGCCTCGCGATTGGAGAAGTCTTCGAATATGAAACTCGCGTCCGTAGGGCGGATGGAGAATATCGCTGGATGTTCCACCGAAAAGTGCCACTTCGCGATGCAAACGGTAACATCGTCAAGTGGTATGGATCGAGTCTGGATATTGAGGAGCGTAAGGCCGCGGAGGAAGCCCTCCGGAGCAGTGAAGCGTACTTGGGGGAGGCTCAAAGGCTCAGTCACACGGGCAGCTTCGGGTGGAGACCTGATACCGGAGAGATAGTCTGGTCAGACGAAACCTATCGCATCTTCGAGTACGACCTCGCGGTGAAGCCAACAATAGATTTATTGGTGCAGCGCGTCCATCCCGAGGACCGGCCCGACTTTCTGAAGGTCGTCGAGAGTGCCTCTGCGGGGGCGTCGCAGTTCGAGCATACCTATCGTTGGCTGTTGCCTGACGGGAGTGTCAAGCACGTCCACGCCCTGGCCCACGCATTACAAGACGCATCCGGTAACCGCGAGTTTGTCGGGGCGGCGACCGACGTTACGTCGATCAAACGAGCAGAAGAGGAACTCCGCAAGAGCGAGGCGTACTTGGCGGAAGCGCAAAGGCTCAGCCACACAGGCAGTTGGGCCTGGAGTCCCGACACCGACGTCAGGCATTGGTCGGAGGAATGCTACCGCGTTCTGGGTTTTGATCCACGGGATGGTGCGCCCCGAATGGAAGAATTCATCCAGCGAATTCATCCCGACGATCAACCGGCCTTCCGGGAATCTGCCAAGGGGGCCAGGCATAACAAATTGGACGAAGAAGTGGATTATCGCATTGTGCATCCGGGTGGCGCCGTCAGGGACATTCACAGCATTGGTCATCCTGTTTTCAGTCCGTGTGGCGATCTGATTGAGTACACCGGCACTGTGATCGACGTCACTGAACGTAAACGAGCAGAGGAGGAACGGCGCAGAAGTGAAATGGAGCTCCGTCAAATGCTGGACCTCACGCCGCAACTGATTGCTGTGTACGGACCAAACAACGAACGTCTTTATGCCAATCGCGGCGCGCTTGATTACCTTGGCATGAGTCTGGATGATTGGCGGCAGAGAAGCTTTGGCGCTGAAATTCATCCTGATGATTTGGAGCGGGTCACGTCGTATTGGGATCGTGCTTCATCAAATGGCGCTGCTCACGAACTAGAGGTGCGGTTGCGCAAGGGTGATGGAAGTTTTCGTTGGTTTCTGATTCGTTTCCATCCGCTGCACGACGAAAAGGGACAGATCACGCGTTGGTATATTGCGTGTACCGATATCGAAGACCGCAAGAGAGCTGAGGAGAGACTGCAGCATGAAAACGTCGCTCTGCGTGAAGAAATCGACAAAGCCTCGATGTTTGAAGAGATCGTTGGAACATCTCCCGCTTTGAAAAGTGTACTCTCGCGCATCTCCAAAGTCGCACCGACTGATTCTACGGTCCTGATCACGGGTGAAACAGGAACGGGCAAAGAGCTCGTTGCGCGGGCTATCCACCGACGATCACATCGTGCTTCGCGCGCGTTCGTTAGTGTGAACTGTGCGGCAATCCCCCGCGACCTTATCGCTTCGGAGTTGTTCGGGCATGAGAAGGGCGCCTTCACGGGCGCGACTCAGCAGCGCTTGGGTAGGTTTGAATTAGCAAATGGCGGTACGCTCTTCCTAGACGAAGTCGGAGAACTCCCGGCCGAGACCCAAATTGCTCTCCTGCGTGTTTTGCAGGAGCATGAGTTTGAACGTGTCGGCGGCAATCGTTCAATCCGGGCTGACGTCCGGGTGATCGCTGCCACCAACCGCGACTTGCAGACCGCCATCAGCGCGGGGTCGTTCCGCAGCGATTTGTTTTACCGTTTGCATGTGTTTCCGATTGAAATTCCTCCTCTTCGAGAACGAAAAGAGGACATCCTTCTGCTGGTGGAATACTTTATCGATCGCTACGCGCGGAAAGCGGGTAAGAACATTACGACCGTCGACAAGAAGACTCTCCGATTACTTGAGTCCCACCCTTGGCCCGGAAACATACGCGAATTACAGAACGTCATCGAACGATCTGTAATCGTATGTGAAACAGCCAATTTCTCGGTGGATGAAAGCTGGTTGTCTCAACACCCGCTTGAGAAGACAGCCGGGAGCCAGCTTTATCTCTCGGAGAAGATAGCAGCTCAAGAAAAGGAAATGATCGAAGCAGCTCTGCGAGAAAGCCAAGGACGGGTGTTCGGACCGTCGGGAGCCGCCGAGAAGCTAGGAATCGCACGGTCCACGCTGGAATCGAAGATTCGGTCACTCAAGATTAACAAGAATCGCTTCAGGACTTAGACCGGAGCTTCAAAACCCTGGTCCAATATTCGGTCAGTCGGCGACGCCAGGAACAACCCGACCAGTACACGAGTACGTCCCCTCGTAGAATTCTTTCAGCCAAGCAAGCCCTCCAGTTATCGTGCTGCCCGGGATTTCGCCAATTGTCGAAAAATCAGGCGTCTCAGCGTTGACTAAACATCTTCTTTTCAACAAATTGCGATTGGACGCGGGATTGCCTCTCTCCTACACGAATCTCATTCAAACCAAGCCAAGCACAGTGGCAATGAGGCTCAAGAATCGAACGTTCGCAGTTACGTAATGGAGAAGTTATGGCGACAGCAGCACAATCGGCCCACGAAAGAGAACTGAGTGCACGCCTAAGGAAAGCCGCAGATCAGGGGCTCTCCGCCGCTTTGGACGCGAAAAAGAGAAGTTCCACAGCGTGCTGCTTCGAGGAGGCTCTGCGAAAAAAGATCGTGGGGCAAGAAGAAGCCGTACAAGCGCTAGTCGACCTGTATCAGGTGTTCTGGGCCGGTCTGCATTCTCCCGGGCGCCCGGTGGGAAACCTGTTGTTTCTAGGACCGACCGGTTCCGGCAAAACGCGAATGGTCGAGGCCGCAGGCGAGATTCTGTTCGGGGACAGTAGCTCAGTGATTAAGGTGGACTGCGCCGAATTCCAGCACTCCCATGAAATCGCTAAGTTGATTGGTTCCCCTCCAGGGTATCTGGGACACCGCGAAACGCACCCCCTCATCACCCAGGAGGCGCTGGCCGCAAGCCATCGCGATGGTCTGAAACTGAGCTTTCTGCTTTTTGACGAAATCGAGAAAGCGAGCGACGCGCTGTGGCAGCTGCTCTTGGGGATGCTGGATAAAGCGACGCTGACCCTGGGCGATAACCGGAAAGTGGATTTGTCGCAGACAGTGATCTTCCTTACCTCGAATCTAGGAAGCAGCCAGATCGCCGATCTGATGCACGGAGGCATGGGATTCATCCAGCCGAAGGACAAGACGACAACCGGATTGCACGAGAAGGTGGAGAGGACGGCGGTAGAGGCGGCGAGACGGAAGTTCTCGCCGGAGTTCATGAATCGCTTGGACCGGGTAGTGGTGTTTCATCCGCTCCAGCGCGCGGAGCTTGAGGAAGTGCTGGAGATCGAACTCAGGCAAGTTCAGAAGCGCGTGCTGGACTCTACAACACGGCCCTTCTTTTTTCGAATAACGAGAAAAGGCCGAGAGTTCCTCCTGGAAGAGGGAACCGACCAGAGGTATGGAGCCCGCCACTTAAAGCGCGCGATTGAGCGGAATGTAGTCTGCCCGCTTTCCAGGCTGCTGGCCACAGGGCAATTGCACCGGGGCGATTTGGTGCTCATCGACCGGCAATATGGCGACGAAGGGCTCGTTTTCCTTAGAGACACAGAAAAGCGATCTTCAGGTTCAAAGATTGATTTTCCCATACAGGGCTCGGGACAGCTGATGACTGTGGAAGCTCGAGTCTAGCCGGTGACCACCACCCGTCCCGGAGATGACCGGGTCGTAAACGATCATAAACAGGAGCAGAACGTGAGCACAGCATCAAACTCAGTCATGGAACTTACTCGGTATCCGGAAAGCGCTTCGACAAATACTTCCCGCTACCGTGCGGACCAGCGAATCACGCGGACGCCGGAAAGCGCGGAAACCTCGTTCTTGGAGACGATCGTGGGGCGCCGCGGCAGCCTGCGCGCAATCCTCAGTCAGGTAGAGGCTGTGGCCGGCACGAACACAACCGTTTTAATTACAGGAGAAACGGGCACCGGCAAGGAGGTCATTGCGCGAGCGATTCACGAACTCAGCCCGCGCCGAAGCCGCAATCTGGTGAAGGTGAACTGCGCGGCTATGCCTGCCGGCCTTCTCGAAAGCGAGCTGTTCGGACATGAACGCGGAGCCTTTACTGGTGCGGTCAATTCTCATGTCGGACGATTCGCGCTGGCGGATCGCGGCACTCTATTTCTCGATGAAATTGGAGACATGCCGTTGGAGCTGCAGCCCAAGCTGCTCCGCGTGTTGCAAGAGCGTGAGTTTGAGGCCGTGGGCAGTACACGTACAACGCGAGTCGATGTTCGCGTCGTTGCTGCGACCAACCAGGACTTGAAACAGATGGTTCAGGACCGAGAGTTCCGCGAAGATTTGTACTACCGGCTGAATGCTTTTCCGATCTATCTGCCGCCACTCCGCGAAAGGAAAGCGGATATCCCTCAGCTCATCGAATATTTCGTACAACAGTTTGCCGACTCCATGGAGAAAACAATCGAAACCATCCCTGAGGACATCATGCGATCCCTGGTTCGTTATCCCTGGCCCGGTAACATTCGAGAGCTGCAAAACTACATCGAGCGCGGCGTCATTCTTTCCACTGATGGCGTTTTTGAGCCAGCACCACTCGAAGTCTGTGAGCCGCTAGAGCCAGAGTTCTCAAATTCGACGCTTGAAGATAAAGTGCGTAGAGAAATTATCGCTGCCTGCCAGCGTGCTAATTGGAAGCTGGGAGGTCCGCGAGGAGCAGCCGCCAGACTCGGCTTGAAGCGCACCACGCTGTTTTACAAGATGAAGCGCCTTGGCATTGCGCCACCTGCGGACCACTGGCAGGACTGAAGTCACGCTTTCCGCGGCGATGGATTTCGTGTATGGCAAAGACGAGTTCGGGGGTGGCGCTCCTTTCAGGTGAGTTGGGCCGAGGTTGCAGCAGAATTATCAAGTTAGCTTCAAACACTGGGAGTATAATGCTCAAAATTCAGAGAACAGCCAATGGCAGAGTCGTCTTCACGCTCAGCGGCCGAATTGAGACTGAAGATGTCGAGGAACTGCAACAACTGCTCGCCTTGGAGACGGCGGGTCAGCAGTTGGTCTTGGATTTGAGGAACGTGACGCTCGTCAACCAGGACGTGGTGACATTTCTCGCCAGCTGCGAGGCGGACAGCACAACGATCGAAAATTGCCCTGCCTATATACGAGAGTGGATCGAGCGAGGAAAAAGTCGAACAAGGCGCCGGCGAACTCGATGAAAGGATTTAAAGTAGCGCGACTGGAGACCTGTCGGTTTGATTGACCGAGGCGGCAAATGGGGCATGCCGGTGTTCGACACGGTTTATGAATGGAGCGGTTATGAGAGAGAACTCAGCTATCAGCGCAGCTACGGGCGATGAGAAGATCTCCGAAGAAGCAATTAGTGAAGAGCTAGCACGCATTCTAGAGAGCCCAATGTTCATCCAATCGGACCGGCTCAGCCGGTTTCTTCGCTTCACAGTCGAAGCGACACTGGCAGGAGATGCGGACATGCTGAAGGAGTACTTGGTCGGTACGGAGGTATACGATCGCAAGCCTCCATATCATCCCAATGTTGACTCGATTGTTCGCACCGAGGCTCGCAGGCTCCGCAGCAAGTTGAAGGAGTACTACGAATCCGTTGGTAAGGACGATCCAGTCCTTATCTATTATCGGATTGGCAGCTATGTACCTGCTTTTCGCCACCAGCGCAGTCAACACGAGGACCCTATTGGGGCAGACCGCATATTGGGTGAACTTTTCACTCAGGGACTGAGCGCAAGTCCTTACATTTCTTCAGTGGTCCGAGAACTTAATGTTCAGATCGTCTTTGAAGGGACCGTGCGTGTGCTACGTCCAGGGTCATCAACGTCAACGGGTTTCAAACCTGCTCAAAGCGTTTCGAAACGGAACCACATACGCAAACTCGTTTCAATCTCTCTGAGAAAATCGCATCGGCATTGAATCTTCTCGAATAACAAGAGAAAATCCAAGGCCTCATGCGGTACGGCATTACAAAGAGACGCTGTGAACTTGCTCGAAGAGCGATTGCTCCCAAAGGAGAGTTGCGGAAGTATTGCGGAAAATGAAAGTCAGTTAGTTCAGTAAGTTAGTGGTCGGGGCGCCCGGATTTGAACCGGGGGCCTCCTGCGCCCAAGGCAGGCGCGCTACCAGGCTGCGCTACGCCCCGACATGCGGTCTGTCTTGATTGTAGCGTATTTTCGAAGGTTGCCTCTACCCCGCCCCGCAAGCCCTAGGAATCAAATCCATACTATGCCGCCCCGTGCGGCAGTACCGTGCATGCAAAAAAAACGGGGCGAACTTCGCGCCGCCCCGCGCAACACATCGCGATTCTTACTGCTTGAGTTGAGGAGTCGCCTTCTGCAGACGGTGGACCAGCAACCTTCCTGCTTCGGGCGCATCCGTCTTTGGCTCGGTGATTATTTTCGCTGCGGAGGCATCCGGCCCATAGAGACGGTGATTGGCGTCATCATCGGGCCGCAGCGTCGATCCCTCGAGCGAAATCCCCGCGAACACGCCTCGCGAACGCGAATAGCTCAGCATCTCCGAGCGCATATATGCATCCGTATCTGCCGACGCCGTGCGACCCTTTGGTCCGGCGGCGATCGACGCATCCGCACCAAGTTTGACCTTGCTATGCAGCAAACTGTCCACGCCGCGGTTGTTCATCACCAGGATCACAAAATCCGTGGCTTCGCCTCCAATCTGCAAGCCAAAACTTCCGCCTTCCAGCGCATACATTGCCGGTGCGCCCCAGGGACCGGAGAATTCCTTCCCGGTGCGGCACACCATTGTGCCCCGGCCGTAGCTTCCGCCAACCACGAACGCCGCCTTTAACACCGACGGCATCACTACCACGCAGCGCGCTTTGTCGAGCAAATCCTGCGGTATATCGTCGGGAATGTCCAAGATCTCCTGCATCACCGTTCCAGCATTTTCCAGCCGGTTTTTTTCATCCTTGGCATTTTCGTCCGCAGGCTTTGCGAACGACAAAGGCGCGATGAACAGGAATCCTGCGAGAACAACTGTTGATCGTTTCATCATTTGGTCCTCCTTTTGTAGCCAGTGATCTGGGGTGACCCTGGGCCGCAATAAACCGAATTTGCGCGTCGGTCGGGGGCGAGAATCGCAACTCCAGTTCACGAATCCGTGCGCACTACAATTCGCCTCGTTTTTACCGCATTCGCCCGCGGTGCTCCATACTGCATATCCCTGAGATCTCCAAAAGCCATCGTGTAAGCGTGACAAGACCCTGCTTCTCAATAAGTTAGAGCGCGATAGGGTCTGTCATCTGCGACCGCTCCAACGCAACGAACGCTCATCCAATCCTTGCCTTGCAGTCCAGAAATCTCCTGGCAGCAGAAAGCTTGCCTTGCGATTTGCCCCACAAAACCAGCCAGCATCGTGTAAAAACTTCCAGCTTTGCTGGCCTTTTTTGTGTTCGTACTAGAACTTCATTTCTTCTTAAATACTGTGACTACAGTAAGCTACGTTTTTTTTCCCATTACATGGCTGCTTGGCTCATTAACTGCTCCTTTTAGCGGCGCAGGGAGCTAAGGAAAACCGAGCTAGTTGCTGCTTCGGTTTTTTCTCCGAATTCTCTGGCGCTAGGAAATCAGAAACGCAATGCGTTTTGGGAAAGCTGCGAATTCGCTTCTCAAGGTCCGGTTTTCAAGGAGCCATGGGGGATCCAAATTTTTCTTGGAGGCAAATCATGGAACCGTTGCGCTTGTTGGTCGCCGATGATCACGAAATCGTTCGCATAGGCCTGCGCTCGCTTTTCGAGCAGCAGCCCGGGTGGGAGGTTGCCGGAGAGGCCGGCGATGGCCGCGAAGCCGTCGCGAAAGCCAAGGAGCTCAAGCCCGACGTCACCGTATTGGATATCGGCATGCCTTCTTTGAACGGTCTCGAAGCGACTCGTCAAATGCTCAAGCAGGATTCACGCGCGAAGGTCTTGATCCTCACGACGCATGATTCCGATCCTCTCATTCACGAAGTGCTCGATGCGGGTGCGCGTGGCTATGTGCTGAAGTCCGATGCCGGCAGGGATCTCGTCTCGGCCGTCGATGCGGTGCGCCGCAACAAGACTTTTTTCACCGCAAAAGTCGCGCAGATGGTGCTCGACGGATACCTCGACAAGAAGCCCAGGCCCGCGGACGGCGAAACTCCGAGGAGCAGATTAACTCCCAGACAACGCGAAATCGTCCAGTTGCTCGCGGAAGGAAAGAGCAGCAAGGAAGTGGCGGTGGCGCTGAATCTCAGCGTTAAGACCGTGGAAACCCATCGCGCCAACATCATGCGACGCCTGGAGTGTCACTCCGTCAGTGAACTGGTGCGCTACGCCATTCGTAACAACATTATTCAGGCTTGACGCTTAAACGCGTTGAGTTTCTTCCGCGCGACCGGACGCGCCTTATACCGTCTTGTCCTTCGCGTAGCACAGTTTCTCCAGGTTGCATTCCAAGCACTTCGGCTTGCGCGCGTGGCACACCCGCCGGCCATGCCATATCAACTGATGTGAAAACTGAATCCACTTGTCCTGCGGCAGAATTCGCATCAAATCCTGCTCGATTTTCTTCGGATCCTCGTTGCGCGATAAATCCAGCCGGTTTGACAGACGAATCACGTGGGTGTCCACGACGACTCCGCTGGCAATTCCATACGCCGTGCCGAGCACCACGTTTCCCGTTTTTCGCGCCACTCCCGGCAGCGTCAGTATTTCCTCCATCGTTCGTGGCACCTGCCCGCCAAATTTCTCCACGATTGCTTTGCTCGCGCCCATCACAGACTTGGTTTTGTTGCGGAAAAATCCCGTCGGCCGGATGTCCTGCTCCAGCTCGGATGGCGTGGCATACGCGAACGCTTCCGGATTCGGATACTTTTTGTATAGCGTCTCCGCCACTTGATTCACGCGCACGTCCGTGCATTGCGCCGAAAGAATCGTGGAAATCAGCAATTGGAAAGCGTTTTCATGTTTTAGCTCGCACGTCGCATTTGGATATGCCTCGTCCAGGCTCGCGAGAATTGTCGCCACGCGCTGCGGGTCTGTGCCCGCGGCGTGAGCGGCCTTCGCGCCCTTCGCCGTTCTGCCGGATTTCCCCGCTTTTGATTTCGAGGCTGCGCTCTTCTTCGCGGGTTTCTTGTTTTTCTTTTTTGTTTTGGTGGCCATGGCAGCAAAGAATATCACGGGGTTGGAGAATAAAGTGTCTTCAGCAAACGCCGAAACGCCTTCCCACGATGGCTATGCTCGTTTTTCGCTTCCGCCGATAGCTCGGCAAAAGTTTTCTTCAGCGCCGGGAAGTAAAACACCGGGTCGTATCCAAATCCGCCTTCCCCCCGGGGCGTCCGCAAGATCTCTCCATCCGCGCGATCCGTCACGATGGCCATCGCTCGCCCGCCTTTTGCCAGAGCAATCGCGCACACAAAATGCGCCCCCCGCTCGAGGCCACTCTTCCCCTTCAATTCCGCCAGCAATTTTCCGATTCGTTCCGTACTCGTCGCGCCTGGCCCCGCGTACCTCGCCGAATGCACTCCCGGTGCGCCGCCCAGCGTGGGCACTACCAGCCCGGAGTCATCCGAAAACACCAATCCATCGTGCAGGCGCGAATAATGCAGCGCCTTTCCCAGCGCATTCTCTGCAAACGTCGGCGCATTTTCTTCGAACAACGGCAGGGCATCAAAGCCCGGCACCAATTCCAATACGACGCGCTTGTGCACAGCTGCCTTTTCCGCGAGCGCGTGAAACTCCCCAAGTTTTCCTGGATTGGACGATGCGAGAAAAATCCTATCGTCCGCGCGCACTGAACTTTATCGGCAGCACCGCCCGTTGGTCTTCCGTCAGTCGGCGGATTCCCGCGGCCGCCAGTGCAAGCAGGTCCTGCATTTCACTCCCGGTAAACGCCCGCCCCTCCGCCGTCGCCTGAACCTCCACAAAATGTCCGGCGCCGGTCATCACCACATTCATGTCCACTTCCGCGCGCGAATCCTCTTCATACGCCAGGTCCAGAAGCGCGCGGTCATCCACGATGCCCACGCTCGTCGCCGCCACCGTATCGATCAGCGGCGATCGCTTCAGCATTCCCGCGGCCACCAGCCGGTCAAACGCCAGCGCCAGCGCCACGAACGCTCCTGTGATGGACGCCGTTCGCGTCCCGCCATCCGCTTGAATCACGTCGCAGTCGATCCACACCGTTCTTTCGCCCAGCGCTTCCTGGTCCGTCACGGCGCGCAGCGATCTTCCAATCAATCTCTGAATCTCCTGCGTTCGCCCGGACTGTTTTCCACGGGTCGCTTCGCGCGGCGTGCGCTCTTCAGTCGCGCGCGGCAACATTCCATATTCGCTCGTCACCCAGCCTTTGCCGCTGCCTTTCAAAAACCCCGGCACGCCATCGTCCACCGTTGCGGTACAAATTACTCGCGTGCTTCCCAGTTCGATCAGCACGCTCCCTTCGGCGGTAGAAATAAAATCCGGCGTGATCTTCAACGGACGCATCTGATCCGCGTTCCGGCCGTCGGCTCTCACTTTTCCTCCTGCTGTCATCTTGCCTGCTCGCAATCGTCAAGGTTTCCGTTCCGCGGGCTGCGTCAGTTTGCCGGGTGCCTTCTCGGGTGTCAATGTTCCGGCTCCTGGTTTCGCAGCCGCAGGTGCTGGCGTCGGCGCGACTATGTCCGGCAGCTTCGCGCTACCTGCCGCTCCGCTCGGAGGTGCTGGCGTTGGCGCTGCAGGCGAAACTCCGGCAGGTTTTGCCGGCGTTTGCCACGGCTTCGTGTTCACCGCGAAGGTTCCCGTCAGATCAACATGCCCCGCGAGTGTCTCAGCTTCCTGCCCATGAATCAGTATTCTCACTCGCTGCACTTGCGGCACGTTTGCTTCCAGCGTCCGGGCGATCGAGTCTACGGCCATCTGTTCGCTCACGATTCCCGAAGGCGTCGACGTCGCCAGCGCCTCCGAAAAATCCGCGATCCCCGTCCCATCCGGCAGCAAATAAAATGCCAGCAGCACCGCGTCCGGCGGCAACGTACGCAGCTCCGCGTCCACCGGGCCAGCGAGCAGCGTGTTCAACACCTGCTTCGAGCGCAGGACCGCATCGCTCGAAAGCGGCAGCTCCACCGTCACCGCCGTCAGCGCGCCATCCTCCGCATCCGATGCCCAGAAAAGTTTTGCCTTCACACGCGGCTCACCTGGGTTCGCCGCCAGCGCTTGCGCCAGTTCGCGCCGCGCTTGCTCTTCGCTTTGCTCCTGCAGCTTGGCCGCCTGTTTCACGCTCCGCCGCAAAATCGGAAAATAAATCGCCGCCGCTGTCACCGCAACCGCGAGTCCGGCAATCAGCAACACGCGCCAGCGCGAGGTCATGGCTGCGCTCCCGCCGCATTCGCCACAATGTATGTCGGCTTGAACGCCGCCACTCCCCTTGCAATGGCATCGGCCACTCCCGGGGCCATGCGGTCCAGTTCGGCCCTGTCATCCACCGATATGCTCGATACTTCCACAGCAATCGCCGGCGCCGCAGTCGTCCGCAGTTGCCGGACAGCCGCCGTTTGCGCCACGCTCGGGGAGCCTTTGAATCGCTGCGCCAGTTGCCCCTGCACCAGATCGCCCAGTTTCCGACTCAATCCCAGAAACGGTCCTTGTGCGCGACCCCATGGGATCAATCCGCTAGCATCCGGTGCCGAGGGCAAATCCGCGTTCACGTACACGCGCGCCGTGCTGGGCAGCCCCGTCGACGACACATGGAGCGTCACGAAGATCCCGCCACGCTGCGCGTTAGCTATCGCTGACCGATCATCAAACGATGGATTCTCGTTGCCGCGTCGCGTCTGCACTACTTGAAATCCTTGCGTTTCCAGCGCCCGCTGTACTTGCGCCGCAAAATCCAGAACAACCTCGCTCTCGCGAATCCCGCCCGTTCCCCGTGCCCCAGCGTCCGTACCTCCATGCGCCGGGTCCACCACCACGATGTTGAGGTTTGCGCGTTGCGAAAGCGCGGCAGGCGCTTGCGCTGTAGCTCCCTGCGGAGTCGCGCCCTGTGGAGAGGGAGCCACCTGCTGGGCTGGCGCCTGAGATGTCTGGGACTGCGCAGGAGCTTGAGAAGAAGGAGTGAACGCCGCGCCAGCAAACACCGCGAATACCATCACTGCGCCAGTCAGAAAACCATTTTGCGCCACGTTTCGAATCGGATTCCGCACGTCGAGCAGCATATCAAATCTGCAAGCTCTTCCGCGTCACTCGATGCGCTCAACGCGGCAAAAGTGCATACAACCGTTGGAAAGAAAAAAGTAGAGGTACAATGCCGCCAGCTTCTGCAGCCTTAGCGGAGAGACCAAGCGGGTGCTAATGAGCGGCCATTCCTGTGACCCGAGATGAATGCCCAGACAAATTCAAACCATCCGGAAATTAATCAATCCTCTTCCACTGTTCAAGCGCTTCGGTATATGCAGTCCCAGTGGCTGCCAGTAACTCTGATCTCTGCGCTGCTCGCGGTTCCGTGCTATTGGCACCGCCGCATTGAAGCCGGCGACCTGCCTAGCCATACTTACAACGCCTGGCTCGCTCATCTCATCGGGCAGGGACAAGCACCCGGCCTTTACATTGTTCGGCAGTGGAACAATGCCCTCTTGGATCTCGCGCTGCTCCACCTCGGCGACGCGCTTGGGTTCGTCGCCGCGGAAAAGATCGTCTCCGCAGTTTGCGTGCTGCTGTTTTTCTGGGGAGCTTTCGCGTTTATCGCCGCGGCCACGCAACGCGCGCCGTGGTTCCTCGTTCCCGCCATCGCCATGATCGCCTATGGCTATACGTTTTACATGGGTTTCTTGAACTACTATCTTTCACTCGGCCTGGGATTCTTCGCCGCGGCCCTCTTCTGGCGAGGCACGCGCTTGGACTGGATTGTAGGCGCCGTTCTTGCGGTTTTTACTTTTCTCGCGCACCCAATGGGGTTTGCTTGCTTGGTTGGCACTGCGGTCTATGTTCTCCTGGCGGAAAAACTTCACGGAATCTATCGCTGTATGTTGTTCGCGTCCGCATTTCTAGCTGTATACGGCGCGCACGTTTTCCTCTCCGGCCATTACCGCACCCATTCCTGGCATCGCACCGATTTCTACACCATGACCGGCGCCGACCAGCTCTCCCTCTTCGGGCCGCGATACATCAAGCTGGAATGGGCTGTCTTTATGGTTGGCTGCTTGATTTTCCTGCTTAGCGCCTGGCTCGAACGCAAGACAAATACTTCGTGGAAAACATTCCGTACCCCGCTGGAGCTGTGGGCCGTCCTCGTTTTCGCCGCGCTCGTGATTCCGGAAATCATCTTTCTCCCGCAATACGGTGAGGGAAGCGTGTTTGGGTTTGTGGTTTCCCGCCTCACCACGGTGACCGCAGTCTTTGGCTTGTGCGTGCTCGGCTCCATCGAACTCCGCAAATGGCATTTGCTCGGGCTCACGGCCATCGCGATTGTATTTTTCATCTTTCAATATCAAGACACGGGCGCGCTGAACCGCATGGAAGAACAAGCAGAGCGCTTGGTTGCTCCCCTCCCCTACGGCCACCGCGTGTTGCAAACCATGTGGCCCGGCAATCATTCCCGGATCTGGTTCATCGGCCACATGGCCGAGCGCGCATGCATCGGACACTGTTTCCTTTACTCGAACTATGAAGCGGGCACGCTGCAATTCCGCATTCGCGCGCTGCCGGGAAATCCCATCGTGACCGCTTCCAGCAAAGACAGCCTTCATATGGAACAAGGAAGATACACTGTTCACCCGGAAGATTTACCCATCTCCCAGATTTACCAGTGCGATGAAGCCGACCTAAGCAAGCTGTGCATCCGCGATCTAGTAGCCGGCGAAATCAACGGCCGCCTAGGCCATCTCCCACCAAAATTCTAGGAATCCCATGTCATGGTAGGGGCGCAGCACGCTGCGCCCCAGTCGAGCGGCGTGAGCCCACAACGCTAGTTGTTTTACGAAGGCTGTGGCGTCGTTGCTTGTTTCCGCGCCTTTGCTCGTTCCCGCATCGCCTGCCGTTGCTCGGGCGTAAGCACTTTTCGAACTTGTCTGTGCGCGGCACGCCGAAGCTGTTTGCTCTTTGCCACCTTCTGATCCGCCGTAAGCGTCGAGTCGTTGTTCACCGCATCGATCTTCGCTTTCGTATCCTGATGAATCTGCTTGATTCGTGCTTTCTGGTCGTCAGTTAAATTCAAGCCCGCCAGTGCGCCGCCCTTCTTCTCCGGTTGCTGCGTCGGAGCGGATTGGCTCAGACTCGGATGGGCGCTCGGCGGCGTGTTCTGCGCTTGCGCAGCCAGCGGTAAAATGCTTAGGCAAAACGTTGCCGCGATTCCCGCTATCTGGTCTACAAGTCTGTATTTATTCATGGTCTTCACCTTTTCCATTCGATCGGCTGGGCTCTTCCTTCTATTTAACCCCCTCGACAGTGAAATGTCGTAGTTTCCGCCCCAAAACAAAACCGCCTGGCTATTTCAAGCCGGGCGGCGGGGGAACTACATGGTTTGTAGTGGCTTATGCGGCTTCCGCGTTTTCCACGACGATCGGCTGGTCCTTCCGCAGGCGCAGCTTGCCCATCGCGAAGTACACCAAGAAGCCGGAAACGATGATCAACGCGCCAAACGTCAGCCCGTTCATTCCCAGAATCGTTTCTTTCTCGCTGCGCACCATCGCCAGCGTAATCAGCGCCAGAGGGAAAACGCCCGCCAGAATCGCGCCCGGCAGTCCGCCCGGCACACGGAACGAGCGCTTCAATTCCGGCTCGCGAATCCGCAGCACCACCAGCGTCACGAATTCGAGAGCGAGGCTCGCGCCGTACAGCATCACGTCCAGCGTCACCAGCCGTTCGAATCCCAGCCCCAGACAAAGCGCCCAGCCCGTCGCCAGCACCAGAATCGCCACCCACGGCGCTCGCGTCTTGGGATGCGTCTTGGCAAAAATCTTCGGCAGCATGCCGTCCTGCGCCATCGCCAGCGGCAGCCGCGAATAACTCATCACCAGCGCGTTGAACATGCCGAACCCGCTCATCATCCCGCCAAGCACCAACGCCACGCGCAGCACGTTGCCGCCCAGCAATCCGGCCAGGTCGCCCCACGATCCCGTCTCGAACGACGATGCCGGCACTCCCGTGATGTACATCGCCAGCACCGGCAAAATGTAGGTCAACGAGACCAGCACCACCGCCGCGATCATGGCTTTTGGATACGTCCTCTGAGGACGCTCCACTTCCTGCGCGATGGTCGAGGCGTTGTCCCATCCCATGTAATTCCACATGGCGATCAGCGTCCCGCCAAGAAGCCCAACCGTCGAAGTTACCGGCGTGGTGTGCGCATCCGCCAGCGCCCCAACCTTAAACGGCGCGAGGAGCACGATCATCGCAAATGGGGCAGACAGCAGAAAGAAGAGCCAGAGCGAAGTCACTCCGACCACTTTAATTCCCGCCATGTTCAGTGCTGCACAAACCAGAACAACGCAAAGCGCCACCATCACGCCGCGGTGCCCGATTCCAAACCACGGCGCAATGCGCGTCAGGTAGGCCACAAAAAGCGTCGGATAGATAGCCATGTCGAATATGCTGGCCACTAGCGAAAGCCACGCTTCCTGAAATCCCCAGAAATTTCCCAGCCCGCGCCGCACCCAGGCGTAGTAGCCGCCTTCCTGGGGCAGCGCGCTCGATAGTTCCCCGATCATGAATGCCGTCGGGAGGCTCCAAAGAATCGGAGTGAACAATAGAATCAGAATCGCCCTTCCGTAGCCGGCGCCGTGTACGATGTCTTCCGTGCCGTAGGTGCCACCGGACACCATGAAAAACGTCGCGGCCACGAGCGGCCAGAGCGTCAACTTGGCGCTTTTCGTTTTCGCTGTTGGGATTGCTTGGGAAGGGATTTGGGCGGGCAGGGATAACGTGCTCAATTTTTACTCTCGTCCTCCTCGAGCGACTCTCACTCTCGTCACGGCGGGGAAGCGAGCTCGCATTTGCAGAATACAAGAGTCATCTCTGCATGCAAGAAAAAAATGCATGCAGCTGAAATTTTTTTTGCCGCTCCGCGTGCAACCCTTCGTGGACTTACTCCCCTCCCCGCCCGCGGGTTCCTCCCTCGCGCTCCCGGGCGCTGACCAAACCGTCGTCTTATGGAACATTGTTTTCACCGTCCGGCATGTAGAATAGTGGCGCACTCCATCGAACAAACGAGGTGCCCCATGGCTTCCGACTATCTGCTCAAAACCGAACCTTCAGAGTATTCTTTCGCCGATTTGGAGAAGGACGGCGTCACGGTGTGGGACGGCGTGTCGAATCCCGCCGCGGTGAAGTATCTCCGCGAAATGCAGCCGGGGGCAAGGCTGGTGATCTACGAAACCGGCGACACCAAGAGCGCAGTCGGCACGGCATCGGTAGTTTCGGTAGTCGTCGCCGACCCTAAAAACCCCGCAGTAAAGGTGAAAGCAGGAAAAGTCCTGGCGAAACCCGTTTCGTTGGCCCAAATTAAAGCCAACAAGCTTTTTGCAGATTCTCCGCTGGTGCGGATGGGCCGGCTCTCGGTCGTGCCTTTGACCAAAGCTCAGTACAAGGCCTTGAGCGGCGAGTGATCACTCCCGCTACGTTTCTCGCACAACATAACCGTCAAGCGTGGAGACAACCCCCTGCCTCTATGCCGGATGCTGGACTGGCTGCGGCTGAGCCTGCTGACCAGACTACTTACTCGGTTCGAGGACGAGTTTTTGGACGCGCCAGTTCAGGATTTCGGCGACGTAGAGCTCGTTTTCAGAGGGGCAAGCTATTTCGTGGACCCAGCCGAACTGGCCGAGCTGCTTGCCGGACTTGCCGAACATGCCGAGGACTTTTCCGTCGAGGCTGAGTTTGTAAATGCGCCCGGGGAATCCGTCGGAGATGAAGAGCACCTGATGAGGACCGGGCGTGATGCAAATGGCCCAGGGAGCGCCGGGGGCCATGGTGCCGGTGGTGACAGTGGGCTTGTTGCCGATGGCCGGGCGAGCGTCGGGATCGACTGGCACGTCGATGGTGATCTGGCGGAGGAACTTTCCATCGCCATCGAAAACCTGAATTCGCCGGTTGCCGCGATCGGCGACGTAGACATTGCCCTGAGCATCGATGGCGATGCTATGAGGCGTGTTGAATTGCCCCGGCTGATCGCCGGGTTCGCCCCAAGACTTGAGCCAGTTGCCGTCCTTGTCGATTTTTGCGATGCGGGAGTTTACGTAGCCGTCGCTAATGTAGGAGTTGCCGGCGGCGTCCCAGGCCACGTCGGTGACCTGGCGGAACATGCCGTCGACGGGCGGAAGCGGAGGCTTGGGATGCTTTAGCGGTCCAGTGCCTTCATCGGAGGCTTCTTGCTTGCGGCCAATGACCATGACGACGCGGCCTTCCGGATTGAACTTGATGACCATGTCCGACCCTTTGTCGGTGACCCAGATGTTGTCGTCCTTGTCGACTTTGACGGCGTGCGCAAAGGACCAGGCATACAGATTGTGGCCGATTTCGCGGAGGAACTTTCCGTCGGGAGCGAATTCGAGGAGTTGCGCGGCGCTGGCCGCGAAGGCCGGCCCGATGGTGTTGCCTCGGGAGAAGACGAAGATGTGTCCTTTGGAGTTGACGGCCACGCCGACGGCTTCGCCAAGATAGAGGTCGGGCGGAAGTTTCAGGAAGTCGGGAACGGAGCGGAAACGAATTTCCGGCGGTTGCTGGGCGAAAAGCGGAATTGCAATCAGAAACAGCAATAGAAAGATAGAGAGTTTCATATGATTAGCCTCGCGAGTTCGCCACGCATCATACGCGGATTTGGGAAATTCGTCGCCGGCTGAAGTTTTGTAAAATACCAAACTAGCAGGCGGTTACTCTCCAATTCGGCTTGAGTTTTCGCGCCATCGCGACCTGTGGTTTGCTCCGGTCCCTTGCCGCGTATCGTTTTCTTTCATTTCAGCAGGGAACAAGCGTTGCTCGCACGTCTCCCACGCGCTATCCTCATCCATTTCGCGGAGGTCTTTGATGCGTTTCGGAAGAAACTTATGGCAGGTCGTGACGCTGGCTGTTTTTGCGTGGTTTTTTGGCGGCGGCGTCGTTTCGGCACAGCAATACGATCAAAAGCTCTTCTCCGAGATGCGCTGGCGGTGCATCGGGCCATTCCGCGGCGGACGCACCGTGGCGATCACCGGCGTGCCGCACCAGCCCAACGTGTTCTACATGGCGGCGGTTAACGGCGGCGTGTGGAAAACCACGGATTTTGGCAACACCTGGGCGCCGATTTTCGATGACCAACCCACCGGCTCCATCGGAGCGCTGGCCGTGGCGCCTTCCGATGCGAATATTATTTACGCTGGCAGCGGCGAGGGTTTGCAACGTCCCGACCTCGCGACCGGCGACGGTATCTACAAGTCCACCGACGCGGGAAAAACCTGGACGCATCACGGCTTGCGCGACGCGCAGCAGATTACCGCGATTCTCGTCGATCCGCGAAATCCCAATCGCATTTTTGTCGCCGCGGAAGGACACCCTTACGGCCCGAACGAGGAGCGCGGCGTCTTCCGATCGCGCGACGGTGGCTTGTCCTTCGAAAAAGTTTTGTATAAGGACGAGAACACTGGCGCGGCGGACCTGGTGTTCGACCCGTCGAATCCGCAAATTATTTATGCAACTCTGTGGGCCGCCCGCGTCGCGCCGTGGGAAGTTCGCAGCGGCGCATCCATCTACATGCCGGGGAGCGGTTTCTACAAGTCCACCGATGGCGGCACGACGTGGAAGAATTTTTCAAAAGGATTGCCCACGGCGGACGACGGCCTTGGGCGCATTGGCATTGCCGTTTCGGCGAGCCAGCCGACGCGCTTGTACGCTTCCGTGGAAGCGAAGAACAATCCCGGCGTGTACCGCTCGGACGACGGCGGAGAATCGTGGCGGCTAGTCAACGGCGACCACCGCATTGGAGGACGGGGACCCGGAGCGATGGGCATCGCGGTCGCGCCGGACAATCCTGACACGATTTACGTGGCGAACACGACGACGTGGAAATCCACGGATGGCGGGAAAACTTTTACGGGATGGAAAGGCGCGCCCGGCGGCGACGATTATCAGCGCCTGTGGATCAGCACGGATAATCCACAGATCATCGCGCTGACGGCCGATCAGGGCGCGGAGATCAGCGTCAACGGAGGCGAAACGTGGAGCAGTTGGTACAACCAGCCGACCGCGCAGTTCTATCACGTCACGACCGACAATCGTTTTCCGTATTGGGTCTACGGCGCGCAGCAGGAGAGCGGCTCTGCCGGAACGATGAGCCGGAGCGACTATGGCGAAATCAGTTTTCGCGAATGGCATTCGGTGGGAGTGTTTGAGTACGGCTATATCGCTGTCGATCCCCTGGATTCCAACATTCTTTATGGCGCGCGACTGACGCGCACCAATCAGGAGCTGGGCGAAGTCGCGGATGTCACTCCCGAAGCTGTCCGGCGTGGCGAGTACCGTTATGACCGCACGCTGCCGGTCGTTTTCTCGCCGTTCGACCCGCACGCGCTGTTCTTCTCCGCCAACGTGCTGTTCAAATCGACAGACCGGGGTAACAGTTGGCAGGTGATCAGCCCTGATCTGACGCGCGAATCGTACGAGACGCCGGCGAATCTCGGAGCGTTTGCCGTTTTTGATCCGGAAAAAGGCAAACATCGCGGCGTGATTTACGCCGTCGCGCCCTCGTTCAAGGAAGTAAACACGATCTGGGCCGGCACCGATGATGGATTGATCGACATCACGCGAGACGGGGGCAAGTCTTGGCAAAACGTCACGCCGCCGCAACTGAAGCCTTGGAGCAAAGTGTCCGTCATCGAAGCGTCACACTTCGATGCAAGCACGGCTTACGCGGCCATCAATTCGTTTCGTCTGGACGATTTGCGCGCGCACATCTACCGCACGCGCGACTACGGGAAAACGTGGCAAGAAATTACGAAGGGCATTCCTGACGGAGGCGCTTCCAACGTGGTGCGTGAGGATCCGGTCCGCAAAGGGCTGCTGTTTGCCGGAACCGAAGGCTCCATCTATGCTTCCTTCGACGATGGCGACAACTGGCAGCCGCTGCAGCTCAACTTGCCGCACACTTCGATGCGCGATCTGACCATCCACGGCGACGACCTCATTGTCGGCACACACGGTCGATCGTTCTGGATACTGGATGACATCACGCCGCTGCGCCAGCTCAGTACGGAGGTCGCCAAGTCGGGTGTCCATCTCTTCGCGCCACAGGAAGCCATCCGTTTCCGCTGGAATCGCAACACCGATACGCCGCTTCCTCCGGAAGTGCCCGCGGGGAAAAATCCGCCGGACGGCGCCGTCATCGACTATTACCTTGCAGCCGGTTCTGTGAATCCGGTGACGCTCGAAATTTTCGACGTGGCAAACCATTTGGTGCGGCGGTACGCCAGCACCGACAAGCCCAAGCCGCTTGCGAAAATCGCCTCCGAGAATCCCATCCCTATGTATTGGGTGCGCCAAACTCAAATCCTCTCCGCGGAAACCGGCATGCACCGTTTCGTCTGGGATGTTCACTATCCCGCGCCGGACTCGCTCAGTCATGAGTTTCCCATCTCCGCCATCTACAAGGACACGCTGGAATATCCTCTCGGGGCTTGGGCTTTGCCCGGCAGCTACACCGTCAAGCTCACGGTGGATGGCAGGAGTTACACCCAACCGCTGTCAGTGAAGATGGACCCGCGCATCAAAACGTCACTGGCCGATCTGCGCAAACAGTTTGTAACGGAGAGCGGCGCGGTGGAAGGAATGAACGAGAGTTTCGAGGCTTTGGCGCAAGTGCACTCCGTCCGCGCACAACTGAAGGACCGCGCCGCGAAAGCGGGCAAGGGAGCTCTCGGTGAGGCCATCGCTGCACTCGACAAGAAGGCTGCCGTGCTCGAGGGCGGCGCAGAAGCCAGTTTCTTCGGTCTCCCGCCTAGCGGCAAGCAAGCGGAAAATCTGTCCACTTTAAACCAGCACTTTAGCGGAATCCTCGCAGTTGTGGATTCCGCCGACGCCGCACCCACGACCCAAGCCACAGCTGTCTATCAGGAGCTGGAGAGTGCACTGGAAGACATCCTCTCCCGGTGGACGGCAATGGAAAAAGAGGATCTGCCGGCTCTGAATACAGCATTGAAGACGGCGAACCTGCCTTCTGTGGACCCCAGGTTGCCGCCGAGGGAAGCCCCGAGCGCGGATTCCGATGGCGACGACGAGCCATAAGGCGGCTTAAAGGCGGAAGTAGCTTATTTTTGTACTGGGGTCTGTTGAAGTTCGTCTAGCGCCGTGAGCACTTCTTCGCTGTGTTTGTCGGGATGAACTTCCAGGTAGACTTTGCGAACGACGCCCTGGGGATCAATCAAAAACGTGTGGCGGGCGGAAAGCTTGGCAACGGCCAGGTTCATGACCGAATCGTACAGCGACGATACATCGTGTTTCGTATCGGCCAAAAGCTTGAAGCTGAGCCCTTCCTTGGTGCAGAACTTCTGGTGGGAATCCTCGTCCTGCATGCTCACGCCGACGATCACGGCGTTCTTTTTTTCATAGAGAGTCAGATCCCGCTGGAAGTTGTGCGCTTCCACGGTGCAGCCACTGGTGAAATCTTTCGGATAAAAGTAGAGAACCACCCACTTTCCGCGGAAGTCGCTCAACCGGACAGGCTTGCCCGCTTGCGAATTCAGTGTAAAGTCTGGCGCGGCACTACCCACGGCGGGAGCTTTATCTCCGGCGCGCATCCCGAGCGCAAAAACCGCCACGCCCGCCATAATCACTACAGCTACCGCAATTAGAGCTATTTTCATTACGCACTCCCTATGCCAGCACTAGCCAGTACCTATTTTCATTCCGCAGATAGAAGGTTGCAAGGACAAACGAGGGCGATCTCGACGGTCTATTGGGGCTGCGTAAAACGCCCGAAGCCGATGCGAAATTGCACCGTATTGATGCCGGGATTGGGAGTGGCGAGCCCGGCGTTGGAGATGTGCATAAAGCGCACTTCGGCGCTGAAATTGTATTTGCTCTGCAAGAAGTGAAGTCCCAGCGCGCCGCTGGACGTGAAATTCACGCTCGAGGTGCGTTCCGGCACATTGGTGTTGGTGAACAAAGTTCCCCCGCTGAGTTCGGCATAAGGAACGATGTTATGGTGTTCGACGAAATCCCATTTGAGCGCGAAAGGATTTACCCCGGCGCCGTACGCGGTGTTTGTTTTTTGAAGGACCAAGAAAACGGGAACAACATCCACGGCATATTCAAACCGGCCGCGCAAAAAGCCGGGCCCGTGCGGACCGGTGAGCACCCAGCCATAGCGCAGCCCCACGTTCGCTACTTTGTCGCTGGATTGGCTGCCGTTGGTGCCGTGCCCGCCTCCCGCCCACACCTGCAACTCATGCCCGCCGCGTTCCGGGCCGGATTGCGCCCGGGCCGCGGGGATATACAGCAGCGCAGCAAAAAGTAAGCAAACAAGGGGTCGTTTCACCGCGAACTCTCCTCAAGCGCAATGGATGCTCCCCGGTGAATACCGGGTGCAGAGACGATACAGAAAACCGGCCCGAAACGCGACTCTCTTCTAAATCACTTCAGGTAACTCCGCACGATCTGGATGACATCATCGGCAGCTTCCTCGGAAGATTTGGAATTGCGCGGCATGTGGTTGCGGATATGGTCCTCCATGAGCTCGGCCATCAGGCTGTTGATGGCGCCGCGAGCGGCGGCCAGGCGCTGCAGGGCGTCGGCACAGGGTTCGTCTTCGTTCAACGCGCGCATGACGCTTTCCAGTTGCCCGATGACTTTCTTGGTGCGGTTGACCAGATCCAATTTTTCTCTAGATGTATGCGACATTTTTCTTGACTACCCTATGGGGGTATGGTATCAAAGTTTTGGGCGGTACAATCAAGCCCCTCGAGGACAGTAAAGCACATGGATGCTTTAGTTCAAGAACCAGAGCCTCCGGGTAGATCGATTCTCCCGGAATTCCACGAAAGCAGAGTGTAGGAGGAGTTTCTTCTCCTTCGCCCGCTCGCTCTCGCGGAACCCAAAAACCCGAGCGAGTGGGAGTCTTTGAAGTTCCTCTGGATCGATCCCCACCCGAAATTACAAGTAATACGTTGACGCGCCGAGCGCTCCTTTTGCTCAGGCGAGCCTATGTCCGCTTATTCCCTCCCGGGGAAGCCGCTCTAGAGGTGTGTTCGGGCACTCGGCGATTTTCAGAAATTCAGCGAAGCACGGCACAGATTGCAGGAAGGAGTTTGAAAAATGCTTTGGCATCACTTTGCAATTCGTTTGGGACTGGCCCTCATTCTTGGGGCCTTCATCGGGGCCGAGCGCCAATGGCGGCAGCGCATGGCCGGTCTGCGGACGAACGCACTCGTCGCCGCGGGTGCGGCGATGTTCGTCATGCTCACCGCGCTCACACTCACCGCTCGAACCGACGATAGTTTTCGCATTGCGGGGCAGGTTGTCTCTGGCATCGGCTTCCTCGGAGCAGGGGTCATCTTGCGAAACGGGCTGAACATCACCGGACTCAACACCGCCGCAACACTGTGGTGTTCGGCGGCAATCGGCACGCTGGCCGGCTATGGGATGTATGGATCAGCTATCACCGGTGCCATCGCCGTTCTCGCTGCCAATGTTTGCCTTCGCCCGATCGGGAAAGCCCTCAATCGTGGGATGGGCACCACCGACGTCGACATCACCTATCTCTTTCGGATTATTGCCCAGGCCAATCAGGAATCGCACTTGCGTGCGCTCCTGCTTCATTCCCTCAGCGGGCAGCCTCTGCTTCTCAAGTCGCTGAAGAGTGACGACATCGAACATACGGAAAAGGTCGAGGTGCAAGCCATTCTCACAAGTACCGGCCGGCAGAACTTGCTGCTCGAGCAAATTGTCAGCCGGTTGAGCCTCGAGCCCGGCGTCAGCGGAGTCAGCTGGGAGATCGTGGCCGAACACGAATAAGGAGAGGAGGAAAAGACTTGGAAATGCACTTGAGCAGTGATGACAAGCCTGGCCCTCGATGGGTCAGTGCACCTGTCGTTCGTAAGCATTGGTCGTTGCCAATTCGCGAGTAAACCAAAGGAGAGAATCATGCGGAGTGCAAGAAAGAGAGTTTTGTTGTTGCTGACTGTGGTCATCCTCGTTGCGTCCACGGTGCGCGCCGAGGTCGGAGGAAAAATTACGGGCGTCGTAAAGGACCAAACTGGTTCTGTCATCCCGGGAGCCGCCGTTGCCGTCACCAATACGCAAACGGGAGTCAGACTGACCGCCACCACGGATCAGGATGGTGTATTCACCTTTCCGGTTTTGTCCGTTGGCCAATATCAGATCGATGTCACCTCGGATGCGTTCAAGTCATATAGGAAGACCGGCCTGGTCATCGACATCAATAGCGCGCTGGTAGTTGACGTGACCCTGCAATTGAAAGAGCAAGACCAGTCGATCATGGTCACGGAAAACGCCGCGCAGGTGGAAACGACGGATACACAACTGGGACAAGTCCTGGGAAGCCAGAAAGTCACGGAAATACCGCTCAACGGCCGCAGTTACACCGACCTCTTCGCTACGCAAGTGGGCGTCACGCCGCTAACGACAAGCGGCGCGGGAAACAGCACCTCGGGTGGCGGCTTCGGAACGGTTCCCGTTGCCGGCGCAACAAATACCGGCCAGTTTTCGATCAACGGGCAACGCGAGGACGCCAACGGATTTTCCCTCAACGGGGCCAGCGTCCAGGAAGGCATCGGCCAGCAAGCGGGGATTATTCCGAACCTCGACTCTATCGCCGAGTTTCGCATTCTTACGAGTAATACCGACGCGGAATACGGAAACTACAGCGGTGGATTAATCAACGTCGTGACCAAGTCCGGGGGGAACGCACTCCATGGCTCTGGATTCGAGTTTCTCCGCAACACGGATCTCGATGCCAAAAACTTTTTCTCCACCCAGCACTCCACCTTTCAGCAGAACCAATACGGTGGAACTGTTGGCGGTCCGATCAAGCAAAACAAACTATTCTTTTTCGCGGACTACCAGGGACAGCACACCAAGCAAGGCCAGGATACGGGAGTTGTCGCCGTGCCTTCCCTGGCCAATCGCGCCGGCAACTTCTCCGATTCCGCAGCCTTCGGCGGCAAAGTCAACGGCCCGTTTCTGGCTCAAACACTAACCAACTTGCTGGGCGTCCAAGTGACACAAGGCGAGCCCTTCTCCAGCGTGTTTCCAGGCAACATCATTCCGCAATCCGCCGTCGCCGGGAGCGCGGCTAAGTTGCTGCAATTCATTCCGTCGCCCAACCTCGGAGCGCGCAATTTTGAATCTGCTTCCCAGGCCCTGACGCTGCACGACGAAAAAGCGGCGGGCCGCATCGACTGGAACACGGTCAAGGCCGGAAATTTCTCGTTCTACTATTTCTACGACAAATACAATCTCGACAATCCTTACCCTTCCACTTTCGGCGGGGCCACAGTCCCCAATCCGAACGGCGGCGCCTTCGACGCGACTTCCAGTGGTCTCGATCAACTCTTCCTCATCAGCAACACAAAAACGTTTGGCTCGACGCTCGTCAACGAAGCGCGGCTCAGCGGCACTCGCTTGAACAACAATCTCGGTGTTCCCAAAGGCGGAGTTGGCACAACGCTTGCCCAGCAGGGCATCACCTCAGGAGGGCAAGGCATCGTTCAAGGCGCGCCGCAGTTCGCCGGAGTGGAAACGTTGTACTTCAACTCGTTTGCGACCGGGACGGAACCGTTTTTCGTCGCTCAGATCAACAATACGTTCGATGCCAGCGACACGGTCTCGAAGGTCAAGGGCAATCACACGCTAAAGGCCGGTTTTCAATATACCTGGTACAAAGTGAAGCAGAACCCCGATTTGGTTGCTAATGGAACGTTCTCGTTCTTTGGCAGCGGCGCGCAATCCACTGGCAACGGATTCGCCGATTTTCTCCTGGGACTTCCCGATTTTTATTCGCAACAATCTTCCCCCGCATTCTACGAAAGCGCCGCGAACGGCGGGATTTTTGCGCAGGATAGCTGGCGCATCCGCTCCAATGTCACCATCAACTATGGACTTCGCTGGGACTACATCACGCCATGGGCCGAGGCGCACCACCAAACCACCACCTTCGTTCAAGGCGTGCAGTCCACTACATTTCCGGGCGCACCTCTCGGCTACCTCGTTCCGGGCGATCCTCTGCCGAACGGTTCCCACATTCCCTCGGCGATTGCGCCGTCACCGCTCGATAATTTCTCGCCGCGTGTGGGCATCGCTTATGCACCAAACTGGTCCAATGGATTCCTTCGCAAACTGACGGGTGGTCCCGGCAAAACCAGCATCCGTGCAGGTGCCGGACGCTATTTCACAGCCGTTGAAGGGCTGACCGTCGCTTATCCAACGGGCAATCCGCCGTACGGGCTCACCTACACCAGTCCTGAAGCTCCGGTAATGGCGACACCCTTTGTTGGTGCGCTGACCGGCACGAACTTCATTCAGCAGTTTCCTGTCAACGTTCCGCCGTACACCGTGTCGCCAACGAATCCCGACTCCAATGTGAATTGGTCGCGCTACACTCCGATCAGCGGCGCCGGCAGCGTTTATTTCAGGAACAAAACGCCTTACACGATGTCGGCCAACTTGACTGTCGAGCGCCAGCTCGGCTCGAACATGCTGCTGAGCGTCGGCTACATCGGCTCCTTGAGCCGCCACCTGCTGGCCGTTCACGATGTAAACCCGGGAAACCCAGCTCTGTGTCTGAGTTTGAGCCAGCCGCAAAACGTCCTGCCGGGCACGCCCACCTGCGGACCGTTCGGCGAGAACAACGTGTACACGCGGGCCAACGGTACGGCCGTTAACGGAACACGCTCCCCGTTTCCGAATACCATCGGCACGGATGCTGTCTACCAAAACATGGGCAACGCCAATTACAACAGCCTGCAAACCTCACTCAAGCGCACCGCAGGCCATTTCACTTTCCTCGCCAGCTACACCTACGGCAAATCGATGGACTCGGCTTCCAGTATTCAAGAGCAAGTCAATCCTTTCGATTTCCGAAAGGAATATGCGATCTCTGCTTTCGACCTCAAACACAGCTTCGTTTTCAGCTACAACTACGAACTCCCGTTGGAGAAGCTCTTCCACGCGTCGAACCGTTTGACCCAGGGCTGGGCGATTTCCGGCGTCACGCGCTACGCCACCGGATTGCCAGTCACGTTTCAAAGTTTCGGAGACAATGCCTTGGTTCAAGTTCAGAACAACGGCGTCAACAGCGTCAGCATCGATCTGCCGAATTACAATCCGGCGCTCGGTCCGTTGAATATCAACCGCGACCCCCGCAATAATCCTCTGGCCTTCAATACCAGGTTGTTCAGCCCGAACGCGCTTGGCACCTTTGGAGATTCCTCGCGCCGTTTCTTCTACGGCCCGGGGATCAACAACTACGACGTGGCTCTGCGCAAGATCACCAAAGTCAGGGAATCGTTCTCACTCGAATTTCGTTTCGAGACCTTCAACACCTTCAACCATGCTCAGTTCGATGGCGCGGGCGCGGTCGACGGCAACCGTGACGACGCCACTTTTGGGCAAATCCTCAAATCTCAGCCGGGGCGAGTTTCCCAAGTTGCTCTGAAACTTCAGTTCTAGCGAAGCGCACCAGGAGAATCTTCCGTCGTCGCAATTTGCTGGCAGCAGAGTAAGAAAGAGAGGTTGCGGCCCCGCAACCTCTCTTTCTTTTTTCAAGAACCACTGGAAAAATCCAGAAGATAGGAAATCCCAGGCTAGGTTTCCAATTCCACGACTGAGCAGCGCTGGTTCTTTGCCCCTTCGCATGATTTACAACTCCACAGAGGCACAGTACCCTACCCAGGGTAGGGTATTGGCTTGGCCTTTGACTGGGCTGACCCGGCACGATTTGTAAGAAAATTCCAATTGGCAGCAGTCATGATGCCCGAAACGCTCACTCTTCGATTGTGTTGTTGATTTTTCCCCAAGTTAAGTATAGTTTACAAGGAAGATTTATCATAGTTAACGCAAAGCGTCGGCTATGGGATCGCACCTTCGAGTCATTCATTTGTTTGTAATGTGCAGCGTTCAAGCTTCCGGGGATTGCGCGATGCGCCACAGTAACCATCGAAAGGAAGAATCTTGAGGAGGGCTCGAGGATTTCGCCGGTGGCCCTGCCTGGCAGCCACGGCATTCAGCCTGCTCGGTATGTCGATGTTTGCCGCACAGGAAGCGCCCGCGCCTCAGGAGCAAAACCCTCCCAGTGCGCCCGATCAGGACGCAGACTCCGAAGCGCTGCCCACGATGATCCCTCATCCGGAGACGGATCGCCTGTGGATTTCCGGGCAGGTGAATTTCATCTCCCAATATCATCCCGAATTTCATTCGCCATATTCGGGGCCAAACAGCCTTTCCGCGCAAGCGCAGGACGCCACCTCGCGCGTTTTGACGCTCTTCACCGGGCTGCGGCTTACCAGCTCGACTGAGCTTCTGTGCGATGTGCAGGAAACCGGAGGCAACGGCCTGGGCTCGGCCCTGGGTGTGGCGGGATTCACCAACCTCGACGTGGTGCGAAACCCTTCGCTCAGCAAGGCGCCCTACATCGCGCGGCTGATGTGGCACCAGATCATTCCCCTCGGCCATCAAAAGGTTCTTTCGGGTGCCAATCCGTTTTCGTTGTTTCGAGAGTTGCCGGAACGCAGGCTCGAACTGCGTTTCGGAAAACTCAGCATGGCGGATTTCTTCGACCTCAACACCTACGGTACGGACTCTAATTTTCAATTCATGAATTGGACAGTGGACAACAACGGCGCGTACGACTACGCCGCCGACACGCGCGGCTACACGTTTGCAGCCATGTTGGAGTATCACCAGCCACATCTGGCGGTCCGTTTTGCTGAAGCGCTCATGCCCAAGGTCGCCAACGGCATCAATCTGGACGCGGATTTGACCCGCGCCCGCGCCGAGAATATCGAGTTCGAACTTCACGGGACCGTGGTGCGCCATCAGGAGGGAATTCTTCGCCTCCTCACCTTTGTGAATCACGCCAACATGGGCAGTTACCGCGAAGCGATCGACAATTTTCTCAATCACCTCACACCGAAGCCAGATGTCACCGCTCATCCCCTCCAGACCACCATCAAGTACGGCTTCGGCGTCAACTTTGAACAGCCCTTGAACAGCTGGATGGGCGTCTTCGGGCGCTGGGGATGGAATGAAGGGCGTCACGAATCCTACGCTTATACCGAAGTGGACGAGACCGCGGAGATCGGTGCCGGCGCCAGCGGCAAGCCCTGGCACAGAAAATTCGACCGCGCGGGCATCGTTTTTGTTTCCAACGGGATTTCGCGCGATCACCAGGAGTATCTGGCACTGGGCGGGATCGGATTTCTTCTTGGTGATGGCCGCTTGAACTACGGTCGCGAGAATATCTTTGAAACCTACTACACTCTGCATGCCTGGCGGGGCATCTATCCATCGTTCGGCCTTCAGCACATCAACAACCCCGGGTACAACCGGGACCGCGGCCCGGTGCTTGTACCGTCTCTGCGTCTTCACCTGGAGTTCTAGCAGGACGGTGTCCCCAAAAGCGCTGTCATTTCACACAAGCGGACCCTCTAGGAGCATCCGGCATACTGGGCTCCTCCTGGAATCCTTAGCTATAGGTTCAGTCCTGTACTGGTCTGGTCAGGACGAACGTCCCTTTCTGGCACATCCGTCGAGCCAAGATCCGACTCATAGATTCTCTCTCGTCTGTATTTCCTTGATAGGACAGAACTTTGACTTCGTGCCCGCTCATCACTTGGCCCCAGGCGTGCCTACTTATAGTTTTAACTCCGAGCGCCAAAATGGAATAACAGAAATGGCGCCGGCTCTGGCGGACGGGTTTGCAATTGCTGGTGAGTTCTCGTATGAATCGAGTGCAAAAGACTGTCTTGGCGGTGAGCGTACTCCTCGCGATTCAAGGCGCGGCACTTTTCCACTTTGGGAGCCGACCTCCCGGTCCCTTGCTCTCCGACTCGGTTCAATTAGTGATGCTGATCCTCTGTATGGCAGCTTCCTTCAGAGCGTCTCAACGATCCACTACACTCGGCCGAATATTCTGGCAACTGGTGGTTCTTTCGTTCAGTTTGATTGTGGTTGCACAGATACTTCAGACGATTCACGATTTTGTGGCCCTTCCTGGCGCCCTGCAGTGGCTCTCCAGCACGCTATTTGTATTTTGGTATGGGCCTATGAGCATGGCGCTGTTCCTGAATTCGGACTTCGAGCCAAAGCGCTTTGACCCTCTGAATATCTTCGATTTTGTTCAAGCCTTTGTGTTTTGGACGGCGGTCTATCTCTATTTTGCGGATTTTTCGTGGCATGCTCAATCGACGCAACAAATCGCCTGGTCCTTGTGGGAGCGTTCGCTCATTTATGACGGAGTTCTATCGGGAGCTTTTCTCTTGCGCGCGGCCTTGGCGGAGTCCGCAGTGGTTTACGCGTTGTTCGGGCGAATGGGGGCCTATTTTTTCTTAGCGGGCATTGCGGACGCTTATTACACCTACCCAGGCAGGGGCCTGGATTCAGGGAGTTGGTTCGACATAGTTTGGGGACTCCTCAATGTTGTGCTCCTGATGATCGCAACCACCTGGACGCAGCATGAGTTGCCCTTGGAGGTTTCAGCGAAATCCGCGGTTCGCCACGCAATGTTTGTGAAACAGCTCTTTGCATTGCTATGCCCTGTTCTCGTGCTCGTGATGTCCATGCTGGTTATCCGCAAGCAGGTCCTTTTGGCCTCGACCATGATAACGGTTTCCTTTCTTTGCGCTGTTGGGAGAATGCTGGTACTCCAGAGAAGGCAGGCGCGAACCGAAATGGATTTGCAGCGGGCGAAGGATTCGGCGGAAGCCTCCAATCATTCGAAGAGTGAGTTTTTGGCCAATATGAGCCATGAAATTCGCACACCGATGAACGGCATCCTCGGTATGACCGAACTTGTTTTGGACACCGAACTAACCGCGGAACAGCGCGAGAGCCTCAGCCTTGTCAGGTTCTCAGCAGAATCGCTCCTCACCGTGATTAACGATATTCTGGACTTCTCCAAGATCGAGGCCGGCAAACTCGATCTTGAGTCCATCCCCTTTGATCTGCGCGAGAATCTGGGTGAATCCATGAAAGTACTCAGTTTTCGCGCTCATCAAAAAGGTCTCGAACTCATCTATGAGGTCCAACACGATGTGCCAGAGGCTCTTCTCGGCGACCCCGGCAGAATCCGCCAGATCCTCATCAATTTGGTTGGCAACGCCATAAAATTCACAGACCACGGTGAGGTTCTCATCTCCGTGAAGCAAATTGAAGAGACCGGGCAGCGCGTTACATTGTACTTTGCCATTAAGGATACCGGCGTTGGCATCCCCGCCGACAAGCAGCAGAAGATATTCGAAGCCTTTTCACAGGCCGACGGGTCCATGACGCGCAAATATGGAGGCACCGGGTTGGGATTGACCATTTGTGCCAAGCTGGTGGAATTAATGAACGGGCGAATCTGGGTGGAAAGTGAACCGGGAAAAGGCAGTACGTTCCAGTTCACGGCATCTTTGGGCGTTCAGGATCAGCTTTCCGCGCCCTCTGCGCCTCTTCAGCCAGAACAGTTGCGCGAACTCCCTGTGCTGATCGTTGACGATAATTTCACGAACCGCCGCGTCCTTCTTGGGCTGCTGAATCGGTGGGGGATGCACCCCACCGCAGTGGAAGGTGGCCAAGCGGCGCTGCAAGCTCTCGAAACCGCCAAGAGCAGCGGCCATCCCTTTCCGCTGATGCTGTTGGACAGTCAAATGCCGGATATAGACGGATTTACGCTCGTAGAGCAGATTCACAAAAACCCGGGCCTGGTCACCCTGACGATCATGATGCTTACTTCGGCGGGTCACCTGGGCGACGCAGCTCGCTGCCGCGAACTGAGGATTTCGGCGTACCTTGTGAAGCCCATCCGGCAAGCGGAACTTCTGGATGCGATTTGCCGGGTTCTCAACCAAGCTCCCAAGACAGTCGATTCGCCTCTAGTGACGCGCCACTCCTTGCGGGAAGACAAGCACCGCTCACGAGTGCTGCTGGCGGAAGACAACGCTGTAAATCAAACTTTGGCTGTCCGCCTCCTTGAAAAACGCGGATATACCGTGAAAGTTGCCGGTAACGGTCTGGTAGCCGTCGAGGCCTTTGAGAAGGAACAGTTCGACATCGTGCTCATGGACATCCAGATGCCGGAAATGGACGGCTTCCAGGCTACCGAGGCAATTCGAGCCAGGGAAAAATTAACCGGCGGACACGTTCCCATCATTGCCATGACCGCCCATGCGCTGAAGGGTGATGAGGAGCGGTGCATTTCTGCCGGTATGGACGGTTACGTCTCCAAGCCAATCCGCACAAGCGAACTCTATTCCGCGATCGAGAGATTGCTGGCAAACAAGACCGCCTCAGCGGATCACCTGGCCGGCCTCTCCGATCCGATTGCGAGTCGAATCGAATGAAGTCGAGCCAACTACTCGGAATCTGACGGACTTTTCTATTCTGGGATGATTTCAATCGCGCTTATAGAGGGGTAGTTCGTAGCGGGAGTAAAATAGATCTCGATTTTGCCCTGCGGCGTGGGTTCAATATGTTGGAAAGTCTTGACCAATGGCTCGGGGCCGGCTTCCCGGAAAATATCAAATCCTTTCAACAGCATTGATCCGTTGCACGAGACATCAAACACGCGGCTGCCCAGGCCTCCAATGCCGCCATTCTGGACACCAAACCAATGCTCCATAAAATAGAGCTTCAAAGTGTATTTTCCAGCCGGAGCGACGGGCACCACGTAATGAAAGTGGCCAAAACGATGCCATTCGTAAAGACGGCCATCGGCGACTTTGGATAGATCACCCCCAAAACTACTAAGGCGGCCGCCGAAGAAGTACCGGTCGGACATCCAAACATTGCCGCTGGAGTCGCGGAAGGGAGAATGGCCGACAATAATCCTGACGGGAAGCATGCGATGCGGAGATCCCGGAAGAATTTCCACGGCATTTACGAAAGCCTCTGGAGCAGTGAAGTCCAGGTGAATGGTTCCGTCGGTGGCGGGGGAGACGTCTGTGATTATTTTGGTGGTTGCGATGTCGTCGCCGCCGGCGTCGTCCACTACATCTACACTGGTATGCGGTCCCCCATTGATGGAGAACTCCACGTTACGACTGGCTTCTTGAAGGCCCGAGGTTTCGGCGAGCAGAAGATGAACCTCGTAAATTCCCGGGGGAACGGGATAATTGCAATGAAAGACGCCGCGCCGGCCGCTGGAGAATAGTTGCGGATCTTCGGTGCCTTGGATAGCGTGGCCTGTAACCGAGAAGGAGGTTCCTCCCGAGCAGAAGCGATCGCTATCCCAGGTAGTACCGCCGCGATCGATGTAGGGGGCAGACCCACTGCCCGCCGAAGTTCGAATTACCTTCCCGGAAGCGAAGCCCGGGGCGGCAGCAACCAGACTCTGCGTGGAGGTTTCATGCCCACTCGTCTTGTTCCGTTCCTTCCATCCAAAAACCGAAAAAACAATAACCGCGAAAATAGCGACCGCCAGTAGGATTCGAATGAATGGACTGAACGTAATTCTGGATTCGCCGCCATTCGCAGGTTCTGCAGCTCTCTCTGGATTCGACACCTGCAGTGGCGGAGCAGAATTGTCTTGCTGAACCTCTGCGCCGGAGTTCTCTGGGGAAGCAGTCCTATCGGGAGAAGGGCCGTTCCGATTCTCTTCGAGTTTGGATTCACCTGGAGCCGCTTCCAGGTCGCTTGTGTGAATGAACTTGGGGACGTAGTGGCCGGAGGGCAGGCAAATGTGAACGGGATGGTCTGCGCCGGCGGTCCTATAATAATCTTCGAGGCGCTTTCGCAATGCGTGCGCAGTGACGCGGACAATGGTGTCTACCTGCGGGTCAAAAGACTCCGGGCGCCCAAGTGCGTGCACGGCAATGCTGTACTCTTTGATTTCGTCGATGGCGCCGTCGAAATACTTTTCGCAAACGAAAGTCAGGAGCCGAACAAGGTTGTTCGTCCGCCCGAAGACACCAGACGACAAAATGTCGTCTACCTCAGCCCGCTCCGCCTCAAGCTTGCTGACCGCCGATTGCAAGTGGATATCCCCTTAGGAATGGTCCCGTCGACCTACCATCCAGTGCTTTGGACGGGAGTATAACCGAATTTCAGCAACTTGGCACTGGGCCAGATATCAAGTGACCAAAAGCCTGATATTTCATAGACTTAGGCTAGAAACTCCTTGACAAAGTCTCTCCTCGGTCGTTCTTATAACAAACGAATTATAACCGTGAATTCACCGTTGGCTAACTTCCTATGCCCATAGCAAGACTGCTTTACTCCAGCATCAGGAAATTCGATTCACCCAATTCATGGTGCAGCTTTCTGAACCGCGCGGATGGCGGCCGGTCAGAGAAGCAGAACGACAACAAAGCTATCGTGCCGCCCAAGGAGTGACCAAAATGACATTCACTCGGTCGAAAAATCATGCCCTTGCCGGGAGTTGCGGAAGGGGAGAGCGCTTCCGCTTGGCAGCGCTTCACGTAGTGATCATGCTTTCTGCAGCATTGTTATTTTTCTTGGCGGGGGCTGGGCAGTTCGCTGTCGCCCAGGATATCTTCGGGCGTATTGCGGGAACCATAACGGATTCGTCCGGGGGTGCCGTTCCAAGTCTAAAGGTTACGATTATCAACGAAGATACGCACATAGCTCGCGCCGTGACGGCCGACAAGAATGGCTATTATGTCGCGGATGATCTACCAGCGGGCACGTATACCGTGTTGGTCGAGAAACAGGGTTTCAAGGCCATCAAGGAGATTGGAAACGTCTTGGATGCCGGCGGGCATCTGACGGTGGATTTGCGTCTGGAAGTTGGCGCGGTGACGGAAACAGTGCAGGTAGTCGCCCAAGCTGTCGTGGTGAACACTGTCTCGGGCGAGATCTCTCGCACAGTGGAAGGCAAGGAAGCAGTAAACGCGGCGCTTAACGAACGAAATTACATTCAATTGGTTACCCTGGTACCCGGCGCGGCGTCCACCGCGTTCGATCAGAGCCTCCTTACCACCGGGCAGGGCATTGCGCCGGCGAATATCAATGGCCAGCGCACGGACTCAAACCTGGTGACGGTGGATGGAGGGTACAACATGGATTCGGGCTCGAACGGCACGCAACTCAACAATGTTGGGATCGATTTCATCCAAGAAGTGAACATACAGACATCGAACTATTCGGCGGAGTACGGACGCAGCGCCGGGGCTTCAGTGAACGTGGTGACCAGGAGCGGGGGCAACCAATATCACGGTGGAGCTTTTGAATTCCTGCGCAACGACTTCTTTGATTCCTCGCCCGCCCTTGCCAAGCAGCAGGAACTTCGTTTCAACGACTTTGGCGGTGAAGTTGGCGGGCCGATCCTTAAAGGCAAGTTGTTCTTTTTCTTCGGAATGGAGGCTAAGCGGCTGGTCCTGCCGGGCGACGGCCCATCGCGGTCCTTCACGCTGCCGACCTCTCCCGAACTGATTGGAAATTTTGCTGACGCCGGCACGAAGCTCGCAGCCAAGGGTGCTGTCGCGGCGAATTGCATTGGGAACTATTCTGGCGGCCCCACGGATACGAATGCTGCCGACTTTGTTGTCAGTGGAACGGGCAAAGGCACTGCGCTGAGCCCTTCCTGCATATCCTCTGGGGGACAGGCAATTGCGAATATTTACAAAATGATTGAGACCCCGGGGTCAAGCCCGGAATCAGTAGCCACTTTTACCAATTTGGCGACGGCAAACAATGCCACCTTCGCGCCGGTTACGCCTCAGAATTGGGAAGAGGATTTGGTCCGCGTCGACTATCACCCCAACGCCAACCATCTGGATTACTTCCGCTCCCTCCATGATCACCTCGTTCTAGTCGACCCCTTCGGGCCATTCTCTCCAGGCTGCCCGGGAGGTTGCACCGCACTTCCCACGTCTCCGCAGCTTCGCGTTCGGCCTGGGTACAGCTTCCAGGTCGCGGACGTATGGACGGCCACTCCGAGCCTGGTGAATGAAGCAAAGTTCAATGTGTCTTGGAACAAGCAGCGCATTCCCGTTACCGGCAATTTGTGGAAACAGGCCACCTATGGCTTCACGAGTACCAACTATGTCGAGCCATTCCCCGGAGTAGGCCCTTTCCCTGCGGGAATCCCTTCCGGCACGTATTCCGGAACTTGTCCGACGACGGCTTGTCCCGCGGAGTTCCTGGGACCATACGAGTTCTTGCTCGCACCGACTACGGACATCTCGCCCTCCGACAACGTTACTTGGCAGAAAAGGAGCCATACGATTCGGTTTGGCATGCTATACGCCAGGAACCGCAAAGATCAGAACTCACGCACCAATGCGACTCAGGGCGCGATCACATTTGACAACACTGACCCGAACACCACAGGCAACCAATTCGCAGACTCCTTGCTTGGAAACTACACCAAACTCACTCAGTTTTCCGCGGATCCCGTCGGCCATTTCCGGTTCAATGACTATGAGTGGTATGTGGACGATACGTGGAAAGTGACGCGGAAGTTGAGTCTCGAGTTCGGCGCTCGCGTCGCGTATACAGTCCCAACTTATACCCAGGCGAACAACATGGTGAATTTTGACCCGAGCTTGTACACCGCCATTCCTGGCTTGACGATCAGCAACGGTAATATTCCCACTGCCCCGGCTGGCGACGGGAACGTCTTCGATTGTCCGCAGACGTCCGCTACTCCGGGTGCCTGTAACCCGGGAGCCGCAGGAGGCGGATTTGTGGTCTCGGGCTTGGTGCGGCCGGGCAGCGTGCCTTCCGGTCAGGCTGGGCGCGTACCAAACGGCCAAACTCCTTTCGTGCTAGACGTGCCCACAACCGGCAATCGGGGCTTTTTCGGGTCGGAAGTTCTGCCGGCTCCGCGCGTCGGGTTTGCCTACGCGCCATTCGGTCAGAAAACCGCCATTCGCGGCGGCTTCGGCATGTACTACGATAAACCCGAGGGAAACCTTGTTTTCAGTCAGACCGGCCTGGTGCCATTTCTGCAACAGGTGCAGTTCCTGTCCGGCAATATCGGTGCTCTCCCCGCTTCGGGCGCTGCTCCTACAGTGTTCTCCGTTAGCGCCATTAATCCCCATCTGGTGGTGGCCCGCGACTTCCAGTACAACCTCAGCATTCAGCACCAAATGCCCTGGGGTTTTCTCGTACAGGCGCAATACGTTGGTGACCACGGCTATCATGAGTTGCGCGAGCCGAACATCAATGTGCCGACCTTTGCAACGGCCGCGGCCGCCCCGGCTAAGACGACCATCAACCAAGTGCGTCCGTTTCTCGGGTACTCCGATATCACCCAGTACAACAGCGACGCGGTTTCCAACTACAATTCACTTCAGCTCTCCGCTCTCAAGAGAAGCGGTTTCTTCACCCTCCAGGCGAGCTATACCTATTCGAAAACTTTGGGCACGGACAACGCTCTAGGCGACAACCCGGAACCCGAGTGCGCATTTAGCTGCGTGAACTCGGCCGGCCAGACCATTTCATGGAAGCGGTTCCAATACGGCTCGTTGCCTTGGGACATCAGAAATATCTTTGTCGTCGCTTACACCGTCGATGACCCCTTCTTCAAGAACAAGACGGGCTTCACTGGTGGTCTCCTGAAGGGTTGGCAGTTGAGCGGCATCACCAGGGCGCAGTCCGGTGTGCCACTCACTGTGAGTGGATCGGCTGCCTTGGGGGCCCTTACTGGGGAGAGTTTCACCGACCGCGGGAACATGGTAGCTGGCCAACCGCTTAACACCGGGGTGGTCAAGCGCGTAAGCGGTTGCGGGGCCGGAGCGGCAGCCGGAACAAAAATCTGCTATTTCAACACCTCGGCCTTTACTTCCACAGGCATGACTACCGGCATCGGGAGCGCCCCGGTTGGTAACATTATCGGACCGGGAAACTATGAGTGGGATGTCTCGCTGCGAAAGGATATCCGCCTCCCGCGAGAAGGCATGACCCTGCGGTTCCAGATAGATACTTTCAATATTTTCAATCATGTGAACTACCAGAACCCCTCGGTCACCGTTACCAGCAGCAGTTTCGGCACGATTTCTGCCGCTCAGCCGCCACGGCAGTTGCAGTTGGGGGCTAAATTTAATTTCTAGCGCTTGGATGCCGGGCTCGATAGAGAGTTCTCGATTCGAGCCCGGAAGCCTAGCACATTGCTGAATGAAACCCTCTCATGAGTAATCTGCTCCGTGGGTTGACCGTTGGTTTGTGTTTGCTCCTCCTATGCGGTCAAGGCGCGGCGCAGGTGGCCCCGCCGCTCGCGAATATCAATGCGCGTCAGACTACCAGCTTGGATGGCCAGTGGCAGGCGATTGTGGATCCTTACGATGTCGGCTTCCTCGACTATCGTGCTCAGCCGCTGAAAAGTAACCACGCGTTTTACAAGAACTACAAGCCGCAGTCTGAGTCTGAACTAGTCGAATACGATTTTGATACTGCCGGCCAGCTCCAGGTGCCAGGTGACTGGAACACGCAGCGCGAGTCACTGCTGTTTTATGAAGGAAGCGTCTGGTACAAGCGGTCCTTCGATTACGCAAAATCACCAAAGAACAGGTTGTTTCTACATTTCGGAGCATGCAACTACCTGGCCTCCGTTTATCTGAATGGCGAGGAGCTCGGCGAGCACGAGGGGGGCTTTACTCCTTTTGATTTTGAAATCACGAACCGCGTGAAAGCGCATGATAATTTTCTCGTCCTCCGGATCAACAACACTCGCGGCAAGAATCAAGTCCCCACCGTCAATACGGATTGGTGGAATTATGGGGGAATCACGCGGCCAGTGACGCTCGTCGAAGTGCCGGAGACCTTTGTTCAAGACTATTCCGTCCAACTGGAGAAAGGACCGACGCGCCAGATCAAAGGCTGGGTGCAGCTCAACGGGCCACACGCGCAACAGACGGTCAGAATCCGCATTGCCGAGGCGGGCATCAACAAAACGGTTCAGACAGATTCCCAAGGGCGCGCCGAGTTTTCCTTGAGCGCCGATCTGACGCTTTGGTCTCCTGAGAATCCCAAGCTGTACAGCGTGGAGATCGCCAGCGAGACCGACCAAGTCGTAGATCGCATCGGATTCCGCTCGGTTGAGGTCCATGGCACAGATATCCTGCTCAACGGGAAACCGGTGTTCTTACGCGGGATCAGCATCCATGAGGAGGCTCCCACGCGGCCTGGCCGGGCCTGGAGCGACGATGATGCTCGGACGCTCTTGACTTGGGCAAAAGAATTGGGCTGCAATTTCGTTCGCTTGGCGCACTATCCGCACAGTGAGTCCATGCTGCGCATGGCCGATCAGATGGGATTAATGGTCTGGGGAGAGGTGCCCGTCTATTGGACCATTCAGTGGGAAAATCCACAAACATTGCACAATGCGGAAAATCAGTTGAATGAGATGATCGCGCGAGATCATAATCGCGCCGCTCTCATCATCTACTCCGTGGCAAACGAGACCCCCATCAGCGAACCTCGGAATCGCTTCCTCCGGCAACTCATTCAGGATGCGCATTCCGCCGACCCCACGCGTCTGGTGTCTGCCGCTCTTCAGGCCAGCCAATTCGCAGACGGGAAACGCATGACCATTCGCATTAACGATCCGATCGCGAGCGATCTTGACGTCCTTGGGGACAATGAATATATCGGTTGGTACGTCGGCCATCCCCATGAGTTGGATTCCATCGATTGGACCTCGGAGTACGACAAGCCCCTGATCATGAGCGAATTCGGGGGCGACGCTCTATTTGGCTACCACGGCGGCGTCAGCGCGCGGTGGACCGAGGAGTATCAGGAAAATCTTTACGTGCAACAGATCGCCATGCTGAAGCGCATTCCCTTTCTTCGCGGAATTACACCGTGGATTCTAAAGGACTTTCGCAGTCCGCGACGAACGCTCCCTCGTTTTGAGAATTATTTCAATCGCAAGGGGCTTGTCTCTGATCGCGGTGAGAGGAAGAAGGCTTTTTTTGTGCTGCAGAAGTTTTACCTGGAGTTGCAAAGCCCTCAGCCCCCTAAGTAGTTAGGCGCCTCATCTACTGACAGTCTCCTTTAGATTTTCAAAGCTGCCTCAAAAAATTACCGCCATTGATCCGGCAATCAGTTGCGCCCCAGGCAGAGGCGGATCGGTCCAGCCCGATGCCCTCGTCCCCCGCCTGGCCATGCCCTGACCAGCAAAACCCTCTTGCGGTCTGTCTTCATCGGCGGTATAACATCCATGGTAAGCGTGATCTTGGAATGGCGCCATCGACATCGGCGACTCGGTGAATTGAACGCTGATTTTGTTTGGACCGTTTTCGCTTCGGCGCTCATCTAAGCGTGCGGGCGGCAAGATTTCGACGTCCTTGCTCAGTCTCCGGGGTTCGGATGGCGTTGGTTCGCAAACCGGAAGGAATTGGTCGGACTTTTCGTCCAACACTTTCGTGTGTCTTGCCGTTCGAGAGACTCAGCGGATTCCAGCTTTACTTTCATCCACGAATAACATCACCTCTTCAAAATTCACTTTCAAGCACGAAAACTCAACACACTGGAGGACTGTATGGCGTCGAATCTCGTCAAGATTGCGAACGATGCGGAAATCAGGGAGCGTCTAGAAGCGGAACGCGCGCGCCTGCGCAAGATTGCCGGTCTTGACGAGCCCAAGCATTTCCACCGGCCGATTGAGCGAGCCTTTACGGCAGAAGAGCGCAACCGCGTCACCATCCTGTTTGGCGGCTTCACTTGGAAGCATGAGGACTTGATCCGCGCCGTCTTCCAGGGGTGTGGTTACAACTGCGAAAAGCTTCCTGTCCCAGATGTCGCCGGCTTCCAGACAGGAAAAGAGTTTGGCAATAACGGTCAGTGCAATCCGACTTATTTCACGGTTGGGAACCTGGTGCAGTATCTCCAGTTTTTGGAGAAACAAGGTCTTTCTCGCCAGCACATTCTGGATAACTACGTGTTCTTCACGGCGGGTTCCTGCGGCCCCTGCCGATTCGGCATGTATGAGGCGGAATATCGCTTCGCACTGAAGAATGCTGGTTTCGACGGCTTCCGCGTGCTGTTATTCAAAGACAGCGACGGAATTAAGGCCGAGTCCGGAGAGCCTGGGCTGAAGTTCACTGTTGATTTCGGCTTCGGAATGTTGAACGCCATGCACTTGGGCGACGTGATCAACGACCTCGTGTACCAAATCCGTCCCTTTGAGGTGAAAAAGGGCGAGACGGATCGCGTCTTTCGCGAAACCGTGGATGGATTGTGCGAGGATCTGAAGACACGCCGGGCTTTCGAGATTGAACAACTGGCACCGGACTGGGCTAAGCCTAAATTCAAAAACAATAAGATCTTGCGAAACACCTTTAACGTGTTTGGCAAATGGCACGAGCACATGTGGGGCAAGGACTACCTGAATGCGTTAAAGAACGCGCGTGAAAAGCTGAACTCGATCGAAGTCGACCGTCTTAAAGTGAAGCCGGTGGTCAAAATTACCGGCGAGTTCTGGGCCCAGCTCACCGAAGGCGACGGCAACTTCCACATGTTTGATTTTCTGGAGCGCGAAGGCTCGCAAGTTCTGGTCGAGCCGATCGCTACCTGGGTCGCTTATCTGATGTACCAGGCAAAGGCCCATGCCATAGCGAAATGGCCGGTCAATCGCCCGCATGCCAAGCCCAAGTGGTACGAGGCGAAAAAGCAATTCGCCAACTACATCGGATTGCACAAGAAACTGTGGGGAATCGGCGCCGGGCAGCGCATGTGGAATTTCTTCTATCATCGCACCATCAAGCAATTGGGTGGGATTAGTCACCACCTAGTGCCGCAGACAGAGCTGGCCGAACTGGCGCATCCCTTCTACAACCAATTCGCGCGCGGCGGAGAAGGCCATCTCGAAGTCGGCAAGAACGTCTACTACACCATCCACAAGCTCTGCCACATGGTGTTGGCACTGAAACCCTTCGGCTGCATGCCTTCATCACAATCGGACGGAGTGCAATCGGCAGTCATCAACAAATTCAAGGACATGATCTTCCTGCCCATCGAGACTTCCGGCGAGGGTGAAGTCAACGCTCACAGCCGCGTGCAAATGGCGCTCGGTGAAGCCAAGGTCAAGGCCAAGGCCGAATTCGAGCAGTGCCTCAAGTCGACAGGCAAGAGCCTCCAGGATATTCGCAGCTATATCGAGGAGCATCCCGAGCTGAAGCGGCCCTTCTACCATGTGCCGCACCGCGAAGGAGTTGCCGGCACAGCCGCGCAATTCGTTTTGCACGTCAACGATCGAATCAACCGGGACACCCGGTTCTGGAAGCGCGCACGCGTACCTGGAATGACGGTTCCAGCTGCTTCCGGCGACTAAACAATAATTCTCTAACAAGTTTCGAAGCCCTGAGTAGAGCAGTCCACTTTCTTAGGCGTACACAGCTATTGGTCCAGAAAGAGAAGACGATGGCCGATAGAAGTTGATGCCGAGTTTTTAGCAGAGGGGAAGAAATGCACGATCATAAGGCTTCGCAGTTGGTTCAGATTGCTCCGCTTCGGCCGCAAGTACGGCAAGTTCCTCACGCGCAGAAGCCGCACGATCACGTCACCCAGTTTATGGTCGGGTTGGACATCGGCTCGACCACGGTGAAAGCCGTGGTCGTTGACGCAGCGAGCGACAAAGTGCTGTGGCAGGACTACCAGCGCCACGAAACGAAGCAGCCCGAAAAGACGCTCGAGTTCCTCAAACGCATGGAAGCCGAGGTCGGCATCGATCGGCACAATACACGTATGTTCGTAACAGGCTCGGGCGGAGGCACGATCGCCGAGCAGATCGGCGCGAAATTTGTGCAAGAAGTCACCGCCGTTTCCTTGGCGGTCGAGAAACTGCATCCCGAGGTGTACTCAGTTATCGAACTCGGTGGACAAGACGCCAAGATCATCGTCTTCAAGGATGACGAAGAGACGGGTCGCAAGAAGAAGATTCCGTCGATGAACGACAAATGCGCCGGAGGCACCGGCGCGGTCATCGACAAAATCAACGCGAAGCTGAAAATTCCAACCGAGTTGCTGGCGCTGCAGAAATACGACGGGGTCAAACTGCATAAGGTCGCCGGCAAGTGCGGCGTGTTCGCGGAAACCGACATCAACGGGTTGCAAAAAGTCGGCACGCCCCCAGACGAGCTCATGGCTTCTCTCTTCGAAGCCATCGTTTTGCAAAATCTGAGCGTCCTCACGCGCGGCCATACGCTGAAGCCTCACGTACTTCTCCTCGGTGGCCCCAACAGTTTCATCGCCGGCATGCGCGAAGCCTGGCAGGCCAACATCCCGCGCATGTGGAAGGAGCGCAAGGTTGCCGTTCCCGAGGGCATGAAGCCCCAGGAACTCATCAAGGTGCCGCAAAACGCGCAATACTTCGCCGCCCTGGGCGCCGTCGAATTCGGACGCAGCGAGGAGGACTGTATCGGCTGCTATCGCGGCTACGACGAACTGGTTCGTTACATCGAGTTCGGGCGGCAGGAGGAAAAAGCCAAGGCGGGAGGAAGGGGCTTGGTCGACGATCCCGCCGAACTGGACGTTTTCAAGGAAGCCTACAAGCGCAAGAAGTTCACGCCCGCGACATTCCAGAAGGGCAGCACGGTTGCCGGGTTCATTGGCATTGACGGCGGTTCAACCTCTACCAAAGCGGTTTTGCTGGACGAGAACGGCGACATTCTCTGCAAGTCGTACCAGCTCTCGAATGGCAACCCGATTCAAGACACCATCGAGATGTTTGAGAATCTGCGCGGCCAGGTGGAGGCGCAGCATGCCAAGATGGAGGTGCTGGGAGTTGCAACCACCGGATATGCCAAGGACATACTGAAAGATGTTCTCAACGCCGATGTCGCTTTGGTGGAAACCGTGGCGCACACCGAATCCGCCCTGAAATTCTACGAAGACCCCCATGTGATCGTGGATGTGGGCGGACAGGACATCAAGATCATCATCCTGCACAACGGCCGCGTGAAAGATTTCAAATTGAACACGCAATGCTCGGCAGGCAACGGCTACTTTTTGCAATCCACCGCAGAAGGTTTTGGTCTGAACGTAAATCAGTTCGCCGACCTGGCGTTCTCCGCTCAGTCCATGCCCGTTTTCGGCTATGGCTGCGCCGTTTTCATGCAATCCGACATTGTGAACTTCCAGCGCCAAGGCTGGCAGGCGGAGGAGATTCTTGCCGGCCTCGCCGCTGTACTGCCGAAGAATGTCTTCTTGTACGTTGCCAGCATTCCTAATCTTGCGGCGCTGGGTACGCGCTTTGTTCTGCAGGGCGGCACGCAGAATAATCTCGCGGTGGTGAAAGCCGAAGTGGATTTCATCCGCAACAGCTTCCGCGCGACCGGAAAAAAGCCGGAGATTATCGTGCACGAGCACTGCGGAGAATCCGGCGCCATCGGTGCCGCTCAGGAGTCGCTGCGGCTGTGGCGCAACGGGCAGAAGTCCACGTTTATCGGACTCGAAGCGGTGCGCAAGATTGAATACCGTACGACGCGCAACGAAGCCACGCGCTGCTACTTCTGCAAGAACAACTGCCTGCGCACCTTCATCGATGTCCGCACCGAGCCAGTCAAAAATCTGGTGCCCATCGAAAAGGTGACCAAGGTTCCGCTGATGTTGGGCGAACAGCGGCTCATCATCGCCACGTGTGAAAAGGGCACGGTGGAAGACGTCAATGACATGAAGGACATCAAAGCCGGCCTCGATTCCATCCGAGAGAAGCACCCGAACTACGTCGACGTCGCCTCCAAGGAAGTGTTCCGCCCCACCAACGCGAAAAACGTATCCGACCCAATTCCCGCAAAATCGTGGTTGCCGTCTGCGCAAATCAAGCAGCGCATTGAACTCATGCAAAAGCGCAGCAAACTTCGCATTGGCATCCCGCGCGTCCTGAACATCTACACCTATGCGCCGCTCTTCAACGGCTACTTCGAAAGCCTGGGCGTCGAACCCGAAAACATCATCTACTCGGACTACACCAGCTCCGAGTTGTATCGCGCAGGCGCCAGCCGCGGCGCCATTGACCCGTGCTTCCCGGCCAAAATCGGCATCTCCCATGTCTACAACTTGATTCAGGAGAAGCACCGCAAGAAGCCGCTCGACATCATCTTCTTCCCGATGTACGACGTTTTGCATTCGCCGCTCGTGAAGATCGTGGGCGCCAACGCGTGCCCCACGGTCACCGCAACTCCCGAAACCGTCAAAGCGGCGTTTACCAAAGAAAACGACTTCTTCGCGGAAAACAACCTGAAGTATATCGACCCCGTGCTGAACTTTTCCGATCGCAAACTTTTCGCCTACCAGATGTTGCAATCGCTGCAACCCGTAATGGGTCTCTCGGCTGAAGAAAACGATCGCGCCGTCGCGGCCGGTTTCGCCGCTCTGCAAGACTACGAATCCAGCATTCGCAAACGCGCTCGGCAGACTCTCGATCAGCTCGAACGCGAAGACCGTATCGGCATCGTGATGCTCGCGCGGCCGTATCACCATGATCCGGGCCTTAACCACGAGATCCTCGATGAATTCCAGAAGCTCGGCTACCCCATCTTTTCCCAGAACACGCTTCCGCTCGATGAAGATTTGCTCGATCGTCTCTTCGGTGAAGAGGTCAAAGCCGGAGCCATCAGCAGCCCGTTGGACATCACCGACGCCTGGAAGAACTCCTACTCGTGCAGCACCAACCACAAAGTCTGGGCCGCCAAGTTTGCAGCGAGGCATCCCAATCTGGTGGCGCTGGAGATTTCCAGCTTCAAGTGCGGGCACGATGCGCCGATTTACGGCGTGGTGGAAGGCATCATCGAGCAATCCGGCACTCCCTACTTCTGCTTCAAGGATCTCGACGAGAACAAGCCGTCGGGCTCGATCAGGATTCGCGTGGAAACCATCGACTACTTCCTGCGCCGTTACCGCGAAGAGGTGATTCGCAAGCGCAAAGCCGGTGAAGATATCGAAACGCAACTCGCCGCGCTCGAAGCCGAGCTGCGCGGTTTGCGTCACGAAGAAGGCGAGGTTCCCAGCGAGTTGGTGCAAATCGCTGGCGGCAACTGGGAATCAGGTTCCCAGGCGAACGCGGCAGACTAACCCAAGGTAAGTCTGCATCAATGGGCTGTGGATCCGCATCGAACTTTTGCGAGCAGTAGGAACGATTTTTTCAGGGCGGTTCGCTTCGGATTTCTCCGGCGCGAGGCGCAATGTGATGGAGGAGAAGGGAGAGACTCGTGGCTACGGTACCTAAATTTCGCATTGATGTGGATATTCACAATTTGCTCATGAACTCGGCACCGGGACCTGTGCCCGTGCCCCTGCCAAAAGGCATGACGTTGCCCGAGCCGGTCTTTCCTCGCTTTCCGGAAAAACTGAAGGATCCAGGCCCCGCCGCGATTCCCGACAAGCGCGACTGGGCCATTCCGGAAGTCTATCGCAAGATGCGAGGCTGGCTTTTCCCGTACATTCGTTCGCGCATGCTGCCGGGCGACTTTCATCCCATCACCGCGTATCTGTTTGTCGAATACAAATGCAATCTCGATTGCTGGTATTGCTGGGCCTACAACAACAAAGTCAAGGGCATGACGGAAGACGTTGCCCGGCGCTCGATTGATTGGCTTCATGACCACGGTTGCCGGGTGCTGGCGCTGATGGGCGGCGAGCCTCTGTTGCGGCCCGACTTTGTCCACAAAGTGGTGTACTACGCGGCGAAAAAAGGATTTTGGATTTATATAGCCACGAACGGGCGTCTGCTGCGCCCCGAGGTCGCCGACCGTCTGGGAGACGCGGGTGTCAGTATTTTCAATTTCGCCCTGGATGCCTGGGACGAGAAGCCCAGCCTGCCCAAAGCCGTCGTGCCGGCTCGCAAACACATCGACTACATAATGAGAAAGCAGTACGCGCACGGTTACATGGTCTTCTTCAATATCAACATCTGCCGGAACAATACCCAGGACGTGCGGCAGATCACCGAGTTCGCGCGCGAACACCGCATCGCCACCGACTATCACATCAATGAAACGCCCATGCTCGAGCAGGACGAGCACTTCAAGCACATGAGCGACAATCCCACCTACATCCGCCCCGAAGATTGGCCGGAAATCGATTCCCTTGTGGACTGGATTATTGAAAAGAACAAGGCGGGATACCAGATGGTGAATTCCGTGCAGCGCTTGCAAGAGATAAAGGCGTTTATTCGCATGGCGAGCGGCAGCGACCTCAAGCGCCTTGGCTGGAACGGCGACGGGACCGGCACCAACGGGGATATCGCCAAACAGCTCGCCGGAACGCCCGGTTTTGTTCAAGACGCCAACGGTGAACTTCATTTCGCCGAATGGAATTGCCGGGCCGGCCAGAACAACGTCATCATCCGCACCGATGGCACCGTAGCTCCTTGCTTCCCCATGTATGCTTCCACCTTCGACTGGGGAAACATCGACGGTCACAAATTTGAATCCCAGCAATTGGCCGGCATGAAGAAAACCTGCCAGCAGCACTGCTTCTCGACTCTCAATCACAACCTCGCTTATTGCTACAACGATGCCCGCGTGATCAAGTTTGTCTGGACGAACTTGGTGAAGAATCGCATGAAGGGCGGCGGAGCGCGCAGCTTCGAAGACTGAGCTGGCTGCTCCATCCAGATTCTTGCTGTAAGAAAGGCATATTCTGGCGGCCTTGTACGTAGTATCGGCTATCGATGTCTGATCTTATGACGATCCCGCAAGTCGGTCGTTTGCGCGAATTTCTGAAGACCGATCACACCTGACGTGTACCCATCCAGACTGGCAAGTACCTCTCAATTCTGAAGCACTCCCTTGAACACTTCTCGTGCTTTCGGAGAGGATACTTGCACGGACATGAAAATTTACTTCGGATTTACCGTTGCTGGGGACCGTTCGACCGTGGGGGTGGCCCGTAAAATTGTGCAAACTCTCGAGGAAATGGGGCACGAAGTGCTCACCCGCCATCTGCTCCGGGATGACGCTTGGGAGGCAGACCGGAAGATCACACCCCAGGAAGTATTTCAGCGGGATATGCGATGGCTGAAAGAATGCGACTTGTTCATAGCCGAAGTCTCCGGATCTTCGTTTGGCTTAGGTTACGAAACAGGCTTCCTACTGGGCGCAACCACAAAAAAAGTGATCTTATTTTACCGGCGCGATTTGGAAAGCAAACTATCGCTTCTGATAACCGGCCTCAGCCACGCAAATTGCAGACTCGTGCCGTATTCGGACCCCGACGAAGTCGAGAATTGGATTCGCAAGCAGTCATTCCACCTGGGATCCCTTTCGGCCGCCGAGAAATAAGAAGACTAGGTGAACTACCCCCAAAGGATGGTTGGAATAGAGCAATTCCTTTCAAATCAAGCAGAAAGAATGGTGGAGGCGGGGGGAGTCGAACCCCCGTCCGAAAAGCGCTACGAACCGAAGCCTACATGCTTATCTCAATTCGGTGTGCGACCCGGCCCTTGCGGGATGATCGCGCGTTCGCCCGCGGCGCTCAGAATGAGCAAGAAACGCAGCCGGCTAGTCCGATGAATCTCACCCGGGCCTTACGGACCGAAAGGCTCAGGCCAGCTCACTGTGTGACGCCTCTTACCGGGCCCATGAGCAAAGCCCGGGGAAGCGTTGCGCTTAATTAATTAAGCAGCAAGTGCCAAGTTGTTGTTGGCAGTTCTAGTTTCCACCAAGTTACGGGCAGGTGGGTCCCGGCATGCCTTCGGGTCGCGACAGCTTCCGTCGAA
>Ga0210384_10000662_pt1 | contig 51687 bp, 46 predicted proteins | sample IncBWH2MmetaG_FD_160574 | JGI IMG/M metagenome (GOLD analysis project Ga0210384, IMG submission 160574) | Forest soil microbial communities from Barre Woods Harvard Forest LTER site, Petersham, Massachusetts, United States - Inc-BW-H-2-M | ecosystem: Environmental > Terrestrial > Soil >... | reverse complement strand
CAGCGCGGCCACCGCGCGAGCCAGCGGGTCGTCGGTCGCGGCCAGCGCCTCGCGCGTGCGCGCCTGGTCCTCCGCGCTCCGATTCTGGCTGAGCTTGGCCTTGCCCTCGAGCGTGGCGATCGGGATCTCGAACGCCACGATGCCGCGCTGCATGCCGTCCACGTAGTCGGCCGGCAGCGACTCGAGCGACCACGCGACCGGTCGCTCCGCGCCTTCGTAGACGCGCACCAGATCGGTGAGCAGGGTCCGCACCCGCGCCGGGTCCTCGACGAGGGCGCCGGTACCGGTGGCGTGCACCGCCACGTAGTTCCAGGTGGGCACCGCGGGATGATTGGCGTACCACGACGGCGAGACGTAGGCGTGCGCCCCCGAGAAGACCACCAGGGTCGGGCGGCCGGCGGCCACGTAGCGCCAGTGCGGGTTCGCCCGCGCGACGTGGCCACGCAGCGTGCCCCGAGGCCCGCGCGCGTCGTCCACCAGGAACGGCAGGTGGGTGGCGAACGGCGCACCCGCATCGTCGGCGGTGATCATGACCGCGAAGGGCTGCGCGCGCATCAGCGCGTGACACCACGCGGGATCGGCGATCTCGAAATGCTTCGGGACGTACATGGCTCAGGCTCCGATCACGGCACGCGCAGCCGGCCTTCGATGACCGGGACCACGCGCCCGCCCACCAGGATCTCGCGGATGCGGCCGCCGCTCATGCCGACGCGGATCTGGATGAAGCTCTGGCGCCCCATCCGCGTGCCCTGCTCGCTCACGATGTCGATCGTCTCCGCCGGCGCTACCAGCCCGCGCTCGACGAGGTAGGCTCCGAGGGGCCCGCTCGCCGACCCGGTGGCCGGATCCTCGGGAACGCCCGAGGTGTGCGGCGCGAACATGCGCGAGTAGACCGTGCCGGCGCGCGGGTCGGGATCGGGGGCGAAGACGAAGACGCCGAGGTTCGGCCCCTCGCCCTGCGCGGCCAGCAGCGCCGGCACGTCGAGGCGCGCCCGGTCCACCGTGTCACGGTCGCGCAGCGGGATATAGAGGAAGGTGTTGCCGGTCGAGCCCGTCCGCACCGGCTGGCCGGCGAGCAGGTCGGACTCGGCGAGGCCGAGTGCCCGCGCGAATCCGACGCGATCGGGCAGCGCGGGACCGAAGCGCGCCTCCCCGTGGCGCATCCAGAGAAAGCTCGGGCGCGTGGGCTCGCCCTCGAGCGTCACCTCCACCGGCCCGATGCCTTCCTCTAGATTGAAGCGGAGGCCGTCGGGAGGCAGCCGCTTCTCGGTCGCGAGCACCCAGGCGGTGCCGATGGTCGGATGGCCCGCGAAGGGCAACTCGCGCGCCGGGCTGAAGATGCGCACGCGGGCCGCGCAGTCGGGCCGCGTGGGCGGGAGCAGGAACGTGGTCTCCGAGCAGTTCATCTCGCGGGCGATCGCCTGCATCTCCGCGTCGCCCAGGTCCGCGGCGTCGAAGACCACCGCGAGCGGGTTGCCGCCGAAGACCCGCTCGGTGAACACGTCCACCTGCACGAATCGGTACTCGCGCGTCACGGAGGCCTCCCGTCAGCCCGCGCGCCGGCGGGAGAGGCGGACCAGCCGGCTCAGGTGCTCGCGCTGCAGCTCGAGCTCCTTGATCCGCAGCAGCCACTCCCCGCGCACGCTGGCCATGCCGTCGCCGCCCAGGCGATTGACCTCCTTGAGCGTCTCCCGGTAGCCGACCAGGGTGGCCTCGAGCGTCTTCAGCTCCTCTTCCGAGCTCATCACGTGGGCTTCCGCGCGGCGCGGGCGACGGCCGCGATCTTGTCGGCGAAGTTCACCTGGCTGTCGTCCTCCGGCTGGTAGCCGATCTTGATCCGGGCGTTGGCGATGGACCAGAAACGGTGGGTGTTGCCGCTGATGCCGTAGACGATCAGGAACGGCACGCCGTGCTCGTCCCGGATGTCCTCGGCCTCCACCATGCGCACCGCCTGCTGGACCTGGTCGCGCTTGGAGAGATAGGCGCCGAGCGCGCGGTGCATGACCTTGACGTCGCCCGGCTTCACCTGGTCGATGTCGTCGTCCCGCGGCCCTCCGATGCGCCACTGCACGATCTCGAGCTCGCGCCCGTCCACCTTCCCGGTGGCGAAGACGAAGCCCAGCAGCTCGTAGGCCGCCTTGGCCCAGCCGTACCAGTTGTCGGAGCGTGGCGGCATCTCCGGCGTGACCATGTCGAGCCGGCCGTCCCACACCAGCCGCTCGTAGTAGTCCGCCGCGTGGTTGGAGCTGGCCACCACCACGCGCCGCACCCCTTCCTCGAGGGCCACCCGGCAGACGTTGTAGGCCAGGGCCACGTTCGTGTGCTCGGCCCAGAACTTCTGGTCGCTGTTGTCCTGCCAGGTGGTGGCGTCGAGCCCGGGCGCGCTCACGAAGCCGCAGTGGATGACCGCGTCCGCCCCGCGGAAGTGCTGACGGTACTCGTTGCGGTCCGGGCGCGTCAGGTCGGTCACGATGATGCCGGGCACCTTCGCCCCCGCGCGGGTGGTCGGCCGCACGTCGATCGGCACCAGGTCCCATCGCTCGCTGAGCTCGGGGAACATCCGCTGGGCGATGTAGCCCGACGCCCCGGTGATCACGACACGTCGCTTGGCCATTGGGGTTTGGTCTCCTCGGTCCGGGTCAGCGCGGCCCCGACCGGCTCTTGACCGGCGCGGGCGGGGACGCGGGTGAAGTCGACTCGCGCTCGGGCGTGCCGCTCGGGCGAAGCGGGACGTAGAGCACGGACGGGCGGCCCCGGCCGCCCTGCGGGTAGAGATCCATCAGGTCGTACACCGTGCGCGGCATCTCGGTGGAGACGGGCAGGCCGAGCTGCCGGGCCATCTCCACCGTGATCGGGAAATCGTGGGTCCAGCGCCCCTCGGTCATGGTGGTCGCGAGCGTGACCGCCTTGTCCTTCGCCATGTGCTTGAGCAGCACCTCGACCACGAACACGCCGACCTGCACCCGCGCCTTGGCCGACATGTCGGCCAGGATCAGCATCTCGTCGCTGATGTCCGCCGGCTTCTTGAGGGAGAGGAGCTTGATGATGGACGCGGCCGGCATGTCGCCGATCTGGGGATCGACCGGGCCCAGCACCGCGTTGGGGTCCATCACGATCTCGTCGGCGGCCAGCGCGATCAGCGAGCCGCCCGACATCGCGTAGTGCGGTACGAACGCGGTGACCTTGGCCTTGCGCTGCACCAGCGCCTTGGCGATCTGCTCCGCGGCCAGCACGAGGCCGCCCGGCGTGTGCAGGATCACGTCGATGGGCTGGTCCTCCGGGGTGAGCCGGATCGCGCGCAGCACCGCCTCGGAGTCCTCGATGCTGATCGAGCTGCTCACCGGCACCCCGAAGAGCGTCACGGTCTCCTGCCGGTGGATGAGCGCGATCACCCGCGACTTGCGCTCCTGCTGGAAGCGGTCCAGCACCGACGTGCGTGAGATCTCCAGTCGGTTGGAGCCGTAGACCTGCTGCAGGATGACCACGATCAGTACGAGCCAGAACAGCATCTTGGCCAGGCTGACCAGTCGCAGCCACCACGAGGTGGACGTCCCTTCCGCCATGGATCGTCGCCCCCTTCAGCGGTAGTCGGGTGGCGGCACGAAGGCCTGGAACTCGCGCTCCAGCAGCCGCGCGAACTCGATGCACGTGCGGTCGCCGTACTGCGGTCCCACGATCTGCACGCCCACCGGCAGGCCACCGGGGGTGAAGCCGCAGGGCGCCACCGTGGAGGGCAGGTACGCCATGCCGGTGTAGCCGGCCCAGAAGAGCTGGTCGGTGGTGGGCACGCGGCGGCCGTTGACCACGATCGTGCGATCGTAGCGCTCGCCCTCGTGGTCGTGGGGGAACGCGGCGGTCGCCGCGACCGGGCAGAGCAGCAGGTCCCACTCCCGGAAGAACTCGGCCCAGCGCCAGCGCATCTTGTGCCGCGTCTCGTTGGCGGCGAGCCAGTCCCGGTGCGAGGCGGTGTTGGCGCGCATCATCCGCGCGTAGTAGCGCTCGTCGTCGGGCGCGAGCCCCCGCGCGATCTCGACGTTGCGCCCGAACTCCTCGGGCGTCTGCCGGCCCGCGGTCGCCGCGCGCAGGAGGAAGACGTAGACGCGATGCGCCTCCGCGGTGTCGATGGCCGGGCGCGCGGTGTGGCTCACCTTGGCCCTCTTCTTGACGAGGAAGTCGGCCAGCGCCTGCAGGCGCGCCTGCACCTCCCGGTCCACCTCGGCGGAGGGATCGGTCAGCATCACCGCCACCTTGAAGTCGCGCAGGGCCTTCTTCCTCGGCGCCGGCAGCTCGAGCCGCCAGCCCGCACCGTCGATCTCGTCGGCGCCCGCCATCACCGAGAGGCCGATCGCCAGGTCTTCCGCGCTTCGCCCCATCGGGCCGATCACCGAGATGTCGCCCTGGGCCACCCGGCCGGGCAGGGCCTGGCCGCGCGGCGGCACGATCGCGTAGGTCGGCTTGTGGCCGAACACTCCGCAGTAGTGCGCGGGATTGCGGATGGACGAGCCGATGTCGCTGCCCGCCTCGAAGCCGGTGAGGCCGGCGGCCAGCGCGGCGGCCGAGCCGCCCGAGGAGCCGCCCGGGGTCCGCGAGAGATCCCAGGGATTGTTGGTGGTGCCGTAGACCTCGTTGTAGCTCTGGTAGTCAGCGAGCCACGCCGGCACGTTGGTCTTGCCGAAGAGCACCACGCCCGCCGCGAGCAGCCGGTCCACCGAGAGCGCGTTGCGCGGCGCGATGTTGCCCTTCAGCGCGGGAAGCCCCCAGGTGGTCGGCATCCCGGCGACGTCGTACGATTCCTTGATGGTCATCGGGACGCCGTGGAGCGGTCCCCAGACCTTGCCCTTCCGGAGCGCGGCGTCGGCCTGCTTGGCGCGCCGTCGGGCGCCCTCGACGTCGGTGACCACGATGGCGTTGAGCTTCGGATTGAAGCGGTCTCGACGGGCCAGGAACGCGTCGAGCGCCTCGAGGCAGCCGACCTTGCGGCGGCGGATGTCGGATGCGAGCTGCTTCGCGCTGCGGAAGTGCAGTTCGGTCATGGAACCCTCCGGCTCACGGCTCGAGAGAGAACGTCACGCTGACGGATGCCTGGATCTCCTGCTCGCCCGGCGCCACCGGCACCGCGCCCGACATCATCGCCCGGGCGGCCATCTCGGGACGCGGCGACGCCGCGCCCGCTTCCTGCACCGCAATGACGCGCCCGACCTTCAGGGAAGCGGCGGTGGCGTAGAGGTCGGCGCGGTGGCGCGCGTCGGCCATGGCGCGCTTGCGCGCCTCATCGAGCACGGGCGCAGGGTCCACGAGCCCGAAGCGAATACCGTACACGGAATTCGCGCCCTGCTCCACCTGCTGGTCCAGCACGCGGCCGAGCCGGCTCAGGTCGCGTACCTTCACCCGCACCTGGTTGCTCACTTCGTAGCCCACGATCTCCGGCGCCCGGCCCTCGTTCCTCCCCTGCCGGCGCACGGGCGAGACGCTGATGTTCGTGGTCTGGACGTCGCGGGCGGCCACCCCGAGCGCGGCGAGCGACTGCAACAGCTTCTCCATGGCCTGGCTGTTCGCCGCGAGGGCCTGGGCCGCGGTCGGCGCCTGGGTCGTCACGCCGGTGGTGATCTCGGCCATGTCGGGCGGCGCGGTCACCGTGCCCGCGCCCGACACGGTGACGGTGGCGGGGCGGCGCGACATGCCGTCCGGGCCGGTCATCGGAGCGCAGGCCGCTCCGGCGAGCGCCGCGGCGAGCACCACCACGAGCCCAACCCGCGCGGGGGGACTCACACCGGCTGCTCCCGGTGGGCCAGGGCCACCCGCCGCCCGTAGACGACCTCGAACAGCGGCGAGGCCATCAGCGTGGTCACGATCGCCATCAGCACCATGATCGTGAACAGCGTGGGGGTGATGACGCCGCGCTGCAACCCGATGTTCAGGATGATCAGCTCCATGAGCCCGCGCGCATTCATCAGCACGCCGATCGCCGCCGACTCGCGCCACGCCTCGCCGGAGAGGCGCGCGGCCAGCAGGCACGCCACTCCCTTGCCCGCCACGGAGAGCACGACCAGGATCGTGGCGATGCGCCAGAGCGCCGCGGAGTCGAGCAGGGTGATCTGGGTGTTGAGCCCGGAGTACACGAAGAACACCGGCAGCAGGAACGTGGTCGTCAGCAGATCGAGGTGACCGATCGCCGCCTCGGTGAAGCGCCCGCGCGGCATCGCGATGCCCGCGACGAACGCCCCGAACACCGCGTAGATGCCGACCGTGTCGGTGGCGTAGGCGCCCAGCATCAGCACGAGCAGGCCGGCCGCGAGGGTGCCCGGCGCGAGACGGCCCTCGGCGTCCACGCCGCGCTCGAGTGCGCGCAGGAGCGGCCGCCCGAGCGCCAGCATCACCACCACGTAGAGCACCCCGCCCCCGATGGCCAGCCCCGCGATGAGCCAGGAGCCCTCGAGATACGAGAGCACCAGAGCGAGCAGACACCACGCGGCCGCGTCGTCGCTCGAGCCGGCCGCGAGCGCGAGTGTGCCCATGCGCGTGCGCGCGATGCCCTTCTCGTGCAGGATGCGCGCGAGCATGGGGAAGGCGGTGATCGACATCGCCGCGCCCAGGTAGAGGGCGGCCGCACCCGGCGTGACCTGCGGCGCGAAGAGATCCGCGTCGCCGCGCAGGGCCAGGGCCGCGAGCGCGCCCAGGGTCATCGGCACCAGGATGCCCGCACCCGAGACGATCGAGGCGTGGCGGACGCGGCCGAGGATGAGCCGGTGATTGAACTCCATACCGATCATGAACATGTAGAGCACGAGGCCGAGCTGGCTCAGCGCGTAGAGGATCAGCATGGACGGATGCATCGCGCCCGCGCCGGCGCCCACGGCGGCAACTTTGGGGAACAGCCACGCCTGCGCCTGGGGGGCGATCAGGCCGAACAGCGAGGGGCCGAGCAGGACCCCCGCCACCATCTCGCTCACCACCTGGGTCTGTCCGACGCGCCGGCCGAGCCAGCCACAGACGCGGCAGGCGGCCAGGATCGTGGCCAGCTGCAGGAAGAGCTTCACGGTGAGGTCGTGGGGCGCCATCAGAGCGGGCGCGTCACAGAGAGCCCATCATGAAGAGATCCAGCTCCTCGTCCTTGGCCCGCAGCCGCGTGATCAGGAAGCGCAGGAGGTTGAGGTAGATCACCTTGCCCACCCGCGCGTCGCCTTCCGCGATGCTGCGGAACTCCTCGCGCGACAGGAAAAAGAGCTTGGCGCCCGAGATGGAGCGCGCCGCCGCGGAGGTGGAGTGCTCGTCGATCAGCGAGTACTCGCCGAGGCACCGGCCGGGGCCCAGGGTGTTGAGATGCACCTCGGTCGGCCGCCGCGCGCGCAATCCCACCCCGTCGGGCAGGAAGATCTCCACCAGCCCCTCCAGGACCACGTAGAGCCCGGGGCCGCGCGTGCCCTCGGAGAGCACGAGCTCGCTCGGCGCCACCTCGACCAGGAGCCCGCGCGCGATGATGTGATCGAGCGCGGCCGGCGGCAGCTGCTCGAAGGCAACTGATCCGCCGAGAATGTGCCGGTAGCCGTCCTTGGTCAGCTCCATGGGGGGCCCATTTTGGCATAGAGTCCCGGCCTGTGCTGGCCGTAAGCCGGCGTGTTTCCCTCGTCCCGTCCTTGGGGTAGAATTCGCCGGAACTTTTGCCCGGCGGCGAGCATCCGAAGAGCGAGGGGGCGGAGATGGGTCAAGACCGGGGACGGGGCTTCGTGGTGGCGGCGGCTTCCGCCTTCCTGCGGCGGCGGTTACTCCACCAGCGCCTGCGGGCCACCGCGGTGCGGGGGCTCAGGACGGTCTCGGCCGGGGCCGGCGGGCGGCTCCAAATGAGCTTCGATCCGGCCGCCGACGGCTTCGCCCATCTCCCATCGTGGCTGGCCGCCCACGCGCGCGAGGTCGCGGCCGCTCCCACCCCGGCCGAGCCTCCGCACCTGCCGCGCTTGTCCATCGTCGTCATGATCGTCGGCTCCCGTGGGGACGTCCAGCCGTTCATCCCGATCGGCCGCCGGCTGGCGGAGCGGCACCGCGTGCGCATCGCGACCCACCGCGAGTTCCGGTCCCTGGTCGAGCAGGCCGGGCTCGAGTTCTATCCGCTCGCCGGCGATCCCCACGCGCTGATGGAGTACATCGTCAAGACCCACGGTCGCATCGTCCCGACCCGCCTCGGCCAGATCGTCGAGGACGTGCCGAAGAAACGGGCGATGATCGCCGAGATTCTCGCGTCGACCTGGCGCGCCTGCACGGACGCGGATCCGGAGCGGCCCGGCGCGCCCGCATTCCGGGCCGACGTCATCCTCGCCAATCCCCCCAGCTACGGCCACATCCATTGCGCGGAGGCGCTGCACGTCCCGCTGCACATGATCTTCACCATGCCGTGGACGGCCACCGCCGCCGTTCCCCATCCCTTCGCCGGCATCGAGCCCGGCGCGGACCACCCGGTGCAGAACTTCCTGTCCTACGGGGTCATGGACCTGCTCGTCTGGGGCGGCATCGCCGACCTGGTGAACGCGTTCCGCGAGGAGACGCTCAAGCTACCCCCCATCGCCCTCGCCGACGGCCCCGCGCTGCTCGACGACAACGAGGTGCCGTATACCTACCTCTGGCCGCCGAGCCTCGTCCCCAAGCCGGCGGACTGGGGCCCGCACATCGAGCTCGCGAATTTCACGTTCTACGACCGGGCGGGCACCTTCGAGCCACCGCGCCCGCTGCTCGACTTCCTCGCCGCGGGCGAGGCGCCGATCTACGTCGGATTCGGCTCGGTCGTCGTCGAAGACCCCGCCGCCCTCCGTCGCGTCATCTTCACCGCGCTGGACAAGGCGGGCGCGCGCGGCATCGTATCCGACGGCTGGGCCCACCTCGCGGGCGAGGATCCGCCGCCGAACGTCTTCCTGATCGGTGACGCTCCGCACGACTGGCTGTTTGCGCGCTGCCGCGCGGTCTGCCATCACGGCGGGGCCGGGACCACCGCCGCGGGCCTGCGGGCGGGGCTGCCGACGGTGGTGGTGCCGTTCTTCGGCGATCAGTTCTTCTGGGGACGCGTCGTCGCCGATGCGGGGGCCGGGCCCGAGCCGATTCCCATCGACCGGCTCGACCGCGACGCGCTCGCCGCCGCGTTCGAGAGCTGCCGGCGGGGGCCGATGCGCGAGCGCGCGGCCGCGCTCGGCGTCGCGGTGCGCGAGACCGACGGCGTCGAGCTCGCGGTGCAATCCGTGTATCGCCATCTTCCCGCGCGGGCCATGTGCTGCGCGAACGATCCGGACCACCTGGCCACCGTCTACTGCGACACGTGCGGAGAACGCCTCTGCCCGGAATGCTCCCGGGTCGGGCACGCCGGGCACGCCGTCCATCCGTACGGCTATGTCGACTGGAGCGTGCGCGCCGGGCGCGGGCTCACCGAGGAGATGGGCGAGCTGATCGGCGACACCGTCAAGGCCCTGCAGGCGGGACTGGAGGAGATCATTCCGAAGATGGGGCCCTGGCGTCACGGCGTCGTCTTCGACGACCGCGACGAGCCGCCGAGCTCGGACGGCGAAGCGCCGGTCCGGAAGCTCGAACGCGCCTCCCGATCCGATTGAGCCGGCGCGCCGGCCGCGGCGCGCTCAGACCTTCCCGGTTGCTCGGGCGTGACTCGCCGGCCGACGGCGGCGTCGCCGCCGCGGCACGTCCGTGATGGCGATGGTCACGATCGTCAGCACGAGCAACTCGCCGAAGACGAGGCCCCAGCGCCGCGCGCGATCCGCCCACGCTCCCGTCCAGAGCGCCGGCGCGAGGGCGGCGGCGAGGGAGAGGGCGATGGCCAGGAGGTAGGGACGGGGGACGCCGAAGGACCAGGTCGGGAACCACCACACCTGTCCCTTGCGGAATCGGGCGATGCCGAAATGACGATTGCACGCGAACCAGAGAACGTCCCAGGTCACGGTCAGGAAGAAGAACATCGCGAGCAGGTCCGCCTCGCGCTCCCAGTAGCCGCCGTAGAACTGGGGCACGTGCAGGAAGAGCAGGATGAACGTCATCAGGCAGAGGTGGTAGCCGGTTATCGGCTTCCCGAACCAGCGACGAACGGCGGGGCCGTCCCACCGCCAGGTCGGCAGCTTCTCCGCCCACCCGTGGGGACCTTCGATCTGGATCTCGAGGTGGGCGAGAACGAACGCGATGAGAAAGAAATACGCTCCGATGGCGAGGGTCATGACGCTGCTCCGTTTTGCCGATGGCGCCGCACGATCTGGCTCCACAAGACTCTACCAACGGATGGCGCGGACGGAAATAGCCTTCCACGCTTTCCCGCCGATCGGCGCGGCATCCACGCGGTCTCCGACCCGGCCCGGCGGCCGCGAAGCTGTGCTACGGTACGCGCCGTGAGCGAGACGATCGCCGCCGGCCGCACCACCGTGACCCTCGGCACCGCCACGCCCGGCGGCGGCTTCCCGGTCTACGGCCAGGCGGTGGCCGACACCATCAACGAGGTGGAGCCGACGCTCGAGGTGCGGCCACGCAACACCAAGGGCAGCACCGAGAACGTGCCGATGCTGGAGGCGGGTACGCTCGACCTGGGGCTCGTGCAGGGCGAGGTCGTGCACGAGGCGCTGAACGGCATCGGGCGGCCACCCGCCGACCTGCGCATCCTGGCCGCGATGTACGCGACGCCCGGAATGTTCGTGGTGCGCGCGGACTCGCCCTACCGATCCATCGGGGATCTCAAGGGGCGGCCGGTCGCCTTCGGGGCGCGCGGCTCGGGTCTCATCATCCTCGCGCGCTATGTGCTCGACGGGCTCGGGCTCGATCGCGACCGCGACTTCCAGGCCGTCTTCCTCGACGCGGCGGGGGACGGCCCCACAATGGTGATGGACGGCCGCGTGGCCGCGCTCTGGGGCGGCGGCATCGGCTGGCCGGGCTTCACCGCGGTGGCGCGCGGCCCCGCGGGAGGGCGCTTCCTGGTGCCCGATCTCGACGGCATCCATCGCATCGTCTCGAAGCACCCGTTCCTGCAACTCATGCCGGTGCCCGCCAACTCGTTCCCCGGGCAGACCGCCGACCTAGTCTCGGTGGGATCGTGGAGCTTCATCATGGCGCGGCCGGCCCTGTCGGACGACGTGGCCTATCGCCTGGCGCGCGCGCTCCACCGCGGTGAGGCCGCGCTGGGCGCGCGCCTCGCGCAGGCCCGCGAGACCACCGCCGCCAACACGGTGGCCGCCGTCGCTCGCCCCGAGCTGCTGCACCCGGGCGTGCGCCGCTATCTCACCGACTCCGGCCTGCTCCGGGCCAGGTAGTCTCCGCTGACCCCTACTCGAGGTACGGGCGGAGGTCGACGCGGCGGCCTTCGATCGCGGAGAGGTAGGCGCCGTAGATGACGGCGGTGACGTCGCGGGCGAGGGGACCGTCGGAGAGGGGCTCGCGACCGAGGGCCACGCACTCCACGAAGTCCTGGATCTCCTGCGGATAGCCGGTGGTCCACTCCTCGTCGGGCTGCGGCGCCGACCAGCCGGCCTTGGTCTCGATCTTCTCCACGATGTACTCGTCCCCGAACACCGACGCGTCGGGCGCGTAGGCCTGCACCACGTCGTTGGGGTTGATGTTGCAGAGCACCACCGCCTTGGCCCCGTAGATCGCCATCTGGTTGCGGATGCCGCCCAGCACCGTGTCGGCCGCCGAGATCTGGGCCACCGTGCCGTCGTCGAAGGTGATCAGCATGCTGCCCCAGTCCTCCACGTCCGCGCCCTCCACCGTGTTGAGGTAGCGAGGCGTGGCGGCCCGGAACGCGGGGGTATCGGCGAGGTGCGCCACCTCGGCCGTCACCGAGACCGGCCGGATCGGCGCGCCGCTCAGCCGTCGCCCCTCGTCCGCCTTGAGATAGAGGGCGCCGCCCAGCGGGTGGCAGGCCTTGCCGATCAGCGAGCCGCCGCCGCCGGTCACCCAGTGCTTGTTGACCGGCGCGTGTGTGCCGGAGTGACTCTCCTCGCCGATCATCCTCAGGATGGGTCCCCCGGAGGCGGCGAGGAGCCGCCGCGCCTTCTGGATGGGCGGCGCGTACACCCAGTTCTCCGCGTAGCAGAGCCGCACTCGCGCGGACGCGGCCGCGGCGAGCACCTCGTCGGCGCCGGCGAGCGCCCGCGTCAGCATCTCTTCTCGCGGGGTGGTGGGCGGGCCGAAGAAGCCGGTGAGCGGCTTCTCCACGATCACGTGCTTGCCGGCGCGCGCGGCCTCGATCGCCATCGCCGCGTGGTGGTGTGACGGCACGCAGAGATCCACCAGGTCCACCGCGGGATCGGCGAGCACCGCGCGGAAGTCGGCGGCCACGCGCGCCACGCCGAAGTGACGCGCGTAGGCCTGCGCCCGCTCCGGCCGCGCGGCGGTCACGCACACGAGCTCGGCGTCGATGCCGCGCACGTGACGATACGACTCCCCGTGGATGCGCGCGACGAAGCCCGCGCCCACGATGCCCACCCCCACCCTCGGCCGTGTCGCCATCCCGCTCTCCTCTTACGCGGGCCCGGTCAGCGCGTCCGCAGCCGCCACCAGCCCAGCATGAAGGCGACGCCGGCCAGCCCGATGCTGCCGTTGGTCATGAGCGCGCGTTGAACCCCCCAGCGCTCCGACATCGCGCCCACCAGGAACGCCCCGATCGGGAACACGCCGCCCCAGACCAGCGTGTAGATGCTCATCACGCGGCCCCGCAGCGCGTCGGTGGACGCGAGCTGCATGGTGGTGTTGCACGAGACCACGAGGATGATGCCGAAGAACCCGGTGAGGAACAGCATCGCCACCGCCGGCCAGAACGAGCCCACCGCCGAGAGGCCGAGCAGCCCGCCGCACGCGAGCGCGGCCGAGACGAACATCAGCGGCCGCGGCGGCCGGCGCGCGCCGAGCATGCCGAGGGAGAGCGCGCCGGACACCGCGCCCACCCCGAGCGAGGCCATGAGAAAGCCGAAGCCCTCCGCGCCCAGGCCGAGCACGGTGCGGACCACCAGCGGCACGTACACCGTGAAGTTGAACACGCAGAAGCTCACCATGAAGCAGAGCCCCAGGGCCAGCACCATCTCGCGCGTGCGCCACACGTAGCGGATGCCGGTCAGGATCTCCTCGGCCACCCCCGCGCCGGTGCCCGGCTGCGGCAGCCCGCGGGTGCGGAGGGTGAGCATCATCGCGATCGCGATCGCGAAGCCGAGGCCGTTGCACACGAAGGCGGGCGCGACCCCGAAGCTCGCGATGAGGAGCCCGCCGATGCTCGGCCCGACGATGCGGGCCGCGTTGAACGAGGCCGAGTTCAGCGACACCGCACTGCTCAGGTCGGATCGGCCCACCATCTCGGCCACGAAGGACTGGCGCGCTGGGCTGTCCAGCACGTTGGCGAGGCCGACCCCGGTGGCCAGGACGGCCACGTGCCAGTACTGCACGTGCCCCGAGGCCACCAGCGCGGCCAACGCGAGCGCCTGGCAGCCGAGCACGGTCTGGGTGACGATCAGCAGCTTCCGCTTGGGCAGGCGGTCGGCGAGGGCGCCCGACACGATCGAGAACAGGAGGATCGGCCCGAACTGGAGCGTGCCGATCAGGCCCAGCTTGAGCGGCGACGCGGTGAGCTGCAGCACGAGCCAGGACTGCGCCACCGTCTGCATCCACGAGCCGATCTGGGCCACGAGCTGCGCCGCGAAGAAGCGCCGAAAGTCGGCATGGTGAAACGCGCGCAGTCCGGTGGGGAGCGCCATCGGCGGCGGATCAGCCGCCGACCACGCCCTGGGTATTGACGAAGATCGAGTAGAGGGACTGGCTCGCGGCGAGGAAGAGCCGGTTACGCTTGAGCCCCCCGAAGCAGAGGTTGGCGCAGCGCTCGGGTAGCAGGATGCGGCCGATGAGCCGGCCGTCCGGGTTGTAGATCGCGACGCCGTCGAGCCCCTCGCCGCCGCCCCAGCCGCACCAGAGATTACCTTCGGTGTCGCAGCGCATGCCGTCCGGGATCCCCGCGCCCGCGTCGATGAACACGCGGCCGTTGGCGAGCGCGGTGCCACCCGACACCACGTCGAAGACCCGGATCTCGCGCGGCATCGCCCCCGACACCACCACGTAGAGCCGGCTCTCGTCGGGCGAGAAGCAGAGGCCGTTGGGCCGCGGGATGTCGCCGGCGACCACGGTGGCCCGGCCGGTCTTCGGATCGAAGCGGTAGACGTTGGTGGGCAGCTCGACCGGCGCCACGTGTCCCTCGTAGTTGCCGAGGATGCCGAACGGCGGATCGGTGAACCACACACTGTCGTCGGACTTCACCACCACGTCGTTGGGCGAGTTGAGCGGCTTGCCCTCGAAGCGGTCCATCAACACCGCGACCGTCCCGTCGTACTCGGTGCGGGTCACCCGCCGGCTGTCGTGCTCGCAGGTGACGAGCCGGCCCTGGCGGTCGCGGGTGTTGCCGTTCGAGTGGTTCGACGGCTTGCGGAAGACGCCGACGACTCCCGTCTCCTCGTCCCACCGCATGATCCGGTTGTTGGGGATGTCGCTCCAGAGCACGTAGCGTCCGTCCCCGAACCACACCGGCCCCTCGGCCCAGCGGAACCCGGTGGCGAGCCGCTCCACCGCCGCGTTGAAGATGCGGTACTTGGCGAAGCTCTCGTCGAGGATCTGGAACGCGGGATCGGGATAGCGCACTGGCGTGGTCGACATGGCTCCCGGATGGTCGCCATTGGCACGCGGGAAGTCAATGGGGTTGTGCTACAGTCACGCGTCGATGAGCCAGCCCGCGATCCGGCAGCTCTCCAAGATCGATCCGACGATGCGCGCACTCATCCGCCGCGTGGGCGCCTGCGGCCTCGCGATCCGGAACCAGCAGCCGTTCGAGACGCTGGTCCGCGCCATCGCGCACCAGCAGATCCACGGGCGTGCCGCCGAGGCCATCCTCGGCCGCTTCATCGCGCTCTTCCCCGGCCGGGGTTTCCCCAAGCCGGCCGCGGTCGCCGCGATGCCCATGGCCAAGATGCGCCGCGCCGGGTTCTCGCGAGGGAAGATCCGCGCGATCAAGCACATCGCCCGGGCCGCGCGCGACGGGCGCGTGCCCACGCGGCGGGCGTGTCACAAGCTCTCCGACGAGGTGCTCATCGAGCGCCTCACCGAGCTGCACGGGGTCGGCCAGTGGACGGTGGAGATGCTGCTGATCTTCACGCTCGGCCGGCCCGACGTGCTCCCGGTGAACGACTTCGGGGTGCGCGAGGGCTTCAAGGTCGCCTACGCCCGGCGCAAGCAGCCCACCCCCAAGCAGCTCCGGCGCTACGGTGAGCGCTGGAAGCCCTACCGCTCCATCGCCGCCTGGTACCTCTGGCGCGCGGCCGAGAAGGCCCTGCACCGGAAGATCGAGCCCAAGGTCACCTAGTCGATCAGGTCGTGGACGGGCGCGCCCGCATCTGCTCCGGGCTCATGCCGTAGAAGCTCCGCGCCCGCTCGCCCACCCCGGGCCACGGGTGGGCCCGCAGCACCTCCTCGTTGATCTCGGCGCCCCAGCCCGGGCCCTCGGGCAGGAAGATGTGGCCGTCCTTGATCACCGGCGGCTTCGTCACCAGGTCCGCCTTCCACGCCACGTCGTCGATGTCGATCTCCATGATCCGCACGTTCGGCAGCACCGCGCAGAGGTGGAGCGAGTGGAGATCGGCCAGGTGGCTGTAGTAGTTGTGGGGCGCGATGTTGATCTCGTAGGTCTCGGCCATGCGCCCGATCTGGACCGCCTGCGAGAAGCCGTTCCACGGCACGTCGATGATGGCGACGTCGACCGCGTGCAGCTCGAGGAATGGCCGATATTGACGAGTGGTCACCAGGCTCTCGCAGGAGGCCAGTCGCGTCGAGGTCGACTGCTTGATCTGGAGCAGGGCCTGCGGGTCCCAGTTGTCGTACTCGACCCACTGCATGTCGAACTGCTCGAGCAGCTTGGCCACCCGCAGCACGCCCTCGGTGCGGAAATTGTAGTTGAGGTCGAGGCAGAGCCCGACCCTCGGGCCCACCGCGTCGCGGAAGGTGCCGATCAGTCGCTCGATCGCCTCCAGGATCTCCACGCTGGGCGCGCCGTCGGTGGAATTGATGCCGCTCGCGAAGCCCGGGAAGTACACGGTGGCCGGATCGCCCGGGATCACCATGTTGGTCTTGAGCGCGGTGAACCCACGCGCCACCACTTCCTTGCCGAGGGCGGCGATGTCGTCGTAGGTGCGGAGCGGCGGCGTGCCGAGCACGTGGCCGAGCCGCGCCCGGGTGGTCCCGCAGTGCGACCAGTACAGCCGCATGCGGTCGCGCATCGGCCCGCCGAACAGCTCGTAGACCGGCACCCCGAGCGCCTTGGCCTTGATGTCCCAGAGCGCCAGCTCGATGCCCGCCATCGCCTTGTGGGTCACCCCGCCCAGGTTCTGGCGGGTGGCGCGGAGCATGTCCCAGTAGAGCCGCTCGACCGGCCGAGGGTCCTGGCCGATCAGCAGCGGGGTCAGGTCCCGCACCGACCCCGCGATGCCGTGCGGGCTCCGATTGTCGCTGCACTCCCCCCAGCCCACCAGACCGTCGTCGGTCTCCACGCGGACGAAGGTCCAGGGACGCCAGCCACCGTCACAGTGCAGCGCCTCGACGCGCGCGATCTTCATGGGAGCCGACCATGCCACAGCCGGCCGACGCGGACAAGCGGGCTCACGGCCACGTCTCCAGCCCCTCGCGGAACTGCTCCAGGGCCAAGAGTCTGATCCGGCGGTCGGCTCGCGCGGTGGCCCGCGCCGCCTCGGTGTTGTATCCCCACGCGGCCAGGAAGAGGGCCACGTCATCGAGGTCCGGATGCGTCGTGACGTGCTGGAGCGTCTCGAGCCGGTCTTCCACGAAGGCCAGCCGCGGGCGCGCGCCGTGGTCCGCGACCCACGCCTCGATCAGCGCGCGCAGATTCTCGCACTTGTGGACGCCCGTCTCCTTGCCCTGCACGCCCGCGAAGCGCACGTCCCACTGATCCAGGATGAGCCGCGCGAACTCGCCTTCCTTGGTGGTGACCAGCACTGCGCGCGGCGGCGCCGCGACCAGACGGCGCAGCTCTTCGCGGCTGCCGTACGGCGAGTGGAGCGCGAGCCAGCCCGCACGGTCCGTGGCGATCCACTGCCGCCGCACCTCATCGAGGGCGTCGCCGATCTCCCGGGCCAGCAGCGCGGCGCTGGCCGGGCCCTCTCCGGTGACCCGATCCCGCACGTGCTCCCAGCTCGCGAGGATCTCGGCCGGGAGGTGGCCCTGCACGATCGCGCGCAGCAGCACCGGCATCTCCCACCCGCTCAAGACCACCGGCCGCAGAGTGGAGAACACCGGGAAGTGATCCTCTGCGGGCATGGGCTCTCGCGGCCACACGCGAGCGTGCGTGCGACGGCTCGTCTCGAAGTACTCGTGCAGCCCATCGCAGCAGACGCCGTCGAAGTCGAGCGCGAGAATGTCCGCGACGGTCACGGCTCGACACCGCCCTGACACGGGCCGGACGCGGAGTGGGCGCTGCCGCCACCGTAAGCCGCCGACTTTGCGCACTTCCGCCTCTGGCGTATCTCTTGCTCGATCCGAGAGCGCGATGAGCTCATCGGAGCGCAAGAACAGCGCAGCGCCGCCGGCCGGCGTGGATCATCCGTCCGGCGTCGAGACGCGGCTCGCGAGCCTCGAGGACGAGGCGACGCGCCTGCGCGCGGAGATCGCGGAGCTGCAGGACGAGATCCGCTGGCTCGCCGCGGACGAGGAGGAGTGGAGCGGAGACCCCGCGTGGCTCTCGCGCGGATGGCTCTACCGCGGCTGGGTGCGGGCCTCCCTGCTGCTCCTGGTGGTCGGCGTGATCACCCTCGTGTCGGTGCCGTACTTTCTTCATCTCGGCGATTCTCCCGATCGCCCGAGCGCGTCGACCGACCTCTCCGCGGCCGCCCCGGCGCCGGTCCCCACCGCCGCCGCGCCCGTGCCGCACCCCGAATACATCCCCGCGCCGGCCCGCCTGGGGTCCAGCGAGATTCCCGCGCCCACCCGCATCACCTCCCCGGGCGAGCGGCGGGCGCGTCCGATCGCGCCAACCGGCGCGGAGGCCAAGCGGCCCGAGAGCCCGTAGCCCGCGATAGGCGAAGCCGGGAGAAGCGGCCGGAGCGGGGGCATGGACGCCCCACGATACCCCGACCTCAGTCGAGGTTCCAGCCGATGAAGAGCGTCGGATCGGGCGAGGGAGGCGCTGGCCCTGGCCGGGGCTGGGGCCGCGCTGCTCGAAGCCGGCCAGGAACGTTTCGGCCTCGGCCAGCTCCCGCTTCCACCGCCGCGCGAAGCCAAGTGTCCACCGGGTCTCGCGCGCGTACTCATCGTAGCGCCCCTGCGCGTAGAGGACCCGCGCCGGCGCCAGGTGCCCGCCCGCGTCGTCGCCGAACAGCTCCACGGTGCGGCGTAGGTGCCGCTTCTGATCACCGTAACCACCGCCGAGTTTCCGAGCCGAGGGCAAGAGTCTTACCATGCTGTTCCCATGCTTCTTTGCCCGCACGGACGGACGTCAGGAGGCGTTGCCCGTACGGCGTGGACGGGGATCTTGATCGTTGCCTCCACCCGTGGCTAAATCTTGGCGGCGGTGGGGGACATCATACGCGGAGGGTCAGCTTTCATGACGCACGCATGACGTGCGCCGGGTGCGGGCAGCAGAGCCCCCTGGGAACGCGGTACTGCGCGGGCTGTGGCGCGCGCCTCGTCCCCGCGTGCTCAGCCTGCGGCGCAGACCTTCCGGTCGACGCGCGGTTCTGTCCTCAGTGCGGGCAGGCCTCGCTCGTGCGCGCGGCGGCATCCTCGGACTTGGCGAGTCCGGCGACGTATACCCCCAAGCATCTCGCCGACCGCATCCTTACCTCCAAGGCGGCCCTCGAGGGCGAGCGTAAGCAAGTCACCGTCCTGTTCGTGGACGTCTCCGGGTTCACCGCGCTCTCGGCCCGACTCGACCCCGAGGATGTGCACGCGCTGATGACGCGCGCGTTCGAGCTCATGCTGGCCGAGGTACATCGGTACGAAGGCACGGTGAACCAGTTCCTCGGTGACGGCATCATGGCACTCTTCGGCGCGCCGATCGCTCACGAGGACCATGCGCAGCGGGCCGTGCGCGCCGCGCTCGGCATCCAGCGTGCCCTCGAGGACTATCAATGCCAGCTCGACCGCGAGCGCGCCCTCACCTTCAAGGTGCGCCAAGGCCTCAATAGCGGGCTCGTCGTCGTCGGCAGCATCGGCAGCGACCTCCGGATGGACTATACGGCGGTCGGCGACACGACCAACGTCGCCGCGCGTCTGCAGCAGGCCGCGGAGCCGGGATCGATCGTAATCGGCGAGGCCACGCACCGCCTCGTCGCCGACTACTTTGATACCCGCCCGCTCGCTGAGTTGTCGGTGCGCGGGAAGACGGAGCCCATCCGGGCGTGGGCCGTCGAGGCGGCGCGCGAGGGCCGGACGCGGCTCGACGTGGGGGCCCAGCGCGGGCTCACGCCGCTCGTCGCGCGCACGCGCGAGCTTGAGGCGCTCGAGGTCGCGTTCGCCCGGACGCGCGCCGGGCAGGGCCAGGTCGTGTTCGTCGTCGGCGAACCGGGGATCGGCAAGTCACGCCTGCTCCACGAGTTCCGCGGGCGCGCGAGCGACGCCGACTGGCGCGAGGGGCATTGCCTCTCCTTCGGCCGCGCGACCGCCTTTCATCCGCTCGTCGATCTTCTCAAGCGGTGGGTCGGCATCGACGAGCGGGATGGCGACGATGTCGCGGTGACGAAGCTCGAGAGGGCCATCGCCGCGATCGGCGACGACGTGCGCGCGGCGGCGCCCTACCTCCGCTATCTCCTCTCGCTCGGCCCGGCCGACGCCGCGATCACCGCGCTCGATCCCCGCGAGCGCCGCGGCGGTATCTTCGAGGCGCTCCGCCGCATGATCCTCCGCGCGGCCGAGCGCCGGCCGCAGATCGTGGTGATCGAGGACCTCCACTGGCTCGATCGCGCGACAGAGGAGTTCCTCGCGGTCCTCGGCGACAGCGTGCCGGCAAGCCCGGTCCTGTTGATCTTCACCTATCGGCCCGGCTACGCGCAGCCCTTCGGGGAGCGCACGTACCACACCCGGATCGTCCCGGCGCCCCTCTCCGAGCCAGAGAGCGCCCGCATGGCCGCCGCCATCCTCTCCAGCGATGCGCTACCCGACACGCTGCGGAGCGCCATCGCGGCGAAGGCCGAGGGCAATCCCTTCTATGTCGAGGAGGTCGTGCGCTCGCTGCAGGAAGCCGGTGCGATCCGCGTCGAGAACGGCCGCTTCGTGGTCGCCGCCCGGTTCGACGACGTCGTCATCCCCGACACGATCCACGACGTGATCATGGCGCGCATCGACCGGCTGGCCGAGGCGCCGAAACGCACGCTGCAGACCGCCTCCGTCATTGGGCGGGACTTCACGCAGCGCCTCGTCGAGCGCCTGAGCGCGGTCCGGGACCAGAGCGACGCGCTCCTCCGCGAGCTGCGCGCCGTGGAGCTGATCTATGAGAAGAGCGTCTTCCCCGAGGTCGCGTACCGCTTCAAGCACGCCCTCACCCAGGACGTCGCCTATCGCTCGCTGCTCGTCCAGCGCCGTCGCGAGTTGCATGGGCTGATCGGCGCCGCCATCGAAGCGCTCTACGTCGATCGTCTCCCAGAGCAGTACGAGGTCCTCGCCCATCACTTCTCCCTCGCGGAAGACTGGCGGCGCGCATTCGACTACCTGCTGAAGGCTGCCGAGAAGGCGGCAGCCGCGTTCGCCCTGCGCGATGCGCTCACGTTGTACGACGAGGCGTTGGCCGTCGGCGACCACCTCGGGGACGCACTGCCCGCCGCCGCCCGGATGGCCATCCACCAGGCCAAGTCGTCCCACGCGTTCTTCGTGGGGGACTTTACCCAGGGCCGGGCTGAGGGCGAGCGCTGGCTGGCCCTGGCCGATCGCGCGGGCGATGGGATGGCCGCGGCGTCGGCGCTGGCGTGGACGAGCTTCGCGACCATGTGGGCCCAGGACTTTGGCGCCGCCACCAACTATGCGCGCCGCGCCATTGAGGTCGGCGGCGCCGCCGGCGTCCCCGCCGCGGTCAGCGGCGGCTACCTCACGACCGCGTACGTCAATGCCCTCAGCGGGCGCCACGACCAGGCGGGTTCGGAGTTCGACGAGGCGCTCCGCATCAGCCGCCTGGTGCACGATCCGGCGCGCGAGATCCTCACGCTGCAGATGCGTGGCGTGTTCGACGGCTGGCACGGCGACTACGCACGCGCGCGCGCCGGTGCCGACGAGGCGGTCCGCCTCGCGCACGACGAGGGCCTCCTCGTCCTGTATCTGCGCAGCCTGTGGACGCGCGGACTGACGTCGACGTCGATCGGCGACTGGGATGGCGCGCTGCGTGATCTCGAGGAGGGCATCGCGGTGGCCGAGCGGATCGGCGATCGCGGCTTCATGCCCCGGATGCTGAACACCCTCGGCTGGCTCCACATCGAGTGCGACGACGTCGAGCGCGGGATCGACGTGACGGCGCGCGCGGCCGCGCTCGCCCGCGGCATCCGCCACGCCTACGGCGTCGAGATGTACACCTTCTGCACCGTCAACCTCGGCGACGCCTTCCTGGCGAAAGGCGATCTCGTGCTGGCCGGCGAAGCGTTCGACGAGGCGCGGCGCATCGCCGAAGACCCGAAGACCCACGAGTGGATGAAGTGGCGCTATAGCCTGCACCTCCACGCGAGCCTCGGCGAATACTGGCTGGCGCGCGGCGACGACCGCCGTGCCGCCGAGTTTGCCGACCGTTCGCTCGCGGGGTCGCGACCGACCCGGTCGCTGAAGTACGTCGCGCGGGCGTTGCGGCTCCTCGGCGACGTCGCGCGCCGGGACCGGCGGTGGGACGCCGCCGAGCGCGCGTTGGGGGAGTCGGTCGACGTCGCCCGCGCGATCGCGCATCCCAATCAGATCTGGAAGACTGACCTGGCCCTGGCACGACTCCATGCCGCCACGGGCCGGCGTGATGCGGCGGCCGAATCTCTCGCGGCGGCTCGTCGGACCATCGAGGGGCTCCGGGACGGGGTGCGTGACCCGCGTCTGCTCGCTGGCCTCACCGACGGCCCGCTGATCCGCGGCGTCTTCGACGGCTCGCCCTTCGACTGAAGAGCCCATGACTGCAGCCCATCAGGCGGGTGGCGGTCAAGCCGATGGATAGCCTCGCGGGCGTTGCCGATCGGACTCGAGCCGGCGCTCTGGGCCCGGAGGGGAATCGGCGCGACCGCCGCGAGCCAGAGCAGCGCGACGAGCAGCCCGGTCGCGCGGCCGCGGCCGGTCATCGCGCGGCGAAGGGCGTGGGGCCGCCGCGCGGATCGCTGCCGAGGCGGCGATTGAGGATCTCGCGCTCGTCGGTGAGGCTCGGGTCGAGCCGGATCGCGACCTGCAACTCGCGCACACCCTCGCCCTCCTGCCCGAGGTTCATGAGGCTGCGCCCGAGATTGGCGTGGACGAGGGCGGCGTCGGGATCGAGCTCGAGCGCGGTCCGGAAGACCGGCACCGCCTCGTCGTAGCGCTTGAGCGTCTGGAGCACGGCGCCCAGGTTGGCCTGGGCCCGGAAGTGATCGGGATTGACACGGACGGCGGCGCGGAGCCAGTCGAGCGCGACCTCCGGCTGATCCATATCCATGTAGAGACGGCCCAGGTTGGCGTAGGGCCAGGAGAACCGCGGGTCGGCCGCGATGGCGCGCTGGTAGACCTCCGCGGCCGCGCCGGGATCCCGGAAGCGGTGCTGGAGATTGTAGCCCGCGATGTTGAGCGACTCCGCGAGCTTCGACACGTCGTGCGCGGGCAGGCGCATCCGCAGGAAGGCGGCCGCCTCCTGGCGCATCCGCGGATCGCCGGAGTGCTTCACGCGGTCCAGCAGCACGGCGCGGGAGAGCCCGACGAGACCGCTGTCGGTCAGCGAGCGCCCGACCGGCAGAAGACAATCGGTCCGCTCGGGCGCGACCAGCATCCCCACGAGCGCGCGGGTCTCGGTCATCCCGCGGCCGCGCCCTACCGCGCAGTAGTCTGCGCCCTCCCACACCCAGCCCCGGCTCTGGGCCAGGTCGAGCGCGCGGGCGGTCTCACCACCCTCGAGCAGCGTGGTGAAGAGCAGGCCCGCCACCACCTCGCGATCCATCACCGCGTTCGCGAGCACCGCACGGCCGAGCGCGAGCGACTGCGGCACCCAGTCCGGTAGCATCCGGGCGACGCGCGAGCCGCGGAGCCCCGCGCTCGCGCCCTCGATCCAGCGGGCGCCGCGCTGCGCGGCCCGCTCCCAGCGGGTGAGCGGCGCGCTCAGGCTCGCGGTCAGATACTCGGCGGCGAGCCCGGTGTTGCCGACCCGCTCGGCCATCGCGCCGGCGCGGTAGTGGGCAAGGGCGGACGGCTGGAGCTGCGCCGCGCGCCCATAGGCCTCGAGCGCCTCGTCGAACTGCCCCAGCACCTCGGCCATGGCGCCGCGCCGGGTCTGCGCCTGGATCGAGCCGGGCTCCGCCGCCACGGCCTCGCGGTAGTGCCCGAGGGCCTCACGCAGCGCGGACTGACGAGCGGCCCGGTCCCCGGCCTCGATCACGCGTCGGGCCCGCGCGTCGGGTCCCCCGCAGCCCATGGCCAGGACGCAGATGGTCACCGCGAGCAGGAGCCAGCCGAGCTTCAACCAGGCGTGCCGAGGCCAGGCGTGCCGAACCCGGGCGTGCTTGGGAACGAGGCGTGGCCATGAGACGGTCATGACCGGTTTCCCGCGGCAACATTCGAGCCACGAACGGGCCGCGGAACGGCCGACCTAAGTGCCTGGAATCACGATCGGCCACGATCGAGCACTGGGGCGGCGTGATCCGCCGGTTGACACGCGACGCCACTGGTGTCCACCGGCGGGCACCGCGTCGTGCGCGAGCTACCGGGTGGGCGACGCCGAGACCGGGCGGAACCGAATACCGCAGATCAATACCGCGCCGGCGCGCGTGGGCACGCCGCGGGATTGGGCGGCGACCAGGACACGCGCCGGATCCGCACACGCCAGGTCGAGGCCACCCAGGCCCTCGCCGCGCCCGTCGGTGTCGGGCGCGAAGCGCAGCGTCGCGTCATCCAACGCGATGCCGCGCGCGACGACCGGCCGCTCGATCACGTCACTCCAGCGACGCGCGAGACGGTCCGGATCGTCGCTCTGGAGCTCGGCGGCGACCATCCCGAGCGTCGTGTGAGACCGCGGGGCGGCGCCGCCGTCGAACGCGGCGGGATGCCACGGCCCGCCCGGTGATCGCGCGCCCTGCTGCCAGGAAAACGATAGCATCGCGGCGCCCACGTCCCTCGGGTGGAGCTGGAGCTCGTGATACTCCGGGTAGCCGATCTCGTTCGCGATGCGGACCCCCACCGCCTCGCACCGCTTCCGGCGGGAGTCGATCTCGTCGCACTGGGTGATCACCATGTAGCCGCCGTCCCCGCCGCGCCGCTCGAGATAGCGCCCGGCCGTCGTGCCTTCGCGCACCGGCGCCACCACCTCCAGGAAGCCGTCGCCCACCGGGAACAGCGCGTTCTCGAGCCCGTACTTGCCGACCTCGGGATCGCGATGGCAGACCTCGAGACCGAGCACCGCGCCGAGCTGGTCCACCACCGGCGCGAGCTGCCTCGCCACCAGGCAGATCTGGCGCATCCGGATGGCGCTCATGCCGGTCGCTCCGCTTCCTTGGCCTTCATCTTCTGCTTCAGCTGCTCGGGGGTGAGCCGCACGATGTCCTCGTTCTGGTGCGAGTAGACCTTGAAGCCCTCGGTGTCGAGGGACTCGAGCCGGACGCGGCCGGCGAGCACGTCGGCCTTCCATCGCTGGTGCTCGGCCTCGCGGGCGTGGAACTCGGGCATCACCTCGCGGGCGAAGAGCTCGAGACTCGAGCAGATGTCATCGTGGCTCGTGCGCCCGGTCTGGTTGAGCAGGATGACCTGGTCCACGTTGGTGGCCTCGAACTCGGCCAGCCTCCGCCTGATCGTCTCGGGCGAGCCGATGAGACCGGCCTGGAGCGTCTCCTGCGCCTTCGGCGTGTGCCGCCACTCCTGGTAGAGCTTCCACATGTCGCCCTTGCCCGGCTCGGCCATGCCGTGACGGCCGTAGTGCGAGAGACAGAAGACGAAGAACGTCCAGCCCGCCGCCTTCTCCCGCGCCTCCTCGTCGGTCGGCGCGCACATGAAGGCGCTCACCATCGCAACGTTGGGGTTGACCGGGTAGTCCGCGAGTCGATTCAGATCGTGGGTGAGGCTCGTGTAGTAGCGGTTCACCCACGCGCGCGCCGCTTCGGGCGAGACGAACTGGAATCCGAGCGCGCCCATGCCCCACTGCCCCGCGCTGGCGATCGTCTGGATGTTCGAGCACGCCACCCACAACGGCGGGTGCGGCTTCTGTCTCGGTTTGGGGATGACGTTGCGCGCCGGGAAGTCGAAGAACTGGCCGTGGTACTCGACCGCGTCCTGGGTGAAGCAGGGCACCAGCACCCGCACCGCTTCCTCCCAGACCTCGCGCTTGTCCCGCACGCGGCGACCGAAGGGATGGAGCTCGATGGGCCCCTGCCCCTCGCCCAGCCCCAGCTCGACGCGCCCGCCACTCAGCAGATCGAGCGTCGCCACCCGCTCCGCCACGCGGATCGGATGATTGGTCGGGAGCTGGATGATGCCGTGACCGAGGCGGATCCGGCTGGTGCGCTGGGTGGCCGCGCCCAGGAAGACCTCCGGCGCGGAGGAGTGCGAGTACTCCTCGAGGAAGTGGTGCTCCACCTCCCACGCGTAGTCGTAGCCCAGGCGGTCGGCCAGCTCGATCTGGGTGAGCGAATCCTGCAGCAACCGGTACTCGCTGTCCGCGCCCCAGGGCCGCGGGAGCTGGTGCTCGTAAAAGATCCCGAACTTCATGCCACGCGCGCCCGGTCGCGGGTCGTCATGGCGGGTACTGTACGGCAACCGCATGGTCCTTGACCACCCCTCCGCCCGGCGCTACGCTCCCTCCACCATGATGAAACGAGCGACCGTCGAGTCCACCGCCGACGCCTATCTGGAGCTCCTCGCCGCGCGCGGAGTGGAGTACTTCTTCGCGAACGCGGGCACCGACTTCGCCCCGCTCATCGAGGCCTATGCACGCCGCAGTGCGCAGGGCCAGGCGAGCCCGCGCCCCATCACGGTGCCGCACGAGGTGCCCGCGGTCGCGATGGCGCATGGCTACACCATGATCACCGGCCGGCCCCAGGTGGTGATGGTCCACGTCATCGTGGGCGCGGGCAACGCGGCGGGCGGCGTGATCAACGCGGCTCGCTCCAACGTGCCCATGCTCTTCTCGGCCGGGCGCAACCCGATCACCGAGGCGGGCAACTCGGGCAGCCGAGACCGCCCGATCCACTGGGCACAGGAAGCGTTCGACCAGGCGGGCATGCTGCGCGAGTTCGTGAAGTGGGACTACGAGCTCAAGCGCTTCGACCAGCTCGAGACGGTGGTCGATCGCGCGCTCGCCCTGGCCCAGGCCGAGCCGCGCGGACCGGTATATCTGACGCTGCCCCGCGAGGTCCTGGCCGAGCGGCACGAGGCCATCGAGTACGCCGATCCGGCGCGCGCGGTGGTGCCGGCCGCGACGGTGCCCGATCCCACCGCGGTGGACGCGGCCGCCGCGATCCTGGCCGGGGCGCGCAACCCGATCGTCATCGTCAAGGCACTCGGTCGCGATCCGGCCGCGGTGCCCGTGCTGGTGAGGCTCGCCGAGGCGCTCGGCGCGCCGGTCTTCGACCAGTTCCACACCTACGTGAACTTCCCCCAGGATCATCCCCTCCACGGCGGGTTCGAAGCGGCGCCACACCTGGAGGAGGCCGACGCCATCCTGGTCGTCGAGTCCGACGTGCCGTGGTTCCCGGCGATGAAGAGCCCGAAACCCGAGACGCGGGTGATCCACCTGGGCGTGGATCCGCTCTTCTCCCGCTACCCGGTGCGTGGCTTCCCGGCGGACCTGGCGCTGGCCGGTACTCCCCGGCTGGCCCTGGCCGCGCTGGCCGACGCGGTGGCGCGACGGGCGGAGCGGGCCGTGGTGGCCGAGCGGCGCGAGCGCTGGACCCGCGCGGGCACCCGCCGACGCGAGGCGGCCGCGGCCCGGGCGCTGGCGGTGCGGGGCGACGCGCCCATCGACATGGTGTGGCTGTCGCGCGCGATCGGCGAGGTGGTGGACGACCGCACCATCGTGGTCAACGAATACGATCTCGACGCGACCCAGTGCACCTTCACGCGGCCGGGCAGCTACTTCGCGGCCCCGCCGTCGGGCGGGCTCGGGTGGGGCCTGGGGGCCGCGCTCGGGGCCAAGCTGGCCTCGCCCGATTCCACCGTGATCTGCTGCGTGGGCGACGGGGCCTACATCTTCGGCTCGCCGACCGCGTCGCACTTCGTCTCGCGCGCCTACAACCTGCCGGTGCTGTTCGTGGTCTTCAACAACCGCACGTGGAACGCGGTGAAGCGGGCGGTGCAAACCTACGCCAAGGACGGCTGGGCGGTGCGTACGGATGCGATGCCGCTGACCGCGCTCGAGCCCGCGCCCGACTACGAGATGCTCTGCCGCGCCTCCGGCGGCCACGGCGAGCGGGTCGAGGACCCCGCCGCGCTACCGGACGCCCTCCGGCGCGCGCTCCGCATAGTCCGGGAAGAGAAGCGACAGGTCGTCCTCAACGTGATCTGCAAGAAGCCGTGAGGATCCTGGCCTCGGGACCGAGCGGCCCCGCGAGCGAGCTGGAGCCGCTGCGGGAGGCCGGACACGAGGTCGTGATCGGCCGGCCCCTCGATCAGCCGGGGCGACCCGCGTATACGGACGTCGATCTGGCCGCGGCCGCGCACGACTGCCACGTCATCCTCGCCTCGCACCTGGACGCGATCACCCGCGGTGTGCTGGAGGCGACCCCGCAGCTCCGGCTGGTCATCGTGCCCTTCATCGGCACCGACAAGATCGATCTGGAGGCCGCCTCACGGCGCGGCGTCCTGGTGGCCAACAGCCCGACGCCGGAGAACTTCATCGCGGTGGCCGAGGCCACGGTGGCGCTCATCCTGATGCTGCAGAAGCGCATCAAGCACAACGAGGCCAAGCTTCGCCGCGGAGAGTGGGCGCAGCGGCACGACCGGGGCGAGTTCCTCTTCGGCAAGACGGTCGGCCTGGTCGGGCTCGGCCGCGTGGGCTCGCACGTGGCGCGCCGCCTGGTGAACTGGGACGTCCGGCTCCTGGCCGCCGATCCCTACGTCTCGGCCGAGCGCGCCCGGTCGCTCGGCGCCGCCCTGGTCGACCTGCCCACGCTCCTGGCCGAGAGCGACGTCGTGTCGCTCCACGCCTCGCTGACCGACGAGACTCGCGAGCTCATCGGCGAGAAGTCGCTGCGCGCCATGAAGCCGACCGCGATCCTGATCAACACCGCGCGCGGCGAGATCGCCGACGAGGAGGCGATCGCGCGCGCCCTCGGCGAGGGCTGGATCGCGGGCGCCGCGCTCGACGCCTTCACGCGCGAGCCGCTGCCCGCCTCGAGCCCGCTGCGCGCGGTGGATCCCGAGCGCCTGATCCTGACCCCACACAACGTGAGCCACAGCGAAGCGGGACGGCGCGCCAACCTGCGTCTCGCGCTCGACCAGATCCTGGCCGTCGGCCGTGGTGAGCCGCCCGGCCACTGCGTCAACCCGGACGCGATCCCGCGCTGGAGGAGCCGATGAGCCAGACCGCCTACTCCATCATCGACGCCGACGGCCACGTGACCGAGTCCATCGAGCAGGTCCTCCGCTACCTCGACGCGCCGTACGCCCAGCGGCCCAACCGCTTCCCCTTCTACCCGTGGGACGGCTGGGACCGCGGGCTGCTCGGCACGCTGGGTGAGAACGCGAACACCGCCGAGACGTGGCTTCGCGCCCTCGACCGGGGCGGCATGGAGGAGACCGTCCTCTACCCGACGCTCGGGCTCTTCCTCTCGTTCCTTAAAGACCGCGAGTGGGCGGTTGCGCTCTGCCGCGCCTACAACAGCTTCATGCACGAGGAGTTCGTCCGGGTGAGCCCGCGCCTGCACGCGGTCGCGCTGCTGCCGGTGCAGGATCCGGAGGCCGCCGCGCGCGAGCTGCGCCGCGCGGTGACCGAGCTCGGCATGGTGGGCGCCATGCTCGCGGCCGACGGCAGCCACCTGCTGGGCGACCCGCGCTTCCTGCCGATCTACGAGGAGGCCGACCGCCTCAACGTGATGCTGGGCGTGCACGCCTCCGGGTCGCACCTGGGAGGCGGGGGGCTCGAGCTGTTCCCGCGCTTCATCCAGACGCACACGTGCTCGCACGCGTTCGGGCAGATGCGCCAGATCACCTCGATCGTCTTCGAGGGCATCCCGGAGCGCTTCCCGCGTCTGCGCATCGCGTTCTTGGAAGCGGGCTGCGGCTGGGCGCCCTACTGGATGGAGCGCATGGACGACGAGTACGCCAAGCGCGCCGCCGAGGCCCCCGCGCTCAAGCGCAAGCCGAGCGACTACGTGCGCAGCGGGTCCATCTTCTTCTCGTGCGAGGCCGACGAGTGGCTGCTCCCCCAGGCGCTGAAGCTGGTCGGGGAGAACCAGATCGTCTACGCCTCCGACTTCCCGCACTGGGATCACAGCTACCCGGCCTCGCTCGACGAGATCCGGGAGCGCGGGGACATCACCGAGGCCCAGAAGCGCAAGCTGTTCGCCGACAACGCGCGGAGGCTCTACGGACTCAAGGGGTGACGCGGGCGCCTCGCCGGCCGTCGCGCTCATCGGCGCGCGCAAGCGCTACGGCCAGGTCGAGGCGCTGCGCGGGGTCGATCTCACCATCCGGGCCGGCGAGGTCGTCGCGATGCTCGGCCCCAACGGGGCGGGCAAGACCACCTCGATCAGCCTCATGCTCGGGCTGCGCCAGCCCACCGCCGGTCAGGTGCGGCTCTTCGGGCTACCGCCCGCCGACCGCCGCGCGCGGACCCGCTGCGGGGTGATGCTGCAGGAATCCGGTACCACCTCGGTGCTGACGGTGCGGGAGATCGTGGACGTCTTCCGCGCCTACTACCCGGCGCCCCTGCCCGCCGAGCGCGCCCTCGCGATGGCCGGGCTCACCGACCGAGCGGACGCGCGGATCGGCACGCTCTCGGGCGGGCAGCGCCAGCGGCTCTACTTCGCACTCGCGATCTGCGGCGACCCCGACATCCTCTTCCTCGACGAGCCCACCGTGGGCATGGACGTGGAGGCCCGGCGCGCCTTCGTGACCAGCATCCAGACCCTCGCCGGCGCCGGCAAGACCATCGTGTTCACCAGCCACTACCTGCGCGAGGCGGAGGAGCTGGCCCGGCGGATCATCGTGATCGACCACGGCACCGTGATCGCCGACGCAAGCCCGCAGGAGCTGAAGGCGCGCGTGCCGGGAAAGAAGATCACTTTGGTCGCCGGGCGCCCGTTCACCGGCAAGGAGCTGGAGGACCTGCCCGCGAGCGTGCTGAGCATGACCGGGGAGCGGGCGAGCCTGCTGAGCAACGAGCCGGCGGTGGTGCTGCGCGAGCTGTTCCGCCGCGGGGTGGACGTGGTGGACCTCGAGGTCACCGGCGCGGACCTGGAGGAGGCGTTCCTCGCCCTCACCCGGCGCGCGGAGGCGGCCGCGCCGTGACCGCGGCGGGGAAGCCGGAGGTCGCCCCGCTCGGGCACATGCTGCTGGTGCAGACGCGGAGCGAGATGCGGATTCGCTGGCGCATCCCCGCCTTCAGCGTGACCATCGTGGCCCTGCCGGTGCTGTTCTTCACCTTCTTCGGCCTGCCCTACGTCAAGCAAACCATGCCGAACGGCATCAACCTGGGCGCGTACCTGGTCGCCTCGTTCGCGGCCTACAGCGTGGGCAGCGTGATGGTCTACGGCTTCGGCATCGGGGTGGCCACCGAGCGCGGGCTCAAGGTGGACGTGCTGATGCGCGCGACCCCGCTGCCGCCGCGGATCGCGATCCTGGCCAAGGTGCTGAACGCGCTGGCCTACTCGCTGCTGTCGCTGGTGGTCCTCATCGTCTACGGGGTCGTGGTGGGCGGCATCCGGCAGGATCTGCTCGTGTGGCTCGACATGATCGCGCGGCTGCTGGTCGGCTCGGTGCCGTTCATCGCCCTGGGCTTCGCCATCGGCTACACGTGCGGGCCCAACGTGGCGCCCGCGGCGGCGAACCTGGTGTACCTCCCACTCTCGTTCGCCTCCGGCCTCTTCCTGCCGCTCTCGCAGCTGCCGGGCTTCGTGCGAAGCGTGGCACCCTACCTGCCCGCCTACCACTACGGCCAGCTCGCCTGGAGCGCGGTCGGCGCCGCCTCGGAGCGCATGCCGGTGGCCCTCGCCTGGCTCGCGGGCTACACCATCCTGTTCCTCGCGATCGCCTTCCGCGGCTACCGACGCGAAGAATCCCGCAAGTTCGGGTAGGGGGAATGCAAGACCCGACCCCGATCTAGGCGGTGGCTTTTTTTGTGCGGAGGGTCTGGATCTCGGCGGGGGAATAGCCGAGGTCGGTGAGGACGGTGTCGGTGTGCTCGCCGCGGAGGGGGGCGGCGCGCCGGACGCCGGGGGACATGCGCGAGAAGTGCAGCGGGGTGCCGACGACCGGGATCTCGCCGAGCTTCGGATGCATCGCGCGCTGCACGATGCCGCGCTCGGCGGTCTGCGGATCGTTCATCACCTGGTCCACCGTGTTCACCGGGGTCGCGGGCACGTCCGCCTCCTCGAGGCGCTTGAGCAAGGGCTCGCGTTCGAGCGTGCAGATCGTCTGCTCGAGGAAACCCTCCAGCTCGACGCGGTTGGCCACCCGCCCCTGGTTCTTCTCGAAGCGCGGATCGGCGGCCAGGTCGTCGAGGTCGAGGGCCTTCGCGAGCTTCTGCCAGAACCGGTCGTTGGCCGCCGCGATGAAGATCCACTGCCCGTCGCGGCACTTGAAGTTGCGGTAGGGCGACAGCGATGGGTGCCCGGAGCCGAGCGCGCGCGGCAGGGCGCCGGTGAGCAGGTAGCCCTCGGCGTGGAACGCGAGCAGGCTCACCGCGGTCTCGAGCAGCGAGCCGTCGACGCGCTGGCCGAGCCCGGTCTTCTGGCGCTGGATGATCGCGTTGGAGACGCCGAGCGCGCACAGGATGCCGGTGGTCAGGTCGAGGAACGACACGCCCGCCCGCACCGGCTGACCGCCCGGCTCGCCGGTGATGGACATGATGCCACTGAAGGCCTGCATCAGCGCCTCGTAGCCCGGGCTGTCCTTGCGCGGCCCGGTGCGCCCGAACGCGGAGACCGAGCAGTAGATGAGCCGCGGGTTGATCTGCGAGAGCACGTCGTAGCCGAGGCCGAACGACTCCATGGTGCCGGTGCGGAAGTTCTCGATGACCACGTCCGCGGTCTTCACGAGGCGCTTCACCACCTCCACCGCCTCCGGAGTCTTGAGATCGAGCGCGATGCCGCGCTTGTTCCGGTTGAAGAGCAGGTACGCGGCGGCCTCGCCGTCCTTGTGGGGCGGCCAGGTCCGCGACTCGTCGCCGGGGCCGACGTCTTCCACCTTGATGACGTCGGCGCCCAGGTCGCCGAGGAGAGCGCCGCACCAGGGTCCGGCGATCACGCGGGAGAGATCGATGACGCGGATGCCGTCGAGCGACAGCGACGAGGACGGAGCTGGAGTCGTCATGGCGCGTACTATACCGCCGTTGGCGGTGTATATTCACCCCTCGCCAGATCCCGCACAGGAGGGACGCCCATGGAGCTCTACGACGTGATGACCACCACCTTCTCGGCCCGCGACTTCACCGACGAGCCGCTGCCCGACGAGACGCTCTTCAAGATCCTGGACCGCGCGCGCTTCGCGCCGAGCGGCGGCAACCGCCAGGGCTGGCGCGTGATCGTGGTGCGCGACCGGAAGACGCGCGAGGGGTTGGCCGCCGCGACGGTGCCCGCGGCCAAGCGCTACGCCGCGCAGGTGCAGGTCGGGGAGAGCCCCTGGAACACGATCGACCGCACGAAGGTGGACGCGGCCACCATCGAGCGCACCCCCGCGCCCCCACGCCTGATCGAGCCCGTGCTCAAGGCGGCGGTGGTTCTGGTGGTCTGCGTGGACCTCAAGGTGGTGGCGTCGATGGACGCCGAGCTCGCGCGCGTCGGGGTGATCAGCGGCGCGTCGATCTATCCGTTCGCGTGGAACATCCTGCTCGCGGCCCGCCACGAGGGGTGGGCCGGGACCATCACCACCCTGGCCGCCGCCCAGGAGCCCGCGGTGCAGGCCCTGCTCGGGCTGCCCTCGCACGTGGCCCTCGCCTCGGTGATGCCGCTCGGCCGTCCGGTGAAGCGGATCACCCGGCTCGCCCGCAAGCCGGTAGGCGAGTTCGCGATGCTGGACCGGTGGGGCGGGCCGCCGCTCCGGCCGGGATCCGCCTAGCGGCCGCCGCCGGTGAGCAGGTCCAGGATGCGCTCGCCGGTGATCTCCCCCGGGATCAGCACGTAGTCGGCGCCCGCGCGGCGCAGATCCTCGGCGTCGCTCCTCTCCTCGCCGGTCATCACGATGATCGCGCGAGGGGCGAGGCGACGCAGGTTCGACACGAGCCGTCGCGTGCTGATCCCCTTGAGGAAGGTGTCGGAGATCGTGGTGACCACGATGCGCGCCTCCTCGATGCCGAGCTGCTCGAGGGCGTCGGGGTTGGCGAGGTCGCCGTACTCCCACTGGAAGCCCCGTCCCATCACTGCGCGCGCCCGGTTGGCGTCGTAGTCCACCAGCGTGATCCGTCCCTTGAGATCGGGCGCCTGCGTCTCCACCAGATCGAGCACCGCCTGCGCGATGCGGAAGTGCCCAAGCAGCACGATCTCGCGCACCGGTCGCGCCTGCCCGGCGGGAGCGCGGGCGGAGGAGGCGCGGGGCCGGCGCTCGAAGGGCCGCAGGAGCAGCCGGGCGAGGCGGTCGTTCCAGGTGATGACGTACGGCGCCACCATCGAGGTGAGGATCATCGCGGTGAGGACGACCGCGCCCGCGCGCTCCGAGACGTGCCCGTAGTCGGCACCCAGCGTCAGGATGACCAGGGAGAACTCGCTGATCTGGGCGAGGTTCAGCGCGGTGACGGTGCCCGCGTAGAGGCCGTCACCCAGCCGCACCGCGGTGGGCACGACCGCGAGGAAACGGCTCAGGAACACGAAGGCCACGATCAGCAGCGCCTGGCCGAGCACCTCCGCGTTCGGCACCGGCACCTTCATGCCGAGGGCCACGAAGAAGAGCGTCACGAAGAAGTCGCGGACGCCAGTCACCTTGGAGATCACGTCGGAGCCGTAGGGGAACGTGGAGATGCTCACGCCCGCGATCAGCGCGCCCATCTCCCGTGAGAGCCCGAGCTGATCGGCGAAGCCGCTGATGCCGAAACACCAGGCCACCGACGAGATCAGCACCAGCTCGGGCCGCCGGGCCGAGGCCTCGAGCAGCGGGGCGAGCAGGTAGCGGCTGGCGAGGAAGGCGACCCCCACCAGGACCGCGCCGCCCGCGATGGACTGGGCGATGCGCAGGACGCCCGGATGGTCGAGGCTCGGCTGCACCGCCATGAAGAGGATGGCCCAGATGTCCTGGACCACCAGCACCCCCAGGGTGAGCCGCCCGGACAGGAGCTTCAGCTCGAACTTCTCCCGCAGGAGCTTCACCACGATCAGGGTCGAGCTGAGCGAGATGACGATCGGCAGGTAGACGAGGTCGAAGCGGCCCGGCCCCGCGCGATAGCCCAGCCAGGCGAAGAAGGCGACCCCGAGCAGGGAGTTGATCACGAATTGGCCCACGCCCAGGGCCAGCATCGAGCGGCCGAGCCTCCGCAGCTCCCGCAAATCGATCTCGAGCCCGATGATGAAGAGCAGGAGGATCAGCCCGATCTCCGAGATCAGCTCGATGCTCTCCGCGCTCGTGACGAGGCCGAAGCCCATCTGCTGGCTGAGCAGCACCCCGCCCGCGATGTAGCCCAGGAGCAGCGGCTGGCGGAGGAGCCGGGCCACGTGGCCCAGCACCGCCGCGAAGACGATGCCGAGGGCGATGTCGCGGAGCAGGGTCACGTCGTGGAGCACCGGGTCGCCGGGACCTCCGTCTTGGGATAGAATCGGACGCCGTATCGTAACCAACTTTCCGCTTCGGGGGAGGATCTCGTGCAGCAGCGCACCCTCGGCAAGAGCTCGCTGGCCGTGTCGGCGATCGGACTCGGCTGCATGTCCATGTCCAACGTGTACGGCAAGGGCGACGACGCGGAGTCCATCGCGGTCGTCCACCGCGCCCTCGACCTCGGGGTCAACTTCCTCGACTCCTCCGACGTGTACGGCTGGGGCCAGAACGAGGAGCTGCTCGCCCGCGCCCTCCGCGGCCACCGCGACCGGGTGGTGCTGGCCACCAAGTTCGGCAACCTCCGGAAACCGGACGGCACCACCGGCGTCAACGGCCGGCCCGAGTACGTGCCGCAGGCCTGCGAGGCGAGCCTCAAGCGTCTGGGCACCGACGTCATCGACCTCTACTATCAGCACCGCGTGGACCCGGGCGTGCCCATCGAGGACACGGTGGGGGCGATGTCACGGCTGGTCGAGGCCGGCAAGGTGCGGTTCCTCGGCCTCTCGGAGGCCGCCCCCGCCACCGTCCGGCGCGCGCACGCGGTGCACCCGATCACCGCGCTGCAGAGCGAGTTCTCGCTGCTCTACCGCGTGGAGGCCGAGGAGACGCTGCCCACCCTGCGTGAGCTCGGCATCGCGTTCGTGGCCTACTCCCCGCTCGGCCGGAGCCTGCTGACCGGCAGCACGCACTCCGCCGGCGACATCCCGAGCGACGACCGGCGGCGCGATCACCCGCGCTTCCAGGACGAGAACCTCAAGAAGAATCTGGATCTGGTCAGGCCACTGCTCGACATGGCGAAGAAGAAGGGCTGCGCGCCCGGCCAGCTCGCGCTGGCCTGGCTGCTCGCGCGGGGTCGCGACATCGTGCCGATCCCCGGGACGAAGCGGCCCGCGCGCCTGGAAGAGAACGTGGCCGCCGCGGAGGTCTCGCTCACCCCCGAGGAGGTCGAGGTACTCCGCGAGGCCGTCTCCGCCGGCGCGGCGGCGGGCGAACGCTACCCGACGGGAGCCATGAAGGCCGTCTACATCTAGTGGCCGACTGGCTCGAGACCTATCGCGGCATCGTCTATCGCTGGGAGGTTGACCCGAACGACCACCTCACGGTGGCGTACTACTTCGCGCGCATCGCCGACGCCGGCCAGGGTCTGCTCGGCGCCCTGGGCCTCGCCCCGACCGCGACCCGGACGGTGGACTGCTTCGTCCGCTACCAGCGCGAGCTGCGGGTGGGCGACATCATGCACGTGGAGTCGGGGGTGATCGGGGTCGAGGACGATACGCTGGCGCTGGGGCACAAGGTGTTCGACTCGGGCGCGGCCACGCTCTGCACCACGGTGGAGCAGCGCGTGCGTCTCGCTACCGCACCGTCCGAGGAAACGCAGCGCCGCATCCGGGAGCGGCGGGTGGCCTGGGACGGGCCGGTCCGCGAACGTCGTCCTCGCCCCCGAAACCTCACGGGCCTGCGCGACACCGGGCGCGATCTGGTCGAACCGGTCGAGGTGGATCTCTCCGGCGGAGCGGCGCTCGCACACTACATCCACCGCTTCTCGGGCGCGAACGGCCACGCCATCGCGGCCTTCGGCATGACGCCCGCGTACATGCGGGCCGAGCGGCGCGGATTCTCCACCTTCGAGTTCCAGCTCGAGCTGGCGGGGCCGCTGCGCCCCGGCGATGTCGCGCGGGTGCGATCGGGCGTCCTCCACGTGGGCAATTCCTCGCTGCGCCTGCTCCACGTGATGAGCCGCGAGCCCGGCGGCGAGGTCGTCGCCACTCTCGAGCAATCCGGCGTGCATTTCGACCAGGACGCCCGACGCCCCGCCCCGCTGCCCGAGTCTCTCCGGGATCGCGCCCACGCCCTGCTGCTCCGAGACTCGTGACGGCGCTCGCGGGCGGCTAGTCGGCCCGCGATCCCGGACGACCGGCGCGCCCCCACTCGACCGCGAAGCCAAGGCCCGCCCATCCCGGATTGTCGGGATCACTCGACCCGCGCGAGCCCACCGGGGCGTTCGGCGCGGTGAAGCCAGCCACGCCGGCGCGGCCGGTCTCCGTCTTCCTCGTGAGGGGCTCGATGAACTGCGGCGCTTGCGGCAACGACGGGCGCTGAGGATAGAGATCGCGATCCGGCACCGGTGGTGCCACGCGCTCGCGCGGAGTCGACGTGGTCTTCAGATCTATCGACGACTGGGCCTGGGCGCCCAGCGGAAACATGGTCAGCGGAATCGAGACCGCGAACAGGGCGACGAGCGACCTCGCGAGCATGGGTGTGGTCCTCCTGCCCTCCCCTCGACGCACAAGGGATGCCGGATCGGCCCGGGGCTTGGAAGATCAATAAGCACGGGTACTTCCGCCGGATGCCCGACGGTGGCGCCGGATCGGACCGGAAGGAGTGACCTGGCAATTCTTACCCCTTCACGAGGCCCGGCAAGACGCTTATCATGGCGGCACTTCACCGCTCACCTTCGAAGGAGAAGGCCATGACAGCCATCAGTCAATCCGTGGATCTCGACCGCCGCGGCCGCGTGGCCGTGCTCACCGTGAACAATCCGCCCGTGAACGCGCTGAGCCAGCACGTGCGTCAGGGACTTCGCGACGGCCTGAAGCAGGCCGCGGCCGATGCGGGCGTCGCGGCGATCGTGATCACGTGCGCCGGGCGCACGTTTATCGCGGGCGCCGACATCACCGAGTTCGGCAAGCCGCCGAGAGAGCCGGGGCTGCACGAGGTGCTGGACCTGATCGAGAGCTCGCCCAAGCCGGTGGTCGCGGCGATCCACGGCACCGCGCTCGGCGGCGGGCTCGAGGTGACGCTGGCCTGCCACTACCGCGTGGGCGTGAAGACCGCCCGCTTCGGCCTGCCCGAGGTCAAGCTCGGCATCCTGCCCGGTGCGGGTGGCACCCAGCGCCTGCCGCGCGTGGTCGGGGTGCCCAAGGCGCTCTCGATGATCGTGAGCGGGGATCCGATCGGGGCGGACGAGGCGCTGAAGGTGGGGCTCATCGACGAGATCGTGGACGGCGACCTCGCCGCGGCGGGCGTGGCCTTCGCGGAGAAGGTCGTGGCCGAGAAGCGTCCGCTCAAGAAGATCCGTGATCTCGACGACAAGGTCGCGGCGGTGCGGGGCAAACCCGAGGTCTTCGCGGAGTTCCGCAAGTCGGTGGCGCGCCAGACCCGCGGCTTCCGGGCGCCCGAGAACTGCATCAAGGCGATCGAAGCGGCGGTCAATCTGCCGTTCGACCAGGGCCTGAAACGCGAGCGCGAGCTGTTCCAGGAGCTGCTCACCTCGCCCGAGTCGAAGGCGCAGCGCTACTTCTTCTTCGCGGAGCGCGAGGCGGCCAAGATCCCCGACGTGCCGGGCGATACCCCGAGCCGGGAGATTCGCAAGGCGGCGGTGCTCGGCGCCGGCACCATGGGCGGCGGCATCGCGATGAACTTCGCCAACGCGGGGATCCCGGTGACGGTGGTAGAGGTGGCCCAGGAGGCGCTCGACCGCGGCCTCGGCGTGGTGCGGAAGAACTACGAGGCCACCGCCTCGCGCGGCCGGCTCACCATGCCGGACGTCGAGAAGCGCATGGGATTGATCTCCGGCACCACCGACTGGAGCAAGATCGCGGACGCCGACATCGTGGTCGAGGCGGTCTTCGAAGAGATGCCGATCAAGAAGGAAGTCTTCGCCAAGATCGACAAGATCTGCAAGCCGGGGGCGGTGCTCGCCTCCAACACCTCCACGCTGGACGTCGACGAGATCGCCTCCGCCACCACGCGGCCGGAGAGCGTCATCGGCATGCACTTCTTCAGCCCCGCCAACGTGATGCGCCTGCTGGAAGTCGTGCGCGGGGCCAAGTCGGCCAAGGACGTGGTGGCCACCGCGATGCGAGTCGGCCGTCGGATCGCGAAGGTCCCGGTGTGCGTCGGCGTCTGCTACGGCTTCGTGGGCAACCGCATGCTGCACCAGCGCGGCCGAGAGGCCGAGAAGCTGATCCTAGAGGGCGCGCTGCCCCACGAGGTCGACCGGGTCCTCACCGACTTCGGCTTCCCGATGGGCCCGTTCGCGATGGGCGACCTCGCCGGCCTCGACGTGGGCTGGCGCATCCGCAAGGGCAAGGGCGTGAAGTCGGCGGTGGCCGACCGCATCTGCGAGCTGGGGCGTTTCGGCCAGAAGACGGGCGCCGGGTACTTCCGTTACGAGAAGGGCGATCGCACCCCGATCCCCGATGCGGACGTGGAAAAGATCATCGTCGAGGTGGCGAGCGAGATGGGCATCACCCGGCGCAAGATCTCCGAGGAGGAGATCCTGGCCCGGCTCCTCTACCCGATGGTGAACGAGGGCGCCAAGATCCTCGAGGAGAAGATCGCGATCCGCGCGAGCGACATCGACGTGATCTGGGTCTACGGCTATGGCTGGCCGGTCTACCGGGGCGGCCCGATGTTCTGGGCGGATCAGGTCGGGCTCAAGACCGTTCGCGATCGGATGCAGGAGTGGCAGAAGACGCAGGGCGAGGTCTGGAAGCCGGCCGATTTGCTGAGCCGGCTGGCCAGCGAGGGCAAGACCTTCACGGGAGCGTGAGCCTGATGCGCGCGCTCGTGACGGGAGCGGCGAGCGGGATCGGACGGGCGACCTGCCTGCGCCTGGCTCGCGACGCCCAGGCGCGGGGGCAGAAGGCCAAGATCGCGGCGGTCGATCTGGGTCCGTCGCCCACCCTCGACGCGCTGGTGGAAGATCTCGGCAAGCTCGGCGCGACCGCGCTGCCGCTCCGCGGGGACATGGCCTCGGCGGACGCGCCGGCGCGCGTGGTCGGCGAGGCCGTCGCCCGATTCGGCGGCCTCGACGGGCTCGTGAGCAACGCGGGGGTGAACCGGCCGGGGCCGCTGCTGCACTACGCGGTGGAGGACTGGGACCGGATGTTCGCGGTCAACACTCGCGCGACGTGGCTGCTCGCCAAGGCGGCCCACGACGCGCTCGCCGCCTCGCGCGGCTCGGTCGTCGCGGTGGCGTCCATGTCCGGCAGCAACGCGCACGCCAATCTCGGCCCGTACGGGCCGAGCAAGGCCGCGCTGATCATGCTCGTCCAGGTGCTCGCGCAGGAGTTCGGGCACGACGGCATCCGCGTCAACTCGCTCTCGCCCGGTATGGTGCGCACCGGCATGACCGAGAAGGTGTACGCCGATCAGAGTGTCGCGGCCGCGCGCGACGCGCTGGTGCCGATCGGGCGCGTGGCCACACCGGAGGACATGGCGGACGTCATCGCGTTCCTGCTGGGACCCGACGCGCGCTACATCAACGGCCACGATCTCGTCGTGGACGGAGGGGTGAGCGGCAACTTTCTCGGCCGCCTGCCCGGCCTCGCCCAGATCACCAAGAGCTGAATAGTGTCAGGGAGGTGACTGCCCCGGGCTGACAGTGAGCCCGGGGGCGGCGCGGCAACCAGTGGACGTGGTCTAACTCAGCGCCGTTGCAGCGGAAGTCGTTCGTATAGGTTGGCACCCCCCTCGCATACTTCCGGCCATCCGGAGGTGTGCGAATGCTGACCCGAATATTGGCACTTGCGACCCGATATCGAGACACCGATCAGCGGCAGCTTGCCCTCTTCCCCGAGTGGGAGCGCCTGCTGTGGATGGAGCGCTTGCCCGCGATGGGAGCGGCATTGGGCCTGGCCGCGCTCTTCGCGATCGGGACGCCGGCACACGTGGTGGAGCACGCGGTGAGGCTCAGCGAGCCGGTCGCCGAGACCGAGCCCGCGGAGTCCACCGATGCGACCGACCAGGAATACGATCTGGCCGCCATCCCCGATCACATCAAGTCCGCCTCCCAGCGGTACCGGCTGCCCGAGCAGCTCATCACCGCGGTGATCTCGGTCGAGTCCAACTTCGATCACGCCGCGGTCTCCCGCAAGGGCGCCCGCGGGTTGATGCAGCTCATGCCGCAGACCTCCGCCCTCATCGGGGTCCGCGATCCGCACAGCCCCGAGCAGAACATCGACGCGGGCGCCAGCCATCTGCGCGCGATGCTCGACACGTTCAACAACGACCTGCCACTGGCCCTGGCCGCCTACAACGCGGGCGAGCAGTCGGTGGTGCGCTATCACGGCATCCCCCCGTATCCGGAGACGCGGCGCTTCGTGGCCCGGGTGCTCAACAAGATGGGTGACCAGCAGGCGGCCGCGCGCGTGATGGCCAAGCCGATCCCGGCGCCACAGTGGCTCTCGCGCGCGCCGCGGCCCCGGACCCAGATCACGGTGCAGACCGTGAGCTCTTCGCCGGCGCGCCCGATCATGGTGCCGGTGCCCGCGCCCAGGCCGGCCCGCTCCACCCCGGTCATGGCGCAGGATCCGGACGCGCGGGACGCCTCTCGCTCGTGGCGGCCGGCGGCGCCGCCGTCCGCCGCCGACACGTTCTCGGGCCCGCCGGCGCCCACCACCCCGCTCGCGCAGTCGCCCTAGCCGGTCCCCTCCTCGCTCCCGCCCGCCTCCTGCGCTACCATGGCGGCGCCCGTCGGCGCCGCCGGCGCCGCGCGAAAGGAACGAGCATGCGATTCGGGGTCTTCTACGAGCACCAGCTCCCCCGTCCCTGGAACGACGGGAGCGAGCTCCAGCTCTTCCAGGACGCGCTCTCGCAGGTGGAGCTGGCCGACCGGCTCGGCATCGACTACGCGTGGGAGGTCGAGCACCACTTCCTCGAGGAATACTCCCACTCCTCCGCCCCCGAGGTCTTCCTGGCCGCCGCCTCGCAGCGCACCCGGCGAATCCGGCTCGGCCACGGCATCGTCCTGATGCCGCCGGGCTACAATCACCCGGCGCGGGTGGCCGAGCGGTTGGCTACCCTCGATCTCGTCTCGAACGGCCGCGTGGAGTGGGGGACCGGTGAGTCGGCCTCTCGCGCGGAGCTCGAGGGCTTCGGGATCGAGCCCTCCGAGCGGCGGGCCATGTGGCGAGAGTGCACCGAGCAGGTGGCCAACATGCTCGCGCTCGATCCATATCCCGGCCACCAGGGAAAGTACTTCTCGATGCCGGTGCGCAACCTGGTGCCGAAGCCGGTGCAGAAACCCCATCCGCCGCTCTGGGTCGCCTGCTCCAATCGCGAGACCATTCACCTGGCCGCGCAGCTCGGGGTGGGCGCGCTCACCTTCGCGTTCATCGACCCGGCGGAGGCGAAGCACTGGGTCGACGACTACTACGAGACGTTCAAGCGTGAGTGCGTGCCGATCGGGCACGCGGTCAACCCCAACGTGGCGATGGTCACCGGCTTCTCGTGCCACCGAGACGCCCAGGAGGCGCGCCGACGCGGCACCGACGGCTTCCGCTTCTTCCAGTTCGCGCTCGGGCATCACTACGTCTTCGGCAAGCACCGGCCCGGCCGCACCAACATCTGGGACAAGTTCGAGGCGGTGCGCGCCGAGCTCGACCTGGAAGTGCTGGGTGGTGGCACCGGCTGCATCGGCACGCCCGAAGAGCTCGCCGTCTCGCTGCGCGCCTTCGAGGACTACGGCGTCGATCAGGCGATCTTCATCCAGCAGGGCGGCAAGAACCTTCACGAGCACATCTGCGAATCGCTCGAGCTGTTCGCGGCCGCGGTGATGCCGGAGTTCAAGGATCGTGACGCGGCGCGGGCGGCCCGCAAGGCGGAGGTCCTGGCGCCCTACGTGGCGGCGGCCTTCGAGCGGAAGAAGGCCACCGCGGGACTGCCCGAGGCGCTCATCCCGACCTACGAGGCGTACGGCCTCACGGTGGCCCAGCCGGTGGATCTGGAGAAGATGCCGGAAGCCAACCGGCGTCGTATCCTGACCTTCAGGCGGATGCGCGAGATCATGGAAGGCCGCTAGAACCAGTATGACGTCGGGCTCCGAGCCGTCCCCGACTCTCGCCGGTCGGCTCAGACGCGTCGGCGAGATCCTCATCGGGCTCTCCGGCTCGCCGGTTCCCACCCACCTGTTTCAGACCCTCGCCGAGCAGGCGGAGACCGTCGTCCCCCACGACTTCCTCGCGGTCTGTCTCGAGGACGCCGACCAGCAGGGCTACCTCGTGCACTCCCTCTCCGGACTCGCCGGCGAGCCGGTGGCCGCCCGCGTCTTCACCCGGGACGAAGGGCTCCCCGGACGCACCATGCGCACCGGGCGGGCACACCTGGTCGGCGAGCTCGACACGATCCCCGACGGCGCGCCGGACCTCGACGGGGTGCTCGTGCGGGCGGGGTTCACCGCCGCCCTCAGCGTGCCGGTGCGGCGGGGCAGCCAGGTCCTGGGCGCGCTGCTCTTCGCGCGACAGGGCGCGCCCTACACGGTCGACGACCTCGAGGTCGGCACGCTCGTGGCCGCCGGGGTCTCCGGCGCGCTCGAGACCTGCCGAGCCTACCAGGCCCTGGCCGACGAGCGCGGCACCCTCGCGGCGGTGCTGACCAGCACCGCCGACGCGGTGGTGATGGTGGGCCAGGACGGGCTCGTGCTCCTCGCCAACCCGGCGACCCGGGCCATGCTGGGAGTGGCGCCCGAGAGCATGACCGGCCGCTCCTTCCTCGAAACCGTCGAGCACGAGCCGCTCCGGCGCCTCTTCGAGAGCGGCCGGCCCGGCGTCTCCGAGCTGCCGCTACCCGACGGGCGCACCGCGCAGGCGAGCCTCGTCTTCGTCACCACCGAGTACGGCGAGCCGGTGGGCCTGGCCGCGATCCTGCGTGACATCACGCTGCTCAAGAACCTCGAGCAGATGAAGAACGACTTCGTGAACACGGTCTCCCACGACCTCAAGAGCCCGATCATGGCCATCGCCATGACCGCCGAGCTGCTCCTGAAGGTGAGGCCGATCACCGGCGAAGAGGCCTACCGTGAGCGCTGCGGCCGCATCCTGCGCAGCGCGAAACACATGACCACGCTCGTCTCCGATCTGCTCGACCTGGGCAAGATCGAGGCGGGGCTCGAGGGCGGGGGCGAGCGCGTCGACCTGCTCGCGCTGATCGCGGACACCGTGAAGGCGCTCGCCGCGCAGGCGGAGTCCAGGCGGATCACCGTCGACGTCGAGCTGCCGCCCGCGGCCGCGGTGACCGGCGTTGGCGCGCGACTCTCCCAGGTGCTCATGAACCTGATGGGCAACGCGGTGAAGTACACGCGGGACGGCGGACGGGTCTCAGTCGGCGTGGACATGCCGGCACCGGGAGCCGGTGGGATGCTACGGATCCGCGTCACCGACAACGGTATCGGCATCCCCGCCCGCGACGTCCCGCACGTGTTCGACAAGTTCTACCGCGTGCAGAGCGACGCGACCGCGAGCATCCCAGGCACCGGTTTGGGCCTGGCCATCACCAAGAGCATCGTCGAGGCCCACGCGGGCCGGATCGGGGTGGAGTCCATCGAGGGAGCGGGCAGCACCTTCTGGGTCGATCTGCCGTCCGCGCCGGGCGGCGGCCAGGCCGCCTGAAGGGCGGCGCGATCGAGCGCGGCCGGGCGGGCGGAGCCTCAGCCTTCGGACTTCACCTCGGCGAACACGTCGCGGGCCGCGATCAGAGCCTCGCGGATGATGGGCACGCCCACGTAGCCCGACAGGTGCAGCAGCACCTCGATCAGCTCGGTCTCGGTCCAGCCCTGGCGCAGCGCCATCCGGAGGTGGATGCGCAGCTCCGGCTCACGGCCGGTGGCGGCGTCCGAGACGACGCAGACCAGGGTGCGGGTCTTGAGATCGAGCCCGGGCCGCGTCCAGAGCGCCCCGAAGACGTTCTCGGTCGCCACGTCGATGAACGCGCGCATGACCGGGTCCTTGTAGGTCGTCGCGTTCACCCGCTCCACGTACTTGTCGCCCAGGAGCTGGCGACGGATCTCGTTGCCCTTCCGGTGGAGCTCGCTCTCTGCCATTGCCGTCTCCTCGTCGACCGGACGGGCCTACCGGCGCGCGCCGGGGCCGAAGAACCCGCCCTTCGGACGTCCGTGGGCGTGGTAGTGGTCCGGGATGTTACGCATGTGATCGTCGATGTAGCACTCCCCGACCTCGCGCGTGGCGATCTCGCGCAGGCGGGCGTGCATGTGGGTGAGGTGCGCGTCGGGAGGCTCGGTGCCGTGGAAGCGCCACACCACCATGGGGACCGCGCAGATCTCACACTCCGCGATCCAGCAGATGTCGTCCTCGTGGTACCAGGGCGTGATCCGGGCCGCCCGGCAGAGGTCGCATCCGCTGACGCGAGTGAGCTCTTCGGCGCCCCCTAGCCCCAAAGGGCCCGCATGATGTGGCCGGCCACTCTCCGGTTGTAGTCGCGGACGAGGCGCCGGATGCGGAAGAGATCGCTGACCCACCACACCGCGAGCCCGCCCAGCGTGAGCCAGAACAGGACCTGTAGCCCCCGCTTCCGGAGATAGAGGTAGTGCCAGCCGAGGGGAAGGAACATGAGCGCGACGAGCGGCGACTTGGCCTGGGCCCGGTAGCGCCAGAGGAAGGCGCGCTGCTCGTCGGGCGTGAGATAGGCCAGCTGCTCGCGCACGGTTCGCGAGAGGGACGACGCGATCTCGCGAGGAATGACGAGGGTCCGGTCGCCGCGGGCCTCGGGACCGCGACGCTGGGCGGCGCGATCGGGCGGCGGGGCCGCCGGCTTGCGAAATACGGACGATTCTCGGTCCGGCTGCGTCCGGCTCATTCCGCTCCTCCCACCAGGCCGAGGAGCAGCAAGAACCCCGCCAGCGGGTCGAGTGAGGCGGGACGTGAACTTAGCGGGCGGCTCCTGATCGACGCTTCTCAAGTGTCACTCCGGTCGTCCGCGGGAGGACGGTGTGAAAAAGAGTTCAATTCTGACCACACCACCATACCGGTTCCCGATCGCCACGCCACCGCGGGCATGTACGCGAGCACCTCGGCGGGACCGGTCGTGAACGCGAGCGCCACGATCCAGGCGAGCAGCTCGGCGGTGCCCCCGGAGCCTGCGGCCTCCATGCGCTCGAGCGTGCACTCGCGCAGCAGGGCCGCGTGATCACCCTGCTTGAGCAGACCGAGGAACCAGCGGTCGAACTCCTCGTCCACCCAGAAGTAGCGGGGGCCGCCCGGCTCGTGCGAGAGCCCACCGGTGGCGACGATCGCGATTCGCTCGGGCCCGGGGTAGGCCACGAGCATGTCGCGCAGGATGGTCCCGACCTGGTAGGCGCGCTCGGGCGTCGGGATCGGAGGCATCGTGCAGTTCATCGTCACCGGAACGAGCGGGATGGCGCCGTCGGGATTCAGGTAGTGCATCGGCACCGAGACCCCGTCGTCGAACTGCATGCTCCGGAGATACGCGAAGGCCAGCCGGCGGCGCGCGCCCTCGTTGACCAGGTACCGGGCGAGGGCCGGTTGCCCGGGGATCCGGTACTTGGCCAGGGCCAGCCACTCGTCGTACCAGTCGGCCGGCCCCACGTGCTCGTCTCCGATGCCGACGGTGTACTCCGGGGTGTTATTGATCGGCCAGTTCAGCAGGTGGTCGTTGCTGAACAGCACGATCACGTCGGGGCGCGCGGCCCGGAGGTGCTCCCGCATCTCGTCGAGGGCGCGGCGGGCTTCGCGGCGCTGGTCCTCGGGAGCGCGGTCGAACCAACCGGTGAGACCGGGCGAGTGGGTCAGGGCCATCGCGGCCACGATGCTCGCCACCGCTAGTCCTCCCGCGGGGCGAGCCGCTTCTCGAGCCGGTCCGCCGCGGCGGCTTCCTCGGGATACGCCCGCCGGTAGGCCTCGAGCGCGGGATGGCCATTGCTGTTCATCGAGGCCCCGTAGAACAGGCGGAGGATCTGGGGGATGTAGTACTGATGCACCCCCATCTCGTTGAGGCGGCGGACATCCTTGTCTCGCAGGGCCTCGTACTCGGCCCGGCTCAAGCCGAACTCCCGGGCGAGCCCCTCGAGGTCCCCGGTCCAGCGGGCGCGGAGGGCCGCGTCGCGACGGACATAGAAGATCATCTCGTTGAGCGGCAGCGTCTTGTCGCAGCGCTCGACGTTACCCATCGCGCAGCACCTTCGGGTTCACCTTGAGGAACATGATCACGCAGCGCCCGGGGCCCGGGTTGCGGACGTCGTGCATCACGCTGTTCGGGAACTGCACGATCGAGCCCGCCTCCACCACGACTTCCCGGCCGGCGATGCTCATGTGGGCGGTGCCTTCCAGCACGAAGATCGCCTCTTCTTCCTTCGGGTGCTGGTGCATCACGGTGGACTGGCCGGGCTCGTAGCAGGCGATCTCCGACCAGAGCTGGTCGGTCTTGAAGAGCATCTTGCGCACGCGCTTGTCCGGGGCGAAGGCCTTGAGGGCGTGCAGATCGAAAACTTGCGCCACACTGGTCATGCGCGCGCTCCCGTCTCGTCCATTGGGCCGGATCATAGCGCCGTCGCGACCGCTCCGCCAGCGGGCCGCGGCGCTCCCGCCCTTTCTTTGGACCTTCTACGTGTCCGGCGGCCTAACAAGCCTTGGAGCGAATCTGGCGATGGCGACCGAACCTCGAGTTCCGGTGCCGAGCGTACGGGGCACGATCATCGCGCGGCTGCGCGAGTGCCACCACGACCGGATCATCGTCGGCAAGGAGACCATTCTGTATCTCGCCGACGACGTCGTGTGTCCCTGCGTGCTCGGGACCATGTTGGAGGTGGCGTACCGGATTCGCGACAACCGATACGAAGCGCAAAGCATCCAGCCGGCACCACCCGAACATCAAGCCCCGTGAGTCCTGACGCGTCGCGTGACCGCCGCTAGATCGACACGAGCCGGGTAGCCAATTTCCGGCGAGCCCGAAGTCGAGATTTGGCTCGGGAAAGATCTCTCGAAACATGCCCTCGCCACCGGCGGCCTGACACATCGGGCGTAAATACGCAGAGATGCGCGGCGGCCCAAGGCCGGGCACGAACCTTGCCGCTCAGGACCTCATGGGTGAGACACCGGCCGCCTGCCCGCTCGTTGGCGAGGCCTAGGATGCCCATGCCCAGCGAACATGCTGCAGCCCCGGGGCCGGCGCGCCTCGAGACCCTCCTCGAGGTCAATCGGCAGCTCTCACGCATCCAGACGCTCGAGTCGCTCCTCGGCAGCATCGCGGAAGCGTGTGGACAGCTTCTCGATTCGGACTCCGTGGGTATCCGGATGATCGACGGCAATGATCTCGTCGTGGTCGGTACGTCCGGAACCGGACGGGAGGAGATGCCCACGCCTCGCATCCGGATGGGCGAGAGCCTGATCGGAGCCGTCGCGGCCACTGGCCGGCCGCTCATGGTCCCGGACCCGGCGAACGACCCGCGGTTGGCGCCGGCTCACCGCGAGGCCTATCGGCGAGGCGGCTATCGCGTGTTTCTCGGCGTCCCGTTGAAGCAGGGCGATCAGGTGCTGGGGGTCCTGAGCATCCGGACGCGCCGCACCGAAGGCTTCTCCCCCGAAGATCTCTCCATCGCGTCAGCCTTCGCGGCTCAGGCGGCGATCGCCCTGGAGAACGCCCGCCTCTACCGACAGGCCGAAGCGCGGGCCGAGAAGCTCAAGGCACTGAGCGCGTTGACGCGCCTGATGACGTCCGCCCCGGACGCTTCCCACGTCTTCGACGCGGTAGCGCGGGCCGCGACCACGCTCCTCGACGCCGCCACCGCGCGAGTCTGGGTCGCCGACCCGGTCAGCCGCATGCTGCGGACCGAAGGCCGCTACGAGCCGGATCCCGCGCTCGCGCACCTCATGGCCGATTCTCCCGCGATCGCGTACGGAGAGGGGCTGGTGGGTCGGGTGGCCGAATCGGGCGCGGCGGAGTACGTCCCGGATATTCGCACCGATGCCCGATGGCTGAACCGCCGCTTGGCGACCGAGGCCGATCTGCGCAGCTTCATCGGTCTCCCGCTCACGGTGGACGGCCACGTCGTGGGCGTGCTGTCGGTGTTCTTCCGGCAGGAGCGGTGCGTCGCCGGAGAGGACCGCGAGCTGATGACCCTGCTCGCCGACCAAGCCGCCGTCGCCATCCGCAACGCCCACCTCATGGAGGGCCTGCGAACCCGCCAGAGCGACCTGGAGACGCTGCTCGAGGTGGGGCGCCAGCTGTCGCAGATCCAGCCGTTGCCCTCGCTCCTCGATGCCATCGCCAAGGCCTGCGGCCGGGTGCTCGGTTCCGGCTCGGTCGGGCTCCGGCTCGTCGAGGGCGATGACCTCGTGCTCGCCGGATCGTGGGGAGACGCGAAGGAGGTCATGCTGAGCCCTCGGCTCAAGATCGGTCAGAGCCTGAGCGGCCAGGTCGCGGTGACTGGCGAGTCGCTCGTGGTGACCGATCTGGCAAACGATCCGCGGATCATTCCGGAGCATCGAGAAGCGATTCGTCGCCGCGGCTACCGAGCCCTGCTCGCGGTACCGGTCAAGATCGGGCCGCGGGTGGTCGGGGTGCTCAGCGTGCGCACCCGCCAGGCCGGCGGCTTCTCCACCGAGGACCTGTCGATCGCGACCGCCTTCGCCTCGCAGGCGGCGGTCGCGCTGGAGAACAGCCGGCTCTACCAGGAAACCGAGCGCGCCTATCAGGAGCTCTCCCAGACCCAGGAGCAGCTCACCCAGGCCCGGAAGATGGAAGCGGTCGGCCGGCTCGCCGGCGGGGTCGCCCACGATTTCAACAATCTGCTCATGGTCATCATGGGCCGATCGGAGCTGCTCTTGCAGCAGCTCGAGGCGGATGACCCGAAGCGGGGCGCGACCGAGCTGATCCGGGACACGACCCGTCGGGCGGCCGATCTGACTCGCCAGCTCCTGGCCTTCGGCCGCAAGCAGGTGCTTCAGCCGCGCGTGCTGGACCTGAATGCCGTGGTCGACAACATGAGCGAGCTGTTGAGGAGGGTCATCGGCGAGGACATCGCGCTCGGTACCGCCCTGGACCCCGAGCTGGGCCGCGTGAAAGCGGACCCGGGACAGCTCGAGCAAGTCATCGTGAATCTGGCGATCAATGCCCGGGACGCCATGCCCGAGGGCGGGCAGCTGACGATCGAGACGGTCAACGTCGAGCTCGACGCCAGCTACGCCCGGCGCCACGTGGAGGTCACTCCCGGCCCCCACGTCATGCTGGCGCTGAGCGACACCGGGATCGGCATGGACGAGGCCACCCAGGCACGGATCTTCGAGCCGTTCTTCACCACCAAGCCGCTCGGGAAGGGAACCGGGCTCGGTCTCGCGACCGTCTACGGCATCGTCCGCCAGAGCGGCGGGAACGTCTGGGTCTACAGCGAACCCGGCCGAGGCACGACGTTCAAGATCTACCTGCCCCGTGTGGAGGACTTGCCGGAGCCGATGGACGCCGACCCGGTGGCGGGCCAGCCACTCCGGGGGATGGAGACGGTCCTCCTGGTCGAGGACGAGCCCGCGGTGCGAGACCTCGCCCGAGACGTGCTCACCGCACGGGGCTACACCGTGCTGGTGGCACGACTTGGCGCCGAGGCCCTCCAGATCTGCGAGCGGCATCCCGGCCCGATCCAGCTGGCGGTGACGGACGTGGTCATGCCGGAGATGAACGGTCGGGAGCTGGCGCAGCGTCTCGCGGTCCTCCGTCCCGGTTTGAAGATCCTCTACATGTCCGGGTATACCGACCATGCGGTGGTGAACCACGGCGTGCTGGACCCAGGGACCGTCTTCCTCCAGAAGCCTTTCGGGCCCGGCGTGCTGGTCCGGAAGGTGCGCGAGATCCTCGACGGGCACCCCTCCACCGGCCGGTCGGCGAACGTCTGAGCCGCTATCGATCTTCCCCGTTGACATCGTCGAGGCCGTTCAGTAGAAAGAGCCGACGGCCGTGCCACAACCCCCCGCCTCGTCCCTCTCGGTTGCTCGGCGATTCGCGCGCTTCGTCTCGAGCCTCACGCTCGACGACGTGCCGCCCGTCGTCGCGGCGCGGGCGTGCCTGCTGGCCCTGGACACCCTCGGGAGCTGCCTCGCCTCCTCACGCGAGGACTTCGGACGCGCGGTCATCCAGGCCGCCGAGCGCCTGGGCGGCGCGCCCGAAAGCGCCCTGATCGGCAGCAAGGCGCGGGTCGGCGCGGCCAGCGCGGTGCTGGCCAACGCCACGCTGGCCCACGGGCTCGACTTCGACGACACGCGAGAGGACGCCATCGTCCACACCGGCTGCGTGGCGGTCACCACCGCGCTGGCGGTCGGCGAGGCAGGGCTCGCCACCGGCCGGGCGGCGCTCGAGGCAATGATCGCGGGCGTAGAGGTCATGTGCCGCATCGGCCTGGCGGTGCCCGGCCGCTTCCACGCGCGTCACTATCACCCGACCGCGCTCACCGGAAGCTTCGCGGCCGCCGCGGTCGCCGGACGGCTGTACGGACTCGACGAGGACCAGCTCGTGCACGCCTTCGGTATCTGCGGCAGCCAGGCCTCGGGCATCATCGAGTACCTGGCCGACGGCTCCTGGACCAAGCGCCTGCATCCCGGCTGGGCCGCCCACGCGGGGGTCACCGCCGCGCTGCTGGCGCGCGCCGGCTTCACCGGGCCCGAGACCGTCTTCGAGGGTGAGCACGGCTTCTACGCGGCCTTCGCGGGCGGCCACGATCCCGCTCGGCTGGAGGCGCTGCTCGGCAGCCTCGGCTCGACGTGGGAGCTGTCCGCGCTGACCTTCAAGCCCTACCCCTGCGGCTCCATCGCGCATCCGTACATGGACTGCGCGCTGAGGCTCCGCGAGCGGCACGGCCTACGG
>Ga0210384_10000661_pt1 | contig 51736 bp, 36 predicted proteins | sample IncBWH2MmetaG_FD_160574 | JGI IMG/M metagenome (GOLD analysis project Ga0210384, IMG submission 160574) | Forest soil microbial communities from Barre Woods Harvard Forest LTER site, Petersham, Massachusetts, United States - Inc-BW-H-2-M | ecosystem: Environmental > Terrestrial > Soil >... | reverse complement strand
CGTACAGATCCAGCCCCTCGCTGTGGCTATTACTCCCAACGGGGCATTCGTCTACGTATCCAATTCCGGATGGGTTTTTGGTTCCAACTCGGTCTCCGTAATCGCCACTGCTAGTAACAGCGTGGTGGCTACGATCCCGGTTGGGAGTTTTCCCGTCGGCGTGGCCATCACTCCGAACGGGGCCGCCGCCTATGTGGCTAATTTCAACTCCAACAGCGTTTCGGTGATTAACACGGCCACGAATGCTGTCACGGCCACCGTCACGGTGGGAAATGGTCCATGGGGTCTGGCGATCGCGCCAAACGGGTCCTTCGCTTACGTCACGAATCTAAACTCCAATAACGTTTCAGTGATCAATACCGTCACAAACACCGTTGTGGCTACGGTGCCAGTCGGTAGCGGCCCTGTTGCCGCAGCGATCGCGCCAAACGGGGCCCACGCCTATGTGACAAATTCGTTCTCTGACACTGTCTCGGTGATCAGCACGGCTACAAACACCGTTGTGGCTACAGTGCCGGTGGTCAGCGGGTCCTACACCAGCGGCCCCTACGCCGTGGCCGTCACTCCGAACGGAGCGTTTGTCTACGTGGCGAATGCCGCCGCGAGCACCGTATCGGTCATCAACACGGCGACTAACTCTGTTGCTGCCACGATCCCTGTAGGAAGTACGCCCCACGGAGTGGCGATTACAACGGACGGCGCCTTTGCCTATGTGACAAACGAATACTCGAGCACCGTGTCCGTAATCGATACAGCCACCAACACCGTCGTGGACACCGTGGCCGGCGTGGCGGTGGCGCCTGAGGGAATTGCCATCACGCCCCATCAGGGAGCAGTCAGCTGCAGGTAGAGAGCGCGTCAAAATGTAGCCCTCTGAGTCGGAGAGAATGCAGTTTTGGGGTTACATTACCGGACATTCCGGGACAGAAATCCTCTTTAGGGTATTCACCCAGGCTGGGCTAGGTAATGTCTGACCTTCTCTTCCATATGTTCGCCCGATTGTAAGCGCACCCTCCAAGTGGTATTGAAAGGCGAAAACGTGGAGTGTTGAGTTCCCGCAGTTTCCAATGTTGTGAGCTAGCCGATGCGGAACTCGTCGAAGGGGGAAAATCATGTCCGAAAACAATGCCAGGTTATGGGGACCTCAGATTAGAGCGCGGGGCCTTACGTCTGGCCCGGCGTGGTCACTGCTTCAAGGCGCGGCGCTGCTCCTTCTCCTAGCGTTTTGGTGTGTTCCTGCGGCGGCTCAGTGCGACGCCTACGTAGCGCAAAACGCGTCAAATTCTGTTTGGGTGATTAACACGATGACGGAAGCAGCGACAACCGTGATTCCTGTCCAGTTTTCGCCTCTTGGAATAGCTATCACGCCGAACGGAGCGTTCGCCTATGTAACCAATACTGGGGCGGTATGCGATTCCTGCCTCGTCAATCAGCCTTCTTCCGTTTCGGTCATCGACACCACCGCCAACAGTGTGGTCGCCACGATTTCAGTGGGAGATTATCCCGCCGCTGTTGCCATCACGCCGAACGGAGCTTTTGCCTATGTGGCAAATTTTCACTCTAACAACGTCTCGGTCATCGACACGGCCACCAACACTGTAACGGCCACTATCACGGTGGGAACTGGTCCCTGGGGTATAGCTATCACGCCAAACGGGGCCTTTGCCTATGTAACGGATTACACCGCCGCTAGCGTTTCGGTGATCAGCACGACCACAAATACAGTGGTGGCCACGGTGGCAATCGGAAGCCCCGCGTGGAACGTAGCCATCACTCCGAACGGGGCCTTTGCCTATGTGACGACCCCGGGATCAAACAGCGTCTCGGTGATAAACACGGCCACCAACACGATGGTTGGTACCGTGACAGTGGGCTGCGGTCCCACTGGCGTGGCCATTACTCCGAGCGGAGCGTTTGTATATGTGACGAACAGCTGCGATAGCACAGTCTCAGTCATTAACACAGCCACCAACAATGCTGTAGCTACCGTGGCCGTGGGAAGCCAGCCTCAATATGTAGCGATCACTCCGGACGGGCTCTTCGCTTATACAAGCAATTTCTTGACGAACAATCTATCGGTAATTAGCACCGCGACGAACACCGTGGTGGACACGGTCCAGGCGGCCGGCACAGAGCCTGAAGGTATTGCAATTAAAGCGTGCCCTAACGCGATCAAGCCAACCTGTAGGTAGGGAAATCAGCACTGTTGTGGGAAGAAGTTGTCCTCACCTGGCATACGCGGCAGCACTGTGGTCGCAAGAAACACTCGATGTCGTTGACCCTTCCGCCCAAAGCGGCTCGACGCCTCCTGTGTAGTTCCAAGTGCCGACTCCAATTTCGGGCAGACAAATTGCTCTTGGCAGCATGGATAAATGCTCGGGTTTTCCACGATGCCCCGCTAGGGGGCGCAGAAATTCCCCGTACTCGCAACTTAACCAGCGCCGCCCCCCGTCGGGCTTCGTGGCCACTTGACGGTCTCTCCCTCGAACTTTAACCCAACACCGAATCGCCCGTCGGGCAGCCGTTGGCAATAAACAACGCGGGCCAGGACTCGCAGATCTTCCGAAACGGGGTTAATCATCAGCCGTTCATTTAGCTCCTTGGCACCCTGCGTCAACACCCGTACCCCGAAAGAGCTTACGTTTTCCGTAGTCGTCCGCTCCGTTGCTGCCGGCTTCTGAAGTTTGGATATTTCCACCGGAACAGCCAGCCGAATCCTTTTTTCAATCCTTCCTGACCTCGTGGGCATACGTCGAATGACCTTCCATGTCCATCTGTGTTAAATGGCGCCGGGCTGGGGGGCGCCGAAAATCTTGACAAACAGGCGAGAGGCCCAACAAGTTGACCCTCCAAGGTTCACATAGACGATTGAGCTAGAGTGTTGCTCTCAGCCCTGAAGAGTACCTTTGATCGTCGCCGCTTCTGCTCGTACATGGCCTGGTCGGCCTTGGCCATCAAATCTCCTATCGATATCCGGCTCCCAGGATCGAACCGCGCAAGGCCTAAACTAAGAGAAATTTCGTAGCGAGACTGTTCGGCATTGGTCGATTCCAGGCACTCGAAGAGTCGGGCCTTGATGGTGGCCTCACTGTGCCCATCTGCCTCGACCGCAAGAACGGCGAACTCATCCCCTCCGAGGCGTGCGACGACATCGGAGTCCCTAAATGTTTTTTCCAAGATGCTGGCCGTGCGCTTCAACAAGCAGTCGCCCTCGAAATGGCCGAACGAATCGTTGATCCGTTTCAAACGGTCCACGTCTATCACAAACAACAACATCCCCCGGCCGGAGCGGCGCCCGAGTTTCAATTGACGTTCTGCCAGGGCCATAAAGCCGCGTCGGTTATACAAGCCTGTGAGTTCGTCAGTGAGGGCAAGACTCCCCAGTTCTGCTTGCAACATGTACTGTTTCGCAGCACAGCGGACGGCGCGCATCAAAAGCTCACTGACCTGCTGGCTCCGGGTGTCGCCAAGTGCCATGCCGTGCGACTCTGTGCGGACGTCTCGCAACAACTTGGCGAGTTCTCGATTTGCTTCAGAAAGGAGAGCTTGGAAAACGTCATCAATACGCGCATTTTCTCTGCGAGGTAGCAAACGTCGGACACCTCGGCGAAGTAATGGTCGGGGATCAACCGCCATGCTCAGGATCGCCACATCAGAAGGATTGTTCACAGATTTGAAGCCTGCCCGTCGTTTCCACGAGGAGCTAGTGAACTTGTTTGAGCTCATTGCCATATGTGCGCATCCTTGATCTGCGGACCGTCCTCCGCTGCGATCTTGTCCTCTTTTGACAATGTCTTTCGCACTGGTGAGTTTGTGGCGGTTCGAATTCTCAGTTCCGCTAGCAGCATCCGTGCGTCTCCCAGGAACAAGTAGCGAGGCGCAAAAACTGCAAGTTCGTCCAGGTCGTTTAGAAACCCTTTTCGCAGTAGACCCTTCCAAAGAGCAGAAGAAACGGGCAGCGGAGCGCGCTGGTGCTTCATCGCGAGCAGAACGACCCAGTCACCGAGCAACGGTGCGATCGTATTCCGCCATTCGAACTGACCTTTACGCGGGTCACAAATCACCATTCGTTTTCCTTGCCCTGCAAGCCAAAGTGCCGCAGACAGTAATTTAATGGACTGCCTGCGTCTGGTGCACCGCAAGCATGCAAATCCGTTGCAATTCCTCGTAGGTGAAGTACGTCTCTTCCTCGTTGCCGGCGCGTTCCACATGGCCCAATCCCGATTCCTTCGAAATGCGCCGGAATTCTGCTTCCGGTATGCCGAGAAGGAAAGAAGCTCTTGCCTGCGTAACATATTTCGGGACTTGATTGTTCATGATCTCCTCCAGGGGCGTGACGATGACGATCGCAGCTTCTTCGACAGCCGCCATCGTCGTCTTGTAAATATCGGTGTGAGACGCTATGTCCATATACATGAACCCCCACCAACATAAGTCCGGCCCGCCTCCGTTTCAGTGCGTTCGGTAGTTGGGGTGTTCGAGGTGGGAGCCCTGATCACGGAGGCGGCCCGCTCCTCTCCTTGCAACATAGCCGGTTGCCAAATGATTTCAATCCGGTGAATCACCCATTTCGACTGAGTGAAATGTCCGAGAACGGTCTGGGGGGGTGAACCCTTCTACGGGCGCGGTCAGGCCTGAATCAAGCCGCGGCGGATTGCATAGCGCACCAAACTAGCTGTTTCGTGGATATCGAGCTTCTTCATGAGTCTTGCTCGGTGCGATTCAGCAGTTTTTACGCTGATCCCCAAAAGCACAGCGATGTCTTTCGTGGACTTTCCTTCACCAACTAGTTGAAGAACCTGGCGCTCGCGCCCTGAAAGGGGATCGGTCGAGTCATACGTTTTGGACAGATAAGCGTCAACAACCGCGCGTGAAATGTTCGGGCTGAGATATATGGACCCGCGACAGACTTCTCGTACCGCATGCACGAGGTCGTCCGCCGCCTGGCTCTTCAGCACATATCCCCTGACGCCGGCACGCAGCGACTCGGTGACATACTGATCCTCGTCGTGCTGCGTGAGAACTACGACTTTGGTCCTCGGAGAGGATTTCTTTAGTTCGCGAGCAGCGTCGACGCCATTCAAAACGGGCATGTTGATGTCGATGATGGCGACGTCAGGTTCGGTCTTCTCTATCGAGCGCAGTGTTTCTTGTCCGTCCGAGGCCTCGGCGACGATTTGAAATCCTTGTTTCTCGAGTAATGCCTTCAGTCCCTGGCGGACCAGGGCATGATCGTCGGCAAGTAAAATGCGTGTGGGCATCGTCCACTGGCAGGCTAAGAAATCCCCCCATCCTAGGCAATCGGGTCGTTTCCTCTATTCCTCCGGGGGTAAAGACCTGATGGGTGGCGAGGCTGACGCAGGAAATGATCTGGCAGCAGTTTCTTATCCCCCTAAACGGCTCCAATTGCGGTGCGCTGACGGGAAGCAAGTCCACAGCTTCCATCAAGATCCGTTGCCAGTGAAAAAAGCATCAATCAGAGGTGATGTGGAAGGCTATCGTCGAGAGAATTGTGAGCAGGCGTGAGCACTGCCGAGGGCATCATCGAGAAGAGGAATCGTCGAAGCTTTGAGGCGGTTGCAAAAAAGTTTTCCATTCAGGGCTGCACCAAACCCCGGCGGACTGCGTAGCGCACAAGACTCGCAGTCTCGTGAATATCCAACTTCTGCATGAGTCGCATGCGGTGAGATTCGGCCGTTTTCACGCTAATACCAAGGAGGGAAGCAGCATCCTTCGTGGATTTTCCTTCAGCAACCAACTGCAGAACCTGCCGCTCGCGCACGGTTAAGGGATCAGGAGGCCTATCCGATTTGGAGCGGTACGCCTCCACCACTGCGCGCGATATGCCCGGACTTAGGTAGAACTCTCCTCGAGAGACCTGCTGAATTGCATGAACCAGGTCGCTTGCGACCTGACTCTTCAGGACGTATCCTTTCACGCCAGCTTCAAGCGCCTCATGGATATACTGTTCTTCTTCATGCTGCGTAAGGAGAATTGATTTTGTCTTCGGGCAAGTACGGCCCACCTCGCGAGCCGCATCTATGCCGTTCTGTGTCGGCATGCTGATGTCTAGGACCACGATATCCGGGTGGTGCGCCTCCGTCAGGCGGACCGCTTCTTGGCCATCGGAGGCTTCCGCAATAACTTGAAATTTCTCCCGCTCAAGCAATGATTTCAGGCCTTGACGTACCAGCACATGGTCATCCGCGAGCACGATGCGAATTGGCATGATTAACCTCCAATGGAAGTCGGATGGAAAGCTCGGTTCCGTGCCCAGGGCGGGATTCGATATGCAGTGTTCCGCCGATTGCAGTCACCCGCTCCTGCATGGCGATTATTCCTAAGCCCTTCCGGCCCCGTGCCGCAAGAGTCTGGCTGGAATCGAACCCCCCGCCGTCATCCCGGATCGAGCAACACAGCACAAGATTTTCTCTCCAAGCACGAATCCAGACATTGCTCGCCCGCGCATGCTTGACAGCATTGGTTAGCGCTTCTTGAACGATGCGATAAAGCGTTGTCTCAATGGTGGCATGCGGGCGTCCGGGAACGGCCGCGTCGATGTGAATCGGCAGATTGGCTCGTTTCGAAATTCCTTCCGCCAGAAAACGAATCGCGGGAATCCAGCCAAGGTCATCTAGGATCGTTGGCCGAAGTTCATGGGAATACCGTCGCAAATGTTTCTCAACTTGATTCAACATTTCCTTAATCCGCTCGAACTGCGCTTGCTGCGGCGCGGGCAATTCCAGAGCCACTTCGGCTAGCGCGAGGTGCACGGCGACGAGCAGTTGTCCAGCCTCGTCGTGCACGGCGTACGCGATGCGTTTGATTTCCTCCTCGAGCGTTTCGTTCAATTGACGCAGGGCCTTCACCGCATCTTGAAAGCCACGGTGTGCCATCTCATAAGGAGACAAGCACTCGGCGAGGAATTCGGCGCTCAACCGGAGCAGTTCCTCCCGGCGTTTCCCATTTTCGGCATCGCAAACCAAAGCAAGTACAGCTTGATGATGCAAGGAAGCCATCTCCACGAGACTCTTTTCCTCGGTGAGCGCCCGACGGCCGAGTTCATACGCCCGACCTAATGCGGGTTCGCCACCCCCGGCCGCATATTCACGCAGGGAAGAGCGGTACTCGTCTGCAAAACCCGCGCGCGGCTTCGCCTTGCGTCGAATGGCGATCTTCATGGATTTATTCCCGTTAACCGTGAGACCAGAACGAGCGCATCGTCATTTCCGCTGCGATACTGCTCGAGAATTCTGTCTGCCGCCCTTTGCGGATTTTCCCGAGCGGAGAGGCTCACGGAAAAATCGCTTCGGACTCCATCCGTTGCGAAGAAAAGTGTATCTCCCCGCACGATCGGAAGCACGGTGGCCTGAAGGGCAGGTAACTGGGAACCGACCACGCCAGCTCGCAGGAGAAGCGACTCCCGCACATTGCCATTCTTCGCATCGGCCCGCATCAACACTCCTTGGACGTTCCCGACGCCGAGCCAGGTCATCATGCCATGTTCATGGTCAATGTAAGCAAGGCTCAATACAACCCCGCGAGTTGCCCGGAGTTTCTCGTGGCATCGTTCTACGAGAGAGATAACTGGTTCGTTGACAGAGCTTCTGAGAAGCGCAACTGCTGCCTTAGAGGCATGGGCAGCTTCCTCGCCGTGTCCTATGCCGTCAATCGCTGCAACCAGAATTCCGTTTCGGCCGCAGCAAACCAGGTGGTGATCGCCGGACTCGTTTTGGCCCGGAAGGACGAACTTGGCAACACCATATTCGACCATCGGCTCTCTTATTGTCTCCATTTCTTCACCGCCACAATCGTTCCCTGGCCGGGTTGGGAAGTGATCTCAAATTCGTCCATCAAACGGCGTACTCCAGGTAATCCAAGCCCTAGACTTCCAGAAGTGGAAAAGCCATCGCGGAGGGCTTGGCGAATATCCAGTATCCCTGGGCCCTCATCTGATGCGATAACCAGGATGCCAACCCGGCTGGAACCTTGAACTCCCTTCAGCGTGATTTGGCCCTTGCGTGCGTAGGACACGATGTTTCGCGCTAACTCCGAAATAGCCGTGGCAATGAGCGTCGCATCCCCGGAGGAAAACCCCAGTTCCATCGCCATTGCCCGGCCTTTTTGGCGGGCGGAGACGATATCCTGGTCGGAGTTGATTGCCACCCTAATTTCCCCAACCGACACTATGGCTCACTCTCAGTTCGTCGTTTTGAACTTTTCGTTTAAGTAGGCTAGTCCTTCTTCCAAGTCCAACGCGGTTGCCACGCCTTCCAACGTTAAGCCCAGCTGCACCATTGCAAAAGCCACTTCGGGCTGAATGCCTACGATAACCGTCTCCGCGCCGCGCAGCCTGATCATGTGCGCGATCTCCCGCAACGTCCGCGAGGCGAACGAGTCCATTACGTCCATCGCCGTCACATCGACGATCACCGCCCGCGAGCGAAACTTGACAACTTGCTGCACCAGGCCCATACGCAGTTGATTGAGGTCCGCGTCCGAGAGAGCGGCCTGAAAGGTTGCGATGAGGACCGCTCCCTGCTTGAGAATGGGGACTTCCACTTGGCCCTTCCTCCGCTTTGCCTAGCGTGGCTCCGCTAGTTTTTCAACCTTGTATCCCAACAGTCTTTCCGCCTGCTCGATGCCGCCCTGCAGGTCGCCCACGGTATTCATCTTGCCGAGATCTACGCCGATGGTTACCAACGTCTGGGCAATTTCTGGCGAAAGCCCCGTGACGATGACGGTCGCGCCGAGAAGCCGCGACGCTTCAACCGTTTGCACCAAGTTGTTCGCCACCGTGAGGTCCATGGCGGCCACACCGGTGATATCTATCACAACGACTTTGGCGCGGTTCGTGCGGATTCCGCGAAGGAGCTGCTCCGTCAATTGCCGGGCGCGCTGAGGGTCGATGACTCCGATGATGGGAAGAATCAACAGTCGTTCGCGAACCTGCAACACCGGAGTGGACAGTTCGCGAATCGCTTCCTGCTGCTGTCGAATAACGCGCTCGCGCTCTTGCACGAAGCCGACAGCCACCGTGTTTGCGATGCGGTTTGCTGCCGGTTCGTAGGCGTCCAGGATTCGATTCAATTTCCTGAAGTCATTCTGGTATTTCGCGAAAAGGGAACGCGCAAGCACGTCGCGCAACAACAGCACAATCCCAACCACTTCGTGGGTCTCGACGCCTCGCGGAATGATGCGTTCCGAAAGATTCCGCGCGTAAGCTTGCAACGCTTCGAAAGCTTCGGTTTCGAGCGCCTCCACGTAACTGTCGTACACCGAAGTTGCTTCCGCGAAGATCTCCTCTTTGGTCATCGCGGTGAGCAGGCGCGTCTCGGTGATGCGCACCACCCATTCCTCGCGCAACTGCGTGCGGTTCTGACGCAGGTGCGCCACAAGTTCTCGAAGAAGCTCTGACGGCGCTTCGCTGCGCGCTAATTCCGGCACCTGGTTGTTGAGTGTCCCTGTCGTCTCTTTGGACGTTTCGTTTCGTTTCGCCATGAGGCTTCTCTCCTGGGCGCGAGAGCCCGGTTTCGGGTCGATCCGCCGCCCAAAAACATAGGCAACTCCATAGGCAATATCATGGGAAACCCGCTTTCTCAATCAAGTAAACTCCCGGAATGGGCCTCAGGTAAAGACCTGAGACACAAGCAGAACCCACTGCTATGGGTGCACTTAAGGACGCGCGATGCGTCTGGCTGGCCTCGTTCCCTTCTCAATTTCCTCAGGGGATTTCCCGATGCGGGGCTGAACAGTGTTTGCCATCCCGGATGGGATACTCGCCGGATTGCTGGGCTGCCTTCCCTGGGGTACTTACGCCGGAGAGGAGCGATTCTTCTGAGCCCGAGAGACAATGGCTGGATTCATCCGGAGAATCGTCGAGCGCAGTGTTGCGCGGCTCGCGCGTTTGCACCCTTCTTCGTAACAACCTTCGTATCAGCGGAGACTCAAATGCACCTGTTTCTGCGCACGGCACGTCTGCGAAACCGCTTGGACCAATTAATGTATAGGTTTCGGAATCGCAAGGGCAGGGTGTTTAACTCCGTCCATCTTAAGGTAAACACCTGATTGGTACTTTGTTCGCCGATCCCTTTCCCCCCGGGGCTTTGGTTCCCATCGGGCTACGGCACGCGTCGAGTAACATGACAATGTTTTTGCACTTGGTCCCGAGCAGGCGCTTAATCACTCCCTCGACGTGGATTCCGGTGTTCTCTGGGTCGTTCAGCGAGGCTTTTTGAGGTAGCAAGTAATCCTGATCTTCGAGCCGAAATCCGTGTCCAGTAAAGTAAAAGAACAAAAGGTCGTCCCGTCCGATTTTGTTTTGGGTCAGAAATGGGGTAAGTCGCTCCCAGAATGCATAGAGTTCTGGCGGGTGCTGCAGCTCGTCACCGAACTCCAGGAAATGATCCCCGGGAAACTCGAGGTACTGTCGCAGGGCTTTTCTGAATCCGATTACATCCGTAATATGGTTCGGGCAGGCGTGCCTGAAAAAATCGCCATGGGCATCAGCGGTCATAAGACCCGTGCTGCATTTGACCGCTATAACATCACCAGCACCGACGACGTGAAAGATGCAATCAAGACCGTTACCCGCTACAATAAAAGGAAGGCGGGGGAAGTAAAAACTGAGCGCCTCAGAAACAATACAAGTTCATTGCAAGCTGCACCAAAATTGTGCAATGGATTTTTTGATAACCTCAGATGATTCAACCACTTTAGGGGCGTAGCTCAGTGGTAGAGCAGCGGCCTTTTAAGCCGAAGGTCGTGGGTTCGATCCCCACCGCCCCTACCAAGCATCCTTTTTTTCAACAACAACTTAGCGATTTGTCGAGGCGGCAAAAGGCGGCTACAAGAGCCTCAAGGGTGGCGCCAGAGGCTCTACAGAACGAATCCATTCAGTATTGCAGGAAAGCGGGTCTCGTTTCACACATTGCGATAGTCTTCTTTCCTGACAGCGCGTTCAGGAAAACTTCAGTAGCCAGTGTTGAGCCTGCGCTCATAAGCTTCATTCGTCACGGACGCAATGCCAAAGAGTTCGTTTCTTCGACCGCTAGCTAAGGTTCTTTCCCGGGCGGATGCCAGCCACATACAACTCTATCGGGCCGATATGGCTCTTCTTCCCGTCGTTGAGGAAGCTGCGGCCATGCTCGAAGTGTTGGCCGAGGAGAAGCGGCAGGGGATTGCGGTGGAAGGGGATCCTGATCTGGTTGTTTTCGCAGATCGGTTAATTCTGCGTCAAGCAATCATCAATCTCTTAGATAACGCAATCAAGTATTCGCCCGTGGAGAGTCACATTCTCTTACGCGTACATCAGGGCGCAGACGCACAGGTATTTGTGGATGTAATTGCCCATGGTCCGGGAATTCCAGGTGAGCACCAGCCTTATGTTTTCGACCGATTTTATCGCGTAGATAAGGCCCGCACCCGAGAGTGGGGCGGTGCTGGCTTGGGGCTGTCCATCACCCGCTGGGCCGTCGAGGCTCACGGCGGCACGATAACTCTCGAAAGCGAAGAAGGCCGAGGTTGCACGTTTCGCATCGCGCTGCCGGTCCTGGCGCATACCTCCAAGCGTCACACAAAAGGAGGATCGCCATGACTACTATGGCATGAGAAAAATCGAAGCAACGGATGACGCGTTCACGGATGCTGGTAAAATCGCCCGTGGACCAAAGCCGACACGGTGATGACTTGAAGGCCGTTTGCAAAGTAGGTTCGAGAGGCATTGAGCCGGATTCAGTCAATCCCCGGTGTTCCGGGCTAGGGAGAGAAAACCTCAGCGATGGGTGTTTCAGAGCAGTACCGAAGAAACCAAACGCTGGTCTGGGTGACCGCCGCCTTATGCATTGCGTTAACGATAGTGCTCGTCGTGGCGACTGCATTTGGCATTCAGAGTCACAATGACTACCCGCGGAGGAACAAGTCCACTTCCGGCATGACGAATTCATGCTCCTCGTGGCACGGGAACACGCTTTACGCGAGCAACTGGTGTTAGTTGGGCAGAAAGTGTCTCCTGAGCGCGGAGCGCAGTAATACGACGAGAAGCGAGACTCCCCGAGTCTTTTCGACGATCTCCGAAAAATTGACATAACCTTTGTTATAGTTCTAACATCAGATGGAAATGGATACACGAACACGACCGAGCGTCGCTTGGCTCCTGCTGACGTTTACATTGCCCACGAAGCGGGCCAGTCAGCGGGTGGAGATTTGGCGAAAGCTCCAGCGCTACGGAACCGTGCCGCTTGGCAATTCCGGCTACCTGCTGCCTAGCAACCCGGCGAACGAGGAGCGCTTCCAGTGGCTCGGCACGGCCATTCGCAAATATGGCGGGGAAGCCTCCATCGTTGACGTGCGATCCATCGACAATATCTCGACTCCGCAACTCATCGGCCGGTTTGCGGAAGCGCGGGCGCGTGACTATCAGGAGTTGATTCGCGAACTTGAAAAGTTTTCTTCATTGCCGGTCCAGAAACGGGCCATCGGCCGCCTGAGCCGGTTGCGCAGCCGATTCCAAGAGATCGTGGAGATCGATTTCTTCGACAGCCCGCTGCAGAAACGTGTGGGGGAGCTCCTCGCGCGAGCGGATGAAGCGCGCATAGCTAAGCGGATGCCGGAGGACGCGCAGATTGATCCGACGGACTACAAGAACAGAGTCTGGGTGACTAGACCGAGGCCTGGTGTGGATCGCTCCGCGTCCGCATGGCTGATTCGGCGCTTTATCGATCCCAAGGCGCGATTTGCCTTCGCGCCGGAAGAACGAGTGCCGCCCGCATACGTGCCATTCGATATGTTCCACGGCGGATTCGGGCACCGCGGCGACAACTGCACGTTCGAGACCCTGCAGAAGGACTTTAAGATTCGCGACCGAAGGACGAGGGTTATTTCCGAGGTTATTCATGACGCGGACCTGGCCGATGAGAAATTCGGCCGCAAGGAAGGTTATGGGATCGACGAGGTACTCAAGGGCTGGGCCCGGCAAGGAATCCCGGACCAGGAGCTACTCGATCGCGGAATGCAGTTAATTGAGGGGCTCTATCACTCGCTCGCATGAATGGATGGTTTGGCTGCGGGGGTTTTTGAAAGAGGAGAGCTGATCGTGTTCACGAATTGTCGCAACTATCTCCGCTGGATGGCGTTCGGTCTGGTTCTGTGTGCGCCTCTCGCGCGCACGGCGGGAGCGCAATCGACCGGAGCCGCGAGTAAGGTGCTAACGCTTGAAGAGGCGGTCGATTTCGCCCTCAAGAATTATCCCGCAGTGCGCGCATCGCTGGAGCGCGTAAACGCCGCTCAGGCGGGAATTGGTCTGGCACGCACGAATTATCTACCTCGGGCCGACATGGTGTGGCAGACGAATCGCGCGACGGACAACAACATCACAGGTCTTGTTCTTCCACAATCCATCATCGCTCCGATTTCCGGACCCGTTCCGGTGGAGACTTCGAATCAAAGCGCTTGGGGAAGTGCGGCGGGACTCCTGTTCTCCTGGGAACCAGTCGATTTTGGATACCGGGGAGCGAAGGTAGACGCGGCGCGCGCCGGTCGGGATCGAGCGACTGCGGAAGCCTCTTTGACGCGCCTTGATGTGGCGGTCGCCACCGTGAACGCCTACCTTACGGTCCTGGCTGCCCAGCGAACCCTGCACGCCGCCGAGGCGGACGTGCAACGGCGCGAAACGTTCGACAAGGCTGTCCGGGTGCTGGTCGATAACCAGCTTCGCGCGGGAGCGGATGCTTCCCGTGCGGATGCGGAGTTGGCTCGCGCCAGAGTCAATTTAGCCCGTGCACAGCAGCAAGAGAAAATCAGCAAGGCCGCATTGGCCGATATTCTCGGATTGCCGGATACTTCCGTTGAAGTTCAAGAGAGCTTTCTCCTTGGGCCACCGCCCAACGGATCTACACAGGCCACCCCGCTTATCAACAATCCGATCGCGGAGGTGCAGCATGCTCGGGTGGAAGAAGCCCAGGCGCAGGTCCATATCTTGGAACGTTCCTACTATCCGAAGTTCTATCTTCAATCCTCTGTGTACGGACGCGGCAGCGGCTGGGATCCCGCGGGCAATTTCGAGGGAGGGTCGGCTGGCCTGGGCCCGGATCGTTCGAACTGGGCAGTTGGCTTGACGGTGACATTTCCAGTGTTTGACATCTTCGGGATCCGCTCTCGAAAGGCCATTGAATCGGCCAACGAACGCGCCGAGGTGGCGCGCTACGATCAAGCCCTGCAAGACCTGACGGGGCAATTGCGGAAGGCACAAGCTTCTCTCGAAGGCGCTCGCAACGTTGCGGAGAATACGCCGGTGGAATTGCAAGCCGCGCGCGCAACGGAAGACCAGGAACGGTCGCGCTATCAAGCAGGGCTGGCGACGTTGGTTGATGTTGCCGACGCGCAGAGCCTGCTCGTGCAAGCGGAAACTGACGACGCTCTTGCGCGGCTCGCCGTCTGGCAGAACTTAGCTTCGGTCGCCGCCTCGCAAGGGGATCTGCAGCCTTTCTTGCAGTTCCTCCATGACAAGACGCAAGGAGGCCCTTAGCCCATGTGGCTCGTTCGCCTAGCCCTAAGGCGTCCGATCACGATCATCGTCATCGTGGCGGCCATCGCACTCTCGTCGATCCTCGCGGTTCTCCGCACCCGGATCGACATATTTCCCACTCTGGACCTGCCGATCATCTACGTCGCGCAACCTTACGGTGGCATGAGCCCACAGCAGATGGAGGGGTTCATCTCGTATTACTACGAGTACCACTTCCTGTACATCAATGGCATTGAGAGCGTAGAAGCGAAGTCCATTCAGGGTACAGCTTTGCTACGGCTTAGCTTTCATGCTGGCACGAACATGAGCGAGGCGCTTGCGCAAACTGTTTCCTACGTCAATCGCGCGCATGCTTTCCAGCCACCGGGAACCGTGTCGCCCTTTGTCATTCGTTTCGATGCAGGCACCTCGCCAGTAGGCTATCTTGTCTTCTCAAGTCCATCACGTACCTTATCGGAACTACAGGACCTAGCCCTGAACCGCGTTCGTCCGGTATTCGCAACATTGCCGGGCGTCTCGTCGCCGCCTCCCTTTGGCGGCAATCAGCGGACCATCGTGATCGACGTCGATCCGCAGAAGTTGAATGCTTATGGGCTCTCACCGGACAACGTAGTGCAATCACTCACCACGGGCAACAGTATTCAGCCGGCGGGAAATATCGACGTTGGCACAACCAACGCCATGGTCACAACCGATTCTACCGTGACCCAGATCAATGATCTGCTGGACATTCCGTTGCATCCGGGCTCAGGGGCCTCCATCTACTTGCGCGACGTCGGCACCGTCAAGGACACATCGGATGTTCTTGCAGGGTATGCACTGCTGAACGGCCAGCGAACCGTCTACATTCCCGTAACCAAGCGGCCGGATGCTTCCACGATCACGGTTGTCAATGAAGTGCGCCAGAATATCGAACGCTTTCAATCGCTCATTCCGCAGGACATCAAGATCACTTACGAATTTGATCAGTCGCAGTACGTACGTGCAGCCCTACTCTCTGTGGTGCGAGAAGGTCTAATCGGAGCTGGACTCACAGGTCTGATGATCCTGCTCTTCCTCGGGGACTGGCGCAGTTCCCTCATCGTTGTCATCACCATTCCGTTTGCACTGCTGATGGCGGTAGTGTTACTGCGGCTTACCGGTCAGACGATCAACATTATGACTCTGGGCGGCCTGGCGCTTGCCGTGGGCGTGCTGGTTGATGAAGGCACGGTGCTGACGGAAAACATCCATGTGCATCTGGCCCAGGAAGAGAATAAAGCGCAAGCCGTTCTTGCAGCCAGCCGCGAAGTTGCCGTCCCGCGCCTATTAGCCATGCTATGCGTCCTGGCCGTCTTTCTGCCGTCCTTCTTCATGACCGGGCCTGCGCAATCGCTCTTTGTTCCCTTGTCCCTTGCGGTCGGGTTCTCGATGGGTGCTTCGTATTTGCTTTCGAGCTCGCTTGTGCCAGTGCTGGCCAATTGGATTCTAAAGCAGGAAAAGAACGAGTCCCAACATCCAAAGGAAGAACGGTTCGAACGCTTCCGCAAACGCTTCCAGGGCGTCCTGGAGCGAATCATGAAATTCCCCAAGTTGCTGCTTGGCGCATACGCCGTAGTCGCCGTGCTCATTATCGTGCTGCTCGGGCCCAGACTGGCCGAGGAAATCTTTCCATCCTCGGCATCGACGCAATTCCGCCTCCGCATTGATGCGCCCGATGGCACACGAGTGGCTGTGACCGAGGCGCTAGTCCAGAAGGTATTGGCAGCGATTACGCGCGAGGCGGGCGCCAGCAATCTCGATCTCACCCTTGGCTACGTCGGAGCACAGCCTTCTTCGTACCCCATCAATACAGTGTTTCTGTGGACCAGCGGACCTCAACAAGCAATCATGAATGTTGGCCTGAAACCCGGCGCTCCGATTTCGCTACGCAGCCTCGAAGAGAACCTTAGACAAAAATTGCCGCAGGAATTTCCAGGCACGCACTTTTCTTTTGATCCTGGCGACCTCATCAGTCAAATCCTGAACTTCGGCGCGCCCTCGTCCGCGGAAGTCGCCATCACCGGCCCACAGTATGCCGACGTCCAGAGCTATGCCAATCGCGTTCAGCAGGAACTGGCAAAGGTAAGAGAATTGCGCGATGTCGAATTCGAAGAGCCGCTTCGCTATCCAACAGTGAACGTTCACGTGGACCGTGTGCTTGCTGGACAGCTCGGCGCAACTGCGAATGATGTCGGCGCTGCGATCGTTACTGCCACCGCATCCAGTCGGTTTGTCGCTCCCAACTATTGGCGTGATCCCAAATCCGGTGTGAGCTACCAGGTACAGGTGCAGGTGCCTCAACCGAAGATGACTTCGCTTAAAGACGTCGAAACGATTCCGGTCAGTAGCAAGACGGGAACACACCCGCTCTTGAGCCAAGTCGCGAGTGTGGAGTCCACGACCGTGCCAGGAGAATTAGACCGGCAGAATGGAATGTGGATGATCATCGTCTCGGCCAATGTCGGAAACAACGACTTCGCACGAGCAGCAAACCAGATTGATCGGGCAGTTGTTAAGGCAGGCCAGGCACCTCGCGGTGTTACCACCCAGGTACGCGGCCAGGTGAGCGCGCTCAAGCAGATCTTTACCGAGCTGGTCATCGGTCTGGCTCTGGCCGTGGTTGTAATTCTGCTCCTGCTCACAGCGAATTTTCAGTCGTTCCGCCTTGCCCTGATCGTCATCTCTAGCGCTCCGGCTGTACTTGTCGGGGTCATCCTGATGCTCTTACTCACCGGCACCACGCTAAACCTTGAGAGTTTCATGGGCGCCATTATGGCGATTGGAGTCGCCGTGGCAAACGCGATTTTGCTGGTCACCTTCGCGGAGCAAAATCGCCGGAATGGCGCCGATCCCGTTTCTGCCGCACGGGCAGCTGCGGCGGAGCGCTTGCGGCCCGTTCTGATGACGAGCCTAGCGATGATCGCTGGAATGGTTCCGATGGCGCTTGCCATTGGCCAGGGAAGCGAGGAAACAGCTCCTCTGGGCCGCGCAGTCATCGGTGGTTTGTTCACTGCCACGCTCGCAACTTTGTTCCTGCTACCGACCGTGTTTGGCATCGTTCAAAAGAATGCCTCCCTCAAATCGCCGTCTCTCGATCCGGAAGACCCTGACAGTCCCTTTGCCCAGAAGCTGGAGAACGCATGATGAAAACCGTTATCGTCGCCCTAACACTTTCGCTGTCCATCTTTGGCTGCAGCGGGAACCCAAAGGCCGCAGCCAGCAAAAACGGAGAAACGGATGCGCAGGCAGTGGAAGTTGTTCCCGTTGCCTCGCAGAAACTCGAGACAGTGTTCACGCTGCCAGCTCAGCTCGTCCCCTTCCAGACCGTGGATATCTATCCAAAAGTTACGGGCTTCATGGACGTGATTCGCGTGGATCGCGGATCTCGCGTACACAAGGGTGAACTCATTATCAGGCTTTCCGCCCCGGAACTCGTGGCCCAACGCGCGCAGGCGGAATCCGCGCTGCGCGCGGCTGAAGCTCAATTGACTACCGCCCAGGCCAAGCTCACCTCAGACAAAGGCACCTACCTGCATATGGCGTCAGCCGCCAAGACGCCCGGCGTGGTCGCGGAGAATGATGTGATGGTGGCCAGCCAGACTGCTTCCGCTGATCAAGGGCAGGTGGAGTCAGCAGAGAACAATGTCGCAGCCGCGCGGAACGCGCTGCGGAGCGTTGCGCAACTCGAATCGTATCTTAATATCTATGCGCCTTTTGACGGAATCGTCACAACGAGAAATCTGCATCCGGGAGCATTGGTCGGACCGGCGTCCGGCCAATCCGGAACGATGCCCATTGTGCAGATTGCCGATACCGATCATTTGCGGTTAATCGTGCCGGTTCCGGAAGCATATGTGGGAGAAATGCAAGTAGGCCAGCAGGTAGCATTCTCTGTTCCCGCCCATCCTGGCGAGACGTTCCATGCACCCATTGCGCGCATTTCCCATGACGTGGAACTGAATACCCGGACGATGCCCGTCGAGCTGGACGTGCATAGCACTGGCGGCCGCTTGTCGCCCGGCAGTTTCAGCAGTGTGAAATGGCCGGTCCATCGCACTGTTCCAACCATGTCTGTGCCCATAAGCGCCGTGACCAACGACCAACAACGCACGTTCGTCGAGCGAGTACGCAATGGGAAGTCGGAATGGGTGGATGTGGTCACTGGCCTGACTATGAACGGCAATATTGAGGTCTTCGGTGACCTCAAGCCTGGAGATGAAGTCATCCGCAACGCCACAGATGCGATTCGCCCCGGACAGCAGGTGAAGATTGGCTCGTCGCCTAAGTCAGCCTCGGCGGGCTCGCAAGGTTCGCCGAAATGAATTTCTCCGCGAGAGTGTACTCACCTAAATTTCTAATCGATTAGGAGCTCATCATGATTGCCAGACTGCGTTTTTTCACTTTGCTTTGTGTTTTGTCACTTCCAATCGTTGTTTGTGCCCAGGGAGTGACGCCCGCGACGATCGACCAGGCCTTGGGCAGGTCGGGCCAGAAGACGGGTGACGTTTACAGGGTAGGTTTTCCAAGAACGGACCTCCATGTTTCCGTCAACGGACTCGCGATCAAGCCGGGACTGGCTCTCGGTTCGTGGGCCGCGTTCACCGGGACGGACGACAATGCCATGGTCATGGGCGACTTGGTCCTACTCGAAGAAGAACTGAATCCCGTGATGGCGAAATTGCGGTCGTCCGGTTTTGAAATTACTGCGGTACACAACCATCTTTTGGAAGAAACTCCAAAGATTCTTTACATGCACTACATGGGACATGGCCCCGCCGCACAACTGGCTACCTCGCTGCGCGCGGCTCTAGCGGTTTCCAAAACTCCTCTCGAGAAACCCGCCGCATCCGCCGAGGAACCCGCACCGCCGGCATGGGTGAAAAGCGTCGAGGACGCTGTCGGACGCAAGGGCACGTTTAGAGGTGGAGTGCTGTCGTTTGGCGTGCCGCGCAGCGATACCATCACGATGGCGGACATGACCATAGCGCCGGCCGCGGGTGTAGGGGAAGCCATCAACTTTCAGGCCGCCGACTCCGGCAATGTCGCTACCACCGGCGACTTCGTGCTCACCGCAGACGAGGTAAACCCTGTCATATCCGAACTCCAAGCCCACCATATTTTGGTGACGGCGCTCCATAGCCACATGCTTACCGAACAGCCCCGCTTGTTTTTCATGCACTTCTGGTGCGTGGGCAGCCCGGAATCGGTGGGCGGTGGAATCGCTGCGGCCTTGAAACACGTTTCCACAAAATAATTTTCCACAGTCTCTGGGAGGGTCCATGCGAAACATACTTTTGTTGTTTGCCGGCTGTCTTGGCTTGGTGCTGGCGCCGCGGATAAATGCGCAAATGAACGGCCCCACACTCAAGAAAGTTACGGAGTTCGATCTGCCGGGGCCGGGTGGCAAACGATTCGATTACCTGGCCATCGACACGGACGACCATTATTTATTTTCGGCCCATCTGGCGGCAGGGCAGACCTATGTCATCGATATGCGCACGAATCAAGTCGTCGCGACGGTGACGGATACGCCCGGCGTCGAAGGGATCGAGTACGTTCCCGAACTGAAAAAGTTCTACACCTCAAACGCTGGCGATAACACGATCGGCGTGGTTGACCTAAGCCAGATGAAAGTCGTCAAGAAACTGCCGACGGAGAAGAAACCGGACGGCAGCGCTTACGCGGCGTCTTTCCACAAACTCTATGTTTCCGACGAACGCGGCAAAGCGGAAGCCATTGTCGACGTAAAGAAGGACGAAGTCATCAAGACGCTGCATTTCGATAGTGAAACCGGCATGCCGCAATACGACCCGGTGGCACGCAAGGTGTACGTCAATTTGCAGGACCAGAACATTTTTGCGGTCATTGATCCCGCGACCGACGAGGTTGTGGGCCGGTATCCCGTGGGTCGCTGCAAGGGGAATCACGGTATGACACTGGACCCCGAGCATCACCGCGCGTTTCTTTCCTGCGAAGGCAACAACCTGATGACGGTCTTCGATCTCGACAAACACGCGCCCATCGCGTTTCTTCCGCTCGCGGATGGGCCGGATGTCATCAAGTTCGATCCAGGTCTAGGCAGGATTTACGCCGCCTGCTACAGCGGAGCCATCTCCGTATTTCACCAGGATGATCCGAACCATTACCGGAAAATCGAGGATTTCCGGGTGCCGCACGCGGTTCACACCCTCGCCGTGGATTCTGAGACCCATCGCGTGTACACCCCGGAACAGGAAGCGGACGGCAAACCTGTAGCGCGCATGGTCGTGTACGACGCCTTAATCAATCCATAACCGAAGGCCTCTCTCGCTGAGGCACATGCCGGCTCCATGATTGCCCAGAGGGGATGGCCCTGAATTACGATGCTGCTCATCGACGCAGTACCCGGCACGCTCAAAGGACTGACGCGGGATGCCTGGCTCTTGTTCTTTACCCGATATCTGCGCCTATTTGCGTATGGATCGCTATCCGTAGTTCTGGTCTTTTACCTGATTGCTCTGGGGCTGAGCGAATCCCAAACAGGCTTGCTTCTCACCCTCACGCTCGCCGGCGATGTTGTGGTTTCTTTCTATCTCACGACTCGAGCGGATCGGATTGGCCGGCGCCGCATGCTGATTATCGGAGCCGTTCTCATGGCCGCTGCGGGCCTGGCCTTTGCCTGCACCAAGAATCTCTTACTCCTAATTATCGCCGGCACGATTGGCGTTATCAGCCCGAGCGGTAACGAAGTGGGCCCGTTTCTCTCCATTGAGCAGGCTGCGCTTTCTCACGTGGTTTCCCAGCGATCGAGGACCGAGGTGTTTGCGTGGTACACCCTCGCCGGCTCGGTGGCCACCGCGATGGGGGCGCTGTTCGGCGGCATGATCACGCATGCGCTGCAAAAATCCAGCCTGACGCCTGCGGGAACCTACCGCGTGGTCGTGGTTCTTTACGCGGCTCTGGGTGTCGTGGTGGCGTACTTGTTTACTCGCCTTTCGCCTGCGGCGGAAGTGAGTTTGACGCAAGAACAGTCGGCCTTGCCTCGAACGATCGTGAGCTTCTTCGGGATCGGCCATTCCCATCGAGTGGTGGTGAAACTTTCGAGTCTATTCGCCTTGGACTCGTTTGCCGGCGGTTTTGTGGTGCAGAGTTTCGCCGCGTACTGGTTCTACCTTCGATTCGGTGTAAACCCCGGAACACTGGGTGTCATTTTCTTTTGGGCAAATATCTTTGCAGGGATTTCCGCGTTGCTGGCTTCCCGCCTCGCCTCGCGCTTCGGCCTAATCAAAACGATGGTGGTTACGCATCTTCCTTCCAATATTTTGCTCATTCTTGTGCCGCTGATGCCCAACCTTAAGCTCGCGGTTTTGGTTCTCCTAGTGCGTTTTAGCATTAGCCAGATGGATGTTCCGACGAGGCAGTCGTACACCATGGCCGTGGTTCGCGCCGAAGAACGTTCGGCGGCTGCCGGAATTACCGGCGTAGCGCGAACGACCGGCGCTGCCCTCAGCCCCTTGTTCGTGGGATTTATGTTTGCTCGGCCTTCTTGGGTAAATGCGCCGTTCTTCATCGCCGGCGCACTGAAAATCATCTACGATCTTTTGCTCTACAAAGCATTCATAGCCATTCCGCCGCCCGAGGAGCGATAGTCAGGATACGGAGATGCAGGAGGGCACTGGAGTCTGTCATCGTTCGTTTAGTCCAGTTCCACTGCGCGCCTTACGATTTCTTCACCAAATCTTCAGTAGCCTTGTGGGACCTTCCGATGTACAAAATCTCAAAACTAGGTCCACACCTGAACTCGGATCGGAAACCATCTTGAGGAACTTCTTCCGCAGCCGCTCTGGCTTCGGCTGCCAACTTCTCGCTTTCTTTATTCTCTTTCTCGAACAGCTTTGTGGACAGGCTGCAGATCCATCGGCCACGCCTCATTCAAAAGATGAAGTAGTTCTACTCAGTGCGGAAGCGACCCGCGTCGACCAAGCCTCAAAGCTCGACGGAACTCTAAACGACCCGTTGTGGCAATCCGCGAAACCCATCACTGACTTCCGCCAACGAGAGCCGCACGAAGGTGCGCCGCCGACGGAAAGGACGGAGGTGCGGATTCTCTACACCCGGCATGCCGTGTATTTTGGAATCCATTGCTACGACTCGGAACCCTCACGGATCATCGCAACCGAACTGCGGCGCGATGTGAGTCACGACTTGGACGACCACTTAGAGATTCTCATCGATTCGAACCATGATCGTCGGGACGCTTATGTATTCGAGATAAATCCCCTCGGCACGCAAAGCGATGGCCTCATCGTCGAGGAGCAAGGAGACGCAAATGGAGGTGACTTCGACATCGGGTGGGACGGCGTATGGACGTCGGAGGCGCGCACGGTTGCTGACGGATGGACGGCAACAATAGAAATTCCCTTTACGACGCTCAACAGCTCAGGATTCAAAAGTTAAACTTCACAGCGAGTTGAACAATCCGCGGATTGTTGCTTGTGGAGATGATGCGCCCGAAATTGCCGGCATTGAGCACCCGTCCCGTTGCGGGGTCGATGCGGCCACTGGAGGCAAAGAGAGCATTCAGGTTGCTGATAGGATTGGCGAAGCTCGGATGATTGAACAGATTGAAGAATTCAGCGCGAAATTCAAAATTGCGAGATTCGGCCATAGGAAAGAGCTTTCCGAGAGCAAAATCCACATTCACTTGTCGCGGCCCGCGCAAACAGTTCCGGCCGACGTTGCCAATGTCTGTGCCGACCAAGCTGGTCGTTGCCACTCCGCCGGAACTTGGGATGGGCAGGCCCGCCTGCACAATGGGCCGGACGAAGACAGTCGAGTTGAAGAAATAGCCTGCAGGTACGTCTTGGGTCGCGTTCTTACAACTCGCCCCGGCTACGAGGCTTGGACGCGCCAGTGGGTTTCCTCCATTCGCTAGCCCATACAGCGAGCCTGCTCCAGTGTCGACGATATCGATTGGAAGACCGGACATTGCGGTGAGAATCGCCGAGGATTGCCAGTTCCAAAATGCTAGGCGGCCGGAACGCGAGTGCCCGGCAAACAAAGGTTTGGGCATTTCCCACACGTAGCTCAACGCAACTCGGTGCGTCCGATCGAAGTCGGAAACACCACGATTGGCCCTCGGATCGTTCTGATTGCCAAGGATCGGACCAGAGTCGTTCACGGCTCCCGTGTTTACCACACCCGAGATTCCCGCTCCGCCACCCAGCCCGGAAGCATTATCTATAGATTTCGCGTATGTGTAGGCAGCGAGGAATTGCGCGCGGCTGGAAGGTCTTCCTGTGACGCTCAGCTGGAGTGAGTTGTAAGAGGAATCAGCGCTAGATTCATTCAGACTGAACCCATTGATCGAAACTCCCTGCAAGGGCGCACGCAGTTGTGCATCCGCAGGAGAATTCGAAGTGAACACCGCCCCTGTCACAGCGTTGGTTACCGGCTCTTGCGGACTCGCTAACTGGGCCTGATTGATCGTGACTTGGCGAAGAAGTTTTTTACCGCTTGTGCCAACGTACGCTGTTTCCAGTAGCAAATTTCTCCGAAGCTCATACTGCACACTCAGATTGTATTGGTGAATATAGGGTGTGCGCAGGCCGCGATCGAAAGCGGGACCAGCCAGCGGAACACCGGGCACAAACGTCGGGAATTGTCCTTGTGAGGGGAGGTGAAAGAAAGGATCGTCAAATCGAACGCCGTTTTGAACTCCCAGGGCGAACATGGGAGGAAGCTGCGCGCTCGCCGAGGCATAGGCAAACGTCACGCGCGAGTAATAGATTCCGTAACCACCGCGCACTGCCAATCGGCTCGAACGCAGGGGCGAGTAAGCGAATCCGATGCGCGGAGCCAAATTATTTGGATCGATGCTGCGCACCACGTACTTGCTGACATTCGGCACCCCGGATAGATCGAGACTGGGGATCACATTTCCTGCCTGCACGAATCCGCCAACGGGCGGTCCAACCGGATTTCCGTTCTGCAGTTGCTCGCGTGGAACATAAAGCGCCGGATCAAAGGTGGAGATCCGACCGCGGGTGTCGTAGACGGGCAGATCGAGTTCATATCGCAAGCCCAGATTCAACGTTAGCTGCGAGGACACCTTCCAGTCATCCTGCACGAAGAAGTTGTAATCCCAAGCGCGTTGGCTGCGATCACCAAAGCCATTGCCAAACGTCGAGACCTGAGTAGTTCCCGCCAAGAAGCTCTGGAAGTCCACGAAGTCGATCTGGCCTCGTGTGAAGGTCTGCTGGGCGAAGTTGACTTCGTTGAATCGAATTTCAAATCCTGTGCGGAACGTATGATTTCTTCGCAGCAGCGAGAGTGAGTCGGCCAAAGTGGCCACTGATGCTTTCGTCAGGCCGATGCTCGTCGGCGTTCCGACGACCACTCCACCTGCAGCCGGAGCAATTCGAATCAGGGGCAACCCGGGGAGTTCGGCCGCGTTCGGTCTTGAGACACCGATTTCGGAATCTGTGACAGGCTCTTGCGGAATCGTATCGTTGCTAATGAACGCGTAACCGAGGCGCAACTCGTTGGTCAGTCCGGGGTTGAAGGAATGGATGTCCTGGAGGCTGGCGACACGATTGTTGAATGTCTGGTCGGTTCCGAATCCAGGAACGTTTGGCCCTGTGCCACGAAAGCTGGGCAACACCAAGAATTGAGATGTATTCGCGAAGAAGAATTTCACTGCCAGAGTATTGTTATTCGAAATTCGAAAATCCGCATTCGAGTTAAATTGGTTTTCTTGGAAGTCGGAGGGCGAAGATCCAGAGAAAAGCCCATTCGCCTGAGGTGTAGGAATTACGAACTGGCCATTGGGAAGCTTCGCGTTGAGCAACGCCAGAGAAGCTGCATCTATTGCGGCAATCTTAAAGGTTTTCTCCAATGTCGGCGTAGACCTATCGTCGGTGAGTCTCGGGGCGACGAGGACATTAGAAGAAATGCTGTTGACGATGGAGGCCGCATTTCGCTCACGCGACCCCTGGTAAGAAACAAAGAAAAATGCTCGGTTTTTCCGGATCGGACCCCCCAAAACGCCTCCAAAGACATTTCGCCGCAGCAAAGGACGCGCGAGCCCAGCCGCATTCAAGAACGGATTGTTCGCGTTGAGCGCTTCATTCCGGAAATACTCATAAGCGTCTCCATGGATTTCATTGCCGCCGCTCTTCGTCACTAGGTCGATGTTGGCGCCACCGCTGCGGCCGTAACTAGCGTCATAGAGTGAGGTCTGAACTTTGAATTGCTCAATTGCCTCAGGAGCAGGAACCCCCACAAGAATCACTCCGTTTGTCCCCATTGTTGTTGCATCAATACCGTTTATCTGAAAGAAGTTTTGTGTAACCCGGGCGCCGTTGACGGAAATGGCCTGCGTGTTCCGACCGACGGCTGTGCTGTCCGGCAAATACGTGGCCGTCCCGGGTGAAAGTGTCAGAATCTGTGTGAAATTGCGCGTGGCCAGGGGTAGGCCCGCGACTGCGCGAGAGTCAACCACGCGTCCCAGCTGGGGTCCATCCGTTTGCAGGAGAGGCGGTGAACCGTTCACAATTACCTTCTCGACCCGGTTCCCCACCGCAAGCGATACGTTAATAGTGGTCGACTCCGTAATTCGAACTGGTACATCGTTCAAGATAGTGGTCTTGAAGCTCTCTGCCGCTACGTTGATTTGGTACGGCCCTGGAGGCAGCAAAACGAAGAAGAAGTTCCCCGCATCATCCGTAAAGACTTTCCATTTCTCCCCGGTGGCTTCGTTGACGGCCTGGACTTCTGACCCCACTATCACGCCGCCTGAAGAGTCTTTCACTACCCCAGTGATCCGGCCCGTCGTCTGGCATGTTGTGCTTTCCGCCATGCAAGCAAACAGCAAGCAAGCAGTGATGACCCTCAGGAGATGTTGCGTAGCCATCGTGGATCCAGCTGCCGCCTAATCGGTGTCGGCGCCTTTCTGGACGACTCGAATTGTGGAGCCTACAAGTGTGCCTGGAAGTACTCCCACTGCTTCTTCTGCTCAACCATGAACGAAAGAAACTGAGGGTTCTTTCTCAGGTTGTCCAGATTTGAGTCGTGCTCGAACAATGGGTAGCAAGGGAAGCCATCATCGGCCGCAATCTTGAGGTAGTCGAGTGCCGGTTCTGGCCGATTCAACAGCGCGTAGGAAGATGCCACGGCGTAGGCGATATGATGGAAATGTAGGAATCCCTTGCCCTTTGCGAGCGCTTCTCGAATCTTGGCCTCGGCCTTGCGCGTGTCCCCCGCCTCGGCAGCCAGTAGCGCTTGCATTGCGGTCAAAGAGCCACCTCGGTCCTCCGGTTTCTCTGCAAGGAGAGTATCGACCCTTTTCTGAGCTTCGTCCCGCCTTCCCAGGTGTTGCAGTACAAAGGAAGTTTGAAAAGCCCAGAAAGGTGGATTGAACTTCTGTGAATCCCGCATGGCTGCCAGAGAATCCTCATACTTACCCCGATAGAAAAGATTGGTGCCGACGCGGAATCGTATCCCAGTGTTCAGCGGATCAAGTTCTATTGCCTTCTGAATCTCACCTTCCGCCTTGTCGAGAAGGCCCACATGGTTGTACACGTTCGCGAGCTGATGATGAGCTTCCGCCAGATTGGGATTCAGGGAAAGCGCGCGGCGATACTCGGCCACCGCACGCTCGTGAGCCCAATTGTTCGATCGCGACCATAGCAGATGTCCTCGCGACACATACGCCTCTGCGAGGTTCGGGTCCAGCGTGAGTGCCTTTTGTGCTGCGACCGTTGCTTTCTCTATCCACTCGTCTGACGTCTCCGGCTCTACCTCCAATCCCCTGGTCTGATACGCGTCTGCCAGGGCGGCAAAAGCTGCAGCGAACTTTGCGTCGGTAGCCACAGACTTTTCCAGAAGTCGTATGGCCTCATTGGTTGCTTCCCTTGTCTGCAAACCGTAGTACGTCCCGGCACGCAAGTAGAGGTCATATGCTTCCGGATTGACGGAACGGGTCATTGAAAGACGTCTGGAGGAGTCCAGCGTCATGGCCACACCGATCTTACGTGCAACGTCACTTGCGATCTCGCTCTCAATCCTGGGCAGGTTAGACGAAGGCCCTTCATAAGAACTTGCCCAGATGTGACGATCACTGGGCGCATAAATCAATTGCGCGTTGATATGCATGACATCGTTTGACCGCGAGATGGACCCTTCGACCACGCCATCTACATGTAATTCCTGGGCAATCTCCGGCAAGGTCCTCTTTGACCCCTTGAACCGCATCGCCGAGGTCCGCGAGATGACCCGTATTCCACCCATTTGCGCTAGATGCGTAGTCAGCGCATCGGTCATTCCGTCAACGAGATACTCTTGGGTTGGATCCCCCGTCATGTTTTCCAGCGGCAGGACGGCGATGGATTCAATTCGCATCGCATTTGCACTTCCGACCAATCCTCCTCTCCATGCGCCCATTGCCAACGCGAAGAGCGCCGAAAGTGTAACGGCCGACGCGACAAACGCGACCCAGCGCCTCCGCAACCACGGGCGCGGACCCGTGAGGCCAGTCGCCGAATGAGTCGCTGCAAGTATGGGCTCATGCGTGGGCGTGTCCGGAACATCAGACTTCTCCCCCGCCAGCGGAACCTTAGCGACAATCTCATCTTCCAGCTGAGCAACGAACCGATAGCCTCGACGCGGGAGTGTCTCGATGAAACGCGGAGCATCCGCCGCATCATTCAAGGCGTCTCGCAGCCTGTTGATGGCGTTGTTCAAGCCGTGGTCGAAATCGACAAATGTGTCTGTTGGCCAAAGCTTCTGCCGCAATTCCTCTCGTGAGACCACTTCGCCGGGCCGTTCAAGGAGCATAGCGAGAACTTGAAGAGGTTGGTCCTGCAGCCGGACTCTGCGGCCGTTCTTGAGGAGTTCTCCAGAACGGAAATCAACTTCAAACGCCCCGAAGCGGGCACGGCCAATGGACCCAGAGGGATTGGGCATAGCGATTACTCGATGTGAGTGTGAGTGTATCACTGCAAGTAGTGGCCGAACAGCAAGGAACGTTTCACTCGTCATCGCTGCAAGGGACTGTCTTCTCAGAGAGATAGCTCGGGAGATGCAAAGGCGAAATGAGAGATTCCCCCGGGATTGCATCCTTCTTGCCAATTGCGCGAAGGTCAACGTGCTCGCGCGAAACAGAACGCGGAGGAGAAACTATCGTGAGAAAAGATATTCGATGGATGCATCACCTTCTGCTGGCAGCTGGCTTATGGGGGTTCTTGATAATCCCGCAGGGAGCGGCCGCGCAACAATTTTCTGAGTGGTCGGCACCCGTTAACCTTGGCCCTACGATCAATTCTGGCGCTAACAATCAGCATCCGGCAATCTCGAGAAACGGTCTCAGCCTCTATTTCAGCTCCGATCGGGCCGGGACATTTGGGAAGTTGGACATTTGGGTCTCGCAACGCGCCAGTTTGGAAGATGCGTGGGGCACGCCGCAAAACCTGGGCCCCAACATCAACACGACGGGCAATGATCTCGCACCTAACTTCACACCTGACGGCCACTGGATGTACTTCCATAGCGATCGTCCCGGTGGGTGTGGACCAGCGGGGACAAGCGATCTTTATGTTTCGCGTCGAAAGGACAAGACAGACGATTTCGGCTGGGAACCTGCAGAAAACCTCGGCTGCGTGATCAACTCCATCTACAACGACGCGGGCCCTACGTTTTTCGAGGACGAGGAACTCGACGTCACTCTTCTGTACTTCACGAGCGCGCGTCCGGCTCTTTCTGGCGGTGGTGACTTTGACATTTATGTCAGCACGCTGCAGCCCGACGGCACCTGGGGGACCGGCGTTTTCGTGCCGGAGCTGAGCAGCCCGTTCCGCGATACCCGCACGACCATTCGAAAAGACGGATTGGAGATGATCATTTCGTCGGGTCGGCCAGGCGGTATCGGAAGCGAGGATCTCTGGGTTTCCACACGAGCGACCACCGCCGACAAGTGGTCCATTCCAGTGAATCTCGGCGCGGCCGTTAATTCCACCTTCTTTGACGGAGCGCCCGCCCTTTCACGTGACGCAAAGACACTCTACTTCTTCTCCGAGCGACCAAGCCCCTTCGGAAACAAACGAGATCTCTACGTCACTACGCGAACCAGACTTCACGACACAGACAAAGATCACGACGGCAATGACAGCAAGGAGTGAACTTGCCGCGATTAAACAGTCAGCTCCGTGGGTCTGCCTTAGAGCAGATCCACGGACCATAGCAGCGCGGGCCGTGAGCAAAGGGCATAGACGTGGAGGAGGATGTGATGAAATCCCAGGGCTTCTTTAAGCTACAAAGAATGAAATGGATGCTCTGCATCGCGCTGGCGCTCAAAGTGACCGCGGTAATCACAGGGTGTGGTGGTGGATCGGCTGCTCCGCCTCCCCCACCAGTGCCTTTCATCGTGTCGCTTTCACCGGCGAGCGCGACGGCTGGTCAGGCCGGGTTCACACTTACCGTGAGTGGTTTCAATTTCGCTTCTGGAGCGACAGTGCAATGGAACGGGAGCGCGCGCACAACCACCTTCGTCAGCAGCACACAACTGACGGCAGTCATCACGGCCGCCGACATCGCTAAGTCTGGCACAGTTCAGGTCACAGTCCTGAACCCACTTGCGTTCGCCTCCTCTGCAGTGGGATTCCTTGTGGCTGACCCCACGCCGGTGATCAATTCGATTTCCCCGAGCAATGCGATTGTTGGTGGCCAGGCATTCGTGCTGACGGCAAACGGATCGGGTTTTGTCTCTGCTTCAGTAATTCAGTGGGACAGCAACAGCCTCTCTACAACCTTTGTCAGCAGCACCCAGCTTACGGCGACCGTGCCCGTCGCAGACATTTCCTGCTGCGCAAGGCAAGTTCCCGTCCAAGTGATGAATCCGAACGCCGTCTCGCTCTCTCAGGCAGTGGACTTTGAGCTCGATAATCCCAAACCCGTTCTGACATCGCTGTCTCCGCAAAGTCTGATGGCCGGAGCTGCTCCGTTTACCTTGACGGTTAATGGCTCTGGCTTTGTGGGTGGTGTCGCAGTGCAATGGAATGGCAACAGGCGACCAACGCAATTCATGAGCAGCACGCAACTGACCGCTGCGATCCCGGCAACCGATGTGACCTCTCAAGGGACCGCGCAGGTGACAGCAGTGAATCCAGCACCAAACGCTGGTCCGTCCGCGCCAACGACATTCACCATCAACGCGCTCACAAGCAACCCGCTTCCTTCCCTTGGGTCGCTATCCGACACGAGTGCACCGGCAGGGTGGCCAGGCTTTCCCTTGGCGGTTAACGGAACTGGCTTCGTCGGGGCCACCTCTGTCCAGTGGAACGGCCTTAATCGCCCAACTGACGTACTCAATAGCACGCAGGTCAAAGGAGCCATCCCGGGTAGTGATCTGACGACGGCCGGGACGGCGCAGGTGGAGGTGTCCAATCCTTCGCCGGGAGGCGGAACTTCGAGCGCAGTGAACTTTACCGTCAAATCCGTCGCGCCCGGCACAGTCGGAGTCATTGAAAGGTCAAGCGTGGCGACAGACCTTACGGAAGGGAATGCGGACAGTGGGTCGCCTGGCATGAGCGCTGACGGAAGGTTCGTAGCCTTCCTATCCAATGCCGCCAACCTGGTGCCAGGTGGAACCAATGGCGCAACCCAAGCCTTCTTGAGGGATACGTGTATCGGCGCGCAAGCCGGCTGCACGCCCTCGGTGGTTCTCGTTTCGATTGCGACAGATGGCTCACAAGCGAATCAGCCCGTCTCTGGCATGGCAATCAGCGAGAACGGCCGCTACACGGCATTTAGTTCCGCTGCCACAAATCTCGTTCAAGGGGGAACCTCGGGCGCGCTGAACGTCTTTCTCCACGACACCTGTTTTGGCGGTCCCGCTGGTTGCGTGCCCACGACGACCCTAATCAGCCCGGACGTGAATGACAGCTTCAGCCCTTCAGTGAGTGAGGATGCGCGGTACGTTGCGTTCACCAATGGCCTCTCAGGCAATTGTGGTTCGTACTGCAATCCCGACGACCTCTTGACCTCTGTTCGCGACACTTGTGCAGGAGTACCTGCGGGATGTACGCCATCCACGAGGGTAGTATCTGTGGCAAATGACGGGAGCGCACCAAACGACACCACTATCGATCCCTCCGGTGTGGTCAGCGCCAACGGGCGTTATGTAGCCTTCCAATCTTTGGCCACAAACTTAATTCCAAACGACACAAACAATCAGCAGGATGTTTTCCTAAGGGATACCTGTACGGGCGCTCCAGCGGGTTGCATTCCAAGCACGATTCGAGTTTCGGTTGCAAATGATGGCTCTCAGGCTAGCGGTTCGAGCACCCTCGCATCGCTGAGCTCGACGGGACGATTTGTTGTCTTCTCGTCAGGAGCCGCCAATCTCGTTCAAGGTGACACCAACGGATTCTTCGATTTGTTTGTCCGTGACACCTGCCTTGGAGCGCCCACGGCCTGCACACCTTCCACAATGCGGATCTCTCTCGCCAACACCGGCAGCGAGGCAAATAGCGACAGCCTGGAGGCCGATATTTCATCCGATGGTCGGTTTCTGGCGTTCAGTTCGAATGCAACCAACCTGGTGTCGGGCGACACAAGTCCTTTCCCAAAGATTTTCTTGCGTGACACTTGCACCGGCGTTTCGTCGGGATGTACGCCATCGACGGTCCTCTTGTCCGTTGCCTTGGACAGCACCCTGCCCAACAACCAGAGTTCATCACCGAGGCTCAGTAGCAACGCCCACTATGTCGTTTTTCGCTCGCTGGCGAGCAATCTTGGTCCCGGGGACACGAACCAAGCGTTCGATGTTTTTGTGTCGCGAACCGGTTTGCCATAGACGACAAGGAAGTTACTTTGAACCGGAAGGAAGAAAGGCCATGAATAAAAAAATCTGCCGCTACGCTGTCGCAGCCACTATTTTCCTGGCAGTTTCCGGAACGGCGAGTGCCCAGCGACCGGTTACAACTAAGAAGCCGCGCGTGATCATGCTCGGGGTCAACGGTGCGGAATGGGACATCATCAAGCCGCTGCTCGTTCGGGGCGAGATGCCGAACCTTGCTTGGGTTATCGGCCGAGGCGTTTCTGGAAAACTCCGCACGGTCTCCGCGCCCAATTGCCCGAAAGTCTATTCCATCTTCGAAACGAGCCGCCCGCCGGAGGAAAACGGCATCACCGGCTTCAAGGTCAGTGGCGAAACGGCAACGTCAAGCCTGCTCAAGGTGCCACCCCTGTGGTCGTTGCTTTCCAACGCGGGAGTTTCCGTCGGCATGGCCAACGTGCCGGCGACGTTTCCGGCACCGCCCGTCAACGGCTACCTCATCACCGGGATGCTTACGCACGGAAAGGGCTGCGAGGACGGCATGTTGTGCTCTCCGAAACTCTCGGAGGTGCAGGACGGAGACGCCGTATTCCCCAAGATGCTAGCACGGGAAATCATCAACGATCTCGGTGACATCCCGATCGACTGTTCGCGAATGCCCGGGGAAACAGAACTTCGCGGGCATGAAGCGGAGACAGTGAATCGTTGGCTCGAAAATGTGTCGCAAATCCGCGCTCAGCAGCAGCGGCTGTTTGACTATCTCCTGACGAAGCAGCCAACCGAGTTCACGTTCTTCGTTCAATCCTGTGAGGATCGCGTCGGGCATTGGCTGTATCCGATCCAGCCTCACAACGTTGGCTATAACCCGAGCATTCATTCTTTACGTGTTGACGCGTTCCCGAACCAGTACCGCGAATTCGACAAGGTCCTTGGCACGATCCTGAAGCACGTGGATACCGATACGACCCTCATCATTCTCTCCGACCACGGGATCAAACCGCTCCGCGAAGTTGAATCTCACGGTGCACACAGAGACCATGCTGGAACCACACCGGTTATTGCGAAGCACGATTTCGAAGATGGCGACGACGTTCCGGGGCTGTTCATCGCCATGGGGCCGGGAATCAAGCATGACGTTCGAATCATGGGGCTCGGTATGAGTGTCTACGATCTCGCGCCAACCATCCTGCACATCTATGCGCTGCCTCCCCTACCCTCCATGAAAGGCCGGATTCTGACAGAGATCTTTGAGGAGTAGCAGGAAATTGGTCGTTGGCCTGAAAGATAAAGATGCATAGATTGGTCGGGGCGCCTAGATTTGAACTCGGGACCTCCTGCGCCCCCAAGGCAGGCGCGCTAGCGTGAAAGAGTCCGTTGACTCTCAGGAGCAAGCGTCGGTCTGCCATCCGTGCCGAAAAATTTTGGCCCGAAACCGACGAGGTCTTAGGGGTGGGAGGGAAGAGAGTTTTCCATGGGACTGATGAATGTGAGGGAGCTTTGAGGGAGCAATAAGAATTCCTTTGCGTTCCCCATCGTTCCTTTTCAATAACTTAGTGTTGCGTCGCATTCCTTGTAAGTCCTCGAAATTCCGCTCGTCGTTGTTTTCGATCCCCACCGCCCCTTCCAAAAACCGCCTAAGGCTCCACCGATACAATGCGGGACGTTGACGGCGGCGTAATTGCTGGGCGCAATCAGCACAATTCCTAAAAAACGAAGTGCGTTCGCCCCTCATGAGAAAAGGCTGGCATTTGCTCTCCTTGACAGCTTAGGAGTGAGCGTGCTACTCTCCTGAGCATCTTAGGAGGGCTAATGGCCGACCAAGCCCAGTTGCTTCCTGGCACTCTCGATCTGCTCATCCTGCGGGCGGTCTCGCTCGGCCCGCTCCACGGCTACGGTATCCTTCTGCGTATCGGACAGATCTCCGGCAATGCTCTGCTGATCGAACAGGGTGCGCTCTATCCCGGTCTGTTTCGCCTGGTGCGTCAGGGGCTGCTCAAGGCCAGTTGGGGCACGTCAGAGAACAATCGCCGGGCCAAATTCTACGAACTCACCGCCGCGGGCCGCAAGCGTCTGCGCGAAGAGACCGCCAACTGGAATCGGCTCGTGACGGCCATCGGTTCTGCCCTCGGCGCACAAGCGGAGGAAGCATGAAACTCCTCGACTCGCTTCGCTTCCGCATCGCCGCTCTCTTCCAGAGTGCACAGTTGAATGGGGAAATGGATGAAGAGCTTCGCTCGCATATCCAGCATCGTGCTGACGATCTCGAGCGCTCCGGTCTTCCTCGTGCCGAAGCCGAGCGCCGCGCGCGCATTGAGTTCGGCGGACAAGCGCGGTTCAAAGAGGAGTGCCACGAAGCAGCTGGTGGAACGTTCGTGGAATCGCTAATACAGGATGTGCGCTTCGCTCTTCGCCTGCTACGCAAATCTCCCGGCTTTACCGCTGTTGCAGTTCTGACGCTGGCCGTAGCCATCGGCGCAAACGCCGTGGTTTTTGGCGTCTTGAACGCGCTGATCCTGCACCCGCTGAATGTGCCTCAGGCACATAGCCTCTACGGAATCGAGCGCGGAAGCGACTTGGCCGTGAATCAGTCGTATCCCGACTATCTCGATCTGCGCGATCGCAACCGCAGCTTTGAGGATCTGGCAGCTTATAACGTCGCAGCGGTAGGGCTGGATACGGGCCACAATCCATCCAGCGCTTGGATTATGGAAGTGACCGGAAACTACTTCGACGCATTAGGCATTCAACCGTATCTTGGCCGTTTCTTTCACGGCGCCGATGAGCATGGCCCAAACAGCGCTCCGTATATCGTGCTGACCTACGCGTTCTGGCACAGCCATTTTCAAGATGATCCGGGCGTAGTGGGCCGTGTTGTTCAGCTGAACAAGCATCCTTTTACTGTCCTGGGTGTGGCGCCACGAGAATTCCGAGGGACTTTGTTGTTTCTCTTTCCCGATTTCTGGGTGCCGCTCGTTAACCAGGAACTCGTGGAAGGTGTGAATGCGCTGGATGCGCGCGGGGACCGTGGCATTCTGATGGTGCTGGGGCATCTGAAGGCGGGTGTCACTCCGTCGCAGGCGGTCGCCGATCTCAATTCGATTGGCTCGTATCTGGAAAAGACCTACCCAAAGGACGATGCACAGATGACCTTTTCCTTGGCGCGCCCAGGTCTAGCCGGCGACTGGTTGGGCCGTCCGCTGCGAGCATTCCTTACGGGCTTGATGCTGCTGGCGGGATTAATTCTGCTGGCCGCCTGCGCCAATCTGGGCAGCCTGTTTGCCGCACGCGCCGCCGATCGTTCCCGGGAAGTTGCCGTCCGGCTCGCGCTTGGATCAAGCCCGATGCGAATTCTGCGGCAACTCTTTACCGAAGCCGTGCTGATCTCACTCATCGGAGGCGCTGTCGGTCTTTGGGGCAGCGTGGTGTTGTTGCGAGGGCTAAGCGCATGGGAGTTGCTTCCAACAGCCCCCATTCATCTACCCGTACACCCAGACGCAAGCGTTTATGGAGTAGCTTTACTGCTCGCGTTAGTGAGTGCATTCCTTTTTGGCGCGGTCCCGGTAAGGCAGGTGCTTCACACGGATCCCTATCAAGTCATCAAGTCAGGATCAACCGGCACGGTGGGGCGCCGGATCTCGGTTCGAGACCTATTGCTCGTGGTACAAATTGCGATCTGCGCGGTGCTCGTCACTTCTTCCCTGGTCGCCGTGCGCGGACTGGTGCGCTCAGTACACAGCAGTTTCGGTTTTGACCCGCGGAATGCTCTCCTGGTAGAGACAGATCTGAGCATGGCCGGTTACAGCGGCGACACGATTCCCACAATGCAAAAGCGCATGATCGATGCTTTGGAGACCATTCCCGGCGTAAAGTCTGCGGGATTGGTCGATCGGCTGCCGTTGTATTACGGCGCGAACATCTCCAATGTCTTTACCGACAAAACGAGCGATCTGCGGCCGGCCAATGCCGCTGCTGAAGTCATGATTTACAACATATCTCCCGGATACTTCGATGCGGCCCGGACGACCCTGCTGGCGGGCAGAACTTTCACATGGCATGACGACAAAAACGCGCCACGCGTGGCGGTAGTCAATCGGGAGTTTGCCAGCAAAATCTTTGGCTCCGCAACTAACGCGATGGCCGGCTATTTCAAGAGGCGGGATGGAACGCGTATACAAGTGGTAGGCATCGTGGAAGACGGAAAATATGGCAGCCTCGCCGAAGATCCGCAGCCGGCCATGTTTCTCCCCATCCTGCAATCGCCTTCGAGTGCGACATCGCTGGTGGTGCGCTCGAATGGCGACCCTCAGCAACTGGCGGCAGCCATCAAAACTACAGTCCAGGACCTGGATGCAGGGCTGCCGTTTACCATCCGCACGTGGAACCAGGAACTGGAGAGCGCTCTGTTTCCTTCGCGTATGGCCACACTGTCTCTAGGTGTGCTGGGCGTGATGGGCGCAATGTTATCTATAACCGGCATTTTTGGAATGGCGGCGTATTCCGTCAGCAAGCGCCGGCGCGAGTTGGGAATTCGTATGGCCCTCGGCGCGCAGCGCAAGGAAGTGTTACAGGCGGCGCTGGGACGGGCAATCAAGTTGCTGGCGTTTGGTTCCGCAGCAGGATTGCTCCTGGGAATTCTGGCAAGCCGGGTGCTCGCTTCCATCGTGTATCAGGCAACTCCCCGCGATCCGCTGGTATTAGCTGGTGTTGTCCTGGCGATGTCATTGCTGGGACTACTGGCTACGTGGATTCCGGCGCAACGCGCACTGTCGGTCGATCCTTCGATATTGCTGCGCGAGGAGTGAATTGACCTTAACGCTTGTTTCTCCTTTCGATCCGCGTCAGCTCTAGCAACCCTTAATTCTTCAGAACAATTTGGCGTTTATCCCTGTAAGGGGCGGCGGCTGCCGCTGAATTTTTCGCATGGCGCCACGGCATTCAACTGCAACGTCAATAGAAGAACGATAAACACAGGGTCACCCTGAAAATGGCTTGACAGGGAGAGGCGCGAAGGGCAGCATCTTTGCATATTTCCGCTGAGGAGCCAAGGAGTTGGAGGCACGGATAGAACAGTGCTGGCTCGTGTGCCCGGAGTGAGCAAAGGTCCCTGCAAGACATAAGTTCCAGCCTAGGTTTCGGCCCGGGCCACCGCAGTACTTGTGTTTCAGGAGACTCCCTGTTGAGCGCGTGATTCCGTCTGGGGCCTGAACCCTTCCGCCGGGAAACGACGCGACCTCCAGCGGGTTGTGCTCTCAACGGACCGCAAAAGCCGCCTCATCGTGCATTCCATTTGCATTATCCATTGTCCCTAAGTCTGCGTAGCTGAGTATCAGGAGGCCATCGGTCATGCGTTCTCCCTTTCGTACCATATTCATGCCGTGTAGCGTTCTTGTTGGCGTCGCGCTGGTTGGCGGCGCTTTCCTTTTTGCTCATCACCAGCAAAGAACCGGGCGAGGGAGAGCGGGAACATCTCTGCAAGCGCGTGAGTTTGCAATGCAGAAGCAGGACAGCGGGAAGCCGAGCCTTTCGCCGACCATTCGATCGAGCGCGGCACGACCGTCGGTGCAACTGACAGTATCGCCGGCAGTAACCGCGCCCGCACACGCGAGCGCGCCCGCAGCGGTTTCCCCGACGCTTTCCCCAATATCTCCGCGCACGGTTCCAGCGAAGGCTGAAGCTCTTACGCCAGCCTCCCCCGCGGATTCGCGCAAGGCGATGAATGCCCTTGTTTCCTTGCCGCTTTCCTTCGAGAGGAACGATGGGCAAACGGACCAGCGAGTGAAATTCCTTTCGCGTGGAGCAGGCTACACCCTTTTTCTGACGCAGGAAGAAACCGTTCTCGCGCTGCGGCAGCGTGCGGGGAGTGCCGGGTGCGGCGACGCGGCGTTTGGACATGCTGCCCGGAGCAATTCCGCCAAGTCAGCTTCCTCCTGCGCCGAAAAGGGCGCGGCGGGTTTGCAGACGGGCCAGCAAGTCAAAGAATTGCAATCCGTGCTGTCAATGAAGCTGGTCGGCGCCAGCCATGAAGCAACTGTCGCGGGGATGGAAGAACTGTCCGGACGCACTAACTATTTAGTGGGAAAAGATCCTGCCAATTGGCACACCAACGTGCCCACCTACGCCAAGGTGCAATACCGCGGCATTTATCCCGGCGTCGATCTCGTCTATTACGGAAACCAGCACGCGCTCGAATACGATTTCGTGGTTGCTCCGGGAGCGGATACGCGCGCCATTCAACTCGACGTGCGCGGCGCGGACAACATGCGCGTGAACGCGGACGGCGACTTAGTGCTGGCGACGGCAGTCGGGGAAGTCTATCTGAAGAGGCCGGGCGTTTATCAGAAGCACGGCGAAGAGAAGAAGGAGATCGCGGCGAATTATGCCATCCAAGATGGCCATCTCGTCAGTTTTGAGCTGGGGCCCTACGACCACACACAGCCGTTGGTGATCGACCCCACGGTAATTTTTTCGACGTTTCTTGGCGGCTCGACCAACTTCGGTGATTTCGGCCACAACGTAGCTCTCGACTTGCAGCAAGCTATCTACATCGCCGGGCAAACGGGTTCGACCGATTTCCCAACGACGACCGGAAGCTTTCAACCAAAATCCTCCGGGTTCGCGACCACGCAGCCATTCATCACCAAGATCAAGCCCGACGGCAGCGCCCTTGTTTATTCCACGTTCGTGACCGGAACGGACAACAACTTCAGCCTGGATTTTGCTTCCGGATTGGGTGTGGATGCTTCGGGAAGCGCGTGGATCACGGGCGCAACGAACGCGACGGATTTCCCGCTGGTGAATCCCATTCAAACGTCGATTGGCGGGGCCAGAGGCCAGGGCTGCGCGTTTCTCAGCAAGCTGACTCCCGATGGCAGCGGCTTGCTCTTTTCCACTTATTTTTGCGGACGCGACGTCGGGGATAACACCCAGGCCTTGTCGCTGGCGCTGGATCCCTCGGGAAATCCCACCATCGCGGGCTTTACCAATTCCGTGCATTTGCCGCTCTTGAATCCGTTGCAAGCCACGCTGAACGGGACACAAAACGCATTTGTGGCGAAATTCACCAGCGCTGGCGCCCTGGTTTTTTCCACTTACGTAGGAGGAAATGGGACCGACCATGCCGAGGGCGTCGCGGTAGACGCCAACGGAAACGCTTACATCACTGGGTTCACCACTTCCACGAATTTCCCGACAATGAATCCCTTCCAGGCGGCGCTCGCTCCGGGCGTCACTACGGGCACCACCGCATTTCAGAATGCGTTTGTCTCGGAAATCAAGTCCGACGGCTCGGCTTTCCTGTATTCCACCTATCTGGGCGGCAACAACAGTAATGCCATTGGTGGGGGTACGAATGGCGAGTCTGGTTTCGGGATCGCCGTGCCCACGGCCGGCACGGCGGTGGTTGTCGGTCAGACCAACTCCAACACTTTTCCGACTGTCATTCCGATTCAAGCGCAGTACGGCGGGGGAGGCTTGGACGGATTCGTGACCGAGATTCTGACGACTGCCACGTCGCCCGGGACGCCGCCTGTCTTTTCCACCTTTGTCGGCGGCAGCGGCGACGATTTCCTCCTGGGTGTGGCGCTTGACGCTGCCGGCAACATTTATTTTTCGGGGGGCACATCGTCAAGAGATCTGGCCACCGTGAATCCGTTGCAGGGCGTTCTTGCCGGCCAATCGGATGTCTTGATTGGGCGAATGAAGGCCATCGGTGCCAACGGTTCGGCCTTCGATTACCTGACTTACATCGGGCTCAGTGACTTTAGCAATGCCGTGGGCATCGCCGTGGACAACGCCACTCCCGTCAATGCTTACATCACCGGAACGACCAATTCTCCGAGCTTTCCTACCGTGAGTGCGTTGCCAACCGTGGGTCCGTTGCAGCCGAACTTGCTCACAGGCTTCAATTTTCAGGGCAACCAGGCCTCGACAGCTTTCGTGGCGAAAATTTCCTCGGCCTTGGGCAACACCGTTACGTTTTTTCCGCCCAATGGAAATTTCGGCTCGGTAAATGTGGGATCGACAATTCAGGGACCGGGAACGATCACCAATAACTCCTCCGGCTCGATCACCATTCTCAGTTACGCGTTTACGGGAACCAACGCAACCGACTTCGCCCCGTCCGCCTCGGTCCCCGCGGACACTTGTGTTCTTAACAGCGTGCCGCTGCCCGCGGGTCAGAGCTGCGTTAAACATTTTGCTTTTACGCCCGGCGCGGAAGGCGCACGCACGGGATTACTGACGGTGACCTTTAACAGTGCAGGCGTGAACCAAACGCTCTCGGTCCCGGTCACTGGTGTAGGCGTCCTTCCCGCAGTCTCCATTAATCCGACCAACCTGGCTTTTGGTGATGTTCCCCTCGGCGGCAATCAAGGATTTCAAACTGGCAGCGTTACCATCACCAACGAAGGTGGCGGGCCTCTTACCGTTGGAAACGTGCATGTCATTGGCCCCGATGCCGCTTCGTTCTCCGCCTCCTCCTTTGGCTGCGCGCCTGTGCCGCCGTCGCAGGCTTGTGGCGTTTCCGTGGGATTCACGCCTCTTACGGTAAAAACCTATTCAGCCACTCTGGAGATCGACGACAACGCTCCAGGCAGCCCCCAGATGGTTCCCATCACCGGTAACGGTGTATCCCAGATTACGTTCCCCAGCGCGATCGACTTCGGAACCGTGGCACTGGGGAGCGCGAATGGCGCGCCAGCCCTCGCGCAATTGGCGAACGGCACGGCGGCGCAGCTTGCGATTAGCGCTGTGACCATCACCGGGCCGAACGCGAGTGATTTTTCCATCAACATTCCGCAGCCTGCTTTTGCCGAGCAGTGCCAAGCCGGGGCCGTAGTTCCTCCGCTAGGAGCCGTTTGCGAGGTGAATCTGGTTTTCAAGCCCACGGGGACGGGTTTGCGAACGGCCACCCTGACACTCACGGATAACGGCGCGGGCAGCCCAAGGATCGCGACGCTGACCGGGATTGGCTCGAACGCAGTTCAAGTATTCCCCAATCCGCTTAATTTTGGCCCTGTGGTTCTCGGGCATCAGGGACTTAGCACGCTCTTCCTGCAGGACGATGCGCCCACAGCGGTAAGCGTCACGCAACTTACCATCACCGGACCCAACGCGGCGGACTTTTCCATCAATGGTTCCCCCACGTGTCAAGCCCCTGCCAACGGAGGCTTCTGCTTCCTCACGCTTTCCTTCATTCCTACCATTCTCGCTGGCCCAAACAATACAATGGAGATGGCCACACTCACCATCACCTATACAGGGGCGCCGGGCAGTCCAATAACCGTTCCCTTGCAGGGGTCAGGTATCGCGAATTTTGGGTTTGGAATCTCTGGAGTCTTCCTCCTGAATAGCTCCTTATCCTCCGGTGGTCTTGATTTCGGCGGGCAACTGCTCAACGAAACCAGTGTTCCTCCCATGGTTCTTAATTTCTTTAACCAGGAGCCAACACCTCTCACCATCGGAACCTTGACCCTAAACGGAGCAAATCCTGCGGACTTTTCCATCTTCGCCGGTCCCGAAGATTGTTCGGCCGGAGAAGTTCTTGGTGCGGGCGGTACCTGCGCGATTCATGTAACGTTCACGGCGGCGGCCATGGGCGGCCGCTCGGCGAATCTCTCTGTCACCTATACGGGACAAGCCGGCAGCCCGGCCACGGCCACGCTTGTCGGCATGGGTGTGCCGCCCGCAATTATGGTTTCAGACACCATCCTGGATTTTGGCCAACAGGTGGTTAACACGCCTCCGACCACTCAGACTGTTTTTCTGTTGAATGGAAATGTACCGCTGCTCACGCTCGGAATGAACACAGTTCCGGCCGTTACGCTGACACCGGTGAATCCGTCAGTAAACAGCCCGTTTTCTGTAGTTACCACCGGGGCGCCGGCGACGACCTGCATTACGGGCGTGTCTCTCGCTGGCTCGGGCGGGAGCTGCGCGGTGGTCGTGACGTATACACCGACGGCCTTGGGAACACAGACAGCAACATTGTCGATCGCGGACAGCGATCCGGGAAGCCCCCGCACCGTAACCGTGACCGGCACGGGCATAAATTCCCCGGCTTTTGCCTCTTTTAACCCCGCAAGCTTAACTTTCAGTACGCAGACGACCAACACCACCAGCGCACCGCAATCGACGTTTCTAAGCGTCAGTTCGAACGTCACCATCGCCTCGACCAACGGAGTTTTCATCGCCGGACCGAATGCCTCTGACTTCGCGATTGTTCCGCCGGTTACCGGGAATTGCACCAACGGGCTAACGGTCATTCCGGATGGTGGTTGCAGCATCAGCGTGACGTTTACACCTACAGCTCTTGGTACGCGCACTGCCACTCTCAATGTGATCGATGATGCCAGCCAGCCCGTGCAATCGGTGACCCTGACTGGCACGGGAGTGAGCGCCGCGATTACCGTGACTCCTTCGCCGCTAAACTACGGGATGGTGCTCTTTGAAGCCGTGCCGCAGCCGCCCCCCCAGCCTCTCACCTTGGTCAATGGCATGGGTGCTGCGATAACCTTTGTCAGCGCACTCATTACCGGTACAAATGCGGCGGACTTCTCTTTGGAAACGTCTTCTACCTGCATCCCAAGTTCACCCGTAGCCGCGAACGGCGGAAGCTGCACCATCATTCCTGATTTTAAGCCCACCGTGAACGGCGCCGAAACGGCCACAATCACAGTGATGGCTACATTGGCTGGTTCACCGCTATTACCAATCCCGGTCACGCTCAACGCCACCGGTCTCTCGCAAATCACCCTCAACCCGACTGCGCTTAATTTTGGAAACGTGAGTCTTGCCGCGGCCAGCCCTCGAAGCCTCCCTCTTACCCTGACGAACAATACAGCCAACCGGCTCCTCATCCCGAACGCCTCGGATTCCATCACGGGACCGAACATGACGGACTTCGCGATTACGGCCGATACTTGCTCAACGCCGGTGGGGACGGCCCCACTTGTGCTTCCGACGGGCGGAGTCTGTTCCGTGACCGTCACGTTCACTCTTGGCGGCTCAGGCAACCGCACCGCAACTCTGAACCTTGGCGCGGGAGGGACTTTGCCACTGCCCGTGACGGTGCCTCTGTCTGGCACCGGTACTGCGCCAGTCGCTTCTCTCAATCCCACTAGCCTGACTTTTGCCAACCAGGCCGTCTCCACCACGAGTGGGGCCTTGCCGATCACCCTCACCAATACCGGGACGGAAAATCTCAGCCTCGGCAAGTTTGTCTTTACAGGAGCGGCCAATCAGGATTATGCGATCGATTCCACATCGACCTGCCCGTTCCCCGGAATTCCCAGAACGGGAAAGGAGAGCCCTTCTCTTGCCCCAGGCGCTAGCTGCGTCCTTTCTATCAACTTTACGCCCGCGGCCAGCGGACTGCGGTCTGCAAGCATCACTATCACTGACAACAACAATGGCGTGGCCAACAGTACGCAGACGATTCCGTTGAGCGGCACGGGGGTCACTCCTGGACCGACGGCCTCCTTGAATCCCACGAGTCTCACGTTTGCTGCTCAGCAGGTCAATACCACCAGTGCCGCACAGGGCGTGACCTTGACAAATACAGGAGGTGCTAACCTCGTCTTGGGTGCGACTCCGGTCTCCATTGGTGGTACCAACCCCGGCGATTTCGCAACTGCCGCGGGGACTACTTGCACCGCCAACTTGCCCATCGCGCCGAATGCCTCCTGTCTCATCAATATTACGTTTCATCCAACGCTCGGAGGCTCGCGCGCGGCCACGCTCACCATCACAGACAATTCCGGTGGAACGATGGGCGCCACGCAGACGGTCGCACTCATCGGCACGGGCAATGTGTCCGGCGCTACCGCCAGTCTGAACCCCACAAGCCTGACCTTCGCCGCTCAGACGGTTGGCGCCACCAGCGCCGCGTTGAGCGTTACCGTCACCAGCACAGGACAGGTGGATCTCGTACTAGGGACGACTCCGCTAACGATCTCCGGCCCCAACGCAGGCGATTTCAAAATCGCCACCGGCACAACCTGCATCGCCAGTCTTGACATCCCCGTAGACAACAGCTGTGTCATCAACATCACCTTTACGCCGGGCGCTGCCGGTTCGCGCGCGGCAACCCTCACAATTACCGACAATTCCGGCGGCTCCGCCGGTGCAACGCAAACCGTGCCTTTGACCGGTACGGGCACGGGCGCGGACTTCACCGTCACCGGGCCAACCGCCCCGGTGGTCGTGAAACCCGGGCAGTTGGCGATGTTCCCGATCACCGTCACGCCCGGGCCGAACGGATTCCCCCCGGGAACCATCACGTTCTGCGCGTTGGCGGTGGCGCCAGCGACTTGCTTCCCACTAGGGGTAGCGGCGGAATTCCCGCAGCCGACGCAGACGCCGAACGGAACCAGTGTGACGACCACGCTGTGGGTGTTCACGACCGGACCTGGAAGCGGAAGTGTCGGAGCCGCGCCCGTCTCGTACAACCGGCCCGTGCCGCCGTCGGCGCGCTGGTATGCGTTACTGGGGTTGTTGAGCGTGATGATGTTCCTGGCGTGGGTGGTGACGCAGTGGCGTGGCCGGAAGCTGCCGCAGTTTGGTTTCCTGGTGCCGGCGCTGGCTGTGGCCTTGGCGGTTATCGCCTTCACCGGATGCGGTGGCGGAGGCAGCAACAGCACGGCAGCAAACTTCACGCCCGCGGGCAGCTTCCAGGTGATGATTCAGGCCACTTCGGGCACCACGGTTCGTACCACTACCGTAACCGTGCAAGTGCAATAGAGCTGCCTGGCCCTGGAGCGTGCACTCGTAGATCGGTGGCACGTTTGGCGCCTTCCGCGCCGGCGATGCTACAGTCTGCTTTCCATTGAAATTAGGGTAGGATTGGCGTTCGCATCTGACGTATCTATATCTTGCTCGCTAACGGCAACATGGGAAGGGCGGACGCTACTCGATGACCGTTGTTGATCCGGCGAAGGCCGCCGGCGCTCGTCACGCCGTGCTGGCCGGGTTTCTGGGATGGACGCTGGACGCTTTCGACTTCTTCGTGGTCGTTTTCCTCTTCGATGCGCTGTCCCGGCAATTCGGCGTTTCCAAAAAAGAAATTGTTCTAACGACGACGGTGACGCTGGCGATGCGGCCGGTGGGGGCGTTTTTGTTTGGCTTGCTGGCGGACCGCTACGGCCGCCGCGTTCCGCTCATGTGCAATGTTATTTACTTTTCGCTGATTGAACTTCTTTGCGGTTTCGCGCCGAACTACACCGTTTTTCTCGTGTTGCGGGCGCTCTTCGGTATCGGCATGGGCGGAGAGTGGGGCGTGGGCGCCTCGCTCGCGATGGAAGCGGCGCCTGTGCGGCTGCGCGGCATCCTTAGCGGCATTCTGCAGAGTGGCTATCCGACTGGGTACCTACTTGCCGCGGTGGCCACCCGGTTTCTGTTCCCCGTGTGGGGATGGCGGCCGATGTTCTGGATCGGCGCGCTACCCGCGCTTCTGGCGCTGTACATCCGGACGAAGGTTCGGGAGTCGGAGGCGTGGAAGGAGCACCGCGCCGCCACTACTGGAGAAGTTTTGCGAGTGGTCGCGAAACAATGGAAGCAATTTGCTTATCTCGTAGTGCTGATGACCTTCATGATGTTCCTTTCGCACGGCACACAGGATCTTTACCCAGACTTCCTTCAGGAAATCCACAAGGTTGGGGCCGCTAGCCGGGCCAACATCGCCATCTTCTACAACGTTGGGGCGGTGCTTGGAGGGATTCTCTTCGGACTCTTGTCTCAGAAGGCGGGACGCCGGAAAGGCATGATCGCTGCGATTGGTCTCTCTCTCGTGGTCATACCGCTCTGGGCTTTCAGTGGAACCTTGGCGGCTACCATTGTCGGGGCATTCCTGATGCAAGCGGGAGTACAGGGCGCTTGGGGTGTGATTCCCGTGCACCTGAACGAAATGTCTGCCGATTCGGCGCGCGGATTGATGCCGGGGCTGGCCTTTCAATTTGGAGTGCTGCTGGCATCGCCTACCAATTCGATTCAGTACGCGTTGCGCGATCGTGTCGGCTATCAATGGGCCATCGCGGGATTTGAGATTGTAACCATACTTACACTTTCTCTTTTGCTGTGGATGGGGACGGAGCGGCATAGCCGAAGTTTTGTGCACGTACCGCAGGACAAAGCCGGTTGAACCGCCATCGCAAAAAAGCGCGAAGCGCTGGTCTTGGCTTGGGGGCCTTCGGCAGGGAACCGGCGTTTGGCCGCAAAGCGCATCCTGCATGATAATGGTAATCCGGAGTGATGATGCTCTTGCGATGGTTCCGAAGCAGTCCTTTTCATACCGGCTCGCCTAGGAGACAAACGTGGACGCTGTGGCTACAAACGGAATTTCTGTAACCTCGACCGCCGTCGACTATCAGACGGATCCGAGCCGTTACAAACATTGGAAGATGTCCTTTGATGGGCCTGTGGCGACGCTGACGATGGACGTCAATGAAGAGGGCGGCCTGCGGCCCGGCTACAAGCTCAAGTTAAACTCCTACGATCTCGGAGTCGATATCGAATTGCACGATGCCTTGCAGCGCATCCGTTTCGAGCACCCGGAGGTTCGCACCGTCGTGCTGGCCAGCGCGAAAAGCCGCATTTTTTGTTCCGGCGCCAATATTTACATGCTGGGGCTGTCGTCGCACGCGTGGAAAGTGAACTTCTGCAAATTTACGAACGAAACGCGAAATGGAATCGAAGATGCCAGCGCGCACTCCGGCTTGAAGTTTCTGGCGGCGCTGAACGGAACAACTGCCGGCGGAGGCTATGAACTGGCGCTGGCTTGCGATGAAATTGTTCTCGTTGATGACCGCTCCTCCGCCGTGAGTTTGCCGGAGGTGCCGTTGCTCGGAGTTTTGCCCGGCACGGGCGGTTTGACGCGCTTGACCGACAAGCGAAAAGTGCGGCGCGATCATGCGGATATCTTTTGTACGACGCCGGATGGAATTCGCGGCCAGCGCGCGAAAGAATGGCGCCTGGTCGATGAAGCGGTCAAGACGCAGCAGCTTGCAGAACACGTCAAGCAGCGCGCCTTGGAGCTCGCGCAATTGAGCGACCGGCCCGCGAGCGCGAAAGGTGTAGCACTGTCGCCGCTGAAGCGCACTTTCGATGAGACCGGCCTGCACTACGAATATGTCGACGCGCAATTCAACCGGGACAGCCGAACCGTAACGATCACGGTTCGCGCTCCCGAAGCGGTTACCGAGAAGACTGTCGAGCAAGTTCTCTCGGCGGGCGCTTCCTGGTGGCCCTTGCAGATGGCGCGGGAACTGGACGACGCGATTCTGAATCTGCGAAGCAATGAGCCGGAGCTTGGTCTTTGGATTTTGAAGACCGCCGGCAATCGCGAAACGGCCCTGGCGATCGATGAGTTTATCCTCAGCCACCAGAACAATTGGTTTGTGCGCGAAGTCTTGGGAATGATGCGGCGGACGTTGGCGCGGCTGGACGTTTCTTCACGCTCGATGTTTGCCCTGATCGAGCCGGGCTCGTGCTTTTCGGGAACACTTCTTGAGTTGGCGCTGGCGGCCGATCGCGTGTACATGCTCGACACGCAGGAGGCTGGTGCTCCCACTTCGGTGATACTGTCGCGGATGAATTTTGGCGCGTTGCCGATGGTGAACCATCGCGCGCGCCTGGCCGCGCGATTCTATGACGACGAAAAGCAAATCGCTGCGCTTCGCGGGCTGATTGGAAAAAATCTTTCTGCACGCGAAGCGATGGAAGCGGGACTCGTGACGGCCGCTCCGGACGATCTGGATTGGCAAGACGAAGTACGCTTGGCCATCGAGTCGCGCGTCGCGCTTTCGCCGGATGCGCTGACCGGTCTCGAAGCCAGCCTGCGCTTTGGCGCCGGTGAAACTCTGGAGACGCGCATTTTTGGCCGGCTCTCCGCTTGGCAGAACTGGATATTCATTCGACCCAACGCCGTCGGCGCAACCGGGGCTTTAAAAGTCTACGGCACCGGGGCGCCGGTGAAGTTCAACTGGGAAAGAGTTTAGAAGTTGCAGTCCCGCGGGCTAGCTGCGAGAGGAAATTGCCATGATTGATTACACGGAAAAGATTCCCAATAACGTCGATCTCGGGAGGGACCGCGTCCTGCAGCGCGCGCTGGAACACTGGCAACCGGCGTATATGAGCTGGTGGTACGACATGGGCCCGAATGAAAGCCACAACTACGAGGTCTATTTGCGAACAGCCACCAGTGTGGAGCCGGATGGCTGGGCGCAGTTCGGCTACGTGCGCATGCCGGAATACCGCTGGGGAATTTTTCTGCAACCGCGCGACGTGAATCGCCAGGTGAATTTCGGAATGCACAAGGGCACGCCGTCGTGGCAGGAAGTACCGGGAGAGTACCGCTCGACGTTACGGCGCGTCATCGTCACGCAGGGCGACACGGAACCGGCGTCGGTGGAGCAGCAGCGCATGCTGGGGATGTGCTGTCCGTCTTTGTACGATTTGCGGAATATTTTTCAAGTGAACGTCGAGGAAGGGCGCCACCTGTGGGCCATGGTTTATCTGTTGCACCGCTACTTTGGGCGCGACGGGCGCGAAGAAGCGGAAGCGCTGCTGGAGCGGCGCTCCGGCGATGCGGACAATCCGCGCATACTGGGTGCGTTCAACGAGCCTACGCCGGACTGGCTGGCGTTTTACATGTTCACGTTCTTTACGGATCGCGACGGCAAATTCCAGCTTTGCGCTCTCGCGGAATCGGGATTCGATCCTCTGGCGCGCACCTGCCGCTTCATGCTCACGGAGGAAGCCCACCACATGTTCGTGGGCGAATCGGGGGTGAGCCGCATCATTCAGCGCACATGCGAAGTGATGAACGAGCATAAGGTGGAGGCGCCGTCCGATGTGCGCGCACTGGGCGTAATCGATTTGCAGACCATGCAGAGATACTTGAACTTCCACTTTAGCGTCACCATCGATTTGTTCGGTTCGGACGCTTCCTCGAACGCCGCGACGTATTACACCACCGGTTTGAAGGGGCGCTACGAAGAGACCAAAATCGAAGACGATCACGTGTTGTCTGACGCAGAGTATCCTGTGTTTGAAGTGTCCGGAAACAAGATCGTCAAGAAAAGCGTGCCCGCGCTGACCGCGCTGAACGAACGTCTGCGCGATGATTACATCGGAGAGATTCAGGGCGGGGTGGACCGCTGGAACCGCATTATTGAAAAGTCGGGAATTCCTTTTCGACTAGTGCTGCCGCATAAGGGATTCCATCGCGCCATCGGCAATTTTGCGGGACATTGTATTAGTCCCAACGGGGAAGTGCTGACCGAGGAAGCGTGGAAGAACCGCCAACACGAATGGCTGCCGAGCGCGGCCGACCAGGCTTTTGTGCAATCGCTGATGATTGGGCGCGTCGTCGAGCCCGGGAAATTTGCCAACTGGATTGCGCCGCCGATTCGGGGGATCAACCAGCAACCTCTGAATTTTCAATACGTGCGGTTCAACTGAGGCGAGCGCAACCCCAAAAGCGGCCCTAGTGTTGGGTACACTCGAAGAAGCGGCCGGCCTCGGAAGGCCGCCCCTACAAGGACGGGCGGCGCTAGCGCTTCGCCTCCCCCCTGCAGGGGTATCGGACACGCGTGGCGCTGACACTCAGAGCGCATGGGCAAGTACAACCGGCTAAACCAGAGGCTCAGTTGTGCAGTGGTTGTGTGTCAGGGATGCGCCCGGTCTGTACCATACATCCATACCCCCCTCCCCCCCGGTTTTTGCATAAGTGTTCATTCTAAAGGTAGATAAAGTGGCTTGTTTTGATACGCTTCTGCAAGTGTTCATTCTAAAAGGCTTAGACATGCTGAGATTCTAGAGAGAATGGGCTGGTTCGGAGGCCTGCCATGCGCAGGACGCACCTCTGAATCGAAAAGATTCTACTCCAGAATAACCATTGCGTCAATTCCAATTATATCTAGGTAGCACACCGGTTAAAGTCCCAGGTTTTCTTAAACCACATCACAATTTCCCAAATTGGGACAATGCCGTGCGTTTTGGCGGCTGGTGTCTGTATAATCCCGCGTTCGCTGGCTAGCGGTTATCCTTGCACCGCCGCCGATACCGATTTGTTATAGCAAGAAAGAGGCCTGGAGATGTCCGCGTCACAGTCAAAACCCGCGACGGCGATGTATAACGGAAACAAGTTGAAGATCGGGATTTTTTCTCCGAACTGTTCGGGAGGAATGGCGGTAACGAAGGTCCCGGAGCGCTGGGATGCGTCGTGGGAAAACAATTTGAAGCTGGCGCAGATGGCGGATGAGGCGGGAATTGAGTTTCTGCTGCCCATCGCGCGCTGGAAGGGCTACGGCGGAGAAACCAATTTTGAAGGAAGCACGCTGGAGACGATCACCTGGGCTTGCGGGCTGCTGGCGAAAACGAAAAACATCACCGTGTTTGGAACCGTGCACGCACCGTTGGTGCACCCGATATTCGCGGCCAAGCAGATGGTTACCGTCTCCCATGTGAGCGAAGGGCGCTTTGGGCTGAACATCGTCTGCGGATGGAATCAGGATGAGTTTGAGATGTTCGGGATCGAGCAGCGAGAGCACGACACGCGGTACGACTACGGGCAAGAGTGGTGGGAGGTGGTGCAGAAGATTTGGACGGAAAAAACCGCGTTCGATTACAACGGGCGATTCATCAAGTTACGCGGAGTGATCGGCGAGCCAAAGCCGTACAAGTGGCGGCCAGTGGTGATGAATGCGGGGTCGAGCGGCTCGGGCCGGACATTTGGGGCGAAGAATTGCGATTTTCTATTTACGGTGCTGATCGATTTGGAGAAAGGCAAGAAGGACGTTGAGAGTATCAAGGGCATGGCCGCCGGATTCGGGCGCGAGATTGATGTGTTCACGACTTCCTATGTGGTTGTGAGGCCCACGCGGAAAGAAGCCCTCGACTACCACGAGTATTACACGACGGAGATGGGGGATTTTGCGGCTGCAGACCATCTGATGGAATTGCAGGGATTGCATGCGCAGTCGTTTCCTCCTGAGGCGTTCAAACTGTTCCGGCAAAGGTTTGTGGGCGGACACGGGGTTTATCCGATTATCGGCGATCCAGACGACGTGGCCAGGGAATTGGCGAAGATCCATGAGGCGGGATTCATCGGCACCACGGTGGCGTTCGTGAATTACGTGAAAGAATTCCCATATTTCCGGAATGCGGTGCTGCCGCGTCTCGAAAAGCTTGGTTTAAGAACAGCAGCTGCCCGAAAACCACTTGTCCGGTAACCCAACTTGCCAGGCAAGTGGGACTACTTCCGGTTGATGTCATAACGAGGTCGGCCTCACGACGAGCCGAGTAGACTGTCGGTGTTCGCCCTAACAGCGCTCGGACCGAAGGAGGCCGAATGCGAATTATAGGATGTGACTTGCACGCTCGCC
>Ga0210384_10000660_pt1 | contig 51770 bp, 23 predicted proteins | sample IncBWH2MmetaG_FD_160574 | JGI IMG/M metagenome (GOLD analysis project Ga0210384, IMG submission 160574) | Forest soil microbial communities from Barre Woods Harvard Forest LTER site, Petersham, Massachusetts, United States - Inc-BW-H-2-M | ecosystem: Environmental > Terrestrial > Soil >... | reverse complement strand
CCGGGCGCATTGCCCGTGATCGTTTCTGCGTTTGTGCTGTTAGGCGCGGCGGTAGTCGCTTCGATGCTCCCGGCGGCACGCGCCGCCCGCGTCGACGTCATACAAGCGCTTCGCTCGGAATGATTTTTCTGGCGCGCCAAGTTTCCCGTAAGCCGACGAATCGTCGAAGTGGAACGACTCCCGGGGCCCGTCATCAAGATTTTCACTGACCGTCTATCGATGGCTAAATGTGTCTCTTGACATCTCGCCTTCAAATTCTTGTTAAGTAAGCCCGAATCCTAGCGGTTGGACCACGCCGTCGAAGATTGCGCGGGCTCCGGCCGGCGGCTCGTGCTGGAAGGTTACAGCCCGGCGCAGAAGAAAATCCGTTTCAAGCGTCTCATCGGGGCGCTTCGAAGCGAATCGTTCGACGTAAGACTGAGCGCGTGTTTCAGTTGCTTGGCCGACACGTTTGAGCCCTCTCGTTCAGAGAACTAACGCTCTGAGCTGTAGCTTTGCCGCCGACGCCTCGGTCACGGCGCACTTGAAAATAATCCAACATGCCTGATTGGCGCGCTTACGGGACATATCGAGTACAGATATGGAATGATCCGTCAACTACGGGCAACTGTCTTTTTTCTTCTTTTTTCTTTGCTCACTTGCCAGGCAGTAGGGGTTGCGGTCGAGGAGTTTCTCGCGACGGTTGATCACTCTGATATTTGCGGGTCGAAGCCGCATAATCGTGATCCGTTGGGAGCTGGCTCGGACTACCGGCGCAGGTTCGGTCCGAAGACCTACCGCATAGTACTCTCGAAGATTCTCCTTTCCGTGTTCCCCTCGACCGCTGCCCACGCCGCCTCCCTTGAGGTTCTGACTTCAAAACAAATTCACCTTGGGCCGCCCGCTGCAGGGACTCCTTCTGCGCGGTCTCTACTTTTGTTCCGATGGCCCAGATAAAACCCAGAAACTCGCGGCCTACCGCCGTGGCTACGACTGCTTTGTTCTTGCCCTTAGCCAGCAACTTCCGATAACGCTCATGTAACCGCTGCTGTGCTTTCCAAGCGATCTGTTTGACCTCTTCGCTGACATTCTTTTGGCGTTTGCGCAAGCTGCAGCCCACGGCCGGTCGGTGTCGATCAAACCATGCGGCCTCAATTACCACCCGTCGAAGATGCGCATTACCCGTCTCATCAGGGCTTGACCGCGTGTTCCGTCGATAACTTCCGATTTGCCGACAAACCGCTCCCTATCCGTTTGCCTGTGGACGGCAGAGTTCAGCTCAGGGTAGCTTGTCGAAAAAGAGATAAAGCGCGGCGATCCGGCCATCGCGGCCAATCATGAAGTCCGTCCCGGCGTAAGCTGGTGCCTCACCAGGGCGGCCCGATATCCATCGGACCCGTCCGCCGTTGCCCAATTCTTCGGGGTCAGCAATTGGCTGATATCGAAAGGCAGGGTGAGTAGCCCTGATCGCGCCCGCGACACGGTCGATCTCGTCGCGGCCACGGTGCGCGCCACTGTTGGGGTCGTAGAACACGCCATCTTCGGTCCAAATCTCGTCGATGGCCGCGCGACGACGCGTGGGATCGTTTTCACCGAAGACGTCTTGAAGATTGCGGGTCAGTAAGGTCGATATGCTGTAAGACACGGATTGTCTCCTGTTGGCATCGAGTGTGGCTTATCGTCTGATGTGTTACAACGATATTCGTTGCAAGAGAGTCGGCTCGATGGAACAGTAAGTAAAAAGTCGTATCGGCGTAATGAACTCACATTATCTCGGCAAGTGCGTTGAAAGGTCATCCTGACCGGACTGACCGTCTCTGAATAACAGGCAATGCGGAACGAATCCTCAAGTCTGATTAACGCGCAGATATGGAAGGACCTGTCAACTACCTACAATTGTTTTGATTCTTTGCTCCTCTGAAGGCACTACAGGTTAGGGTCAAGGAAGCATTGACGACGGTTGATCACCTAGATATTCGCGGGTCGATGCCGCATAGTCGTAATCGGTCGGGAGCTGCCTCGGACAAACAGCGCGGATTGGTCCGGAGACTTTCCGCGTAGCGCGTTCGAAGATTCTGCTTCCCGTGTGCCCCACAACCGCGGCGTATGACGGTCGCCTCAAAAGGGAGAACCCCTTACCTTGATTAGATGCTGCCTTACTGCCATCAAGTTCATGCCAGTCTAGATGCCTGGGGGCAATGAGGAACCATTTCTGCCGTCGCATTGAAATAAGGATCGTCTGCCGAGCAACCAATTCTCGCGTGTTTCGGTGCGCGAGCCATTCTGACGAGCGCCAGCGGGACCCAGCAGAGACTGGGACAATCAAGCCACTTCACTGATGTTGAATTGCAAAGTGAGGTTCGAGTGTGGACGCTTAAGAAGTAGGTGCTCTATTCAACACACGCATCCAGTTTGTCTATTGCCCTACCTTAACGCGAACATTACGATGGCAACTGATTAATGGGGTGGGGGCCTTAAGCAGCAGGTGCGTTTTTCGGCTATTCTCGGGACTTCACGGAGTCGAATCCGCAGAGAGACGATGTTCCCCCCGAAGTGCTAGGTTCCAAAGCATCATTTGATTTTGAGCTGTTCGAGAAATAGGATTTGGGCCGCGCCATCCACGGAATAACCGTTCGCTGTCAGGGACGGTCCCGGGCGCGCCCTCAGGGAGATCGACATGAACCGTTGGGTGACTTGGGTATCCGTGTGCTTGGTCGTCGCTTCAGTCGTTCTCCTTGGCAGTTGCAGTAGTGGTGGCGGCATTACGCTCACCTTCCCTGGCGGCACTGTCCTTGCGATCGACCAGGGTCAGAGCATCACGATTACCGTGGTGCCGAAAAACGATGCCGGCAAGGGTGTCACATGGGCTTGCGCCGGCACAGCCTGCCCCGCAAATGGGGCGCTGACAAACGTGACGATTACCTCCGTGCAATTCAACGGAACCGGTGCCACGGGAACGGCGACGATCACTGCCACATCAATCGATCAAACGACGATTGCGAAGAGCGTCACAGTCACCGTTAATGCGGCGCCAAGCGTATCCACAACGCAAGCCCAATTGACGGCAGCACCGGCGACCGCAGGGCAAGCGTACAGCTTCGCGCTCACGGCCGCGGGTGGTTCAGGTGCGCTGACTTGGAGCTGGAGCTTGACCCCGTCAACGAGCGATGGGCTTTCGATAAACTCGAGCACGGGCGCCATCAGCGGGACGCCGACCGCGAAAGGGTCGGTCACATTCACCGTAACCATAAAGGACTCGAGCGCTGCTGGAGGCGTGTCGTCCACCAGCGGGGCGCTAACGATAACGGTCAATAATCCAGCACCGCCGGTGATCACGACCACGCAGGCACAATTGACGGCTGCACCAGCGACGGCCGGGGCGGCTTACGCCGGCTTCACCTTCCAGGCCACCGGCACGGGCGCGCTCACTTGGAGCGCGACGGGCCTGCCCGCGGATGGCCTATCGCTCAGCGCCGCCGGAGTTCTTTCCGGGACGCCGACGGCAAAGACATCGATCACTGCGCTGGTAAAGGTGAGCGATGCATTCGGGCAATCTTCGGTTGCAACGGCATTCACCATCACCGTGAACAATCCCCCGGCACCCACGATCACGACAACGCAGGCACAGGTGACGGCAAAACCTGGCGTTGTTGGGAGTCCCTACTCCTTCCAGTTCGCGGGCACGGGCACCGGGACGCTTACTTGGGGTGCGGTGGGTCTTCCTGCGGACGGGCTGACGCTCAATGCCTCCACGGGTGTTGTGTCCGGCACACCCACTGTTCAGACAGCAGTCATGTTTACGCTGACGCTGAGCGATACGTTCGGTCAAGCTTCGGCAGCAACGGCATTCACCATCACCGTCAACAGTCCACCGGCGATCACCAGCGCCAATAATGTGACGTTTACAGTGGGCGCGGTGGGAACGTTTAGCGTAACGACATCGGGCGTGCCAACGCCCTCGCTGAGCGAAACGGGTGCGCTGCCAACAGGTGTGACATTCGTAGACAATGGGAATGGCACCGCGACGTTGGGCGGAACCCCGGGGGCAGGAACCGGCGGGACGTACGCGATCACGATCAAAGCGACGAACACGGTTGCGACGACGCCGCAGACATTTACCTTGACTGTGAACCAAGCGCCCGCATTCAGCAGTGCCAATAACACAACCTTTACTGTGGGTGCGGCCGGAACGTTTACAGTGACGGCAACGGGACCGCCAAGACCGTCCTTGAGCGAGACTGGCGCGCTACCGACTGGTGTGACATTCGTTGACAACGGGAACGGGACCGCGACGCTGAGCGGAATACCGGCGGCGGGGACCGCGGGCAGCTATCCAATCACCATACATGCGACGAACGCAGTGGCGACGACGCCGCAGAGCTTCACGCTGACGGTAAACCTTGCCCCGGTGTTCACGAGTGTAAATAACGCAACTTTCACCGTGGGAGTAGCGGGAACGTTTGCGGTGACGACCTCGGGAACGCCGACGCCGTCGCTGAGCGAGACGGGAGCGCTGCCTTCGGGTGTGACGTTCGTCGACAACGGGAATGGAACCGCGACCCTGAGTGGGACGCCAGCAGCGAATACTGGCGGAGTAATCACGATTACTTTCAATGCCAAGAACGCGGTCGGGACGACGCCGCAGACGTTTACGCTAACGGTGGATCAGACTCCGGCGATCACAAGCGTCAATAACACGACGTTCACCGTGGGCTCAGCAGGGACCTTCATGGTGACTACATCAGGGTTCCCGAAACCTGCAGTGAGCGACAATGGTGCGGCACTGCCCTCGGGTGTCACATTCGTGGACAACGGGAACGGAACCGGGACACTAAGCGGCACGCCGGGGCCAGGCACCGCAGGCAGTTACCCGATCACCTTCACGCCGAACAACGGAGTGGGATCGCCTGCCGTCCAGAGCTTCACACTGACGGTGAATCTCGCCCCAGTGTTTACCAGCGCCAACAACACAACCTTCACGACGGGTTCGGTGGGAACGTTCACGGTAGTGGCAACGGGAACACCGACGCCTGCCCTAAGCGAAACGGGCGCACTGCCGACGGGCGTGACGTTCGTAGACAACGGAAACGGTACCGCCACATTGAGCGGTACGCCAGCGGCGGGTACTGGCGGCTCGTACACAATTACGATCAAAGCGAAGAACACAGTGGGGACGTCGCCGCAAACATTCACGCTCAAGGTGGACCAGGCTCCGGCGATCACGAGCAATGCGAGCACCACATTCAGTGTGGGTGCATTCGCATCGTTCACGGTGACGACATCGGGGTTCCCGGCGCCGACGCTGAGCGATAACAGCGCCACACTGCCTTCGGGTGTGACATTCGCGGACAACGGAAACGGGACCGGGACGTTGAGCGGTACACCAGCAACGGGCACCGTGGGCAGCTACGCGATTACATTCACTGCGAACAATGGGATAGGATCTTCGTTCAACCAAACCTTCTCCCTGACGGTCTCGGCGGCGACAGCGAATTGTGCTGGCACTCCAACCGGCCACGAGGCCTCGCTGAAGGGCCAGTACGTATTCCTGTTCCAGGGATGGAATGGAAATGGGGGTGGCACGCCATACCCGGAAGATGGTGTGGTCAGCTTTGCTGCCGATGGAACCGGAAACATTACGAATCTCGGCGGGGGTGTTGGAGGAGAGGTGGACATTAACGATTCGAATAATGGTCCGCAAAACTTTACCATCGACTCAACCAGCAAGAACGCAATCGCCCTGTACAGAGTTGGCGCGGATCCCACAGGAGCGGGAGATCTCGGCTGCGTCGTGCTTGCAAGCCTCGCCCAAGGCGGATCATCCACCTTCCGCTTTTCGCTGGGCAAAAAGAACGGCAGCGGCATCTACACCAAGGGCCGGATTATCGAATTCGACGACACGACGGGAACCGGAGAGCGAGACTCCGGCGTCATGCTACTTCAAACGACCCCATTCACTCTCCCAGCTCAGAGCCTCGCGTTCGGAGCCAGTGGCTTTGATTCGGCCGGGGGCGCAGTCTCTTCCGGCGGCTTCTTCACGGTCAGCAGCGGCGGAACGATAACGAATCTCACAACAGATTTTGACGACGCAGGCACAGTCGATAGCGGCCTTGCGGGCCCGATCCTCGGTTTTGCCGGGAACAACGGGCTGGTCAGCGCGCCCGATACCACTGCGGGCCGGTCAACCGTACTGGCCAATCTCCAGGTGGGCGCCAATACGGTCTCGTCCCACTTCGCGAGATATCAGGTCAACACCGATGAGTATTTCTATATTTCGACCGATCCCGTGTCGGCCAACTTCCCGCTTCTCTCCGGCAGATTCATCGCTACCGGTTCGCTCGGAAGCTTCAGTAACTCTTCGCTGGGCGGAAACTACGTGATCCACATGATCGGAAACGGTGGGGGAGTTGCGACAGTAACCCTCGGCATCGTCACGCTATCGGGCGGAAACGTGAATGGAACCATATTTAACTACCAGGAAGGGAGCGGCGCTGCAACGTCGCAGGCCGTAAGTGGGAACTATCTGGTCAACATGAATACCGGACGCACACCTCTCAGCGGCGCCGGCATCGGAAATCATCCACCGATTCTCTACTTGCCATCGCCTAACTCCTCGACCGAGCCGATTTCCGCGTTTCTCGTGGGAACTGATGGTTCCGGAACGTTCGGTTTCGCGGAGGCATCGAGTGGAACTTTCACCACCTCCGGATTGGCGGGCAACTACTTCTTCGGAACGGAGAATCCTGGGGACAACACGGTCACTACCAACGTCGGGGATGCGATCATCGCGTCCTCGGGAGCTGTCACTGGAACTCAGGACAAGAGCGGGACCGGTGGCCTCTCAACGAGCGCGCTCAGTGGAGCTTCCCTTACCATCACTAATTCCAACGGCACAGGTAACGTGGGGACCGGAACCATCGCCATCACCAACGGTGAGAGCATCTGGTTCTTCGATGAAGGCTCACCCGCTGGAAACAGTCCTGCCAGTATCCGCGTGATTGAGAAGCAGTAATATCAGCAGCCCCAGGAAGCAAGAAGGGCCGGCGCAGGCGGGCCGGCCCTTTCTTTCTGCATCGAAGCGCTCAACAGCCGCACTCCTCACTTCAAAACGGTCTTTTCCGCTCAGATTTTGGCAGGGTTCATCGCCGACCTACAGTCAGGGGTCTGGAAGCGCATAGCCGATCCATCGTACTCGGGATCGTCATGCTGCCTGGTGGCGGAGCACTTTTTCCGCGCGCGTGTCGTTCCAGCCCATCAAACACCTGACCATGTTTCTTAATAACGTGACTCGAAACTTGCTGTTACCTTACTGCTCGGTTTGGAGAAAGCGTGGTTGAGTTCACAATCGAGGGGGATCTGGGGCCTGTGAACCTTTCCGTTAGCATGGTGACGTCGTAATTTTGATTTTGCACGAGGGCCAATCCTTGACGCACCATCCGGGCGATGCGAGCGGAGGAAGAAGAGGCACGCCGGTCAACCGATGGTTCCCATTCAGAGGTCCGGAACAAAGGGTCTCCAGTCCTGTTCAATCGATTAGGTGAGTCACTTGGCGCGCGCATGGCTAAAACGTGGCCTCGCACATCTCTCACGCACTGGAATGATGAGGCAACTGGAAACCTAGGCCCTCCTACAAAGTAAGCTTGCAAGCCAATAAGATTCCTTGTGCCGGCACTAGTGCATTCTATTTTGAGAAGCCCAAGGGTTTCGAATTCGAGCCAGGGCAGTGCGCCAATTTCACCCTCGTTTCTCCCGATGGCTCGGATATCAAAGGCAACACTCGTGCTCTCTCCATCGCCAGCGCGCGGTATGAAAGAATCTGATTGCGGCGATGCCTTTGCGCGCCACGGCTCTTAAAGGCAACTTGAATTCCCTTTCCAGTCGCCCAGACTACTCCTTCCATTCATAAAATGTCTGGTGGAAAACGCCAACCCGTCGGACTAGCTCCGCCAGCGGCACTCCGGTCTCGGACTGCGGTAACACAGCGACGATCTGTTCAGCTTTGAATCGCTTCTGCTTCAAGGCAAAATCCTCCTGTTGAGGTGTGGATTCTGATGAAAACCAACCTTCCGTGTGGTCCAATAGTACCTCGGCCCATTACATGTGCTTTTTCAGCCACTCGCACCTCACACCGCATTCGAAGTTTGGCCCATAGGGGGCGTTCGCGTACAAAGCGGAGGGCGGGGCAGACATCAAAATACTACGCGGTCGCTGGGCCTTGCGCCTCGGAGCGGCCATGCCGGCCTCTTATTATTTTGGCGCCTTTACCGTATAGCCCGAAGATATTTGCAGGCATCCTGTACAACTTTTAGCCACTTCTTGATCGACCGAGCCCTCGATGCGCATGACGGTTTCCGGCTCAGAGCAAACCCGTCCGCGTCAAAGGGAGATAAAAGTACATGAGCGCTTCATCAGATCCCAAGATTGGCCGGCAAGGAAATAGCGGGTTGAAGGTTCAGCTTTCCTCCCTGTCGGAGGCAATAGACATTGTGGACGAAGCGTCGCTCGAGTCTTTCCCCGCCAGCGATCCCCCACCATGGACATCTGGGCGCGAGGCGCGTCCCCCGGCGAAGGCTGCTGGACGGTAATCGCTGCCACTTATTGAACCTTCAAATCATCCAATGGTGCTGAAGCGCTCATGCACGTCGGCTCGAGTTATTCCTAGGAAGTCCGCGTTGTCATTCACGGAGGAAACATGAGAAACGCGCAAGACGAAGTGAAAATCGTTCTTCAAGTTGGCAGCGAAGTTCGAATCAAGAACAATGGCGACGTCATAATAGACAATCCGGAGCTCGAGCTCGCTCAGGACGACCAGGCAGCGGATGCGGTCCTGCTCTACCGTTTTGATTCGAGGGCCGGTGAGCATATATTGCGGCTGCAGGATCCGGTGGCGAACCATCAACACTTGAAAGTGCATCGCCGCGGCGACTAAGCTCCCCCACCAGATGACATCTGTCGAAGACTCGAGATTTCCAAAGGAGCATCCTTATGCACCTGTTTGATCCGCTCCAAATTCGCGCTGCGACATTGCGGAACCGCATCGTCGTTTCACCCATGTGCGAGTATTCGAGCAAGGACGGCTTTGCGAATGATTGGCACCTGGTCCACCTCGGCAGCCGCGCAGTTGGCGGCGCCTCGCTTGTTTTTACGGAAGCATCCGCCGTTTCGCCCGAAGGACGCATCAGCCCCCAGGATCTGGGAATCTACAAAGATGCGCACATCGAGAATCTCGCTCGCATCACACGATTCATTTGCGAGCAAGGCGCGATTCCCGGCGTGCAGCTCGCGCATGCCGGCCGCAAAGGCAGCACGCTGCGCCCGTGGGACGGTTCCGGCGCGATTCCAGAATCGAAAGGAGGATGGGTACCCGTGGCCCCGAGCGCAATCCCGTTCTCGGATGAGTATCCCATGCCTGCCGCGCTCGATTTGAGTGGGATACGCGCGGTCGTGAAATCTTTCGCTGATGCGGCGCGGCGCGCCTGTGAGGCCGGTTTCGGGGCTATCGAGATTCATGCCGCGCACGGCTACCTGCTGCACGAATTCCTCTCGCCCCTCTCGAACCAGCGCACAGATTCCTATGGCGGGTCATTCGAGAATCGCACGCGGCTTCTGTGTGAAGTGATTACGGCGGTGCGGCATGTGTGGCCGGAATCAGCTCCACTTTTTCTACGGATTTCCGCCGCGGACTGGATCGAAGGCGGATGGGATCTGGAACAGTCCCTTCACTTGGCGGAATTAGCAGGACCCCTGGGAGTTGATTTGATTGACTGCTCATCGGGTGGACTTGCACCCGGGGCCAAAATTCCAATTCGCCCTGGATATCAGGTTCCATTCGCAGATGAAATCCGACGCAGGACGGGGCTCTTAACCGGCGCGGTCGGGTTGATCACCACCGCTAGCCAAGCGGATATGATCCTGCGAGAAGGGAAGGCGGACGTGGTTTTACTGGCTCGGGAATTCCTGCGCCAGCCCTACTGGCCGCTGCAGGTGGCGCGTGAGCTTGGCTTCCCGTGCTCTTGGCCGGCACAATATTTGCGAGCCGCACCGGATGGGACTCCCCAGCGCGAAGCACTAAGTCTGCCTGAACTCAGGCGTTGCATGTCCGAACAACACGCCATCCCTGAGGAATAGTTCCGCGTGGATTGACAGGAGGTACCGCTTCGCTTTAGCGATCAGGGGACCTTGGATGCGCTGAATGCCCGACCGAATAGCGCACGTGCCTCGGCGAGGCCGAGCATCAACGTCGTCGCAAAATAAACGACGCCATACGGGGCCAGCGCAAGAACGGCAAGAACGATCGGCGAGTGATTTCTGAAGAAGTGGCGGACCGCCCATCCGCTCGCGGCGGCCAGAATGGCTGCCAGCCACAGCTTTGCAAGATAGTCCGCACCGAGCCCCGTGACGCCGATGCGCTGGTTCAACGCGCGCCTGAGAAGCGTGAACTCAACCCACGAGGAAATTCCCGCTGAAATGGTGAGCCCGGCAACGCCCCAGCGCGGCTCGATGCCCAGCATGGGCGGTAAAGGAATCGCGCACAAGTAACCAAGAATCGTCGTCAGAATCACTCGGAAAATCGCAAATCGCAACGGCGTGCGCGTATCGCGCAGCGCGTAATATGTGGACGCATAAAGCCGGCCGAGTGTGGAGGCCAACAATCCGACGGTGGAACCTGCCAGAATACCCCAGACGTAAATTGCGTCTGCCTGCGTAAACCTACCGGATTGGTAAATCGCGGCGACAATTACATCGCCTAGCGCAAGAAATGCAACCACAGACGGCAAAACGAAAAACGCAATCTGCCGCAGCCCGGAATTCAGCCGCGCCCGAAGGAGTTCTGCTACTTCTTTTTCTGCGCCCACGGCGCCGGACATAGCGGGCAGCTCCGCCGCGGATACGGACATTCCGAAAAGGCTCACCGGAAGCGTGTAAAGCGTTTGGGCGTAAGAGAGCGCGGAGACGGCCCCGGTGACCTGGATGAAACTCGCCAGCCACACGTCAACGTAGGCGCTGATCTGCACCACTCCCCGGCCAATAAAGACGGGCCAGAAATTTCGCACCACTGTTTTTACGTTTTCCGCGTGATAGCTGAGTGATAGGCGCAGCCCGCGCAGCAAGCGCAACACGACAGGCAGCTGCACCAGGACTTGCAACGCGCTCCCGACCACCGACCCCCAGGCAAGGGCCCCCGTGAGTGTAGTTTGCGCGTAGCGATGGCCGAATATCAGTAGCGTTGCAATCATCGCCGCGTTCCAGATGACCGGTGCCGCGTAGGAAAGAAAAAAGCGTCTGTGGCTGTTGAGGATTCCCAGGCACCAGGCCGATAAAACCAGCAGACCTGCGCCGGGAAAAAGAATGCGCACCAGACGAATTGTCAGTTCGCGTTTTTCGCCGTGAAAACCGGGGGCGATTAGGTCTATCAAATACGGTGTCGCCAGGACTCCGAGCAGCACGAGAGTCGAAGTCGTTAGTGCGAGAAGGGACGCAACGGCGCCAGCGGTACGGCGCGCCTCTTTGTCATCGTCCCGCGCCAACAACCCGGCATACACCGGGATAAAGGATGCGGAGAGCACGCCTTCGCCAAACATATTTTGAAGAAAATTGGGGATGCGGAAAGCAGCTTTGAAGGCGTCGGCGGCGTCGGAATTTCCAAAATAGTGTGCGAACACGCGATCGCGAATCAGTCCGGCGATGCGGCTGAGGAAAATCCCCGCCCCCACAAGAAATGCGTGGCGCTTCGAGCCACCGGGGAGGGCGTCCGTCTTTCCGGGCGTTTTCACTGGCAAAATGTGGATGACAAGTGCATAGATGTGAAGCAATTCATTACAAGAGCTACGCTTGAAGTTGTCAATCCCGATTCTGGCCGCTGTGCGTTGTCGTTAGCCCACGTCAAACTCCAAAACGCCACCGAGTTGACCGTAAGTTGAATGACCGCCCTTGACAATGCCTTGCCGCATGAGGAATGCTCTGCCCGCCATGACGGTGAAAACGCGAGAGTCAAATCGCCCGCCGCGTGCCGGCCTCGCAGAACTGATTGGAAAACTCAGCCTCAAACGCCAGGAGATTGTTCGCCCGGTCATCGAAAATCCTCGTGATTTTGTGTTGCTGAGCGTTCGCTCCCTCGCCAAGCGGCTGAAATCAGATCCTGCGACCACAGTTCGAATTGTGCGCGCCATGGGGTTTGTCGGCTATCGCGAATTTCAAAGGTTTTTACACGAGCTTTCCATTGCCCATGCAACATCGTTCGAAATGATGCAGGCAAGCTCCACGCACGACGGCAGCATTCCGGTGCACGTCCGCGAGTCTCTCGAGCAAGAAAGCAGGAATCTGCAGGCGCTGCGAAATTGCCTGGAATACAAGCGCGTGGAAGCTTTGGCTAAGAGGGTCTACAAGGCCGACCGGATTTTGCTTCTCGGCGGTGACTTGGCTTCTACCGTGGTGGCTTATTTCGAATACCATCTTGCAATCCTCGGCTTGACCGTCTTGTCCGCCACCACCACGGGCCGCGTGGCCCATCTCGCCCGCAATTGCACGCGCCGCGATCTGGTGTTCGCGATCAGCTTTGGGCGTGGATTGCGGCAAACGGTCGAAGGCCTGCAGGATGCGCGAGCGCGCGGCGCCTATTGCGTGGGCATCACGGACACGTTTGTCTCTCCGATCGCCCGCTTTGCTGACGAGTGCTTTCTCGCTTCGGTGCGATCCCCTTCGTTTGGCGCTTCCTATGTCGCGCCTATAGCTCTCATCAATGTAATTCTGGTGGCCTGCGCAAATTTTCGCCGCAGACGCACGCTTGCCCTCCTCAAGCAGGCGGACCACGAGCAGCGTTTGGGTTTCCGCTGGTACGAGGCCTGACGCAGAGAAGTGTCTCCGCCCAGAGCCGTTCTACTCCGACGCGGTCCACGTAATCAAGAAATCAAACTTGCCGAAACAACATTTTTGCATTCATCCAAACTCGGTTACATTGCAAGGCGCCCATGACAAGTGCCAACATGGAAAAATTGCCTCTATTGATTGCTTTTGTTTCTTTGATTGTTGCCGCAGGCTTGGCCTCGCCGGCCGTAGCGCCCGGGAATGATGATTCGGCTCTCGGTGCCCGAATCAAGGAGATTACCAGCCGCCCCGAGTACAAGCACGCGAGCTTCGGCGTTGAAGTGTATTCGCTCGACGAAGACAAAGTTCTGTTTGCGTTGCATTCCCGGCAACTCTTCACTCCTGGGTCCACGACGAAGCTCCTCACGGAGGGAGCTGCGCTCGAGCTTCTTGGCGCCGATTTCAGATTCCACACGCACATCTATCGTACCGGTCCGATTGAATCAGACGGGACTCTAAAGGGCGATCTGATTCTCGTCGCCAGCGGAGACCCAAACCTCTCGGGAAGAATTCAGCCGGATGGCACGCTCGCATTTGAGAATCAGGATCATTCTTACGATGGCAGCCCCGACACGCGGGCCGTTCCCGGCGATCCGCTGCTGGTGATTCGCGAGTTGGCCGAACAGGTAGCTGCACATGGCATCAAACGAATTCAGGGACGGGTACTGGTGGACGCGAGTCTGTTTCCGGAGGGCGAGCGCGAGGGTGGCACGGAAGTGGTCATCTCGCCTGTGTCTATCAACGACAACGTCGTGGACCTGAATGTCTCACCCGGTCCAAAAGAAGGCGCGCCAACCAACCTGAAAATTTCACCCGTAACTCCCTACGTTCAGTTTATAAACAAGATCGTCACCAGCGCATCTGGTTCCAAAGCTAGTTGGCAGCCTCCCGACGACGTCACCAATCCGGATGGTTCGCACACCGTCACCTTAAACGGCACATCTCCCCTGGGAGGACATTCGATCCTTTACACCTACGTCGTGCCGCAGCCAACCCGATTTGCGCAGGTCTTGCTGGTCGAGGCCATACGCGAGAAAGGAATCAAGGTGGGTCTTCCGCCTCCTGGTGAAACCGCAGACTTTAAATCCCTCGCTGCTTCTTACACCGCCGAAAATATTGTTGCGGATCATGTCTCTCCACCTCTGTTTGAAGAAGTGAAAGTTACGCTGAAGGTCAGCCAGAACCTTCACGCCAGCATGATGCCATTTATTCTGGGCGCTGTTCTTGCACACAAGACAAAAGAGATTGAACAAGGCGGCTTCGACCTCGAGCACAATTTTCTCGAGAAGGGCAGGCTCGATCTCGCGGGGGCTTCCCAGGGCGACGGAGCCGGCGGCGCACGCTCAGCCTACTTCACGCCGGATTTCATGGTCCATTTCCTCGCTTTCATGTCGAGGCTGAAAGACTTCTCCGTTTTCGAAAAGGCATTACCGATCCTCGGCCGCGACGGCACACTCGCGAAAATCGGCGTGGATTCACCTGCTGCCGGCCACGTTTTTGCCAAGACTGGCACCTTCGGATCCTATAACGCGCTGAATAAGGCGTTGATGCTCGATGGAAAGGGTCTCGCGGGTTACATGACCACGCCGGACGGCCGTCACCTCGCCTTTGCCGTTTTTGCCAATCGGGTTTCGCTCCCTCTCGATGATCCGGAAGCCCCGCAGAAAATCGTCGGAGCAACGCTCGGAGAAATTGCTACTGCCATTTACACAACGCCAACCGATCAACCCGCGACATACGACGTGATTATCAAGAACGGCCACATCCTCGACGGCAGCGGCAGCCCGTGGTATGCGGCCGACATCGGCATCCGCGGCGATCGCATCGCGGGAATCGGAAATTTGGAGGGTGCCCCGACAAAAAAAGCGATTGATGCAAACGGCCGAATTGTCTCGCCGGGCTTCATTGATATGCTCGGTCAATCAGAAACCGCTTTGCTGATTGACAATCGTTCGCTCAGCAAGCTCGCGCAGGGAATCACGTCGGAAATTACAGGCGAAGGCGGTTCGGCAGCGCCGCAGAATGAGAAGACCCTTGCGCCCCAGAAGGCCTTCCTCGAGCACTACCACCTGACGATCAATTGGACGACGCTTGAAGGCTATTTTCGCCGCCTGCAGACAGACGGGACGCCACTCAACCTCGGTACTTATGTCGGCGCAGCCCAACTCCGAGAATCAGTGATCGGCGACGATGACCGGCCCCCTGCCCCCGCTGAGCTTGAGCAAATGAAGTCATTAGTCGCACAAGCCATGCAGGACGGCGCGCTTGGGATTTCCACTGCATTGATCTACCCGCCCGGCCATTACGCGAAAACCGAAGAACTCATCGAGCTTTCAAAAGTTGCCGCGCGGTATGGCGGGATTTATGCGTCGCACATGCGCAGCGAAGGTGCCACCGAGATGCAAGCCCTCGACGAAGCTATCCGCATCGGGCGCGAGGCTGGCTTGCCGGTCGAAATTTTTCATTTGAAAGTTAGCGGAAAAACACGCTGGGGATCCATGCCGCGCGTCGTCGAAAAGATTCAAACCGCGCGCGATTCTGGACTCGACATTCGTGCGGATCAGTATCCCTATATTGCCGGGGCCACAGCCCTGGCTTCTTCGCTTCCGCCTTGGGTTGCTGATGGAGGCACGCCGAAGTTGCTGGAGCGTTTGCGCGATCCCCAGATGCGCGAGCGGATCAAACGTGAACTTGCAGCCGACCACGCCGATTGGGAGAACATATTTTTCGACAGCGGCGGCGGCGAGGGTGTGATGATTTCCGGGGTCACCAATCCGGAGCTAAAAAAATATGACGGGATGACGGTGGCGCAAGTCTCCAAGGCAATGGGCAAGTCCGAACTAGACACCCTGTTCGATTTCATTCTCACCGATGCCGCGCAGACCGGAGCAATCTACTTCTTCGCGAGCGAGCAGGATCTGATATACGGCCTGAAGCAACCCTGGACTTCCATTGGGCTCGACGCGAACGAACTCTCACTCGACGGCCCGCTCTACGAGCCACATTCACATCCGCGCGCCTTTGGATCCATGCCACGATTCCTGGGCCGCTACGTTCGCGACCAAAACCTGATGCCGCTTGAGCAAGCCATTCGCAAAATCACTTCCATGCCCGCTCAGCGCGAACACCTGACAGACCGTGGTCTCCTCAAGATCGGCTTCTACGCGGATATTACTGTTTTTGACCCCGATACGATTATCGACCAGGCCACTTATGCGAATCCCGCGCAGCTCCCGAAGGGCGTTGACTATGTCATCGTCAACGGTCAGTTGGAGTACGATCACGGCACGTTGACCGGCGCCAAAGCCGGCCGCGCTCTTCGCGGCCCCGGCTGGCGAGATAGCGCTGCCCACTAATGCTCGCTTGGGTTCGGGGTTTGCAATTCGAGGATTTGGCGCACCGTAATTTCCCTGCCTTTCGCAACATCGCGTTCCCAGTTTTGCCGCCCGAGTGATTTTAGTTCGATGTGGCAAATACGAGCCTAGCCTCAGTCGAACCGAGTGGCATCGATGCGCAGGGCTACGTGGGCAGTGTGGAGGCCAGCGGCCTTCCCTATTTGAGATAATTCGCCAGCCAGGCGTGAAACGTCTTGTACCAAAATTCGCTGTTCTGCGGTTTCAATATCCAGTGACCCTCGTCGGGGAAAATCAGCAGTTTCGACGGCACTCCCTGTCTCTGCAGCGCATTAAAAAATTCCAGGCTTTGCGTGTAGGGCACGCGAAAATCCATCTCACCCGCCACCACCAGCGTCGGCGTCTTGTATTTTCTCAGCGCACCGGCATATTCGTGCGGGGACCATTTCTTGTAGAGCTCGGGATCCGACCATGGCATCCCGCCGAATTCCCATTCTTGGAACCAAAGCTCCTCCGTTGCGTACATGCTCACCTCGTCCCAGGACCCTGCATGACTGATCAGGCACTTGAAGCGGTCGGAGTGCGTGGCAATCCAGTCCACCATGTAACCGCCGTACGACCCGCCCGCTGCCGCCATCCGCGAGCCGTCAATGAACGGGTATTTCGCGAGCACCGCGTCCACGCCCTTCATCAAGTCTTCGTAAACTTTTCCTCCCCAGTCGTGCGTGATCTCCGCCATAAATTTTTGACCGTAGCCCGGCGACCCACGCACGTTGATCAGCACAACCACATAGCCCGGCGCAGCCATCACCTCCGGATTCCATCGGTTGCTCCACGAGTCTGCCCACATCTGCTGCGGGCCGCCATGGATGAGCAGCAGCATCGGATGTCTCTTTGTCTCATCGAAATGCGGCGGCCGCAACACGAGTCCTTCCACCTGTGTGCCATCAGCTCCGGGGAACCAGAATGGCTCGGGGAGGGGAAGTTCCAGTTGCGCAAGCAGCGCGCCATTCTGGTGCGTCACCTGGCGGATATCGGTGCCGTCGGAATTCGCAACGAAAACTTCCGCAGGCGCGGCCATGCTCATGCGCGTGAACGCAAACGCCCGGCCATCCCGGCTGACGTCAAATTCCGGATTGTAGCTTGCTCCCAGAACCACCTTCGGAGTGTTTCCCGCGCTTGCAGCAAGCGAGAAAATGGGCATCTCCGTTTTGTCTTCTGCCTGGAAGTAGAGGGTCTTGCTGTCTGGCGCCCAGGCGAATGCAGCTACGCTGCGATCGAAATCATCCGTCAGACTCACCGTCTTCCCGCTTTTCCTCTCGTACAGCATCAAAAGCCAGCGATCGGCCTCATATCCGGGCTGCATCTGTGCGCGATAGGCAATCCATTTTCCGTCGGAGGAATATGCGGGGCCCCAGTCATTCCCTGGATTCGAAGTAATACGCTTTGGTCCGCTCGCTCCCGTCACTGGGACAGTAAAGAGGTCGCCGTTTGTGCTCAGTGCCGCGTCTTTGTCCGTGTTTGCGGTAAAACAAAGTTCCTGGCTGTCAGGTGAGAAGCCAATCGCTTCCGGATTGCCCATATTGAACGGAGGCACGTCGAAATCCGCACCCGGCGTCAGATCGCCCAGAGCTCCGCCACCCACCCCCACGACGAATAGATGGCTGCGCTTCCCATCCCACCACGTATTCCAGTGTCTGATCATCAGCCGGTCGTAAATTCGCACCTTCACCTTGCTTTTGTCTTTTTCGGTGTCGCGCTGCGAGTTGCAGGCATCGTCCTTGCAATCCGGATACACTCTCGATAGGAAAGCAAATAGCTTGCCATCCGGCGACCACAACTCGTTGTCCACGCCTGTGGAAAGGGAAGTCGCACGCGTGGCATCGCCTCCTTCCGGGCCTATCCAGTAAATCTGCTGTGTGCCGTCGCGCGCAGATAGAAAAGCCAGTTTCTTGCCATCCGGAGACCAGCGAGGCCGCGAGTCGCTCCCGCCGCGCGTCAGTTGTCGCGATTCGCCGCCCGCCGTCGGCACCATCCAGATGTCGTGCGAGATCTGGTTGGCAGCCAGATCCGGCGTCGCCACTTCGTAAGCGATCCATTTGCCATCCGGTGAAATCTGCGGCCCTGTCAATCGCCGCATCGCCACCATGTCTGCAAAGGTGATCATGCGCCGCTGCGGCTCCTGCCCGCTTGTCGTACCCACAAAAAGAAATATGGACAGCACTGTCCACACGGTTCGCAGCTGCCAATTCATGCTTCCTCCCCCAAAATCAATCCTTCCACACCGATCAGCAAGGACTGGCATGATCACATTTCTTGTCATCATTTCCAAGCGCTTCGGGGAGCTGTGCGCATCGCGGGCGCTTACTTCTGCGGCTGAATGGGATTACAATCGCGGCGCCCGCTCCTCACTGTCGCCCGGGGGAACGTATGGAAGACCCACTGACGATCCACCGCCTTCAGTTCGCTTTCACCATTACCTTCCATTATATTTTTCCGCAACTCACTATGGGTCTGGCGCTCCTGATTTTTATCCTCAAGACGCTTGCGCTCCGCACCGGATGCGAAATCTGGAATCAGGCCGCGCGTTTTTGGGGCAAGATTTTCGGCATCAGTTTCGCACTGGGCGTCATCACCGGCATCCCAATGGAGTTTCAGTTTGGCACCAACTGGTCGCAATTTTCTCGAGCCGCAGGCGGTGTGATCGGCCAGACTCTTGCCATGGAAGGCGTCTTCTCTTTTTTTCTCGAGTCTTCCTTCCTCGGCCTTTTTCTTTTCGGTGAAAAACGGCTCGGCCCGCGCAGACATTGGTTTTCGTCGTTCATGATGTTTATCGGCTCGTGGCTCTCCGGTTACCTCATCGTTGCCACGGATGCGTGGATGCAACATCCCGTCGGCTGGGTGTCGGGCGTGAACGGTTCGTTTGATCTGAGCAGTTTTTGGGCTCTCGTGTTGAACCCGTGGAGTCTCTGGCAATACACACATACCATGCTTGGCGCGGTCCAGACAGGCTGCTTCACCATGGCTGCCGTCGGCGCGTATTACCTGCTTTCCAATTTGCATATTGAATTTGGAAGGGGGCTTGTCCGCATCGCTGTCACGGTTGGCGTGATCGCTTCCCTTCTACAGCTTTTTCCCACCGGTGATGGCCAAGGAAAAATGATCGCGCGCTATCAGCCCGCTACCCTGGCTGCAATGGAAGGGCTCTTCGAGACACAACAAGGTGCGCCCTTGGTCATAATCGGCCAGCCGGACGTCCTCAATCGCCGGCTCGACAATCCTTTGGTGATGCCTCGAGTTCTGAGTTTTCTTACTTACAAGTCCTGGGCGGCAAAAGTTGATGGCCTCGACCGCTTTCCAGTAGCGGAATGGCCCGACAATATCGCGCTCCTTTATTTCAGCTACCACATCATGGTCGGCCTGGGGACTATCTTTATCGCCATTCTATTGCTGGCGGCATGGAAATTGTTCCGCGGCCGTCTGTTCCACTCGAAATTCATGCTCTGGACCTTGATGCTCGCGCTTCCGTTTCCATTCGTTGCAAATACGGCCGGCTGGATCACCGCTGAAGTCGGCCGCCAGCCGTGGCTCATCTTTGGGCTGATGCGCACGCGCGCAGGCGTCTCGCCGCTGGTATCGACTGGAAACGCGTGGTTCACGTTCCTCGGTTTTCTCGGCCTGTACACAATTCTCGGGATTCTCTTTCTGTTTCTGGTCTATCGTGAAATCGAACATGGCCCGGAGCCTGCGCGATTTGCCACGACGCACACCGCCGCGGGATTTTCAGCGGACTGATGAAGGAGCGCGATGGGAAGCATCTGGTTCTGCTTGGCGGCATTCCTGCTCATCGGCTACGTCGTGCTCGACGGTTTCGACATTGGCGCCGGCATCCTGCATCTCTGGGTCACACGCAACGACGCGGACCGCCGCACCGTGATTCACTCGATCGGTCCCGTGTGGGATGGCAACGAAGTTTGGCTCATCGCTGCCGGCGGCACGCTCTTCTTCGCTTTTCCCGTGCTCTACGCCTCAAGCTTTAGCGGTTTCTATCTTCCGCTGATGATGGTTCTGTGGTTGCTGATTCTCCGCGGGATTTCTCTGGAATTTCGCAGCCATGTGGGGGGGCCCATCTGGTCCGCCATTTGGGACGGCGCCTTTTCATTTTCCAGTATCTTGCTCGCAGTTTTTTACGGCGCAGCGCTGGGCAATGTGACCCGTGGAGTTCCACTGGACTCCTCCGGCTATTTCTTCGAGCCGCTCTGGACGAATTTTGTCCCTACAGGCCAGACTGGAATTCTCGATTGGTACACCATCCTCGTAGGAGTTGCGGCGCTCGCTGCCCTGGCGCTGCATGGTGCCGCGTGGCTGGCGTTCAAGACGGAGGGTCAATTGCAAGCGCGCGCTTTTCGCTGCGGCTCGCAGCTCTGGTGGTTCGTTGCCGCCCTCACGGCGCTGGTCACTGCCACGACCTTTCATCTCCTGCCAGAATTCGCGTCGAGTTTCCGTCAGCGTCCCTGGGGATTTGTCTTTCCAATTTTAGCGGTCACGGCGCTCCTGGGCATGAAGTTTTTTCTCCAAGCGAGGCGGGACGGGATGCTCTTCGCCTCTTCCTGCACCTACCTCGTCGGCATGATGACAAGCGTTGCGTTCACTCTGTATCCCGATCTACTCCCGGCCACCACGAATCCCAATTTCGGGCTCACAATTTCCAACGCGAAAGCGGCGGACTACGGCCTGCGGATCGGTCTCATCTGGTGGGTGATCGGGATGGGGCTTGCAATTTCCTATACCATTTTCAGCTACAGAAATTTTGCTGGGAAGATTTCTTCTGCAGGGGCTGCTGAGGATGAATCCTACTAGAGCCCCCACGCCAATCGCGGCCGGAGATCGGCCGCATTGGCGAGTCGGTCTCGGAGGAACGCTCTAGGATTTCCGTACACCGAGGAACAGCAATCCCGCGCCGCAAACAATGATCAACCGGTCGACAACCGGCGGGACGCTCACGATACGCCGCGTTTCTACTGGTACCTGTAACCCGCCGATTTGAAGTTCTTCGCGCTTCGCGGGCATTTTAATATCCGGGTGCAACAGTACCGCCAGACCAAGCGCGACAAGCAACACGCCGAAAATGGCCAAGAAATTGAATTTCATCGCGCCCCCGCAGTCTTTTCCGTCACGCTTTGCCCAACCGGGGCGATTCATACCTCAGGGGCCATCACATCACTGTGCCAGCCTGTTCATCTGCCCAAGGGGCGTAGTATCTCGCTCAGATAATCGGGGCGGCTCCCATCGCGTTCGATGTGCGGATACCGCAAGCCCCCACGATATTCCAGCGAAAAAGTTTGGTACCGCGCGCCATTCCCGGTCAGCAGCTGCAAAGGCGCACCGTTGCTCTTCGCTGCATCAACGGCCTCAATCAACGCCTCGCCATCGAATTGTTTTCCGTTGACCGCCGCAATCTTCATCCCCGGGCCGAGCCCCGCTGCATAGGAAGGTCCGCCGCGGATCACATCCACCACCGTCCCGTCTTCTCCCACGATCAAGCCGATCGAATAAGATAAGTCCACCTGCCTTCTCACCGCGTCCCGGTTCGCCTCGATTTCATTCGGCAGCTCGTTGTATATCAGTTTCCATCCACTGTTCTCGATTGCTTCGATTGGCGTGTTGGGTGAGGTGGTATCCAGGCGGGTGCGAAGAAATCCCGCCCAATCGTACGGCGCTAGACCATTAAGGGTCGCGACCACATCTTCAAACGTGTAAGTCTTTAAAGCCGGCTCGCCGCCGGGTCCGCCATGGAAAGCTCTGCAGAAATCGTTCATGGACTTCTGATCGTTCGTCAGGTTTCGCAGATTACTGTCCACGTCGAGCCAAAGCAATTCTCCCTCGTCATAGAAATCCACGTTGCGGCGCCAATTTCCCCAGTCCTCTTTCCCTTCGAAGAGAAACGGAGCTGCATCGGCCGTATCCTGCAGCGGGCGCCACGCGCGTCCCGGCTCGTTTGCATACCACGCCGCAATACGCGCTAGGTTTTCACGTGTCTGGCTCGCAGTCAGCAGTCCGCTGCGCGAAGTCAACACATCTCCCAGATATTCCGTCAGCCCCTCGTACACCCACAACAAGTCGTCTTGCATTGGCTGCTGATAATCCGGCGTCGCCAAGTCCGCCGGACGCCGATATTTTCCATTCCATGAATGAACCATTTCATGCGGTAGCAGCCCGGCAAAATAAGTGCGCTCCGAGTCGTCAATGAAACTGCGCTCGTAAGTCCGATCGTCGCTCGACTCATGATGTTCAAGCCCGAAGTGAGCAACATCGTCGCTGAGGGTCACGAGGAAATGATAATCACGGTAGTGGCGCGATCCGAAAAGCGCGCCCGTCTCCACCACCAGTTGATGAAAATGCATCTCCATACTGGGCGGCATAGCCAGCGCGGCCACGCTGTCGGCGGCAACGTCCATATAGTGCGGCGGATTTTCGCCCGGCGTCAGCGCGATCGTGCGCAAGTATTTCCCGGCGATTACCGGCGAGTCCACCAGCGTGTTCAACGCCACCGGCGCGAAGTCAATGGACGCTCCGTCTTGCCTCGCTCCCGGCAGCGCCGTCCCATATTTCCAGCCGGCAGGAAGCCGCAAGCTCGGTTCAAACATCACATCCCGTGCCGCACGGCCCGCGGGATAAAGCAGAAGCTGATTCCAGCTCAATACGTCCAGAGAAGCGGTTGCAGATGCGCCGGAAGAGTACCCCGCAGCGGGCACCGAAAGCAGCGAATCGAGATCGATGTCGAGCGACGTCGCGCCTTGCGGAATCTCCAGATGAAACGCGTACATATCCACCAGGTCACGCCGCCACGCAATCGTCTTTCCGCCGCTGCTGAATTTCAATCCAGCCATCTCGAGAATCGGGCCGGTGGGCATGTGCTCGCCGGGTATCCATTTTGGATAGACGAGCGTCAGCGGCCCGGGCTGCACCGGCATCACCATGTGCGCATGCAGGATTTTCTGCGGCGCCTGCGTCGCATCCACCGTCAACCGGATGGTTGGCGCAGGCGGTTGCGCCTGCAGGCGTGCGCCGCCCATCAGCATCAGCGCCGCGCTTAAGACCTTCAGACAAATACTCCGGTGGAAAAATGTTGGCATTGCTTCTCCTTGCTTCCTGTGGAAGGACACCTGTGATTTCTTCTGCAGTCCATGCCCATGGGCCGCGAGAATTGTTAAGTTCGCCCGCTGTTTTTCTGGTTGGCCAGCTACCTGACTGGCGTCGCAGTCTTCCGAGGCGGGTTGAAAAACGGTAATTCCCGGGTCGTGGCTCGCACTTTATTTCGCACAGCCTCGACCGTCAATTCCATGTGCAGTTCCGTGCCCGGCGCGGCTTGTTCGCGCTGTAGGCTCGCGAGCGCGATCATTTTCTTTAGCGTCGGCGACCATGTGGTGGAAGTTGCTTTCCCCACTTGCATTCCGCCGCGATAAACAGGCACTGCCACGCGCGAAGCTGTCGTCGGCGCCTGCGGCGCCAGACCGATAGCATCGTAAAGCCGCTCGACATCTTCCCAATTGATGTCCAGTCCCATCAGCAGGCGCTTCGGGCCGCGCTTGTTTTCTTCCTCCAGCGCCGCCCGCCCGATGAAATACTCCTTCTTCAAATCCACCAGCCGTCCCAACCCGATTTCATACGGCGAGTATTTCTGCGATTCGATCAATGCTTTCTTGCTGCTGAAATAATCTACTTCGATCAAAATCAGTCCCGCCTCGATACGCGCCACGTCCAGCGCCACCATTCCCGCCGCGTGCAAATCGAATTGCTTGCCCGTCTCGACCAGCGCGTCCCACACTTTCGGGGCCTCGTTCCACGGAATCCAGATCTCGTAACCCAAATCACCTGTGTATCCGGTGCGCGAAATGTCCACTTCTACGCCCGCAATTTTCCCGTGCGTTACACGGAAGTATTTTAGATTCGTGATGTCCGCCTCAGTCGCTTGTTTCAGCAGCCGGCCCGAAGTCGGCCCCTGCAATGCCAGCGAAGCCAGCTCGCCCGAAATATCCTCAATGCTTACGTCGAGTCCCAGGGCATTCTGGTGGAACCAGCGCATGCTCGGGTCTGCCGCCGTCCAACGGTACAGAGTTTCGCCCAGGCGCGAAATCGTGCCGTCATCAATCACTCGGCCCTGCTCGTCGCACCAGCAGCAGTAAATCACTTGCCCCACAGCCACTTTTTCAATATCGCGCGTGATCACGCGGTTCACAAATTTCGTCGCATCCTTGCCGCTGATGCGGTATTTGAACAGCGGCGTCACATCGATTAAGGCGGCCGCGTTCCGAATCGCGTTGTACTCGTGCTCGTGATGCGTCTCATACACGCTCACAGCGTAGTAGCCCGACCATTCTCGGTAATTCAGGCTTTCGCACAATTTCAAAGTCTGCTGGTGGACCGCGGTTCCAATCGGCACGCCTGCTCCTGTTTCATCCCCGGCGAAAATCGGCCCGCGAATTATAGTGCGCCCATCCTCCCTGCCGCAAGGCGAACCAACCCCCGGCAGTCGCTCGGTATCCGGTGACTGCCCCTCAGCTACCACCCGGGAAGGGAAGCTTGCGCTCTCAAACGTGCCGCAGTAGCATTCCACTATGACAATGGAATTTTCAACCTCTTACCTGGCTGACTCCATCTCGCTGTTTCGTTACTACAAGAAATTGGGGGAGCGGGCGCTTGCGCAGGTTGCCGATGACCAACTTTTTTACTGCCAGGACGAAGAGTCCAACTCCATCGCCATCATTCTAAAGCACCTGGCCGGCAACATGCTTTCTCGGTGGACGGACTTCCTGACAACAGACGGCGAAAAACCCTCCCGCAATCGCGATACTGAATTTGAGGATCCGCCAAAGAACCGAGCGGAATTGATGCGCGCGTGGGAGGAAGGGTGGACTTGCCTGCTGAATACGCTTGAGTCGCTGACGGATTCCGATCTGACCCGGCGGGTTTTTATTCGTGGGGAAGCGCACTCGGTGATGCAGGCGATCAATCGCCAGCTTTGCCACTATTCCTATCATGTTGGGCAGATCGTCTTCGCGGCAAAGCAGCGACGAACGGGTGACTGGAGCTCGTTGACGGTGCCCCGCGGCAAATCGGCTGACTACAATCGCCGCGTATTGAGGAAAGAAGTGAGCCAGCGTTAGAGGCCCCTCAGTAGCGCGTTCTTGCGCCCGATTTTCAGTGCGCGCGTTCGAATCACGCCGTCCTTCTTGTGACTCTCCACGCAGGCTTGTAGAATGCTTCGTCTCGCGCGCAACGAGCGCAGTCTGCAGAGCAATCGCAGAAAATTCTCATGGCGAAGCGCTACGACGTCATTGTCATCGGCGGCGGCCACAACGGCCTCGTGAACGCGGCTTATCTCGCCCGCGCAGGCAAGAAAGTGCTGGTCCTCGAGCGCCGCTACGTACTCGGTGGCGCCGCCGTTACCGAAGAAATTATACCCGGCTTCAAGTTCTCCGTCTTTTCCTACGTTGTTTCGCTGCTTCGCCCGGATATCATTCGCGACCTCGACCTCCCGCGTCACGGCCTGGAAATATTGCCGCTCGACGGCACCATGACACCCATGCCCAACGGCGACCACCTCTGGCGCGTGAACGATCACTCCAAAACGCGACGGGAACTCGAACGCCACTCAAAGCTCGACGCAGAAGCTTACGAAGAATTCGGCAAGTCCATGGTGGCCATGTGCCGCTTCGTGAAACCGATTCTCGCCATGATTCCGCCCGATCCCACTTCCCTCGACCCGCGCGACCTGAAGAAACTCGCGTTTCTCGGCAGACGCTTTCAGGCGCTCGCGGCCGAGGACAAGTACAACCTCGTTCAGCTCATGACCATGAGCGCCGCCGATTTTCTCGATCAGTGGTTCGAGACCGACGTGCTCAAAGCCACCATGTCCGCATCTGGAATCATCGGCACGTTTCTCGGCATTCGCTCCCCGGGTACCGCCTACGTGCTCCTGCATCACTACATGGGAGAAATTGACGGCGCCTTCCGCTCCTGGGGATTCAGCCGTGGCGGCACGGGCGCGATTTCATACGCTATTGGCAGCGCTGCCCGCGAAGCGGGCGCCGAAATCCGTACCGAAGCCGCAGTCACTCGCATCCTGATCAAAAATGCCGTGGCGCAGGGAGTCACACTTGAATCCGGCGAAGAAATCTACGCGGACGTAGTTTCTTCAAGCGTGGATCCGAACCTCACTTTTCTCAAATTTATCGAGTCCCGCGAACTTCCGGGAGATTTCCTCGAAGAAGTTCGCCGATTCAAATATCGCGGCTCGTCGGGAAAGGTGAATCTCGCGCTAGATGCCCTGCCGGATTTCACCTGCCTCCCTGGTCCCGGCCGCCATCTGCGTGGCGCAATTTCGATTTCACCTTCGATGGATTATATGGAACGCGCCTATGACCAGGCCAAGTACGGCGAATTTTCCTGCCGCCCCTACATTGATATGGTCATTCCCACCCTCACGGATCCCTCCGTCGCGCCGCCCGGAAAACACATCCTTTCTTGTTTCGTGCAATACGCGCCGTACAAATTGAGCCAAGGCACTTGGGACGAGCAGCGCGACGCATTCGGAGATGCCGTGATAGACACAATCTCCGAACACGCGCCAAATCTGAAAAACATCATCCTCGGCAAGCAGGTGATTACACCGCTCGATATCGAGCGTCAGACCGGCTTGACCGAAGGCAATATTTTTCAGGGTGAACTTTCGCTCGAGCAACTTTTCTTCCTGCGGCCTGTCGCGGGCTGGGCGCGCTATCGCACCCCGATTCGAAAACTCTACATGTGCGGCGCCGCCACTCATCCGGGCGGCGGAATCATGGGCGCTTCAGGCCATTTGGCGGCGCTCGAAATCCTGAAAGACACCGGGAAGGGGAAACACTAATCGTGGCTGCCGCTCGCGAAATCGTCGTTCTGGGTGGAGGCCACAACGCGCTGGTCGCCGCGTTTTACCTCGCAAAGAGAGGTCTCAAGCCACTGGTGCTCGAGCGTCGCGCAATGGTTGGTGGCGCAGCGGTGACCGAGGAAATTCATCCCGGCTTTCGCTGTTCGACGGTCGCCCATGCCGGGGGACCACCCCTCCCTTCGATCGTCAGCGATATGCAGCTCGGCCGCTTCGGCCTCGAGCGCCTGGAATCTCCCGTACGCCTCTTCGCGCCGTCGCCCGACGGCCGCGCGCTTACGCTATACACAGATCCCAGCGCCTCCGCGCGGCAAATTGAAAACTTCTCGAAGAAAGACGCCACGCAATACGTTGAGCTCTCGAAGGGGCTCCATCACCTCGCACCGATACTCGGCGAATTGCTGACACTCACACCCCCCGAGATCGAAAAACCGTCGAAAGAAGATCTCTGGAAGTTTTTGAAGGTCGGCCGCAAGGTGCGAGGGCTCGGCAAAAAAGAAATGATGCGCTTGCTGCGTTGGGGCCCCATGGCTGTCGCCGATTTCGTCGCCGAGTTTTTCGAAACGGATTTATTACGCGCCTCCGTGGCCGCGCGTGGAATTTTCGGCGCCAGCATGGGCCCGTGGTCCGCAGGTTCTACAGCCCTGCTCCTTCTGCGGGCTGCGTCGGATCCGCATCCTGTGGGGAACTCCGCCTACCCACGCGGTGGCATGGGCGCGCTCACCGCTGCCATGGCGGCCTCGGCAAAGCAGGCAGGGGCTGAAATTCGCACCGGGGCGGAAGTGGAGCAGATTCTTGTAAAGAACGGCTCCGTCACCGGCGTTCTTCTCAAGGGCGGCGAAGAAATTCCCGCGAAGCGGGTCGTCTCCGGCGCCGACGCGCGCCACACGCTGCTCGGACTCCTCGACCCCGTGCATCTGCCGCCCAGTTTTGTCGTGAAGATGCAGCACTATCGTTCGCAAGGAGTCGCGGCGAAGCTGAATCTCGCTCTGGACGCGCTGCCGAATTTCACCGCGCTCAAGAATTCTTCCGATGGGAACGCCGGCCTCGCCGGCAGGGTCCACATCGGCCCGGGAATTGACTATCTCGAGCACGCCTTCGACGATTCAAAATACGGGGAATTCTCGCGCGCCCCGTATCTCGATATTTCCATCCCCTCGATTCTTGATTCCTCGCTCGCGCCAGAGGGAAAACACGTGATGTCCATCTATATGCAATATGCGCCGTACCGTTTAAAACAAGCCGTCTGGTCCCAGCCGCGCGACGTCCTGGCCGACACAATCATCAAGACGCTCGCGACCTACGCGCCGGACCTGTCCGGAAAAATTCTGGCGCGGCAAACGCTCACGCCCAAGGATCTCGAGGAAAAATACGGCCTCACCGGCGGCCACGTGTTCCACGGCGAACTCGCTCTCGATCAGATTTTTACCATGCGCCCTCTGCTCGGTTGGGCGCGTTACCGCATGCCGGTGAAAGGTCTCTATCTCTGCGGGAACGGCACCCATCCCGGCAACGGCGTCACCGGCGCATCCGGCGCCAACGCCGCCCGCGAAATCCTGAAGGACGCGCGGTGACCCCGCGTGGCATGACCCCATCGAGGCAAACCGTATGAGCGCCCCAGTTCCCGGCAATCACAAACCCATCGATCGCGCCCGCCTGCATTCGCTGATGTCGCGCGAAGAAAGGAAATTCGTAACAGAGCACCCGAAATCCGCCGCACTCTACGAACGCGCACAGCGCTGCCTCCTCGGCGGCGTCCCCATGAACTGGATGAAAAAGTGGGCCGGCAAGTTCCCGCTGTTCGTCGCCGAAGCGCTCGGCGCGCATTTCACCGACGTGGACGGCAACGAATATGTGGATCTCTGCCTCGGCGACACCGGAGCGATGACCGGCCACTCACCCGCCGCTGCCGCTGAAGCCATCGCACACCAATCGAAAAAGGGAATCACGCTCATGCTCCCCACCGAAGATGCGCTCTGGGTCGGCGAAGAGCTCGCGCGCCGCTTCGGCCTCCCCTACTGGCAGTTCACGCTCACCGCCACCGACGCCAACCGTTTCTCCATTCGCATCGCTCGCGAAATTACAAGCCGCCCGAAGATCCTCGTGTACAACTACTGCTATCACGGCACCGTGGACGAATCCTTCATCTCCTTGCGCGATGGGGTCGCCGGCCCGCGCCGCGGCAATATCGGCCCTCCCGTGAATCCCGCGGAAACCACTCGCGTAGTCGAGTTCAATGATCTAGAAGCGCTCGACTCGGCCCTCGCGCATCGCGATGTCGCCTGCATCCTCGCCGAGCCAGTGATGACCAATGTCGGCATCGTCCATCCGGACACCGGCTACTGGCATGCCGCCGCCGACCTCGCCCGCCGCCACGGCACGCTCCTGCTTTTCGATGAAACGCACACCATCTGCGCAGGCCCCGGCGGCTACACGCGCGAGCACACGCTCAAGCCCGATCTGTTCGTCATCGGCAAGCCAATCGCCAGTGGCTTGCCCGCAGGGACTTACGGCTGCAGTGCCGAAGTGGCCGAGCAAATCACTCGCCGCATCCAGCTAGAAGATTGCGACACCGGCGGAATCGGCGGCACGCTCGCAGGCAATGCTCTCTCGGTCGCCGCCATCCGCGCCACGCTCGAACATGTCCTCACGCCCGCTGCATTCGAGCGCATGATCCCACTCGCCAAGCGCTTCACCGACGGTGTCGCGGCCGCCATTTCCACCGCCGGTCTCCCCTGGCATGTCACGCGTCTTGGATGCCGCGCCGAATATCTCTTCCATCCGCACCCGCCGCGCAACGGTGCGGAGGCTGCAGCCGCGGCCGATTTCGAACTCGAGGGCTTTCTGCACCTCTACGCGCTCAATCGCGGCATTCTGCTGACGCCTTTTCACAACATGGCATTAATGTCGCCCGCCACCACTGCCGCTGACATTAACCGGCACACCGACATCTTTGCTTCTGCGGCCCGCGAGTTGGTCGGTCGATGAATGAGCAGGTAATAAACGTTGATAAATTTAAATCACATTTAGTTATTCAACAAGAAACGCCACATACCTCCACCATAAATAATCGCGTGGCCTTTCGCTCATACTCTGTTCTCGGGTGTTCAGGCCCGGCGTTTTCTGATTGGCCTCGAAACATCTCGCAGTGGTTTGGAAAGCTTTCTTTCGTCGCCTCGAAGCGTTTCGCTCACCGAAACCACGAAGGCGCCGCGCCGGCCTTGCGCCCTTCTTCTTGTAACTGGTCCATCTGTCTGTCCAAATCCGCTCGCTGCTTCTCCAGGCGCGTCAACTGGCTCTGACGGTCGTCCACGTAGATCACGTTTCTCCCAAGCCCCGTCGATGGATCGAACCCACCGTTTCCGTATTTCTTGATTTCCTCTCTCACTTTCTCGATTTGCTGGTCCGTCGCCGTCATCTGGTCCAGCAGCTGCCTGGCCCGCCCGCGCCAGAATGCCTCTTCATTCCTCGCCGGTTGTCCGACGCTATTGCCCCTGGGCTGCGCGACCAAATACGCATCGTCAGCGGTGCCTGCCCCTTCAGCATTTCCTTGTCCCACCACCGATACGCCGCGGCTTGACAACCCCGACATATCATCTTCCGTATACACTTTGCCAGTGGCAGCTTTGGCTTTATTTTCCTTGGTCTTACGCGCCGCAACAGCTAGAGAATCGCCTTCCTGAGACGTTTGCGATTCTCCCTGGTTCGGTGCTTGCGATCCCTTCTGAGAGGCGTTCGCCGGCGCATCCTTCGAAACCTTTCCCTGTGCGGCCCCCTTTGACTGCGCTTGATCTTGCGACTGTCCGTGCACCTTCCCTGGTTTCGCTAGCCAGACCCCCACAACCAGCAACCAAATTACGGCTTTCAAGCCTGCGCTTCTCACTGGCGTCCTCCTCTGCTTAAGGTCACTAATTTGAGGCTACGCCGCATGACCAGCCCTGTCACTTTCATTCCCCCCGCCCGTAGCCAATCGACCACGGGACAACTCCCGCTTCGAGCGTGCCGCCAATGCTACACGTCTCTTATTGCACACAAGGTACTTAGCCAGACTCTGGACACTTGATCCATTTCGCTACAATCGTAGTAGTTATTCCTGGTCATGCTTGGGCCTGCAGTTGAGTCACACGTTCCCGGAGGCTGTTATGGCAAAACCAATTCTTGCAGGCGTTGTTGTCGTCGCATTGACCGCCGGGGTTGGCGGCTACGCCCTCACGGCGGGCGCGCCCGCAGCTCCCAAGGGGGGCTGTCCCGCGATGGTTTCCTTGGCTCCCTATGCAGCCAATTTCGTCGCTTACGGCGACATGGCCAGCCTGCGCAACTCGGCTTTCGCTCACCAGCTCGGTTCCGGGGCTACGGCTGGCTCTAGCTCCAGTTCGCCTCTACCAAAGGAATACCAGGACTTCATTACCGCTACTGATTTCCATGTCGAGCGCGATCTCGATCACGTCATGCTCGAAGGCTCCATCGAATCCGCTGCTGGCGGACTGATTCTAGAAGGCCGCTTTGATCAGCAGAAGATTTCCTCTTACATCGCGAAGCTGGGCAGCAAAACCCATTATGACTCCGGCGACGTTTATCTTTTCCCAACCAAGACTGCCACCGGCACAGTCGCGCTCATGTTTCTCGGCCCCAACCGTCTGGCCATCACCATGGGCAAGTCCGCCGAGACCCAAGCGCTGATCCTTGCCGACGCAGCCCGCCGTTCAGACCCGTCTACGCATGAAGAGTTGTGCGAACGCGCCGAGCGCGTTTCCGGCGCGCCCTTCTTCATGGTCGGCGACGTGCCCAAGACCAGCGCGATGGCCATGGCCGCTCTCTCGGCCGGCAACAGTGGCGGGGCCGCCGATCTGATGCAAAGTCTCGATGGCTGGGATTTCGCCACCTGGACCGAAGGCGGCAATTTGCGGATGGAGTTCGAAGGCCAATACGCCAGCCGCCTCGATGCTCTCAAGGCGCGCATGGCGTTCGAAAAAGTCCGCAGCGAGATTCAGAAGGCCCAATCCCAGGCAAAATCATCTATCCCGCAGAATTCGCCCGTTGGGCCCGCGGTGGACTCGCTGGTCAAAAATTTCGGTGTCGCGCTCGACGGCCGCTACCTTCGCTTGAGCACTTCGCTCTCGCAGTCGGACCTCGAGAGTCTTCAGCGCGCTGCCACGGCCTTGGCCGCGCCCACACCACCTGCACCCAGACGCTAAACGATCTCTCCGCATACAATCATCATTCGGGGAGCCCTGTCGCCGCGGCTCGCCTTGACATCGCAGCGCGCCTGCCTTAAGGTCTTGCTCACATACAAAACCGAACCCCCGGCCCCGTACTAATCGTAGGAATTTCCGGTTAGGAGGTGTCCGATGCCACTCAGTCTCACCAACCTTACGGTGGTTGACCGTCCCGTAACACTCGACGAAGGCTTGAAAATTCTCGAACGCGATCAGCACCGCTGCCGCTATTGTGGCCTCGACGGACGGGCCAGTTTCGAAAATGCGCTGGTCATGTCGGTGGATTTCCTTGTTCCCCGCGCGCGCAAGGGCAAGAAAGATCCTACCAACCTGGTGGCCTGCTGCCGGCCTTGCAACATGATCAAAGGCACCCGCGTGTACGCCAGCTTCGACGAAGCCAAAAAGTACGTCCTCGAGCAAAGAGAAATTCTGCGCAAAGCCTGGGAGTCAAAGACCAAGCGCTAGCCCTGAAACGCACCAGGCCACCTTGATTGTTGTAGCGCCGCCCTGGGTTTCGTGTGGCGAATCCTGCCTGCCCTGAAAAAGGATTGGTGCGCAACCGAAGGGCAGCCCTTCTTGCTTGCGGTGACCTAGGGCATTACAGGTCGGGCTGTCTCGAGGGTTTTCGCAATCCATCGAGCGTGTGGGAGACCGCGAGCGAACACCGCTTGAGTCTCCCTATCCACGTCATACTCCACGCGTCGGATTTCCGGCTCGCACTCATCCACCAATAGATACGCTGCGCGGCGATCGCCATCATAAGAAAGACTCACGCTGCCGGTGTTCACAACGATCATTCCTGAAACGCTCCGGATATAGGACCGATGGATGTGCCCATAGACCGCAATCGACTGGTCCAGAGGTCTATAGACCGATTCCAGCTCGGCATCAGTCGCATCCGGCGCGGGTGCGCGCCAGAGATTCTTCGGGCTGGCATGAACCAGCGCCATCGGCTCATGAATCTGTTTGCGCGGCAGCTCGCTGAGCCATGCGAGCCTCTCCTCTCCGAGCGCTTCACGCGTCACCACCGCGATTTCCCTGATCACGGCGACCAGCGGCTCCAGCTTGGGCGCTCCTCTCGCAAACTCCTCGAGCGACTCGGGCAGGAATAGCATTTCATCGGTGTTGCCCAGGACGCCAGGCCATCCGAGCTCACGAATGCGATCCACAATCTCCGCGGGACTCGCTCCCGCGTGACACAGATCCCCGCCGTGGAAAATCAAGTCGGGAGAAGTTTGCCGCAAATCCGCCAGCACCGCCTCGAACGCGGCCCGGTTGCCGTGAATGTCGGATACGATCGCAATGCGCATGGCAATGACCCCGCGCCGAGTAGCTTCACACTATCACCAATCCCCAAGGGTTTGCAGTGACCTCAGCCGCCCGAACTCTATTCCGACCTGTCCAAAAACCCCTACTCATAGCCAGTACAGTTTTGCCCAGCAATTTGAAATGCCAACGGTTGAGGATTGCCACCTGACGCGCGCGACGGGTCCTCCCGGGGTGGGTCCTCTCAGGCACGCCGGGGTCGCCGTGACGTGTTCCAGCATCCAACTTCAGGCTTCCGGCCCCAGAATCCCTGGCTGCCGAAGCGGCAACTCGTAACAGTACCCAATTCAGAATTCTCGCCAACTCGTCGTAACAGAAGTCTTTCCCGGTATCTAACCGCAACAGGAACCGTTGCTCCGGGAATAGGTGCCCCCTGTGGCTGCCTGCCTCCGTGGCCTATACGCCCTCGCGCTTGTACCGCCTTGGCTGCGGCGCTAGAATGTTTCACTCAATCATCGAGCGAAGCGCAATTCCGGGAGGCGCAATCCAATGACATCACCAGCCACCACACTGCACCGCGGCGAATTCCACAACGAGCCGTTCACCGATTTCTCAAAGCCCGAAAACCGCGCCGCGATGGAAGCCGCGCTCCAGAAAGTCAAGAGCGAATTCGGCCGCGAATATCCGCTGGTGATTGGCGGCGAAAAAATCATCACCGCTGAAAAAATCAAGTCCCAAAATCCTTCGCATCCCGAAGACGTGATCGGCATTTTCCAAAAGGCGACCGTCGAAATGGCCAATCAGGCCGTCGAAGCCGCCAGCAAAGCTTTCGACCGCTGGAAGCGCATTCCGGCGGAAGAACGCGTGGCCTGCGCCTATCGCGCGGCAGACATTCTGCGCAAGCGCCGCTTCGAACTCGACGCCTGGCTGTGCTACGAAATCGGCAAGACTTGGCCCGAAGCCGATGCCGACATCGCCGAGCTGATTGACTTCTGTGAATACTATGGACGCGAAGCGCTTAGGCTGGCAGCTCCGCAGAAACTCACGCCCATGCGCGGCGAGAAAAATTATCTGAAATACATTCCGCTCGGCGTTGGAGTGATCATTCCGCCCTGGAATTTCGCAGCCGCAATCATGGGCGGCATGACGCTCGCCGCCATCGTCACTGGAAACACGGCCATCGTGAAGCCCTCCAGCGATTCGCCAACTATCGCGGCTCTGTTCATCGACATCTTGTTTGAATCAGGCGTGCCTCGCGACGTGGTCAGCTTTTTCACCGGGCCGGGCGGAACGGCCGGCGAGGCACTTGTGAATCATCCGAAGACGCGCTTCATCGCCTTCACCGGATCGAAGGAAGCAGGATTGCGCATCAGCGAGCAAGCATCCAAAAAGCACCCTGGGCAAATGTGGATCAAGCGCACCGTGCTTGAAATGGGCGGGAAAGACGCGATCGTGGTGGATGAAGAAGCCGATCTCGAAGCTGCCGTGGAGGGGGTCGCGCTTTCCGCATTCGGGTATCAAGGACAGAAATGTTCGGCGTGCTCCCGCGCCATCGTGGCGGAGAAAATCTACGACAGGTTCCTCGAAAAACTCGTCGAGCGAGTGAAGAAAATGAAGGTAGGCTCGGTCGAAGATCCCGCGAATTTCATGGGTCCGGTGATCAACAAATCCGCCATGAATTCAATTCTCGATTACATCGAAGTCGGAAAAAAAGAAGGTCGTCTGCTCACCGGTGGAAAGCAATCGGGCACCGACGGCTATTTCGTCGAGCCCACCGTGATTGCGGACATCGGTCCCAAGGCTCGAATTTTTCAGGAAGAAATTTTTGGGCCTGTTCTCGCCGTCACGAAGGCGAAGAATTTTGACGAAGCCTTGCAGATGGCCAACGACACGGAATTCGGGCTCACCGGCGCGGTCTATTCCCAGAACGCGAACAAAATCGAGCGCGCCGCCGAGGATTTCCACGTCGGCAATCTCTACATGAACCGAAAATGCACCGGAGCCATGGTTGGCGCGCATCCCTTCGGCGGATTCAACATGTCGGGCACCGATTCAAAATCCGGCGGCCAGGACTATTTGCTGCTGTTCCTGCAGGCAAAAACGATCGCAGAAAAGGTGGGTGCCACGAAATAGTTTTCTAGTTCATGTTTTCGCCGGCAGCGGGCCGGCCACTGGTTTGTAGCCGAATCCCCAGCGAAAAATCGCGTAAGCAATCGGGCCGGAAGCCAAAAGCCACGGCGCATATTTGAAAACGTAGTCTTCGCTTTGCAGCACTTTCACCGCGCACAAGATCGCAGGAAAAACCAGAATGTAGGCGATGCCCCCCACGCCGCCGGGAATGCGGAAATTTCGCGGCGCGTCGGGAAGTTTTCGGCGCATCTGCCAGGCCGCCAGCACCGTTAGCAGCGTGGTCGCAATGCGCGTCCAGATGTAAATGTTCACCAGATCTTCCACGTTGAATCTCGCCAGAACGCAGTAAACAATGGCGGAAAGTCCGATCGCATGCACGGGCGTGCGAAAACGCGGATGGATTTTCCCGAGCCACGCGGGCAAGTATCCGTCTTCCGCCATCGTCGCCGGGATTCGCGTGGTGTAAAGAATCGTGCTGTTCGAAAGCGATAGCGTGCCGATCATCGCCGCAATCAGCATCGCCGCGCCCAGCCATTCTCCGCCAATGATCCGCGAGGCAGTCACGATGTAATTCGTCTGCCACTCCTTCCAATTCCCGAGTACGGCGAGCGCCAGCGTGGTTGGAAGAACGTAGGTGAGAATATTCAGCGGGGTGTTCCAAGCAAGCAGCCGCACGAAAACCTGCTGAGGATTTTTCATCTCGCCTGTCATGCTCGACAGTTGTTCGTACCCCGCGTAATTCCACATCGCCAGCGCCAGCCCTTTCCCGAACACGCTGCCGAATGGTTCACCGGGAGGAACAAATGGAAGAAACGGATTGAAGCGCCAGTGAAAAACCGCCACGATGCAAAGCCAGGTGACGGGTATCAGCACCGCGACGAGCAGCGCGACAGAGAGCCACCCAGCAATCTGAATCCCACGCGCGTTCAAGTACGCGAGAAAGCACAACGCAAGACAAGCGCCCGCCCACTTCACGTTTCCGGTTAGCCACGGAAAGTAAATGCTCAGATAATCCATCAGCAGTACGCCGTAAAGACTGTTCAGCAGAAATGTCCCCGCCCAGTTCCACCAGCCGCACTGAAATCCCCAGAAATCGCCAAATGCTGCGCGGCTCCAGCGATAAAATCCGCCTTGCACCGGAAGCAAGCTATTCAGTTCGGCCGCCGCGAGCGAAATAGGAATGCTCCAGAACAGCGGCACGATGGCGAGAAATAGAATCGCCATCCCGGGCCCAGAGTCGTGGAAAATTCCTTCGTAACCAAACGGTCCGCCGGCCGTGTAGCCGTAGAAAAGAGCCAGCAGCGGGAGAAACCCGATCTGGCGGAGCTGTACGCCCCCGGTTTGGATTGCCTGGTTGTTCTCTCCTGGAATAGTGGGCATCGAGCCGGTCTGCAACGCGCGGCATGATATGGGAGCACTTCGGCGATTTCAATGCGAAAGAAAACTTTCGCTTGACGCCGCGGGCACGCCGGTTAGAGAATCCCGCTTCCTTTTCCCCGCACAGCACGCTTGCCCCAGCTGAGGAGATTTTTCGGTGCGCTGTATTTTCGCGATTCGGCAGTCGAATCGTCGCGATGACGGCGTTACTCCGGTTGCCGCCCAAGCGCTTGCAGGGCGGGTCGAAAAGGCGCCTTTGGATTTCGAGTTGCATTATCCCAAGAGGGATTCGTGATGTACTCGCGCAACAGGCGTGCGTCCTGGTCTTAAGTCCAATCCGGACAAGATGATAAGTCACCCGCCACAAGTGTTGTCAACGAGGTGGAAACGGATTGGGTGGTCGAAATGCGCAAATTTTTTCTCTTTTTAGCACCCTAGCGCTGGATTCAGACGCTGCCTGGACTGGCGGCTTGGCTTTGAGCAGCGGCATCCCGGGATACATTCGGCGGCGGAAATAGGCGAGAAACGAGGAGAGGGTACATCATGCGACGGACGGTCATTCTTGCAATTCTGGCTTTATCGATCGCTTTTGCCGCGCGCGCCCAAACGCCTAACACGATCAGCACCGTCGCTGGAGGTGGAGCAAACGCCGCCACCGCGACCTCGGCCTATCTGTCGGGACCATTTGGCGTCGCCCGAGACGGCGCCAACCACGTCACCTACCTTTCTGTAAGCGCTCTCTCCACGGTATATAAGGTGGATGCGGCGGGGAATATTGCGCCGTATGCCGGCAAAGGGGTTCTGGGTTTTTCGGGCGACGGCGGCGCAGCTACCAGCGCCGAATTGAATGGTCCGAACGGAATCGCGGTGGATGCCGGTGGAAACCTGTTTATTGCGGACTCACAGAACAATCGCATTCGTCGCGTCGATTTCGCAACACATGTGATCACGACCGTGGCGGGTTCAGGAAATCAATACAACGGCACGGGCTTTTTCGGGGGCTACAGCGGGGACGGCGGCCCAGCGAGCAGCGCACTCATGAATTTCCCCGTAGCGGTGGCCGTTGATGGAAACGGAAATCTTTTTATCGCGGACTCAGGCAACAACGTCATCCGCAAAGTTGATAATTCACCAACGCACGTCATCACCACGTTTGCAGGGAATGGAACGCCGGGGACTGCCGGAACCGCCAATGGCGACGGTGGGGCTGCGACGGCTGCACAATTGTCTTTTCCTGAAGGCGTGGCCGTGGATTCCACTGGCAACGTATTCATCGGAGACAGCGGTGATTCGGTAGTCCGCAGGGTGGACACTTCCGCCACACCTATCATCACGACCTATGCAGGGAGCGCCGCGCACGTTTTCACCTTCTCCGGCGATGGGGGGCCAGCCAACCAGGCGGGTCTGAATAACCCGGAAGGCGTCTCCGCGGACTCCGCGGGCAATCTCTACATCGCGGACACCTTCAATAACCGCATCCGGAAAGTGGACAATACGCCGGCGCATAACATCTCCACGTTCGCGGGCAGCGCAAATATATGTCTTGTCACAACCGGGTGCGGCGATGGGGCCGCAGCGACGAGCGCCCTGCTGAACTCACCGACTTCCGTTGCCGTCGATGGAGCCAACGGCAACGTCTTTTTGTGTGACTCGGGAACGCAACGCTACCGCATGGTGGTTCCAGGCGCCACACCCACCATTAACGCTTATGCCGGGGGTGGTGCGGGTGGTGACGGCAGTGCGGCCACCAGTGCGGTCATTGGTGGTCCCCCCTTTGTGACCGTGGACAGTTCCGGCGATCTATTGGTGGTGGACAGTGCCGGAGCTCGCATTCGGAAAGTGAATGCGAACACCCAGGTGATAACCAATTTTGCCGGCAACGGAGTTATCGGCCCTCCGGGGCCCACAAACGGCGATGGTGGTCCGGCGACACAGGCGAACCTCACCCAAATTAACCACGGAATTGCCATGGGCCCCTCCGGAGATGTCTATTTCGTTGATCGGACGAACTCCATCGTTCGCCGCATCGATACTGCGGGGACAATCACACGTGTGGCGGGCAGCTACGGCCAGCGATGCGCCGGCGCTTCGCTACCGGCTTGCGGGGACGGCGGAGCGGCCACCAGCGCCCTATTGAGAGCACCCACGGGAATCGCCGTAGATTCCAACGAGAATATTTATATTTCCGACGCGGGCCTGAACCGCATTCGCGTTTTTGCCGTCGGCGGGAACATTTCGAATTTCGCAGGAACGGGAACTGCCGGCTCCGCCAATGGAGCCGCCAGTTCGGCGACGTTCAATGGTAACTGGGGAATCGCGTTTGACGCGAACAGCAATCTTTTCGTAGCGGACACCAATAATAACCTGATCCGCAAAATCGACAACACCGCGCAGCACAACGTGACGACGTACGCGTTCAATGGACAGCCGACGTTTGGTGGAGACGGCGGCACCGCACTTTCGGCCAGCATGCAGAGCCCGCAGCAAGTGGCGGTGGACGGCGCCGGGAATGTGTACGTAGGCGGCGGATTCGATAACGTTGTCCGGCGAATCGACGTGAACGACCAGTCAGTAATAACGGTCGCCGGTGACGTGCACAATCTGGATGGCGGATTCCGCGCTTCCGATGATGGCGGACCATCCACCAAAGCGCTGATCTCAAACTTCGGACTGGCGATATTCAGGGACACCACCAACAACACCAACATCCTCTACATCGCAGATCAGGGAAACAATCGCATTCGCAAAGTGGATCTTGCGCCCGCCGCACAATTGACTCCTCCACCTCCATCATTGCCGGATTTCGGACCGGTGCTCCAGGGCGCGTTCGGTGTGCCCCAGATCATCACTATTATGAACAACGGGCTTGATGACCTGACGGTCACCAGTGTGACTGCGTCCTCCGGGTTTGGCGTCACCAATGAATGTGTAGTTATCGGCACGGTTACGCCGCAGTCCGTTCCTCCCGGCGGCTCATGCCTGCTTGTAGCGCAGTTTGGGCCAGTGAGCTCGACCGGACCCATCTCCGGTACGATTTCTTTCAAGACAAACAATCCTAACAGTTCATCATTCAGCTATTCCGTTTCGGGCACAGGAGTCGCTACGGCGTCTGCAGCCACCCTCGCAGTTAGTGTAACGGGGACAGGGATGGTGGATGGCGAGTTCGGTGGAATCGCGTGCCCGACCACATGCACGGCAAATTTTGCGCCAGGGCAGCAGGTGACTTTGGTCGCGCTCCCGACTACAAACTCGGCCTCGACGCTCACAGGTTGGACTGTGAACGGATCTCCATCCGCTGCCTGCCCAGCGACATCGCTTACTTGTCTTGTGACGATAGGTGCGACGGGCACGACGACCACCGTAGCTGCGACCTTCGGTCAAGTCACAGTAACTGTTTCAGGGATGGGGAATGGAAGCGGAACGATCACCAGCAATCCTGCGGGCATTTCTTGCACGGTAACCAACGGCACCGCGAGCGGCACGTGCTCATTCAACCCCCCAGCCGGGACCCAGACCGTGACGCTGACTGCATGCGCGTCGGGAGCAACTGGTTGCCCGGTAGTGGCAGGAGGCAGCACTTCCACGTTTGCTGGATGGCTGGGATTCTGCGGCGTGTTGGGCATTACCGGCACCGGAACTGGGCCTTGCACGCTGAATCTCGATCTGGCACTTGTGCCTGCTCTCAATGGAACGCTTGCCACGGCAGTATTCAGCGGCCCCGCAAAACCGTTCACATCGGGCCAAGTTTTTGTGGGCACGGTGGATGGCATGATCTTCGTCTACAACCCTGACGGATCCTTGGCCCAAGTGCTGAACTCGGGCGGCCTGGGCGGCATCGTCGCCGGAATGAATTTTGACAAGACTGGCAATCTTTACGCTGCCAATGTGAATGCCAGCACGGTGGAACGGTTTGTCGGTGGCACGGCGACACCGACAACGTTTGGAAGCGGCATTAATAGCGAGCCGATCGGGGTGCTCATCGATGCTTTTGGGAATGTTTTCGTTGGAGAGGGGGCGGGGAAGAAGCTGTTGCTGGAGTTTTCCAGTGCGGGCACCTTGACGAATACGTTTTTCCCAGCATTTGACGTTGGCGGCATCGGATATCTTGAGCTGCTCGACGATAGCGCGAGAGTCCTATACACGTCGAGCACCCAAACCGGCACGGGACTCGGGTCCGTGCGGAACTACGACATCGCCAACAATCACCAGAACCCGGACTTTGCGACAAATCTGCCGGGAGGCCCCGCGTATGCTATCCGCGAATTGAGCGACAGATCTATCATTGTTGCCAACTCAACTCAAATCACGCACCTCGATCCGAACGGCAATGTGTTGGCGACGCCATCGCTCACGCCACCGGCGGGTGGCATCTTCTTCGCTCTGAACATAAATCCGGACGGCAAGTCGTTCTGGACGGGAGATACAATCTCCGGAAAGGTGTACCAGGTCGACATTTCAACCGGAAATGTTCTCAATACGATCAGCACGGGATTGGGTTTCAAGGCAAACATAATCTTCGACACAATTTTTGGCATCGCCGTTTTCGGCCAGCCGCCATCCGGCGGCGCTGATGTGGCGGTGACGATGACCGCCCCGACGGCGGACATAGTGGGCACGCAGATCACTTACACCGCTACGGTGACTAACAACGGGCCGCTCACGGCGGCCGGTGTGACCGCCACGGACACATTCCCAGCGGGTGTAACCGTAAATGCCGCTTCTTCCACTCAAGGAACGTGCACCACAGGGCAGGCGCCATCGTGCAACATCGGCGCGATGAACAGCGGCGCAAACGTTACCGTCACGTTCAAAGTCACGCCGACGCTTGCGACTACGCTCGACGATACAGTCACCGTGAACGCAACAACGCCCGACCCCAACCCCGGCAATAATTCCTTCACCACCGCAACTACTGTGACGGGCGGAGCTACGCCGGCTACGATCACCATGAGCGCGCCGAGCTCCCTACAGCTCGGAGCATCTCTGATTTACTCGATTGTAGTCACGAATCCCGGCGCCACAACTCTCACGAGCCTAGTTGTGACGGACCCCCTTCCGGGCAGCTTGAGCGCGACGTCGCTCTCGCCCGGCTGCACAGGAACGACTTCGATCACTTGCACAATCGCCTCGCTCGCCGCGGGGCAAGCAGTCAACCTCAGCATCACGATCGTCCCGACATCGCTCGGCACGCTGACTAACACGGGCGCCAACGTGACCGGCGGGGGCACAACTGGATCCGTGTCCACAAATGTGATCAACAACGGAGTGCCGCTGGCGGTCGAAGTGGATTCGGCCAATTCCGCCGATTTCATCACCACCAACCCATCGAGCGGCATCTGCACCCAGGCGCAAGCGGTTTGCACGTCGTATTTCCCGTCGGGGACCGTGGTTACAGTGACAGCGAACGGCCCTGGATTCATTGGCTGGAACGTGAACAATGCAATCTCGCCATCATGCCCGGCCACATCGAACACTTGCACTGTGACGCTAAGCTCGCCTCAACTAGTGATCGCGGGGTACAGCTCGATTGGATTACTCTCCTCTCAACTACCCACAGGTGTTGTGGGGATTCCCTATGGCGCGGACCTCTCCCAGGGCGTAGTCGGCGGCGTGGCCCCTTACACGATCACATTGACCGGGACTTTGCCCAATGGGCTCACATTTACAGCTCCTTCGGTTTCCGGAATACCGACCGCGACCGGAGCGACCCCCCTCACCGTAAACATTACGGATTCGATCGGCGAGAAGGGCAGCGTGCCCGAGACGCTCACCATCATCAGCGCGCCCACCGGGCTGGAAGCGCTGGTGAATGGGAATTACGGCATTTTATTGCACATGGTGAACGATGCCGACGGTTCGCTTCTCGCCGTGGTTGGCAGCCTCCATTTCAACGGGAAAGGAGTGATTAACAGCGGGACACTTGATACCAACGGCACCGGCACGGGGGTTGCCCCTCAGACGATTTCTGTAACGGGAACCTACACGATTGGGCCTGATCATCGAGGGCTGATCAAGCTGCAAAACGCGGCGACCGCAGCGACCGTCGCAATCATGGCTATGTCCGTCGGCGATGTTTATCAAGGTGTGGCGCACACGGCGCGGATCATCGAGTTCAGCGACAATACCGGAACAGGATTCCGCGGCGCCGGCATTGTGAAGCTTCAGGACCCCAAGGCGTTTAATGCGGCTTCTTTTGCGGGGCCTTACATATTCGCCGGCACAGGGCAGAACTCGACACTCGGCCGCCTAATCGAAGAGGGGCTGTTCGCGGTGACCAGCACGTCCACTTCTACCGGAAACTTTGGCAGCGGCTCAGCCGACGTAAACGACAACGGAACTTTGGCCACCGTCGCTTCCATCACGGGAACCTACTCGGAGCCGGGTCTGATGGTGCCGATCGATCCCGGCACGGGCCGCACTCAGTGGAACTTGAACGGCGGTACGACCGCTGCCTCCTCCTACATCATCGACGCCAACAACGTGGTATTCATCACAATGAATACTGCTGCCTCGTCGGGCTTGGTCATCGCGGGGCCGGCGGAGCGGCAGCTAAACACCACGCCCTTCGATGCCACTTTCCTCTCCGGTCCGGACGTCATCGCTAAACAGGGCCCATCCAATGCCGGGAAAAACAGCGATGTGTTCATTGGGGTAGCCACGTTTACGGCGGCGGCCGGGCCAAATCCGACAACGGGCACCGTTGTGGTTGCGAAAGATGTGAACGCCGGTGGGATCGTCACGCTCGAGGGAAGCGAGAACAACACTTACACGATGGCGCCCACTGGTCGCTTTGTTACGACCATCCCCGGCAACGCCAACCAGCCCATCGGCTACCTCTCGCGGCCGAACCATGGCTACACGATGGATACGGTCGCCGACCCCCAATTCGGGTCGATCGATTTGCAGACAGGCGGCCCTTTTACCGTGCCGGCGTTGGCCACCGACTATTTCTTTGGCGGCCGCGAGCCAAGCTCGACCAAGCGAGGCGAAGATGTCTCCGGGGTCACCTCGATCAGCAACAACACCCTCAGCGCCACTTTTGACCAGAGCCACGAAGGGGGCAGGCTCGATTATGCCGATTCAGCGTCATTCGGTATTTCCGTTGCTCCCGCCGGGCGATTGGTCTTCACAAATAATCGCTCCAATTTCGCCACAACGAGCAACGAAATAGGCCAGGTCATCACGCCGTCTCACGCTGTGTTCGCGGAAATCGATCCGACCCAAAGCCGTCCAACGATTCATGAGACGCAATCCTTCACGATGCCTGCGGGCGTGCCTTCGCCGAACCCGGCAATTGCGGCCTTCCCGACAGCGGTGACGATCGGTTCGAACGCTACCATGACACTCACGTTTACGAATGCCAGCGACGGCCTGCTGTCGTTCACTGGGATCACGAGCGCGACGGACTTCTCAGCGACCGGTGGCACCTGCATTGCCGGCCTGCCGGTCGTCGTGCTTGCCCATAGCACCTGCGCGGCGATCATTACTTTTGCACCGCAGACGGGAACGGCAACCGGCGTAACGCTGAACGAAACCGTGACCCTGGTGACCGACGCCGGCCCCGTGTCCATCAATGCCTCCGGCATGGCCTCCGGAGGGCAGACCGATACGCTGACGGTCACGATTACCGGCACCGGTTCGGTAAAGAGCACATCGGTCCCCACCATTGCGAACGAAATCAATTGCGCGAACCCGACCCCGCCGAGCGTTTGCAGTGCAACCTTCAATGTCGGAACCTCAGTATCCCTTACTGCCACTCCCGGAACCGGGCAGATGTTCAACGGTTGGACCGCCGGCCCCTGTATTTCTTCGGTTACCAATCCATGCAATTTCGTCATCAGCGCCACCACACCAAACCCGACGGCGTCGTTCCTAGTGATCGCCACGACGTTGACGTCCATCGCCGTGACGCCGCTCTCGCCGGTGATCGCGGCGGGACAAAAGCAGCAGTTCACGGCTACGGGGACTTTCACCAGCGGGCCGACGCAGGACATCACCACCACCGTGACTTGGTCTTCGTCGCTGCCGGGAGTCGCGACCATCAGCAACACGGCTGGAAGTCAAGGATCGGCAACCGCCGTGGCCAATGGCACAACGCTGATCGAGGCAACCCTGTCTGGCGTGACCGGCGCAGCGGCTCTCACAGTGGCTCCGGGCGTCGGATTGGTTCCGACGGGCAATCTAAATACGAAACGGAGCTTGCAGACTGCGACGCTCTTAAACGATGGAACTGTGCTGGTGGTGGGAGGCGCAGGTGGTACTGGCTTTGTGACTTTAGCTTCTGCGGAGACCTACAATCCCAACACCGGTCTATTTACGGCTACCGGGAACATGAACAGCGCCAGGCTCCGAGCCTCGGCCACGCTGCTGCCCAACGGAATGGTGCTTGTAGCAGGTGGTACCGATGCTAGCGGCAATCCTCTGGCAACCGCGGAGCTGTACAATCCCGCGAACGGCACCTTCGCGCTTACCGGCAGCATGACCACCTCGCGGGCTGGTCAGTCGGCAATACTCCTGCCGAACGGAAAGATATTGATTGCCGGGGGATTCACGGTCATTCCGCCCGCAACTACACCTACTTTCTTGTCCAGCGCTGAACTATATGACCCCGCAACCGGAATTTTCACGGCCACGGGAAGTATGACCTTTACATTCGGAGGCACGATAACTCTCCTGAATACCGGCAAAGTGCTCATCGTGGGAGGCCCCAGCGCAGTCCTGAGCGCGGATCTCTACGATCCGGCTGCGGGAACTTTCGCGGCGTCCACGGGCGCGGTCAACGTCCCGGCAGGAGCCACGGCGACGCTTCTGAACAGTGGCATGGTGCTCTTCACCGGCGGGCTCTCCGGCGGAAACGCCACGCCCTCTGCGGAACTGTACAACCCCGCTACCGATACGTTTACAACCACCGGAAGCCTGGTCACTGGACGGTTTAATCACACGGCTACACTACTGAGCAATGGGATGGTTTTGGTCGCTGCGGGATATGTCGGCAATAACGCCTCGATTTTCATTGCCATCCCGAGCGCGGAGCTATACGACCCGGCAGCCGGCACCTTCACTGAAACCGTCAGTTTGAATGTCGCACGCGACGATCCCACCGCCACGTTGCTGAACATCGGCAAGATCTTGATCACCGGAGGAGACAACGCCGACCAGAGCTTCAATGTATCTAGTGGCGACGCTCTCGCCAGCTCCGAGTTGTTTACCCCAAGCACTTTCACTCCACCGGGGCTGACTTTGATTACCGTCACGCCCGCCAATCCCACAATCGCTGTGGGATCATTCCAACGCTTCGTCGCTACCGGCACGTTTACCAGCGGCCCGGCCCAGACCCTGGCTTCGGTCACCTGGCTTTCGTCGAATACCGGCGTCGCATCTATCACCAACGACGTCGGCAGCAAGGGCTTCGCGGATGCGTCACCGGGTACAACAACAATCACCGCCAGGGCCGGCACGGTCAACGGCTCCACGCTCCTGACTGTAGTGGGCCCAACCACGCACTTTTTGGTTACCGCGCCGGCGACGGCGACTGCTGGAACTCCGATCAGCTTCACGGTGACGGCGCAGGATGCAGCGAACAACACGGTAACAACCTACCCCGGCACAGTGAACTTCAGCAGCACCGACGGAGCGGCGATGTTGCCGGCGAGCGACGTGGGGCTGACGAATGGAGTGGGGAATTTCCAGGCAACGTTGAATACGACTGGATCGCAGACAATTACGGTGAAGGACAGCGTGACGGCTTCGATCTTCGGATCGACCTCCGTGACGGTGACAGGAACCGGCGCGGACCTTGCGATCACAATAAGCGCACCGGCAAACGTGGCGGTGAATACGGCCCTGACGTACACGATTGTATTCACAAATAATGGCCCGCAGGATGCAACGAATGTCGCCATGAGCGATGGGGTGCCGGGAGGGCTTACGCCCCCCGCCTCGGGCTATCCAGCGGGATGCGGCCGCGCATTTAACGTCGGCTTCAGCCAGTGGTTCGTCCTATGCAATCTGGCGACCCTCGCAAACGGAGCAAGCGTAACGGTGACGTATCCCGTAACGCCAACAGCGACCGGGACGCTGAGCAATACGGCCACCGTGTCGGCATCGCAAACAGATCCGAATCCGAACAATAATTCCTCGACCGTGAACACCACCGTGGGGACGAGTGCGCCCGTGACTGTCAACGTTGGTATTTTGAACAACAACACCAGCGGAGGAACTGTTGTCGATAATTCCACACCACCACTGATCAATTGCTTCACAAACGGGCAGGGCAATCAGAGCGGAACTTGTCACGCAAGTTACGCAGTTGGCGCCGTGGTGACGTTCAAAGAGACACCAAACGCCGGCGCGGCCTTCACCAGTTGGAACGGCCCATGCCAGTCCGGCACTGGAGGCGCGACCACCACTTGCACCATTACGGTGACCAACCCGATGGGGTCCATTACCGCGACCTACACCAACGGTCCCGGCACGCCTACACTGACAACGGCCCTCCCGACTAATCTCACAGCATCAACGGGCAATGGCCGTGTGAGCGTCGGCCCCACGCTCGGCGGGATTAATTGCACCTTCACTGGCCCCGCCACCCCGACGGGCGCCTGTTCCGTTACAGAGAAAAGCGGCCAGATCATTCAACTTATTCCCCAGACGACGGATACCAACTCAACGTTTGGAGGATGGGCCGGGACGTGCGTGACTCAAGTGGGGAACGATTGCTTCGTGACGATGAATGGGAATCAGACGCTTACGCCGGTCTTCTCGATCGTCCCGGTAACCGTGAATGTGACCGTGACGGGCGTTGGGTCGGTGGTGGACAATCTCACGCCGCCCAAGATCAATTGCATGAACACAAACGCGACCACACCGCTGGTGTGTTCGGCCACGTACAATTCCGGGACTTCACTCACCTTCACCGAGTCGCCCGGGACCGGGTACCTCTTCACTCCCCCATTCAATGGCTGCACGACGGCGAGTGCAACGACGTGCACACTCAATTTGAATGCTCAGAGCAGTGTGACGGACAACGTCGGAGCGACATTCACGATCAACTCGTTCCTGCTCACCGTCTCAGACACAGGTGGCAGTGGCCTCGGCAGCGTGAAGAGCAATCCAAACAATCTGGGCGGTGCCATCGCTTGCGGTACGAACAACCAACCTCCGTGCGGCCTTGAGGAATTGTTTGGATGGGCCGTCGTGTTGACCGCGACGCCTAGCGGGGCGACTACTACTTTCACGGGCTGGTCCAGCTCCGCGGTGACCGGATTCACGTTCCCTTGCACCACCACGAGCACAACCTGCGCATTTAACATGCCCGCAGGCGGTCTCAAAGTCACGGCCGCGTTCTCAACTGCGGCGTCGCCCTCCACCGTACAGGTGAGCATCCAGGGAAATGGAACCGTAACGAGCACATCGAACCCCACGATCGCGAATGAAATTGACTGCGCATTCCCGGGGCCACCCAGCGTGTGCATGGCTACATTTGCCTCCGGCACACAGGTATCGTTGATCCCAGCGCCGCCGGGTGCCGGGGAAGTATTCAGCAGTTGGACTGCAGGACCGTGTGTGGGCACCAAGGCGAATCCGTGCGTGTTCACAGTAAGCAACGGGCAGCCGGTGAACGCCACGGCTTCCTTTGCTCCAATCGGGACTCCGACCTTTACCTCAACCACCTTGCCGACTGGCGCAGTAACAGTGCCTTATGGCGCAGACATACAGGTCACCGGCGGAACACAGCCCTATACGTTTGCGGTGGCGACCGGCAGCAGTATGCCGACTGGCTTCACACTCGACTCCATCGCCTCCGGCAACGTTCAAGCGGGGCACGTGTGGGCCAATAATCCAGCGACGAGTGGCAACTTATCGTTCATGGTCACGGTGACGGATTCATCGTCGCCGACGCCACAAAGCGTAACCGGGACCATCACCATTCCCATCAGTCCGACTCCTCCGAACACTCAAGCTTCATTGCTCAATGGTCGCTATGCGATGTTGAGCCATGGGTTCCGCGACGTGGATGGATCCCCCGAAGCCGACACGGGCAGTTTATTGTTCGATGGCCTGGGCGGTCTGACGGGCGTCGTTGACATGAACAACAGCGCTGGAGTTCAGCAGGAAGTTCCGGTTACGGGAACTTACACCATCGGGCCAGACAATCGCGGAACCCTGGTGCTCACAGTTGCGCAGGGATCGTTCCACGGAACGATTTCAGTCGGCGACGTGTATCGGGGGATTGCCTCCACGGTACGGATTACGCAGTTCAATAACAACAACGGGACCGACCGTATCGGTTCTGGTATTTTGCGTCTGCAGGACACTACCGCGTTCAACCCAACCCCATTCAGCGGGACTTACGTGTTTAGCGCGTCCGGAGTGACCCCGAGTCTTGGGCGGGCGGCTTATGCAGGATTGCTCACTTTCGATGCTGCCAACAACCTGACCGGCGGCACGGTGGATGCGAACGACGCCGGCACGCTCAGCAACGTGCCCAGCCTTACGGGCACCTACACGGGTCCGGATCTGAACGGCCACGTCGTATTTTCAGGCCTGATTAACGATGTACCATTCAAATACGGGCTGTACCAGATTTCTGCGAATGAGTTCTTTATCCTGTCACTCACGCTTCAATCGGGCGGGAACGACGTGGTGGCTGGCTCGGGACTGCGGCAATCAAGTTTAGTTACTTTCGGGGCGGGTTCACTCACCGGACCTGATGTCGTCAGCTTGGGGGGCGCCTCAAACAACGGAACATTTGCCGCTGCCGGGATCTTCACAGCTAACCCCACAGCCGCGCCCACACCGACATTCTCGATTACCGCCGATACGAATGACGGCGGCACCCTCAAATTGGGAACCGTTGTGGCTGGCACCTACTCCGTCGGGTTGAACGGCCGCGCGATGCTCACCCCCACCAGCGGAAGCTCCAGCAATCCCGCATTCGTTTATCTGGCGCGACCCGATCGCGGTTTCTTCCTCATCGGCGACGCTTCTGCGGGCTCAGGTCCTCTTGTGCCGCAGGTTGGCGCTCCATTCTCTACCACGCCCATTACCAGCAATCTGTTCTTCGGACAGCAAGAAGCGATCACCGGTGGTCACTCCGAGTTCTCCGGCATCGGCGTGCTTGGGGCGGGCAACTCGTTGACGATCACCGACGACGAAAGCCATTTGGGCGGCGATCTCTTTTTTGACCAGACAGCCGGAACGTTTACACCCACAATCACGGGCGCCGGCCACATCACGCTGCAAAACGCTGCGCAAGGCACGAGTTCCGGATACCTGATCTCACCGTTCGAATTCGCGTTCATCGACCAGAACGGTCCTGCTTCCGATCCAGCGCCATCCGCGCGCCCGCACATAGTCGTGGCGCATACCATTCCGGCGGCGCCCGGAACGCCATCTCCCGCCGCGCCCACAGTCACGTTCCCGACTCCGGTGGCCATCGGCTCGAACCAGTCGATGTCGCTTACGATCACCAACACCGGTCTTGGGCCGCTCGGCTTCACAGGTGTGAACGCGGCCAATTCTCCCGACTTCAGCGCCTCGGGGACTTGCATCAGTGATGTCGTGGTTGTCGTTCAAGTGCAGGGTACGTGCACACTCACAATCACGTTCGCACCGACAACCGGGACGCAGAGCGGGGTTCCCTTGACCGAAACCCTCATCGTGCAGACCGACGGGACCAGCAACATCACGGTGACCGAGAAGGGCACGGCCGCAGCGACGCTGGATTTTAACTTGTCTGCCACGCCCGCCAGTCAGTCAGTAAAAGCAGGAGCGAGCACAAGCTACTCGGTAAATGTTGCAGCGCTGGGCGGTTTCTCGGCATCCGTCGCGTTGAGCGCGACCGGACAGCCTAGCGGAGCGACGGCGACATTTAATCCGACGGCAATCACACCCGGGGTTCCTTCGACGCTCACGGTGACGACAGCAAGCAATACGCCGTTGGGTACTTCGACGCTCACGATCACTGGAACGGGCGGCGGACTGACGCACACGACTCAGGTGCAGCTCACCGTGACGCCGACATTAGTTTCGATTGCCGTGGCGCCAACGACTGCCAGTATCGCGGTGGGCAAGACGCAGCAATTCACGGCTACCGGGACGTTCAGCGACAAATCCACACAGGACCTGACAACAACTGTAACCTGGGCTTCGTCCAACACGACTGCGGCAACAATCGTTTCTGGCGGGACGGGGGCCGGCACGGCCACGGGAATTAAAGCAGGGACCTCTACGATTACGGCTTCGCTTTCGGGAGTCACCAGCAACGGCGCGACGCTCACGGTAACAGGTCCGACATTGGTTTCGATCGCGGTTACGCCGGCGAATCCAACGGTAGTCGTTGGACAGACGCAGCAGTTCACGGCCACCGGCACATTCTCGGACAAGAGCACCCAAGACCTCACTGCGTCTGTTGTCTGGGCTTCCTCAAACACAGAAGCGGCCACAATCACAGCCGGCGGGCTAGCAACCGGCGTGACTGGCGGCGAGACCTCCACTATCTCCGCCACTGTGACTCAATCGGAGATCAGCGGATCAACTTTGCTCACCGTGACGACTGTGCCGTTTGTCCTGGCGGTGACGCCGCCCGCCGGTGGTTCGGGCTCACCGGCGACGGTAACGCCAGGGGGAAGTGTGGCAATTGGTCTGACGCTGACG
>Ga0210384_10000659_pt1 | contig 51824 bp, 51 predicted proteins | sample IncBWH2MmetaG_FD_160574 | JGI IMG/M metagenome (GOLD analysis project Ga0210384, IMG submission 160574) | Forest soil microbial communities from Barre Woods Harvard Forest LTER site, Petersham, Massachusetts, United States - Inc-BW-H-2-M | ecosystem: Environmental > Terrestrial > Soil >... | reverse complement strand
TCCTTGCGATCCCGCTGCTGCCGCTCGTGGCCGCGATCATCGCCGGTCTTGGCGGCCGCGTGATCGGGCGCGCCGGCGCGCACACCGTGACCTGTCTGGCGGTGGCGGTCGCGTGCGCCCTGTCGGGCTCGGTCCTGAAGCAGATCTACTGGGATGGTGTTCCGGCCTACGACGCGCCCGTCTACACCTGGCTGGTGAGCGACGGGATGCACATGGAGGTCGGCTTCCTCATCGACCGCCTCACCGCCCTCATGATGGTGGTGGTGACCTTCGTGTCGCTGTGCGTGCACGTCTACACCATTGGCTACATGGCCGATGATGAGGGTTACACGCGCTTCTTCAGCTACATCTCGCTGTTCACCTTCTCGATGCTGATGCTGGTGATGTCGAACAACTTCCTGCAGCTGTTTTTCGGCTGGGAAGCGGTGGGCGTGGTGTCGTACCTGCTCATCGGGTTCTGGTACACGCGCCCCAGCGCGATTTTCGCCAGCCTCAAGGCTTTCATCGTCAACCGCATCGGCGACTTTGGTTTCGTGCTCGGCATCGCCGGCATTGCCTACTTCACGCACTCGCTTAGCTACCGCGACGCGTTTGCGGCCGCGCCGCAAGTGGCGCACGCGCTGCTGCCTTTCACGGCGCACTCGAACGTGCAGGCGCTGACGCTCATCTGCGTGTGCCTGTTCGTCGGCGCGATGGGCAAGTCCGCCCAGGTGCCGTTGCACGTGTGGCTGCCGGACTCCATGGAAGGACCTACACCCATCTCCGCGCTCATCCACGCCGCGACCATGGTGACCGCCGGCATTTTCATGGTGGCGCGCATGTCGCCGCTGTTCGAGTACTCCGAAGGCGCGTTGTCATTCGTGCTGGTGATCGGTGCGACCACCGCGTTCTTCATGGGCCTGCTGGGGGTGGTGAACAACGACATCAAGCGGGTCATCGCCTATTCGACGCTCTCGCAGCTCGGCTACATGACGGTGGCGCTCGGGGCGTCCGCCTATGGTGCGGCGATCTTTCACCTCATGACGCACGCGTTTTTCAAGGCGCTGCTGTTCCTCGCGGCCGGCTCGGTCATCATCGCCCTGCATCACGAGCAGGACATGCGCAAGATGGGCGGGCTCGCGAAATACATGCCCATCACGGCCGTGACCTGCTGGATCGGGGCGCTGGCGCTCATCGGCACGCCGTTCTTCTCCGGCTTTTATTCCAAGGACGCGATTATCGAGGCGGTGGGCGCCTCGCACCGCTTCGGCAGCGGCTATGCGTACCTGTGCGTGCTGTGCGGGGTGTTTGTCACCGCGCTCTATACCTTCCGCATGCTGTTCCTGACTTTCCATGGCCCGGAACGCTTCCGCCCCGCGGCGGCGGACGAACCGACGCACCCGATCCTGCTGGGACACGATGAGCATCACGCCGGGCACGCGCAGGGCGGTGATCCCCACGAGAGCCCGGCGGTCGTGTGGCTGCCGCTGGTCGCGCTCGCCATCCCGTCGGTGCTCATCGGCGCCTTCACCGTGGGGCCGGTGCTGTTCGGCAGTTACTTCGGCAGTTCCATTTTCGTGCTGCCGCCGAATAACGTGATCGGCACCATCGGTGAGGAGTTCACGGGACCTGTGCAGGCGGCGCTGTACGGACTCGCCAGGGCGCCGTTCTGGTTTGCGCTCGCCGGTGCCGTCACCGCGTGGGCGTGTTTCCTGTACCGGCCGGCGTGGGCGGACGCGATTGCGCAGCGGTTCCGCGTTGTGCAGACGCTGCTCACGCAAAAGTACTACTTCGACTGGTTCAACGAGAACGTGCTCGCCGCGCTCACCCGCGGGATCGGCCTCACCCTGTGGAAAGGGGGCGACCAGGCGCTCATCGACGGGGTGCTCATCGACGGCTCGGCGCACACGCTCGGGCGTTTCGGCGGCCTGCTGCGGCGCGCGCAGTCCGGCTACCTCTACAGTTACGCGTTCTGGATGATGATCGGCCTGGCGCTGCTGCTCGGCTGGTTCCTGACGCATGCATAACCTGCTCTCCATTCTGATCTGGTTGCCCATCGGCGTGGGCCTGGCGGTCATGCTGCTCGGCGACCGCAGCATCGTCGCCGGTCGCTGGCTGGCGCTCTTAGGCTCGCTCGCGACGCTCGCGCTCGCCGTGCCGCTGTGGACGCACTTCAACACCGGCACGGCTGACCTGCAGTTTCGGGAACTGCTGCCGTGGATCCCGCGTTTCCAGGCGTCCTACGGGCTCGGCGTCGACGGCATTTCGATGCCGCTCATCGTGCTCACCGCGTTCATGACCGTGCCGGTGGTCATCGCCGGCTGGACCGTGATTGAGGCGCGTCCGGCGCAGTACTTCGCGGCCTTCCTCATCATGGAGGGCCTGATGATCGGGGTGTTCTCGGCGACCGACGCGCTGCTGTTCTATTTCTTCTGGGAGGCGATGCTGATTCCGATGTTCCTCATCATCGGCATCTGGGGCGGCCCGCGGCGCGTCTACGCCACCATCAAGTTCTTCCTGTACACGTTCTTAGGCTCCGTATTCATGCTGGCGGCGCTCATCTACATGTACGTGAAGGCGGGCGACTACTCGATCGCGAGCCTGCAGGGGCTGCCGCTCACGCTCCTCGAGCAGCGCTGGATTTTCATCGCCTTCTTCCTCGCCTTCGCGGTCAAGGTACCGATGTTCCCGGTGCACACCTGGCTGCCGGATGCGCACGTCGAGGCGCCCACCGGCGGCTCGGTGATCCTCGCCGCCATCATGCTGAAAATGGGCGGCTACGGCTTCCTGCGTTTCAGTCTGCCCATCACCCCGGATGCGAGCCGCGAGCTGGATCTGGCGGTGATCGCGCTGTCGCTGATCGCGGTGATCTACATCGGCTTCGTCGCGCTCGTGCAGCAGGACATGAAGAAGCTGATCGCGTATTCCTCGATCGCCCACATGGGTTTCGTCACCCTCGGCGCCTTCGTCGTCTTCCAGATCGTGCGCAATACCGGCAGCCTCAGCGGCGCCGGGATGGGCATGGATGGCGCGATGGTGCAGATGGTTTCCCACGGCCTGATCTCCGGGGCGCTGTTCCTGTGCGTCGGGGTGCTCTACGACCGGGTGCACAGTCGCCAGATCGCCGACTACGGCGGGGTGGTCAACACCATGCCGGTGTTTGCCGCCTTCATGGTGCTGTTTGCGCTCGCCAATACCGGGCTACCCGGAACCTCCGGCTTCGTCGGCGAGTTCCTCGTGATCATCGCCAGTTTCAGGGCGAGCTTCTGGTACGCGTTCCTGGCGGCGGTGACGCTGGTGCTCGGCGCCGCCTATACCCTGTGGCTGGTGAAGCGCGTGGTGTTCGGTCCGGTGGCGAATGCCAAGGTCGCGGCGCTCACGGATCTGAATGGCCGCGAGTTCATCGTGCTGGGAGCGCTCGCGATCGCCGTGCTGCTGGTCGGGGTGTGGCCGGCGCCGCTCCTTAAAGTGATGCAGCCCACCATCCAGCACCTGGTCAGCCAGGCGATCGCCACCAAGCTATGAGCCCGGTACCCATGGCGGATGCGCTCACGAGCTGGTCGAGCCTGGCCCCCGCGGTAGCGGAGATCTGGCTCGTGGTTGCGATCTGCTACCTGCTGCTGGTGGATGTATTCGCCGGTTCACGGCACCGGGGACTCACACCCACCCTCACACTCGTGGTGCTGGCGGCCGGGGCTGCGCTCATGGTGAGCTGCGGGCACGTCACGCAGCGCACGCTGCTGTTCGACGGACTGTACGTCGCCGACGAGCTGGGCTTCGTGCTGAAGCTCGCGGCGCTGCTGGTGGTGGCGGTGGCGCTGCTGTATTCGCGCGCCTACCTTGAAAATCGCAGCATCCTGCGTGGCGAGTATTACGTGCTGGCGCTGACCGCGCTCCTCGGGATCTTCGTGCTGGTTTCGGCCAACAGCCTGCTCACGGTGTACCTCGGGGTTGAGCTGCTGGCGCTGTCGGTGTACGCCATGGTCGCCTTCGACCGCGACTCCGGAGTTGCAGCCGAAGCGGCCATGAAATATTTCGTGCTCGGCGCCATCGCCTCCGGCGCGCTGCTCTACGGCATGTCGCTGATCTACGGTCTCACCGGGACGCTCGACCTCACGCAGATCGCCGCCCGGGCGCACGCGCCGCTGCACCTGGGGGTAATGCTGGGACTGGTGTTCATCGTGGTGGCGGTGGCCTTCAAGCTCGGAGCCGTGCCGTTTCACATGTGGCTGCCAGACGTGTACGAGGGAGCGCCAACGAGCGTGACGCTGTTCATCGGCACGGTGCCCAAGATCGCCTATTTCGCGCTCACGCTGCGCCTGCTGGCGCAGGGCCTGGCGGGTACCGAGGCGCAGTGGTCACAGATGCTGGCCGTGCTCGCGGTACTCACCCTGGTCATCGGCAACGTGGTGGCGCTGGTGCAGACGAACCTGAAGCGGCTGCTCGCCTACTCGACCATCGCGAACGTGGGGTTCATTGTGCTCGGCTTCGTCGCCGGCACACCGGATGGCTACGCGGCGGCGCTCTACTACACGCTGGTCTATGTGCTGGTGGCGCTCGGCTCCTTCGGCGTGATCCTGCTCGCCGGCGCCAAGGGCTTCGAGGCCGACCGGCTCGATGATTACCGGGGTCTGCACCAGCGCGATCCGCTGCTGGCGCTGGTGATGATGATGCTCATGTTTTCGACCGCCGGCGTGCCGCCGTTCGTGGGCTTTTGGGCGAAGCTGCGCATCTTCCAGGTGCTGTGGGAGAGCCACCAGCTGTGGCTGGTGATCATTGCCGCGGCGATGTCGGTGGTGGGAGCGTTCTATTACCTGCGTGTCATCAAGCTCATGTACTTTGACGATCCGCAAGGTTCGCTGCCGGCAACCACCGCCCCCGCCGGCGTGCGCTTCGCGCTCGGGCTGAACGCCGCCGCGGTACTGGCACTGGGCCTCCTGCCCGGACCGCTGCTGGATCTGTGTGCGCGCCTGATTCACTGAGTACCAACTTCGGAGAATGCAATGAACCACCCTGTCTCCAAAGCCCTGTCCGTGGAGTTGCTGGCGATGCTCGCCGCGCTGGGACTCGCCTTAGGTGCGGCGCGCACTGAGGCCTCGCCCCGCTATCACATCGCTCACGAGGTGGCGCTGCCCGGGGAGGAGGGGTGGGACTACCTCGCCTTCGAAGAGGGCGCTCATCGCCTGTTCGTCTCCCACGGCACGCGGGTGCTGGTCGTCGACACTGACACGCTTAAAGTGGTCGGCGAAGTCGCGGATACGCCGGGCGTACACGGCATCGCGCTGGCCCCGGACCTGGGGCGTGGCTACATCAGCGCCGGTCGGACGAACACCATCGTGGTGTTTGATCTGAAGACGCTGGCGCGGCTGAAGGAAATCAAGACGACCGGCGAGACTCCGGACGCCATTCTGTACGACGCCTCGAGTCATCGGGTGTTCTCCTTCAACGGGCGTGGCCGCAACGTCACCGCGGTTGATGCCACGAATGACACCGTGCTCGGCACCATCGCCCTGGATGCAAAGCCGGAGTTTGCGGTCGCCGATGGCAAGGGACATGTCTATGTGAATCTCGAAGACAAGAACAGCCTCGCGGTCATCGATGCTGCGCACCTCACGGTCACGGCGGTGTGGCCGATCGGCGGTTGCCAGGAGCCCTCGGGGCTCGCCATCGACGCGGCGCAAGGGCTGCTCTTCCCGGCGTGCGACAACAAGGTGATGGCGGTGGTGGACGCCGCCTCCGGCAAGGTCCTGGGAACGGCGCCCATTGGTGAAGGTGTGGATGCCGCGGGCTTTGATGCGGCCACGAATCTCGCCTTTGCCTCGTGCGGGGAGGGCGTGCTCACGGTGGTGAGGGCGGGCAAGTCCGGACGCCCGGAGGTCGTCGAGAGCGTAAAGACGCAACACGGTGCGCGGACCATGGCGCTCGATCTTGCCACCCACCGGGTGTTCCTGGTGACGGCGAACTTCGGGCCGCCGCCCGCCGCGACTGCCGAGCATCCGCACCCGCGCGGGGCGATGTTGCCCGGCACGTTCAGGTTGCTGGTGCTGGAGCCTTGACCAGCACGCCGCTGTAAGCCGGCAGCGTCCGCAGTTACGACATGCGCCGCGAGATCGCGATTGCCGCGATCAGCACGATCGCAATGTTGAGGATCCACCAGGCCAGCTGCTTGTGATTACCGAGCAGCCCGGTCGCGGTGGCCGGTGCTGTCGCGGCAGCCGGCGCTGCGGCCGTGCCGCTCAGGAGTTCATGGATGCCATCGTGGCCGATCACAAGATCGAGCCTGCCCGCAGGCTTGCCGTCCAGATCTTTCAGGGCCACGCTCCAGGTGCCATCGGTGTTGGCTGTCACCGGCAGATTCCGTCCCTGCGCTGTTACCGCGACCTCGACGGGTGCTGCCACCGGCTGACCGCCCGTGTAGCGGATGCGCAGGGCGAGGGTGTCGGGCGCGAGCCTTGCCGCGTCCACGCTCACGAGCGTGGAGTGTGCGAACGGGGTGAAACGCGCATCCGCGGGTGCTTGCGCGCGCGCGGCGCCCATGCCGATGAGCAGGGTGATGGCTATGGCGGCAAGGGGCCGGCTCACGGGCCGCCGCCTTCAAGACCGAGGAAGCGCTCCAGCCGGTCAAGCCCAGCGACAAAGCCGCGCAGTTCGCGCGCGCTCATGCACGAGAGCAGCGCGCGCTCGCGCAGCAGGGCGAGCGGCACCAGGTGCGCGTACATGCGCCTGCCGGCGGCGCTCAGGCGCAGCTGCATCTCACGCCTGTCGCCCGGCCGCGGCACGCGCTCCAGGAGTCGGCGTTTCATGAGGTGCGCGATGGCGCGGCTGACGCGGGTCTTGTGCATGCGGGTGCTGGCGGCGATGTGCTGCGCGGTGCAGCTTGGGTCCTGGCCGACGGTCGCCATGACGCGCCATTCCGGGATCTGCAGCGCAAAGCGGCCCCGGTAGATGGCCGACAGGTGCTGGCTCACCGCGGCCGCCAGGCGGTTCAGACGGAAGGGCACGAAGCGCACCAGCTCAAGCGAACCCTGGCGGGTCGATCGCGGCGACACGGCGTTCTCCAGACAGTTGCGCGCGCAACCGTTTGTGCCATTATAGAGCCTGATGCGCGGCGTACGCCAACAAAAAGGCCCCGGGACTGTGCCGAGCGCTGCGGCAGCGTCGCGCTACCAGTGCGGCTTCGGCAACCACTTCGCGACCGAGGCGCTCGCTGGCGCCCTGCCCGTGGGGCGTAACTCCCCGCAACGCTGCGCCTACGGTCTGTACGCCGAGCAGTTCTCCGGCACGGCGTTTACGGCTCCCCGCCACAGCAACCGGCGCAGCTGGCTGTACCGCATCCGCCCGGCGGCCGTACACGGGGAGTTCGTGCCGCGCGCGGCCCGCTGGGTCACCAACCGCTTCGATGCGCTCACACCGTCGCCTAACCAGCTGCGCTGGGATCCGCTGCCGCTGCCGCGCCAGGCGACCGACTTTGTGGACGGCCTGCGCACCATCGCCGGCAACGGCTCGCCGGACGCGCACGGCGGCTGCGGCATCCACTGGTACGTGGCCAATCGTTCCATGCAGGAGCGGTTCTTCTACGACGCGGACGGGGAGTTGCTGCTGGTGCCGCAGCTCGGCAAGCTGCGCGTCGCCACGGAACTGGGCGTAATCGACGTCGAGCCGCAGGAGATCGTGGTGATCCCGCGCGGCCTGCGGTTCCGCGTTGAGCTGCCCGAGGGTCAGGCCCGCGGCTACATCTGCGAGAACTTCGGCGCGCCGCTGCGCTTGCCGGATCTCGGGCCGATCGGTTCCAACGGCCTCGCCAACCCGCGCGACTTTCTCACTCCGGTGGCGTCGTACGAGGACCGCGCCGGGGATTTCGAGCTCATCGCGAAGTTCGCCGGACAGCTGTGGTCGGCGCCCATCGGGCACTCGCCGCTGGACGTGGTTGCCTGGCACGGCAACAACGCCCCCTACAAGTACGATCTGCGGCGCTTCAACGCCATGGGCTCGGTGAGCTACGACCATCCGGATCCCTCGATATTCCTGGTGCTGCAATCACCGAGCGACACGCCCGGTGTCGACGCCATCGACTTCGTGATCTTTCCGCCGCGCTGGCAGGTCGCGCAGAATACCTTTCGTCCGCCGTGGTTCCATCGCAACGTCGCCAGCGAGTTCATGGGCCTGATCAGCGGCGTGTACGACGCCAAGGCGGAAGGCTTCGCGCCGGGCGGGGCATCGCTGCACAACTGCATGAGTGGCCACGGGCCGGATACGGCTACCTACAGGAAGGCTTTGCGTGCCGACACCTCGCGTCCGGTGCACGTCGCGGCGACCATGGCGTTCATGTTCGAGACGCGCGCCGTGATCCGACCGACGCGCTGGGCACTCGCGGCGCGTGAGTTGCAGAAGGGCTACGCGCGCATCTGGCGGGATCTGCCGAAGACCTTTGCGCCATGAACGCCACCCACGATCCAAAGCTGCGCAGCTGGGTGAGTTCGGCCAACGTGCCCGGGTGTGACTTTCCGATTCAGAATCTGCCCTTCGCCTCGTTCCGGCGTGCCGGCAGCGGCGAGGCCTTTCGCGGTGGCGTGGCGATTGGCGCCGAGGTGCTCGATCTTGCGGCGCTCCATGCGCTGGGAGTGCTCGAGGGGCTCGCGGCGCAGGCGGCGGCCGCCTGCTGCGGCAGCTCCCTGAACGGCTTCATGGCAATGGGACCGGAGGCGTCCACGGCGCTGCGGGGGGCGCTGTCCGCGGCGCTGCGTACGGACTCGCCCCACGCACAGCGTCTGCGAGCGGCGCTGGTAGCGCAAGACGCGGTCGAGTACCGCGTGGCCGCCGACGTGGGCGACTACACGGATTTCTATGCCTCGATTTACCACGCCACGGCGGTCGGGCGGCTGTTTCGTCCTGACAACCCGCTGCTGCCGAACTTCAAATGGGTGCCCGTCGGTTATCACGGCCGGGCGTCCTCCATCCGCGTGTCGGGATTTGATTTCCCGCGACCGCTCGGGCAGGTGCTTCCCACCGGCGCGCAGCAGCCGCAACTGGCGCCCACGCGGCGCCTCGACTACGAACTGGAAGTGGGCGTGTTCATCGGTCGCGGCAATGCGCTGGGAACCGCGGTGCCGCTTGCCGAGGCGGAACAGCACGTGTTCGGGCTGTGCCTGCTGAACGATTGGTCGGCGCGTGACATCCAGGCGTGGGAGTACCAGCCGCTCGGACCGTTTCTCGGCAAGAATTTCGCCACCACCGTGTCGCCGTGGGTGGTGACGCTCGAGGCACTGGCGCCGTTTCGACTGCCCTGGACGCGGGCGCCGGACGAACCGCAGCCCCTGCCGTATCTTGCCGACCCGGAGGCGCTGCAGCGCGGCGCCATCGACGTGCAGCTGGAAGTCTGGCTGGATACGGCGCGCATGCGCGCGGCGGGGGCAGCCGCGCAGCGACTGTCGAGTTCCGGCTTGCGCGATGCGTGGTGGACGGTGTCGCAGCTGGTGGCGCACCACACCGTAAATGGCTGCAACCTGCAGCCCGGCGATCTTCTGGGCAGCGGCACGCAATCCGGCCCGCTGCCGCCGCAAGCGGGGTCACTGCTGGAACTCAGCGCCGGCGGCCGGCAACCCCTCCAGCTTACCTCCGGCGAGACGCGCACTTTCCTCGAGGACGGGGATCGGGTGACCTTGCGTGGCTGGTGCGCGCGCGCCGGGTGCGCGCGCGTCGGCTTCGGCGAGGCGACCGGGACCGTATTGCCCGCGGCGCGGGCGTGAAGAATTACCGCTACTACGACCTGATCCTGGGCGCGTACGTGTGCGTGCTCCTGTGCGCCAATCTCATCGGCCCCGCCAAGGTCTCGACCGTGCAGGTGCCGCTCATCGGCCCGCTCACCTTCATGGCCGGGGTGTTGTTCTTTCCGATCTCCTACATCTTCGGCGACATTCTCACCGAGGTGTATGGCTACGCGCGCGACCGGCGGGTGGTGTGGAGCGGCTTTGCGGCGCTGGTGTTCGCGGCTGTCATGGCGGCGGTGATCGTGCATCTGCCGCCGGCGGACTTCTGGCGCTCGCGGCAGCCGGCGGTCGAAGAGATCTTCGGCAGTACGCCGCGCATCATCTGCGCCTCCATCATCGCCTTCTGGTGCGGTTCATTCGTCAACAGTTTCGTACTGGCGAAGATGAAGCTCATGACCCAGGGACGGTGGCTGTGGACGCGCATCATCGGCTCGACGCTGTGCGGGGAGCTGGTGGACTCGGGACTGTTCTACAGCATCGCGTTTGCCGGGGTATGGAAGGGGCGGGACCTGCTGACGGTCACCACCACGCAGTACGTGCTGAAGTCCGCCTGGGAGGTGTGCATGACGCCGGTCACCTACCGGGTGGTCGCATTCCTGAAGCGCGTGGAGCACGAGGACTACTACGATCGGGACACGAATTTCACGCCGTTCTCGCTGCGGGCATGAAGCAAAGAAAAGCGGCGGGAGCGCAGTGGCCCGCGCCCCCGCCGCCGTCGCGCCGTGTCAGCGGCCGATCTGCTTGCTGACCTGGTTTTCCTGCTGGTTGAGCGCCTTCTGCTCGGTCTTGGTGATGTGACCGCCGTTGGTGCTCGCCATGGTGCGCTCCTCCCTGCGGATCGAGCGGTCCTCGCGATGCAGCTTCGCGGCCTGGCCCTTGCTCAGCTCGCCTTCCTTCACTTCCTGGTGAATGCGCTTGTTCTGATTTTTCAGGCGATTGTTCACCTGCTCGCGGCGCGGGTGATCCTTCTGCCACTTGGTGTCGGCCATCGCGTTGGTGGCGAGGCCGCTCAGCGCGAAGGTCGCCGCGGCGACGGTCAGAACGGTACGTACGGACTTCAACATGGGACTTTCCTCCTGTAGGGCCGGCGCTCAGTGGCCGGAATTAAGCCGGAACTGCCGGCTGTCTGAGCGTTACCAACGTCGCAGATTGCCGATTGCTGACGATTGTTACGGGAAGTTAACCGTGGCTACCATGTGACATAGTTCACAGCAGGAATCGGAATGCGGCACGGGCCGTGGCGCGGCGATGATGGGAGACAATTTCGTGTTGGAGGCTCGCAAGGTGCGCTGCCGGATACTGGGCGTTTTAGGACTCACGCTGTGCGGCGCGGCGGCGGCCGCCGATCAGTCGCGCGATGACGCGTGGTGGACCGGGCCGCTGCTCGCGGCCTCGGCGGCGAGCATGCCCGCCGGCCACGTGCTTTTTGAGCCTTACCTGTTCGACGTGATCAGCACCGGGCGCCTGGACATGAGCGGCAGACATCACGCCATTGCCGGTGAGCACGACCCGGGTTCCCTGAGCTATCTCATCTACAGTGTTACCGACCACCTCGCGATCGGGGTGCTTCCGCGCTTTGGTTTCAACGAGCCCGCCGGCGCCGCCAACAGCTCGCACGTGGGAGTGGGCGACCTGACTGTGCAGGCGCAGTACGGCATCACGAGTTTTGTGGATGGGCATCGCATGCCGGCTATTGCGGTGGTGCTCGCGGAAACTGTGCCTACGGGACGCTATGACCGGCTGGCGAGGCCAGCCGATGGTTTCGGCTCGGGTGTGTACAGCACCGCGCTATCGGTGTACTCGCAGGACTACCTGTGGATGCCGAACGGGCGGATTCTGCGGGTGCGGCTGGATCTGACCTATCAGGTGTCAGCGGCCGCAGGCGTGCAGGACGCGAGTGTGTACGGGACCGCGAGCGGCTTCCGCGGCCGGGTGTACCCCGGGGACGCGGCCACGGTGGATTTTTCCACGGAGTACAGCCTCACCCGCAGCTGGGTGCTGGCGATGGATGTCGTTTACCAGCACGGGGACAGCACCCGGGTTGCCGGTTCCCAGCCGCAGCTCCCCGGAAGCGGAGTACTCATGAACTTCGAGCAGGCCTCGGGAGCGAGCGCGTCAGTGGGCTTTGCGCCCGCGGTGGAGTACAGCTGGAGCAGTCGTGCCGGAGTGATTGCGGGGGTGAGGATCATCCCGACCGGCCGGAACATCACCACGAGCATAACGCCGGCGATCGCGATTAACCTCGTGTACTGAACATGAACGGAATCTTAATGAAAGGCAGGCCCACAGCACGCAAATGACGCCTTTAAAGACGCCGTGCGTTCCCGCATATAGGGGGTACGTCAACGTAACCGCAGGTGACCGCGTTTTAATCTATGTCAACTTGAACAGCGGCGCCGGCGGGGCGTCTAATCCAGCAGGCGCAAAGTGAAGGTAACGAACGTGAACACAGCAAAGTCGCGACAGGCAATCCGGACCCTCGGGGCCGTCCTGCTCGGCATCGCAGTGGCATGCGCCCCGGCTCTGAGCTACGCACAGCATGGCTTCGGGGGCGGTCACGTCGGCGGTGGCGGTGGCGGCGGCGCTGGACATTCCAGCGGCGGACACTTCAGCGGCGGCAACAGCAGTGGCGCGCACTTTGCCGGTGGACATGCGCCAGCCCGCGGCTTTGGAGGCGCGCACTACGCGGCGCCGCACTTTGCCGGTGGCGCGTACGCGGCGCACAGCTTCCAGGGCGCGCGTGGCTTCCAGGGCACGCGTGGCTTCCAGGGCACGCACGGCGTCCAGGGCACGCACGGCTTCCAGCAAGCCCACGTCGGGTTTACGGCGCGTCCCGGAATTTCCGGTGGACACGGAGTTGACGGCAGGCACGGTGACTGGGGCGGTGGTCACCGCTATTGGGGAGGCGGCTACTGGGGCGGCAGGTTCTGGCCGCATGCCTACTTCTACCCGGGCTACGCCTGGTTCCTGCCCTTGCTCCCGCTCGGCTACGCGACGTTTTGGTGGGGCGGCTTCCCCTACTATTACTACAACAACCTCTATTACACCTGGAATCCGGGCTACAACGGCTACGTCGTGACCGACCCGCCACCGGTGGCCGGCACAGACTCGGGCGACGGCTCTGACGCCGCGCAGTACAGCAATGCCGATGACGCCCAGTACAGCGGTGCTGCGCCGTACAGCGGTGCTGCGCCGTCGCCGCAGACCGGCGCCCAGGCTGGTGCGGCGGGTGATGTGTACGTGTACCCGCGCAACGGGCAGAACGACCAGCAGACCTCGAACGACCGGTACGAGTGCCACAGCTGGGCAGTGAACCAGACAGGATTTGACCCGACCCGTGGGGCCCAGCAGTCCGGGACTACGGTGGACTATCGGCGCGCCCTGATCGCGTGCCTCGACGCACGCGGCTACACCGCGCGCTGACGCCGGTCGGCGCGCGCCTCAACCTTCCTGCAGCGGATCACTTGCGGGCGGGGCGCAGCAAGCGCCCCGCCCGCGTGTTTATTGCCCGACCTGCACCGGCTGCGCGAATGTCCCGGGCGCGGCTGCGTTGTGCAGCATGACCGTTGCCGTAGTGCTATCGGCGACGGCTATGTCCGGATGCAGGGCGTCTCCGCTCAAGGCAGCAATGGCGACGCTCAGCGGCTGGCCGAACCCGGCATAGTCGGTGGCTGCTCCAAAGGCGACGGTGCCCGGAGTCGAGGCGTTCAGGAGCACCGACACGCTGCCGGTGGGCGCGGGACCTAAGTTCGCAACCACCAGGTCCGGCTTGCCGTCGTTGTTGAGATCACCCACCGCGACATCGACCGCACCGCTTTGGGTCGGGTAAGTAACCGGCGCCAGAAACTTGCCATGGTTGGCCGGATCCTGCCTCAGCACGGACACGCCCGCCATGCCGGTGCCGTCGGTGCCGGGTCCGAGGTTCGCCACGACCAGATCCAGCAGTCCGTCGCCGTCAATGTCGGCGACACGCACGGCCTGCGGCTGGGCGCCCGCGGGGAAGCTTACCGGCGCGGCGAACGTGCCGGGCGTGCTCGCGCTCTGGTAGAACACCTGCACCGCGCCGTTGTTGCCGTTCGAATCGTAGGTCGCCGCGACGATGTCCGGGTGGCCGTCGCCATTGATGTCGGCGATCGCCACCGCGCTGGTCGTGGCTCCGGTTGCGAGCATCTGCGGCGCCAGGAACTTCCCGGGGTTCGCCGGATCGTGGAACAGCACGATGACGTTGCCGCTGGCGCTCGCGTCCGCAACCACGATATCGGGGTTGCCGCCGTTCAGGCTGCCGATCGCCACCTGGTTCGGCGCCCCGCCGGTGGCGATGTCCACCCCGGGCTGGAAGGTGCCGGGTGTCGCGCCGTGCATGAACACCGTCACGCTGCCGCTGCCGAAGTTGGCGATCACCAGGTCGAGCTTTCCGGTAGCCGCGAGATCAGCGACCGCGATGCTGGAAGGATCGGCGCCGGTCGTGGGGTACTGCACTCCGCTCAGGAAGGTGCCGGGGGAGGCGGTTTGTCCGAGCACGACATTCGCGAAACCCTGGTTGTTGATCAGGCCCTGGTCGAACGTGGTGGCCACCAGCAGATCCAGGGTGCCGTCGCCGTTCACGTCCGCGACCGCGACCGAGTTCGGAACGGTGAATGCGGGGTTGGCGTAGAAATTGTCATTGCCGTAGCCGCCGCAGCTGGCGAGCGTTACCAGCAGCGCCGTGGCGACGGCGCACTTCAGGGACGAGGGCATGTTCACGTTGCGAATCCTCCTGGCGCAATACCACTAAACGCGTGCAACGCCGCGCGGCGTCACGGGTTGACAGGCGCGGGGGCGCGTTCCCGTTCCGGCCGAGAGCGTACACTTGGCGGGGGAGCGTGGGCAGGGAGCGCGGTCACAATTATGCCGGTTGGGGCGGGCAAGACGGTCTTCCTGTTCGACGTGGACAACACGCTGCTCGACAATGACGCCGTGCAGGAGGACCTCAGCGCTCACCTGGCGCGCGAATTCGGCGCCGCGAGCCGTGACCGCTACTGGGCGATCTTCGAGCAGCTGCGCGGCGAGCTCGGGTACGCGGACTACCTCGGCGCCTTGCAGCGCTACCGCCTCGAGAACCTCGACGATCCGCAGCTCCTGAAGGTCTCGGCTTTTCTCGTCGACTACCCGTTCGCCGCGCGGCTCTATCCGGGTGCGCTCGCCGCGCTCGAGCGCTGCGCACGCCTGGGTGAAACCGTCATCCTCTCGGACGGCGATGTGGTGTTTCAGCCCCGCAAGGTGCAGCGCTCGGGCCTGTGGGACGCGGTGGGCGGGCGGGTTCTGATCTACCTGCACAAGGAACAGATGCTGGCCGCCGTCGAGCGGCGCTACCCGGCCCGGCACTACGTGATGGTGGACGATAAGCTGCGTATCCTCACCGCGATGAAGGGCTTCTGGCAGGAACGACTCACCACGGTATTCCCGCGGCAGGGGCACTACGCACTGGATGCACACGAGGTCGCGGCGTACCCGCCGGCTGACGTAATCTTGAATGACATTGGTGAGCTCGCCGAGTGTGCGGAAAGGATCGTGGGTGCCCGCTGAACGTCCGTGGCTCGGACAGTTGCGTGAAGGCAGCGCCGCCTTGCAGACGGTGCTCGGTGCGCTGCTGGAAACGGAAGCCCACTTTGCGCCGCCCGCCTCCCCCCTCGAGCGCCTGCAGCAGATCACTACCAGCCCGGAGTGGCTGTGGCTGCAGCCGCTGTACCGGCTGATCGCGGACATCGATCACGCGCTGGCCCATGCGCCCGACCTGCCCGCCACCGAAGCGGCGGCGATCGGTGCTCACGCGCGCGAGCTACTCACCGGCGGGCAGGTGCCGGCGGAGCAGGAATTTCTCGCGCACTACCGGGCGTTGCTGCAGACCGATCCGAGCGTGGCGATGGCGCACGCCGGGGCGCTGCGGGCGCTGCGGGCATTGCCCGCCGAAGCCGGCAACGAATCGGAGCGGCTGCACGCGCGTCACCAGTGGAATGAGCGGCGCCGGTTCCTGCGCCTGGGGCAAGGTGGCCCGGCACACTCGTAGTTCAGAAGGGTTTGTATTGCCCCGGCTCGACGGGGCGACTCAACCAGTCCGGCCGCGTTTCGCGCTGCCGCAGTTCCAGCTGATGCGTGCGGTAGTCGATGACGAGGGCATCGAAGGATCCGAGTATATCCATGCCCACCAGCAGCGTCGGTTCGTGCGTCATGTCCCAGTGCTGGAACAGGTACATGTCGCCGAACGTCACCCGCACGCCGGCGAGCGTCATCTTGCCCAGGAAGATGGGCGGCGTCGCCACGTTGTCGCCCGTCTGAACGTCGAGCGTCACGCCGATGATGTCTTCCCGTTTCACCCCATAACCCGGGTGGCGCAACAGGGCTGCCCGCAGCGCCTCGTTCCCCACGGTGCCCTGTGCACCGGTGTCGATAATGGCGCGGGTGCGCACGTGGCCGACCAGGACGTCGGCCATCAGTAAGCCGTCGTGCACCACCCGCAGGGGGATCACGGTGAAGTCGTAGCCGGCGTGCTGATTGCGCGAGCGTGTGATCGTGAGGCGATCGTGGCCGAAGTCGGCGTAGATCCTCATGCCGGCCAGGCCCTCCCGGCCAAGTACTCCCTGGGCGCCGCCAAACACGTCCGCCACCACCGGCAGGAACGTCGGCCCGAGGAGCAACTCCCCCACCTCCATGCTGCCGACGCGCACCGTGGGCACGGTCGCGGACCCCGTGACGCCGGTCACGAGGGTCATTTCGTCCACGTGCGGCTGCGCCAGCGCATCCGCGGTGCGCTGGATGACTGCCGAGTGGTTGGCGCCCGTGTCGAGTACCAGACGGAACGGTCCCTTGCCGTCGATCATCACCGGCGCCCAGATCCGGCCGATGCGATCGCGACGCGTGGGCGCGACGAACTTTGGTTCGTCCTTCTCGACGACGACCTCCGGCAGCGGCGCGCCGGCGACGGGTACGGATGGGACCGGTGCCGGAGTCGCGGCCGGTGCGGGTGCCAGCGGCGTCGCCTGCGCGGCCCAGGCGCTCAGCCACAGCCAACAAATCGGGGCCAGCAGCCAGGCTCGCAGGTTCGGTTGGGGGATCACGGGCGCCAGTAAATCACGACCGCGCCGGGGGCTCCAGCGAACTGATCGCGCTTTTTCGGGGGCCACATGCCCCGCCCGTGCCGCGCCATGGAAGCCCCCGTTTCCATGGCCAGTTTGACCGGCAGCCCTGCCGGGAGTTCGTGCGCGGCTGGCGCGCCGGTTTGGCCGGGAGAACCACCGGGAATTTCACGAAAATCCTCCCGACAACCTATGATCTGACGCCATTGATGACGTGCACCGCACCTGCATGACCCGAGCCGCGTCCGCGAGCGATGCCCCACAGGTGCGCCCCGCGCTCACCCACCTGCAGCGTCTGGAAGGGGAGAGCATTCACATCCTGCGGGAAGTGGTCGCCGAGTGCGCGCGGCCGGTGATGTTGTACTCGGCCGGCAAGGACAGCGCGGTGATGCTGCATCTTGCCGGCAAGGCGTTCTATCCGGCGGTGCCCCCATTTCCGCTGCTGCACGTGGACACCACCTGGAAGTTCCGTGCCATGTACGAGTTTCGCGATGCCGTGGCGCGCGAGTCCGGTATGCAGCTGCTGGTGCACGTGAACCGCGAGGGGCTCGCGCGGGGCGTGGACCCCTTCACGCACGGCTCGCAGGTGTACACCGATGTCATGAAGACCCAGGCGCTGAAACAGGCCCTGGAGCAGCACGGCTTCGATGCGGCTTTCGGCGGTGCGCGCCGCGACGAGGAAAAGAGTCGCGCCAAGGAGCGCGTTTTCTCCTTTCGCTCGGCGCAGCATCGCTGGGATCCACGGCAGCAGCGCCCGGAACTGTGGTCGCTCTATAACGCGCGCGTGCATGCGGGCGAGAGCCTGCGGGTATTTCCGCTCGCCAACTGGACCGAGCTCGACGTCTGGCAATACATCCTGCAGGAGCACATCCGGCTCGTGCCGCTGTACTTTGCCGCGCCGCGTCCGGTGGTGGAGCGCGACGGGGCGCTGATCATGGTGGATGACGCGCGGCTGCCGCTCAAGCCCGGTGAGCAGCCGGTGTTGAAAAAAGTACGCTTCAGGACGCTCGGCTGCTACCCGCTGACGGCGGCAATCGAGAGCGAGGCGGATACGGTGGCGGCAATCGTCACGGAGACCCTGCTGGCGCGAACCTCCGAGCGCGCCGGCCGGACGATCGACCACGACGCCGCGGCCTCGATGGAGAAGAAGAAACAGGAGGGTTATTTCTGATGGCCGCGAGCGGCGCGCCGGCGGCGGTCGATGTGGGTGCAGCGCTGCGGGCGCATGAGCGCAAGACCCTGCTGCGGTTTATCACCTGCGGTTCAGTGGATGACGGCAAGTCGACGCTGCTCGGCAGGTTGCTGTACGAATCGCAGCTGATTCCACAGGATCAGCTGGTCGCACTGCAGAAGGACTCGCAGCGCGTCGGCACGCGCGGCGCTGAGCCGGATTTCGCCTTACTGGTCGATGGGCTGGCCGCCGAGCGCGAGCAGGGCATCACGATTGACGTCGCCTACCGCTTCTTTGCCACGCCCAGGCGCAAGTTCATCGCCGCCGACACGCCCGGGCACGAGCAGTACACGCGCAACATGGTGACCGGCGCCTCGACGGCGCAGCTGGCGGTGATTCTCCTCGACGCGCGCAAGGGCGTACTCACCCAAACGCGCCGCCACAGCTACCTGGCAAGCCTCATGGGCATCCCGCACCTGGTGCTGGCGGTCAACAAGATGGACCTGGTCGGCTACTCGCGCGCCAGCTTCGAGACCGTGGCCGCGGACTATCGCGCCTTTGCCGCGCGCCTGGGGCTGCGGGACATTACGGCGATACCGCTGTCGGCCGCGCTCGGTGACAACGTGGTGCATCACGGGCCCAACATGCCGTGGTACTCGGGGCCGGCGCTGCTGGAGTACCTCGAGGGGGTTACAGTGGAGGAAGCGCTGCGGCAACCGTTGCGTTTTCCCGTCCAGTGGGTCAACCGGCCAAACGCGGATTTCCGCGGCTTTGCCGGTCAGATCGTCAGCGGCACGGTGAGCCCCGGTGACCGGGTGTGCGTGCTGCCGGGAGGGCATGAGAGCCGCATCGCCCGCATCGTCACCGCGCAGGGCGATCTTGCCTTCGCGCAGGCGGGAGAATCCGTCACCCTCACCCTGGAATCCGAGCTCGCCGTCAGCCGTGGCGACCTGATTGCCGCGCGCGAGGCGCCGCCGCAGGTGGCGCGCCAGTTCGAGGCCACGATCATATGGCTGCACGAGGAGCCGATGCTGCAGGGACGCACCTACCTGCTGAAGTCACAGGCGCTGACCGCCGCCGCCACCGTGACACCGCTCAAGCACAAGATCAACGTCAACACCCTCGAGCACCTGCCGGCCGAGCGGCTCGAGCTTAACGAGGTCGGCGTGTGCGAGCTGGCGCTCGACCGCGACCTGCCGTTCGAGCCCTACGCAGTAAACCGCGCGCTGGGCGGCTTCATTCTCATCGACCGGCTGACGAACAACACGGTGGGGGCCGGACTCATCAACTTCGCACTGCGGCGTTCGCAGAACGTGCATTGGCAGGCGGTCGACGTCGACAAGGCGCTGCGCGCGCGCCAGAAGGGCCAGCGGGCGTGCGTGTTGTGGTTGACCGGGCTTTCCGGCGCCGGCAAGTCGACCATCGCCAACCGCATCGAGAAGCTCCTCACTGCCCGGGGCCGGCACACCTACCTTCTCGACGGCGACAACGTGCGCCACGGACTGAGCAAGGACCTCGGGTTCACGGCGCAGGATCGGGTGGAGAACATCCGCCGGGTGGCCGAGGTCGCGCGCCTCATGGTGGACGCGGGCCTCATCGTGCTGGTGTCCTTTATCTCGCCATTTCGCTCCGAGCGGCGCATGGCGCGCGATCTGTTCGCGCCCGGGGAGTTCTTCGAGGTGTTCATCGACACCCCGCTCGAGGAAGCCGAGCGCCGCGACGTCAAGGGCCTGTACGCCAAGGCACGCCGCGGGGAGCTTGCGAACTTCACCGGTATCGATTCGCCCTACGAAGTCCCGGAAAGACCGGAAATTCACATCGACACGACCGCCATGGACGTGCAGGCCGCGGCACAGCACGTCATCGAGCGCCTGCAGGCGTCGCAGGGGACGGGCGACGCATGATGGGTGCGCCGCGTGAACTCCTGACACGCGTTGCTGACATCGCCCGCCGCGCATCCCGGGAGATCCTCGAGGTCTACAACAGCGGCCAATTCGCAGCAAGCGTCAAGGCCGATGCATCGCCGCTGACGGCGGCGGACCTGCGGGCGCATGGGCTCATTGTGCAAGGCCTCAGGGCGCTCACGCCGCAGCTGCCGGTGCTGTCCGAGGAGTCGGACCCGAGCTCGTTCGCCGAGCGCTCGCGCTGGGGGCGCTATTGGCTCGTCGATCCGCTCGACGGCACGCGGGAGTTTCTCGCCCGCAACGGTCAGTTCACCGTCAATATCGCGCTCATCGACGCCCACGTGCCGGCGCTCGGCGTGGTGCACGTTCCGGTCACGGACACCGGCTACCAGGGTTTGCCGGGCATGGGCGCCTGGCGGCAGGAGGCGGGCGGCACCTGCCGTGAGATTCGCGTCGCGGCGCGCTGCGCCCCGGCGGTGCGCGTGGTGGGGAGCCGTTCGCATGCGGGCGATTCCCTGGCCGCGTTCCTTGAGCGCCTGGGGCCGCACGAGCTGCTGTCCGTGGGCAGTGCGCTGAAGCTTTGCATGGTCGCGGAAGGCGCGGCGGACGTGTATCCGCGTCTGGGGCCAACCAGTGAGTGGGACACGGCGGCGGCGCACGCCGTGGTGGCGGCGGCCGGCGGCGTCGTGAGCGACCTCGGCGGTGCACCGCTCGCGTACAACACCCGCGCGGAGCTGGTCAACCCGTTCTTTGTGGCCTACGGACCGCAGGATCACGATTGGCTCGCGCTGCTGCGCAAGCATCCACGATAATCATCGAAGGGCAGTGGCATGAGTGAGAATTTCGCGTCCGCGCAGGAGTTCCAGGCTGCCGTCGGTCGCGCCTATGGGCCAACGCAGTGGATGCTGATCGAGCAGGCACGCATCAACGCCTTCGCGGACGCGACGGACGATCATCAGTGGATTCATGTCGACACGGCGCGCGCCGCCAGCGGGCCATTTGCAGGCACCATTGCGCACGGCTTCCTGACCCTGGCGCTGGCGTATCACTTCCTGCCGCAGCTCATCGCCGCGCCGCAGGCGAAGCTATGCATCAACTATGGCTGCGATCGCGTGCGTTTTCCCGCGGTCGTGCGCGCGGGCTCGCAGGTGCGGGCGCGCGCCGAGATCCTCGCGGCCGGGGAGGTCGGTGGTGGAGCCGTGCAGGTAAAAACCCAGGTAACCATCGAGGTGCAGGGAAGTGACAAGCCGGTGTGCGTGGCTGATACGCTCAGCCGCTATTACTTCTGAGGTGGTTGCTTGACTACTACCCCCCTTGCCGCGCGCGACCTGCGTGACGCCTTTGGACTGTTCGCAACCGGTGTGACCATTGTCACCGCCAGGCGGCCGGACGGATCGCTGTTCGGCATGACGGCAAACTCCTTCACTTCGGTGTCGCTCGAGCCGCCGCTCATCCTGTGGTGCCTGGCGAGCGGCAGCAGCGGCGTCGTCGCGTTCAGCCCCGGGGCGACGTTCTCCGTACACGTGTTGTGCCACGAGCAGCGCGAGCTCGCGCTGCGATTCTCGCGGCGCACCGCCGATAAGTTCGAAGGTCACCCGCACCTCGCCGGCGCGCTGTGCCGCTTTGACTGTCGGGTGCATGCCCTGCACGCCGCGGGAGATCACCTGGTCGTGGTCGGCGAGGTAGTGAGCGTCGAGCAGAAGAAGCTCGGAACGCCGCTGGCGTTTCACGCCGGCCGCTTCGGCTCGTTCCGCGCCGACCGCGGCGTCGGCAAGGTCGATGTCTGGGAGGGTCTGGAGGGCATGGAAGACCACTGGTACTGAAGCGGTTGTAACCGCGGTGTCATGGGCCGCCGGCACACTCGCAATTGTTACGGTGTGTAACAGAGTGAGTGGAACTACCCATGAATCCTTGCTTCCTGGCGCGCGCCGGTATGGTCATTGCCCTTTCCCTCGCGCAGGGCCTCCTCGCAGCGACCGCCAAGGCTGACGCGACCGACGTGACCGGTGTGGCTGACGCGGCTGACGCGGCTGATTCAGCGGTGGGAAGAAACGCACTGCGCGAGATCACCGTGACCGCGCAGCGGACGACCGAAGCCCAGGCGCGCGAGGCCCAGAAGGAAGCGCCCAATCTGGTCAACATTGCGACCATCGAGGAAATACGCAAGCTCCCGGACGTGACTACGGCCGAAGCGGTGCGCAGGATTCCCGGCGTTTCGATCGAGACCGACGAGGGCGAGGGTCGCTACGTCAATATTCGCGGGCTGGACGCGGATTTGAACAGCACTACGTTCGGCGGCCTGCGCCTGCCCCCAACCAACAACGCTTCGCCGTTTGGCGGCTATCGCGCGGTGACACTCGATTCAATCCCGATTGGGATGGTCGGAGCGATCACCGTGACCAAGTCCAACCTGCCGAGCATGGATGCCGAGGCGCTCGGGGGCACCATCGAAATCACGCCGAAGACAGCGCCTCCGGGCGGCGAGCCGTTCCTGGACGGACATGCCGGCAGCGGCTATGAGCCCCTGAGGCAGACCTACATTACGGATCTCGCCGTAACCGCAGGTGGCCGCTTCGGCGGGCGGGGCGCGCCGGCGGCGGCCGGCACGTCGGCATACAGCGATCACCCGTTCTCCATCGTCCTGACCGGCACCTACTACGAGGACAAGCGCGGGATCGACGACGTCGAGCCGGCCTATTTCAACGACGGCGTCCACCCGTACTTCGCCTTCAACAATCTCCAGCAGCGTGACTACGAGCTCAACCGCAAGCGCCATGGCTATGGCATCGATCTGGGTTATCAGCCGGACGCCGACAACAGCTACTACATCCGGGCCTTCGAAGCGGGTTATAGCGAGCGCTACTGGCGGCAGTTTCTGAATCTGAACCCCGACGGCAACACCACCACCAATGCCGCCGGCCAGTTGACCGACACCCTGGCCGGCACGCCCACCGGCAGCTTTCCGATCCAAATGGCGCTACGCGATGAGCACGAAACCTCCAAAGACCAGGTGGCTACCATCGGCGGCCGGAATTTTCTTGGCGGCAACACGCTGAGCTACCGGATCGGCTACACCAAGGGTTCCTGGTACAAACCCTACGACTACAACTCAGCCTTCAACTACACGCCCTCGCTGGCGAATGCGACCATCACCTACGCCCCGACCGGCCTCGGGCATACGCCCGCATACGCCATTGCGGGGGCCGACTACCTCAATCCAGCCAACTACACCCTGGCGGCCTTCGCCAACAGCTCGGCCTACAACTTCGACAAGGAGACTTCCGCCGCGATCGACTTTGAAATGCCGGTGAGCTGGGGCAGTTTCACCACCGAGAGCCTCAAGATCGGCGCCAGCGCCCGGATCCGCAACAAGCGCACGACCAGTCAGCCCACCTCCTACCCCAACCTGCCGGCACTGCTGCTGTCGAGTATTTCGAGCTCAGGAAGCGAGAGCTACTACCACAATCAATATCAGAATGCTTCCGACATTCCCCCCGGCTACCTGCAGTCGCTGCTCGGCCCGGGAACGATTGCGGGCACCGACGCCGGCAGCGCCCTGCAACAGTTTCTCGACGCGAAGGAGGACGTTTACGCGGCTTACCTGCAGTACGAGATGAAGCGCGGTCCCTTGGGAATCGTCGGCGGCGTGCGCTTCGAGGACACGCGCGACAGCTCTGATGCATTCCAGGTGCAGGCAACCAACGGCACTCCGAATCTCGACCCAAGCGGCAATCCGATAGCCACCCCGGTCCACGCCGCCCACTCGTATAGCAACGTGTTTCCCGGCGTGCAGGCGCGCTACGAACTGCAGCCGGACCTGATCGCGCGGGGGAGCTGGTCAACGACTCTCGCCCGGCCCGGATTCAACCAGGCCAACGCCTCGCAGACCGTCGATCTGGGGTCAGGCCAGGTGGCGGTCGGCAATCTGAACCTGCGCGCCGCCACGGCGAGCAGCTTCGACCTGGGCCTGGAGAAGTATCTGTCGCAGGCCGGGATCCTCGCCTTTGGGCTGTTCGACAAGGAGATCTCGAACTACATCGTCGGTGCCAATACTGGCACCGAGACTCTGTTTGGCGTGCCGCTGCGGATCCTGACGTTCGCCAACTCCGGCCATTCCTACGTGCGCGGCTTCGAGTTCAACTGGGAGCAGCACTTTACGACGCTGCCCGGGCTCTTGAGCGGACTGGGCGCAGGCGCCAACTACACGTACGCCGATTCGCAATTCTCCATCCGTCCGGGCGAGCATGGGCGCCTGCCGTCCAGCTCCAAAAATACCTGGAACGCATTCATCTCCTACGAACAGTACGGCCTCACCCTGAGGCTCGCCGCCTACTACGTCTCGGCGGATCTGTTTGCCATCGGCGCCGACAGGACCAGCGACATCTACAATGCGAGCCGCACCTTCATGGACTTCGGCGCGAGCTACGCGATCCGCAAGGAGTGGTCGGTGTATTTCAACGCGAAGAACCTGCTCAACACCCCACATACGTTCTACGAAGGTTCGCCCGATCGGCCGATCCAGCGGGAGTTCTATCAGCAGACTTACCAGCTTGGTGTGCGCTTCGGCTTCTAGAACTTGAACGTCGACAGCAGCAGGCTGGTCTCGGTCTGCGAGATCCCCTCGATCAGGCGGATGCGTGCGAGCGCGCGATCGAAACCCTCGAGGCTGTCGGCGCGCAACTCAGCCACGATGTCCCAGCGGCCGTTGGTGCTGTGCAGCGCCGCCACCGACGGGTCCCCGCGCAGGGACTTCAGCACCGCGTCGACCTGGTTGCCCTCGACCGATACCGTCATGAAGGCGCGCATGCGCTGCTCCTCGACGTCCGGTTTGAGCCTCACGGTGTAGCCGATGATGGTGCCGTCCGCGGCGAGCCGCGACATGCGGTTCTGGACCGTGCCGCGCGCCACATCGAGCGCCTTTGCCAGGGAGGCGACGGACGCGCGGGCATCACTTCGCAACAGGCCGATCAGCTTGCGGTCGGTGTCATCCATCGCGTCTCCTGATCATAACGTCAAGCTACCATGCCATTATGATCAAATAATACCTAAATATGATCAGGTTTCTGGCTTTATTTTGGTTCGTGGGCGTTGGACCATGCTCCACAGGCGTTTTGCGGAAAGTGCAGCCATGGTCGACTTCATAGGCGTTGAACGCGTTCAGGAACTCGTCGCGCGACGCGGCGCGGCGCGCTTCATCGCGGAACTCGCCGCCGAGATCGAGAGTGACTACCTGCGCTGGGGCGCCTTCGATAAATCGGCGCGCCACGCCACGCACTCAAGCGTCGGGGTGATCGAGCTGATGCCCGCCTCCGACGGGCGGCTGTATGCGTTCAAGTACGTGAACGGCCACCCGAAGAACACCGCCGTGGGACTGCTCACCGTCACCGCGTTCGGCGTGCTCGCGGACGTGCAGACCGGTTACCCGCTGCTGCTGTCCGAACTCACGCTCACCACGGCGCTGCGAACGGCGGCTACCTCAGCACTCGCCGCCACCCGCATGGCGCGTGCGAACAGCCGCGTGATGGCGCTCATCGGCAACGGTGCGCAGAGCGAATTCCAGACCATCGCGTTCCATCACATGCTCGGGATCCGTGAAGTGCGCCTGTACGACACCGACCCGCACGCCACCGACAAGCTGGAAAGGAACCTCGCCCGGCTGCGCCTGCCCGGGCTTGAGGTCGTGCGTTGTGCCTCGACGACGGCGGCCGTGCAGGGCGCCGACATCATCACGACCGTGACCGCCGACAAGTGCAACGCCACCATCCTCACCCCGGAGATGGTCGTCGCCGGGATGCACCTGAATGCGGTCGGCGGCGATTGCCCGGGCAAGACCGAACTGCATCGGGGGATCCTGCTGCGTGCCGATGCGCGTGTCGTGGTCGAGTACGAGCCGCAGTCACGCCTCGAGGGCGAGATCCAGCAACTGGCTGCGGACTTTGCTGTTACGGAGCTTACGCAGGTGCTCAGCGGCGAGCGCCCCGCGCGCGCCAGCGAGGACGAGGTGACGATCTTCGACTCGGTGGGCTTTGCCCTCGAGGATTTTTCCGCGCTGCGTTACCTGCTGCGCATTCATCACGAGGAGCGTGGCGGGCGGGAGCAGATCGACCTCCTGCCGGACCTGGATGACCCGAAGGACCTGTTCGCGCTGCTGACGCCGCAAGTGGCCCCGGTTGCCGCCCGCCCGGGAGTGCTGGCGTGAGCGCGCTCACGGCGACACTCATCGGCGCGCCCACCGATGTTGGGGCCGCGGATCGCGGCGCCTCCATGGGGCCGGAGGCGTTACGCGTGGCAGGCCTGGCCGCGGCACTGCGTGGCCGGGAGCTCGAGGTCGTGGATCTCGGCAACCTCAACGGACCAGGTAACCCGTGGCAGCCGCCGCGCGAGGGCTACCGGCACTTGCCTGAGGTGGTGCGCTGGAATGAGCTGGTGCACCAGGCGGTGTACGGGGAGCTGCGCCAGGCGCGGCTGCCGATCCTGCTGGGCGGGGATCACTGCCTGAGCGTCGGCTCGATCAGCGCCGTCGCACGCCATTGCCGGGAGCAGGGCCGCAAGCTCCGGGTGCTGTGGCTGGACGCGCACGCGGATTTCAACACCAGCGAACTGTCGCCGAGCGGCAACGTGCACGGCATGCCGGTGGCGATGCTGTGCGGCTTCGGACCCAGGCCGCTGACGCACATCGGCGGTGTGGTCCCGGCGATCGAGCCTGGGTGGGTGCGGCAGATCGGCATCCGCAGTGTCGATGAAGGCGAGCGACGTTTCGTTCACGAGCAGGGCCTGGACGTGTTCGACATGCGCTGCGTCGATGAGATGGGGATGCGCCAGACCATGGAGCAGGCGCTTGCCGGCCTCGACGCCGACACGCATCTGCATGTGAGCTTCGATGTGGATTTCCTCGATCCGGAAATCGCTCCCGGCGTTGGCACCCAGGTGCCCGGCGGTCCCACCTACCGCGAGGCGCAGCTGTGCATGGAGATGATCGCCGACACCCGCCGCCTTGCATCCCTTGACATCGTGGAGTTGAACCCCGCCTTCGACGTGCACAACCGCACCGCGGTGCTGGCCGTGGACCTCGTCGAGTCACTCTTTGGCAAGAGCACGCTGGTGCGGCGTCCGGTGTGGCGACGGCCGGCGCCGGTCCGCGCGGCAGCCACTGCCCGGCGCCGTGCCGATTCGCCCGCCGGCACCACTGTCGATTGAGTCAGCGCCGCCAGCGCGTTGCAATTGCAGCCGGGCGGCAGCATCATGACTCGCACCGCGCCCGCCGTGTCGGCAAGCGCGGACCGAACAATAAGCGAGCGGAGAGCATCCATGGCCGACAGCGTCTACAAGATCATCGAACTGGTCGGAACGAGCAGCGAGTCGTGGGAAAAGGCCGCGGGAACCGCGGTCGCACAGGCTTCCAAGTCCCTGCGGGACCTGCGCATCGTCGAGGTCGTGCAGCTGGACATGGCGGTGGAGAAGGGCAAGATCAAGGCCTACCGCGCCAAGGTGAAGGTTTCCTTCAAGTTCGCGAAGTAGGGCGCTCAGGGTCTGCCGCCGCCCGCCGCAAGGCAGCGCGCGCGAGCAGGCGGGTGGAGTCGAGCGTCGGCAGCGGCGAGTTGGAATCGTTGATGATGAGCGGGATCTCGGTGCAGCCGAGGATCACCGCGTCGCACCCTTCCGCCTTCATCCGGCCGATGACGCGCTGAAAATATTCGATCGCCGCCTCCTGGAACACCCCGCACACCAGCTCGTCGAAAATGATGCGGTTGATCTCGGCGCGCTCGCTGGCGTTGGGCCGCAGGTAGGCGAGTCCGCGCGCGCGAAGCTTGTCCGGGTAGACCTCGCTGTCGACGAGGTAGCGTGTGCCCGTCACCGCGAGTCTGCGGTAGCCGCGCTCGAGCGCCTCGGCCGCCACCACGTCCGCGATGTGCAACCACGGCCTGGGCAGCCGCCGTTCGATCCACGGCAGCGCCTGGTGGATGGTGTTGTCCGGGCAGATGAGGAAGGTCGCCCCGGCCTTCGCAAGCTTGTTGGCGGAGGACAGCATGAGTTCCGCGACTCCCTGCCAGTCCGCGCGCTCGACACATTGCATGTAGTGCGCGAGGGAATGCGTGTGCATCGTGACTTCGGGGTGATCGTGGAAGCCCAGAAACTGCGCGCCCTCGAGGCAGATTGTGCGGTAACACAGCGCCGCCCCTTCGGCTGAACAGGCGACGATCCCGATGTGCTGCGGCATACGAAGGATATTACAAGGACCCCCGCCGCGGCGCTCGCGCGGGCATAATCGCGCGCAACCGATCGCTTGAGGAAGCTGCGCATGTCACGCCGTACGTCCGCACATTGGAAAGTCATCAGGGGCGCGTTCGCCTGCCTCGCCGCCGGGGTGCTTGCCGCCGCCGCGCAGGCCGATGTGGGGATGAAGTACCCGGCAGCGCCGCGCGGGAACGTGGTGGATGACTACCACGGCACGGCGGTCGCCGATCCTTACCGCTGGATGGAGGAGCTGGACTCGCCAGCCACGCGCGCCTGGGTGAGCGCCGAGGGCAAGCTTACGGATGACTACCTGGCCGGGATCAGCGGCCGCGACCGGCTGCATACGCGCATCGCCGCCTTGTATGAGTACGAGAAGTTCGGCGTGCCGTTCCAGGAGGGCGGACGGTACTACTACGCGCGCAACAGCGGGCACCAGGATCAAAGCGTTCTCTACACGACGCAGGACCTGAACGCCCAGGGCGCGGTGGCGCTCGACCCGAACGCACTGTCCGGCAGCGCCAAGCTCATCGTGACCGGCTACGTGCCCGCGCGTGACGGCAGGCTGCTGGCGTACGGGGTGTCCGAGGCCGGTTCCGACTGGACCGATTGGCGTGTCCGTGATCTGCGCACCGGCAAGGACCTCCCGGACCTGGGGCGACACACCAAGTACTACGAGCCGGCGTTTGCGCATGACAGCAAGGGGTTTTACTACAGCGCCTTTCCGGCGCCACGCGCCGGCCAGGAACTCGCCACCGAGGATCTGGGCGATGCCGTCTACTACCACGCGCTCGGCACGCCTGCGAGCTCGGACCGCCTCGTATTCTCAGACCCCGCGCATGCTGACTGGCAGTACGAGCCGCACCTCTCGACCGACGGCCGCTGGCTGGTGATTGCGGTCGGCGAGGGAGAGGTCGGCGACAAGGGTCTGGAGAATATTTATCTGGTGGACCTGAGCGTCGAGCCGTTCAAGGCGGTCCCCGTGACGACCGGATTCGAGGCCGCGTACATCTATGTGGGAGCGGACGCCGGCCGGCTGTACTTCCTGACCACCCTCGACGCGCCGAACGGGCGGATCATCGGCATCGACCCGCTGCATCCCGAGCGTGCGCACTGGCAGGACGTCATCGCGCACAGTGCGGATGCCATCGATCTCACCCAGACCAGCGTCACGCTGGTGGATCACCAGCTCATCGTCAGGACGCTGCACGACGCGCGCAGCCGGGTGCTCGTCTACGGCCTTGATGGCGCCCTGCACGCCGAGGTGCAACTGCCGGGCCCCGGTACCGCCGTCGGCTTCGGGGGCCGCCCGCAGGACCACGAGACTTTTTACCTGTTCAGCGATCTCATCACGCCCGCGACCGTGTACCGCTACGACCTCAAGTCCGGGCGCAGCACGGTGTTCCGTGCGCCGCGGGTGGCGTTCGACCCGGGTAAGTTCGAGGAACGACAGGTGTTATATCCGGGCAAGGATGGAACGCAGATTCCCATGACGCTCGCGTATGCCAGGGGCCTGAAACTCGACGGCCGCAATCCGCTCCTGCTCTACGGCTACGGCGGTTTTGGAATTCCCACCCTGCCCACCTTCAATCCCGCGCGCATCGCGTGGCTGGAGCTGGGCGGGGTGTACGCCATTGCCAACATCCGCGGTGGCGGTGAGTACGGGGAAAAGTGGCATCGGCAGGCGATCCGCACTCACAAGCAGGTGGTGTTCGATGACTTCATCGCCGCGGCGGAATGGCTGATCGCGCAGCACTACACCTCGACGCCGAAGCTCGCCATTTTCGGCGGCTCGAACGGCGGCCTGCTGGTCGGCGCCTGTGTGACCCAGCGACCCGAGCTCTACGGCGCCGCGGTGGCGGCCGTCGGCGTCATGGACATGCTGCGTTTCAACAAGTTCGGTCAGGGCGCCGGCTGGATGGGGGACTACGGCTCGCCGCAGGACGCGCAGGAATTCAAGGCGCTGCGCGCGTATTCGCCGGTTCACAACGTTCATCCGGGAACGAAATACCCGGCGACGCTCATCATCACCGGCGACCATGACACGCGGGTCATGCCGATGCATTCCTTCAAGTTCGCCGCGTCCCTGCAGGCGGCGCAGGCCGGATCCGCGCCGGTGCTTTTGTACCTCGAGCGCGCCTCGGGGCACGGCGGCGGCGGCACCATGACGCAGGCGATCGACCAGAATGCCGACGTCTACGCGTTCCTGATCAGGAATCTGGGCATGTAGCCTTGAGGTTGGCTCACACCGGCGCGCGTGACACAGCTTTTCCCGCGTCGGTACGCAAGAGGCGCGCCGCGAGTTCCCCCACGATGCCGCGGCGGAAGGACAGCACGCAGGCGACGAAGATCACGCCGATGATGGCGGTCACCCAGCCGCCGACGATGTCGGAGAGATACTCCTGCAGCGTCACCACCACCGCAGCGCCCACCACCGGGCCGAAGAAGGTGCCGGTGCCGCCGAGCAGCGTCATGAGGATCACCTCGCCAGAGGTGGATTGCTGCACGTCTGAAAGGGTTGCGAACCCCAGCACCAGCGCGTTCAGCGCGCCGGCAAGTCCGGCCAGGGCCGCCGACAACACGAAGGCGAGCAGCTTGTAACGGTTGATATCGTAGCCGAGTGAAATAGCGCGCGGCTCGTTTTCGCGGATTGCCTTCAGCACCTGTCCGTACGGGGAGTGAACCACGCGGCGGATAAAGACGAAGACTCCCATGAAGGCGGCGAGCACCAGGTAGTACATCACCAGGTCCGATCGCAACGGCAGCACGGCGAACAGCGTGCCACGCGGCACCCCCTGCAAGCCGTTCTCGCCGCCGGTGAAGGGCGCCTCGAGGCACACGAAGTACACCAGCTGCCCCAGGGCGAGAGTGATCATCGCAAAGTAGATGCCATGGCGGCGGATGGCGATGCCGCCAACGACGCACCCGAGTGCGGCGGCGCTCGCGACGCCGCCCAGGATGGCAGTCGCCGGCCCGCAGCCGTGCGCGGTCACGAGCCACGAGGTCACGTAGGCCGCCGAACCAAAAAACGCTGCGTGACCGAAGGACAGCATGCGACCGAAGCCCAAGAGCAGGTTGTAGGCGCACGCGAACATCGCGAAACACAGCAGCTTCATCATGAACACGGGGTAGATCCCCAGCCACGGCACACACAGCGCGAACAGAGTCAGGAGCGCATAGACGATGGTGAGGCGGCGCACGGCTATTCCTTACCGAACAGTCCCGCGGGCCGGATCATCAGCACCAGCGCCATGATGATGAAGACCACGATGTTCGAGGCTTCCGGGTAGATGACCTTGGTGAAGCCCTCGATCACACCCAGCGCCAGGCCGCTGACAATGGCGCCGATGATCGAGCCCATGCCGCCGATCACCACCACCGCAAATACCACGATCACCAGCGAGGTTCCCATGTGCGAGTTCACCAGCACCACCGGGGATGCGAGCACCCCGGCGAGCGCGGCGAGCGCCACGCCGCCACCGTAGGTCGCAGCCTTGAGGAGCGGCACGTTGACGCCGAACGCCTGCAGCAATGGCGCGTTCTCGGTCGCGGCCCGCAGGGTTGCTCCCAGGCTGGTGCGCTCGATCACAAACCAGGTGCCGAAGCACACCACCACGGAGGCGAGGATCACCCACGCGCGGTACAGGGGCAGGAACATGAAATGCAGATTGACGGCTCCCGCCAGGCTCGCCGGAACCGGGTAGGACTGTCCGGTGGCACCGAATACCTGGTGGAGCGAGCCCTCCACGATCAGCGCCAGGCCGAATGTCAGCAGCAGGCCGTACAGCGGGTCGAGCTGGTAAAGATGCCGCAGGAGCAGGCGCTCCACGATGATGCCGATGAGTGCCACGCTAAGCGGCGCCAGCACCAGCGCCGCCCAATAGTTGATGCCGAAGTACTGCAGGCCGAGGAGGGCGGCAAACGCGCCCAGCGTATAGAAGGCGCCGTGGGCAAAGTTGACCACGCCCATCAGGCCGAAAATTACCGCCAGTCCGAGACTGAGCAGGGCGTAGAACGAGCCGTTCACCAGCCCGAGCGTCAGCTGCCCGAGAATGACGGGGACGGAAATGCCGAAAATTTCGCTCACGCGCTTCTTATGTGCTCAGGCTCGGGGTCCGCGCGGACCGCGCCTGGCGCTGCCTCAGGTTTCCCGCCCAAGGCAGCGCGCGCGTGCTTATTTCCTGGGCGCGAGCGAACACAGGCCGGTGAGCGGGCCGAACGCTTCCTCGCCGTTCATGGTCTTGATGAGCTTGTAGTAGTCCCACGGGTACTTCGATTCCTGCGGCGATTTGACCTGCATCACGAACATGTCGTGGATCATGGCGCCGTCGGCGCGGATGTAGCCGTCCTTGGCGAACATGTCGTTTATCCTGGTCTTCTTCAGTTCCGCCATGACCTTGTCCGAATCCGTGGTGCCCGCGGCCTTGACGGCCTTCAGGTAGGTGAGCGTGGCCGAATAGGCGCCGGCCTGATCCATGGTCGGCTCCTTGTTCGTCTTGGCGAAGTAGCGCTTGGCGAACGCGCGCGTCTCCGCATTCAGGTCCCAGTACCAGCCGGTGGTCAGGTACAGACCCTGCGCGGTCTGGAGTCCCAGGCTGTGGATGTCAGTGAGGAAGGCAAGCAGTGCCGCCGGCTTCATCGTCTTGGTAATGCCGAACTCATTGGCGGCTTTCAGCGAGTTGCTGAAATCAGTGCCGGCGTTGGCAAGGCCGAGCACCTGCGCACCGGATGCCTGGGCCTGCAGCAGGAAGGAGGAAAAATCCGCCGCCCCGAGCGGCACCCGCACCGCGCCCAGGTTCTTGCCGCCGTGTGCCTCGACCACCTTGGAGGCCGCGGTCTGCAGCTGGGTGCCAAAGGCGTAATCCGCGGTCAGGTAGAACCAGGTCTTGGCGCCGCTGTTGACGATGGCGGTCGCCGTGCCGTTGGCGAGCGCGGTCGTGTCGTAAACGTAGTGCACCGAGTAGGCGGTGCAGTCCTCGTTGGTGAGTGACGCGCCGCCCGGGCCGATGTGGAACAGGGGCACCTTCTTCGCCGCCGCCACTTTCGCCATCGCGATGTTGACGCCGGTGTTGGAGCCGCCCAGCAGCATGTTGAGGCCGTTCTGATCCGCCCACTCGCGGAACTTCGAGGCGCCGATGTCGGGCTTGTTCTGGTGGTCGGCGGTCAGCAATGCGATCTTCCTGCCGAGCACGCTGCCGCCGAAGTCGGCGATCGCCATTTTCACGGCCTCCACGCCACCGGCGCCCATGACATCCGCATACACGCCCGACATGTCATCGAGGTCACCGATCACCACTTCATCGGCGGCGAGCGCCGGCCGCGCTGCCAGCAGGCTGAGGGATGTGACGAGCACAGCTGCGCCCAGGATCCGGTAGTTCATCGCCCTTCTCCTTATCTTTATGTTTGGTGATCCGCAGTCATACTCCAAGGAACTCGTGCAGCATGCCCATCCTGCCTGCCAATTCAGCGGCCGCGAACCCCTCTACGATACGGCCACGCTCCATGATGTAGAAGCGGTCGGCCAGCGGCGCCGCGAAACGGAAGTTCTGCTCGACCATGACGATGGTGTAGCCCTTTTCCTTCAGCGTCCTGATCGTGCGCGCCAGCGCCTGCACGAGCACCGGCGCCAGACCTTCCGAGATCTCATCCAGGAGCAGCAGCTGCGCTCCGCTGCGCAGGATGCGCGCCAGCGCCAGCATCTGCTGTTCGCCGCCCGAGAGGTGCGTGCCGCGACTGGCACGGCGCTTCTCCAGGTTGGGAAACATAGCGTAGATCTCCTCTACCGGCATCCCGTCAGGCCCCAGCAGCGGCGGCAGCAACAGGTTCTCCTCGGCGGAGAGGCTCGAGTAGATGCCGCGCTCTTCCGGACAGTAGCCGACTCCCAGGCGCGCGATGCGGTGCGGGGCGAGCCCGATCACCTCGCAGCCGTTGACCAGCACCGATCCGCAGCGCCGGCCCACCAGTCCCAGCAGCGCCCGCAGTGTCGTGGTACGCCCGGCGCCGTTGCGGCCGAGCAGGGTCACCACCTCGCCCTGGTTGACCTGCGCATCGACGCCATGCAGCACGTGCGACTCACCGTACCAGGCGTTGAGGTCGCGGATGCGCAGCAATTCCGCACTCACGCGTGCGCGCCCTGCAGCTCGGCATCGGCCGAGCCCATATAGGCCTCCATGACCTGCGGGTCCTGCGATACCTGCGCGTAGCTGCCGCTGGCAATCACCTGGCCGTGCTGCAGCACGGTGATGGTGTCGGCAATCTTCGAGACGACCCGCATGTTGTGCTCGACCATCAGCACGGTGCGGTTGGCGGCCGCCTGCCTGATGAGAGCGGTGACCCGGTCGACGTCCTCATATCCCATGCCCTGCGTTGGCTCATCCAGCAGCATGAGCGCGGGCCCCATCGCGAGGGTGGTGGCGATCTCGAGCGCGCGCTTGCGCCCATAGGGCAACTCGACTGCCGGCGTGGCGGCGAATGCACCCAGGTCGACGGCCTGCAGCAGTTCGGCGGCGCGCTCGTTGAGCACGCTGAGGGTCGCTGCGGATTTCCAGAAGTGAAACGTGGTGCCGAGCGTGCGCTGCAGGGCGACGCGCACGTTCTCGAGCACGGTCAGGTGCGGAAAAACCGCCGATACCTGAAACGAACGCACGAGTCCCGAGCGTGCGACCTGTGCAGGTTTCGCAAGCGTTATGTCCTCGCCGCGATACAGGATCTGGCCACCATCCGGAATCAGGAACTTGGTGAGCAGGTTGAAGAAGGTGGTCTTGCCGGCGCCGTTCGGGCCGATCAGGGCGTGAATCTCACCGCTGCGCACCCGCAGATCGACGCGGTTGACCGCCACGAACCCCTTGAATTCCTTGGTGAGCGCGCGCGTCTCCAGGATATAACTGTCACGGTCTTCCTGCGGCGCGGCCATACAGACACAGTCTAACCCATCAACCCGCGGGCCCGGGCGTTGCGGCCGGGGAGGCCCGACTTTACAGGCGCGGCCGCAGCGCGGAACATGGCGCTCCATCGCTTGAACCGCTGCGCCACGATAAGACGGAGGAGTGATGTTCACGCAACTCATCGACCCTTTGAACAACCTGACACTCACGTGCCTGGTGGCGCTGGTTCCGGTGGTTTTTCTCCTGACGTTGCTCGCGGTGTTTCGCTATCCGGCGTGGCTCGCGACCCTGCTCGGCTCGATCGTCACCTTCCTTTTGGCGCTGTGGGTATGGCAGATGCCTTTTGACCTGGGCTCGCGCGCCTACCTGTATGGGGCGGCGACCGGGGTGTGGAACGTTGACTGGATTACCTTCTGGGGCCTGATTCTTTTCAACACGCTATCCATCACCGGGCTGTTCGAGAGTTTCCGCCGCTGGCTCATCGCCCAGGGCAGCATGGATGTGCGTGTACAGACCATCCTCTTCGCCTGGGCGTTCGGCGCACTGCTGGAAGGCCTGGTCGGCTTCGGCTATCCGTGGGCGGTGGTGGCACCCATCCTGATTTCCCTCGGCATCTCGGACCTGAATGCGATCCGGGTGGCCGCGATTGCCAACAATGCTCCGGTTTCCTACGGCGCGCTCGGCGCGCCGGTCATTGCGCTGGCCGCGGTGACCGGCTATCCCTTGCTGGCGTTGTCGGGCTCCATCGGCAGCGTCGTCGCGGTGCTCGCGCTCGTGCCGCCGTGGGTGCTGCTGTACCTGGTCTCCGGTAAGGACGGCATGCTGGGGGCCTGGCCGCTCGCGGTCGTGGGCTCGCTCGGTTACATCGCCGGGCAGTATCCGGTCGCGGTGTACCTGGGTCCGTATCTGCCTGACGTCTCCGGTGCGATCGTGTGCTTTGCGGCGCTGCTGCTGTTGCTCAAGGTCTGGCAGCCGAAGGACGTGCTGGGCTACGGCGGCAAGGTGCTCGATAGCGCTCAGGCGGCGCAGCATCGGCAGCACGGCCTGACTCCCTCGCAGGTCCTGCTGGCGTGGATGCCGTTCCTGGTGCTGCTCGCGGTGGTGGCCGCCTGGACCGGGCCCTGGTCACCGTTGCCGAAGATCACCTGGTTCACCGCGCAGGTGAGCGCAGCGGCACCGGAGCTGAAGACTAAGATCAATGCGGTGTTCAAGTTCGCACCCTATATCGGCGGCACCGCCATTCTCGTGTCCTGGATCATCGTGGCGGCGCTGCTGGCGGCGATGGGCAAACTCACCGGCGCGCAGTTTGGCGAAGTATTCCGGCGCACCTTCAAGCAAATGTGGGGCGCGCTGCTGGTCGGGGTGTTCATCTTCGGCCTCGCCTACATTTTCAACTTCTCCGGGATGGCCTCATCCCTCGCCAAGGGATTCTCGAGCCTCGGCACGGCCTTCGTCATCGTGGCGCCGCTCCTGGGATTCATCGGTGTGGCACTGTCCGGCTCGAATACCTCGACCAACGCGATGTTCGGCAAGTTCCAGGCGCTCGTGGGGGTGCAGCTCGGCATGCCACCGTTGCTGCTGCCCACCCTGAACTCTGTCGGCGCGGAAATCGGCAAGCCCATTGCGCCGCAGACGGCGAGCGTCGGGGTGTCGACCAGCAAGTTCGTGCGCAAGGAGGGCGACGTCATCCGCCACAACCTCGGCTGGACGCTCTTCCTGCTCGGCTACCTGGTGCTGATTTCGGTGGCCTTCTACCTGCTGCGTCCGGCAATCATGACGATCGGCCACGGATGAGGGCACGCGCGGCCGGCGAAAGTCCCGCGCTGCAGGCGATCTGGGATGTGGTCTGCGCGATCCCGCGCGGGCGCATCTCGACTTACGGGGATGTTGCCCGCGCCGCCGGGCTCCCCGGGCGGGCGCGCCAGGCGGGAACCGCGTTGCGGGTGGCGCCGCGGGAGCTGCACCTGCCGTGGCATCGTGTTGTTGGTGCGGGCGGCGTCATCGTTTTCCCGCCGGCATCGCCGCAGTACAAGGAGCAGGCGCGGCGCCTGCGTGCCGAGGGGGTTGCGGTACGCAACGGGCGCGTCGCGCGCGCCACCATGATGGTACTCAGCGAGCGGTAGAGTGACGCGCACCTCGCGCGCCCCACGCCGTGCGTGACGTGGTGCGCGTCAATGAACCTGCTCAAGGGCTTAAGGTACTTACAACTGGCAGCGTGCGCGCCTCAAGCGGCGATGCGTGCGCCATCCTGGTCTCAAGGACGATCAGCGGGGGCGCGGGTGCACGCACGAAGTCGACTCCTGATCTGCATGCTGGGAATGCTCCTGCCGCTGCACGGAATTGCCCAGACTGACTGGATCGCGGCGCCGGGCGTGCACGAACGGCTCGCGAGGGGTGAGGTGGTCGTGACCACCGCGGCGGCGATCGACCCGGGCCGCCCGCGCGGCCGTGTGCTGGCCGCGATTCTCATCAAGGCGACACCTGAGGCGATCTGGCGGGTGGTAACGGACTGCGTACAGGCGCCTTTGTTCGTGCCGGGACTGAAGCATTGCCGGCGCATCAACGGGGCGAGTGATGGCAGCTGGGAGGACTTCGAGCAGGAGGTTCAATACTCCTGGTTTCTGCCCACGCTGCGCCTGGTGTTTCGAGCCGAGTACGAACCTCCCCGCCGGGTGCGGTTCCGCCGCATCAGCGGCGATCTGAAGGATGAAGAGGGTACGTGGCTGCTCACGCCTACCACTGACGGGGCAGCGACCCTGGTGCAGTACGAGGTGTATGTCGATCCGGGATTCTGGGTGCCGCAGGTGCTCGTGAACCGCTCACTGCGCAACGACCTGCCCACCGCGCTTACCGGCTTGCGCGAGCGCGTGACACGACCCGTCCCGCCTATCCAGCCGACGCCCTCGCAGTGAGCTCTGGCCGTTCATCTGCCCGAGTACTCCAGGCCGATAGTGTCTACCACGCGGCGCACGCCGGGGACCGCGAGCGCTGCGCTGGCCGCGGTTTCGCGCTGCAGGTCGGTCGCCACCTCGCCACTCAGGTACACCACGCCATCGAGGGTCTGCACGTAGATGAGATTCGGGGCCCGCAGGGCGCCATCCTGATCCAACAGCGCCCGGACTGCGGCGCTGATCTGCGCATCCTGCGGGCAGCCGCGCGCCCCACACTTCTCGTAGGCGCTGTAGACGGCGCAGCCAGGCAGCACACCGCTGAGGAGTATGGCGAACGCCAAAACGCCTGGCCGCCTGCGCAGCACGCCTGGCGGCGTGCCTCTTTCAGGGCGAGGAAGCAAGCTCGAGCGCCTGCAGGCGCGGCCCCGCCACGCTGCCGATATGCACCGCCGCGTCGTAGAGCACGAGGCTGAACAGCACCAGCGCCGCGGCGAGCGCGGAAAACGCCCACACGTGGCGGGATTCGAAGCTCTTGATGGTGCGCGCGTAAGCGATCAGCGCCAGAACCGCGGCGACCACCACGATTGCGTCGATGCTGACGCGCTGCCAGTAGCTGCCGCCCAGATGCAGCCACATGCCGAACTCATCGAACGTCAGCGCCATGGCGATGCCGTAGGCAAACGCCGCGTGGCGCGCGGAATTCCCCCGCGGCGCGCGCAATAACAGGTAGCCACCCACCGCCGCCAGCAGAAAAATGCCGTAGTTGAGGTGGTGGACGTGCGTGTCGTGAAGAAACAGGTACAGGTTGGGGACGCGGCGCGCCATGATCAGGAACACCAGCGCGCGCGCCAGCATGAAGGTGAGGAGGAAAGCCAGTAAGGCCCGCCGCGCCAGTTCGTGCGCGCTCGGGTCGGCTGACCGGTCGCGCGAGTCGGGTACCTGTGACGTCATCCGTGCCATCTTCGCTGCCGGGGACCGCCGCAGCAAATCCGCGCCTGCGGCAGGGGAGCCCGTGGCTTCGGTATACAATTGTCGGATAGCAGATGGCGCGCGGGCGCCGAACACGAGGGGCTCTTTAGATGAGCTGGTGGGGCTGGGTGATCGCCGGCGCGATACTGCTCGGGGCGGAGCTGGCCTTCGTGAACGCGCAGTTCTACCTCGTTTTCATCGGCAGCGCAGCCATCGTGGTCGGCATGATCACGGCGCTGACGCCGGCGCTCGCAGCGTGGGCGCAGTGGTCCATTTTCGCGATTCTGGCACTGGTCTCGATGGTGACGTTCCGCAGCCGCATCTACCAGCGGCTGCGCGGTAACGCGCCGTCCGTGGACACCGGGCCCGTCGGCGGCGTGATTACCCTGCAGGTCGGCCTCGCTCCCGGGGAAAGCTGCCAGGCCGAGCTCGGCGGCACGTTCTGGACGGTGCGCAATGACGGCGAACGGCCGCTCCCGGTGGGGGCCCGCGCGCGCGTTGCCAGCGTACATGGTCTTACGCTCCTCGTCCGACCCGACAGCTAGTCAACCTGCAGGGACTCCTCGCATGTACACCTCGTACGTCTTCATTGCGCTCGCCCTCATTGCCGTGATCGTGGTGGCGCGCACCGCCACGGTCGTTCCGCAGCAGAGCGCGTACGTCATTGAGAACCTCGGCAAGTACAGCCGCACGCTGCGGGCGGGGTTCCACATTCTGATTCCCTTCGTCGAGCGCGTCGCCTATCGGCACAGTCTGAAAGAACAGGCGCTCGACGTCGCCGAACAGATCTGCATTACGCGCGACAACGTCCAGGTGGGTGTCGACGCGGTGCTGTACATGCAGGTGCTGGATCCGCATCTCGCCTCCTACGGCATCACCAACTACAACTTCGCCATCTCCCAGCTGGCACAGACCACGCTGCGCAGCGAGATCGGCAAGATTGAGCTCGACCGGACCTTCGAAGCCCGTGGCACCATCAATGCCAATGTCGTGGCCGAGCTCGACAAGGCGTCGGTCGCCTGGGGCGTGAAGGTGATGCGCTACGAGATCAAGAACATCACACCGCCCAAGGATGTGCTGACCGCGATGGAGAAGCAGATGCGCGCGGAGCGCGAAAAGCGCGCCGTGGTGCTCGCTTCCGAGGGAGAGCGGGACGCCAAGATCAACCAGGCCGAGGGCGATAAGCAGCGCGTCATCAAAGCGTCCGAGGCCAACAAACAGCAGCAGATCAACGAGGCGGATGGCCAGGCGGCCGCAATTCTCGCGGTGGCGACGGCCACGGCGGAAGGCCTGCGCAGGGTCGGCGGCGCCTTAAGCGATCGCGGCGGGATCGAAGCGATGCAACTGCGCATCGGCGAGGAGTACGTGCGCCAGTTCGGCAAGCTCGCCAAGGAGAGCACGACGCTCGTCGTGCCGGGGGATCTCAGCGATCTCGCGTCGATCGTCACCATGGCGACGAGCATCATCCGCAGGACAGCGCCGACTCAACCCTGACGCTGTTTTCGTCGCGGCGTAAGGCCGGGGGGAGAGCGTCTCAATAGTGCGGAGGACGTTCGTCCTGCGGTGCGCGTGGGGCGTCGCCCGATTCGGCCGTCTGCAGGCGTGCCGAGAATTCCTTGAGTTTCGCCGCCAGCGCCTGAATCTCCCGCTGCTGCCGAAACACCACGTCACTCAGGTCCGCGTTGGCGCGCTCCAGAAATGCGATCTTCGTCTGGATTTCCTCGAGTGACGTTTCCACGCTGGTCTTAGGTTGCCGGCGGCTCAGCCTGGCGTCGACCCTGGGGTACCCGCTGCAGCGCTCTTTTGCGATGGCCAGGTCGAAAACGCCAGGTAGTAGATGAATATCAGGTTCACCAGCGGAATCGCGGTTAACAGGCTGAGCCACGGCGAATAGCCGACCCGCTTGCAGATACGCCAGAACGGTACGATCGCAATTGCCGCCACGATGAGCCAGGGAAGGCCGAAGCCGTGATGGTGATACATGAACGCTCTCCCGCCAGTGGCATTGATACTGTGCCTTATTCCCAGGCTGATCAACGGGCCCGGCATACAGGTGAAGTCAGTCGCGGCGTTCCCGGAGCCGCGTAGGATCCGGCAACCATGAAACTGATGACCAGACGCATAGCGCTCGCGGGTGTGGCACTGGCAGGCGTGCTCGGCATTTCCGCACTGTGGCAGTCCCGCACCCCGGATCTGCGCAGGCTGTACGCAAGCGGCATGGAGCGCGTTCAGGTACCGCCGGTGATCATTGTCCCGGGCATCCTCGGATCACGGCTGCGCGAGCGAAAAAGCGGGCGCGAGCTGTGGCCGGGGTCGATCTTCAATGTGTTGTTTTCGGCGCATTCCCTGGCACTGGACATCGACCCGACGACACTCGAGCCGCGTCCGGACGAGCTCGAAGCCTACGATCTGTTTCGCGGCCTGCTGGGGAGCGATTTCTACGGCGCGATCATCGAGACACTGGAGCGCCAGGGTGGCTATGTGCGTGGTGAGCCCGGACGCCCCGCCGAGGCGGGCAGGCGACGCTATTACATCTTTCCTTATGACTGGCGGCAGGACAACGTAGTCACGGCACGCAAACTGGACGCGCTGATCGAGCAGATTCGCCGCGACTATGGCGATCCACGACTAAAAGTGGACATCGTGGCCCACAGCATGGGCGGCCTGATCACCCGCTACTACATCCAGTACGGCGTGACCGATGTGCTCGATGGCAACGACTTCCCCGCCAATTTCAGCGGCGCTGATAAGATTCGCACCGCGATCCTGCTCGGCACTCCCAACCTGGGTTCCGTGAATGCGCTGCATAGTCTGGTGGTCGGGCACCAGGTTGGCCGGCAGGCAATTCCGGCTGAAGTGCTGGCGACGATGCCGAGCGTGTACCAGCTGCTGCCGCACCCCGTCACCAACTGGATCGTAGACATCAAGGGCAAGCCACTGGAGCAGGATCTGTATTTCGTCGGCACCTGGATGGTATTTCAATGGTCGATATTCAACCCGGAAATCGCCCAGCGGGTGCGGTCGCGTTACTCCAGTGTCGCCGAGGGCAACAGGCAGCTTGACGTTCTGCAGTACTACTTTGCCAAGCGTATCGAGCGCGCCCGACGCTTTGTCTGGTCATTGACTTACAACGAATCCCAAAATGCGCCGGTGAAGCTGGTCGTGTTTGGCGGTGACTGTACGCTCACGCCGGCCCGGGTCGTCCTCGAGCGCGATCCCGGCACTTCACCCGACGGCCGCGGCGTAGTGCGGCTCTTCCCGGACACAATTCAGGCTCCCGCGCCCGGCGTGGATTATTCGCGGCTCATGCTTGAACCCGGCGATGGTGAGGTCACCAAGCCCTCACTGCTGGCACGCCAGTCACTGGACCCCACAGTGTCGCGCTCCGAGGATGTGTTCTTTCCACTCGCCTACGCTTTCTTCTTATGCGTGGATCACGAGCACCTTACCGGTAACATCAACTTCCAGGATAACCTCCTCAATGTCCTCCTGGAACGTGAGCGACCCTGGGAAACTGCGGGGCCAGGAGCCGCGTCGCCCCCTGCTGAGCGGCAGTAAAGACCGGCGGGCGTCGTGGCAGCACCTTGACCAACACGGCCGCCTGTCTCACCCTTAGCGCGGATCAATAACAAGGAAACAGTCCATGCGGCCTCTTCCGGCGGCGCTGATCGCGATCATCCTGGGGCTCGTAATAGCTGGCGCAAGCGCGAATCCGGCGGCCGGCGCCGCGCCGGCCGCTGCGGCCGATGACGGGCAATGGCAGATGCCCGCGAAGGACTACGCCGCAACCCGCTACAGCCGCCTTGCGGATATCACGTCGCGCAACGCGACCGGGCTGCATCCGGTGTGGACTTTCTCGACCGGAGTGCTCGCGGGGCACGAAGGACAACCACTGGTGGTCGGCGACACCATGTACGTCGTCACGCCCTGGCCCAATGTGCTGTACGCCTTCGACCTCACCAAGGAGGGATATCCCCTGCGCTGGAAGTACCGGCCAGAGGTGAGTGCAAATGCGATCGGTGTTTCCTGCTGCGATACCGTCAACCGCGGTGCGTTCTACGCAGACGGCAAGATCATTTACAACCTGCTCGACGGGCACACGGTGGCGGTGGATGCAAAAACCGGACGCGAGCTGTGGAAGACGCAGATCGCGGACGTCAACAGCGGCGAGACGGTGACCATGGCGCCCCTCGTCGTCAAGGACCGGGTCATCGTCGGTGCCTCGGGGGGCGAGTTCGGGATCTATGGGTGGAGCAAGGCGCTGGACCTCCAATCAGGCCGCGTGGTCTGGACCGCCCGCAACATCGGACCCGATGCGGACATGCTGGCGAGGGCAGGGGACTTCAAGCCGCCCTACGACAGTGGCACCGACCTCGGTGTGCGCAGCTGGACGAATGACAGCTGGCGCACCGGCGGCGCGCCGGTGTGGGGATGGCTGTCCTACGATCCGGACCTCGGACTCATCTATTACGGCACCGGCAACGCGTCACCCTACAACGCCGAGCAGCGCCTCGGCGACAACAAGTGGACGGCGAGCGTACTGGCGCGCCGGCCCGAGGACGGCACGCTGGTGTGGGCGTATCAGTTCACACCCCACGACAACTGGGACTACGATGCGACCGGAGCCATGGTGCTGGCGGACCTGGTGGTGGCAGGCAAGCCCACCAAGGCGCTGGTGCATTTTGACAAGAACGGCTTTGCGTACACGCTCGATCGGGCGACCGGCCGGCTGCTGGTTGCCGAACCTTTCGTAGACGTCAACTGGGCGAGATCGGTGGATCTCAAGAGCGGACGGCCCGTTCTCAACCCCGACAAGCAGACCGGGGCATCGCGCGGGACCGTCAAGGGCATCTGCCCGTGCCTGGAGGGCGGCGTCAGCCCATCCTCACCGCCGGCGTATTCGCCGCGCACGCATCTTTTCTATACCTCCACGAATAACCTGTGCATGGACTACACACCGACACGCGCTGCCTACCTGAAAGGTACGCAGTTCGCGGGCGTCAACAGCCCGTACAGCGCCGGCCCCGGCGGCTATCTCGGTACCTTCATGGCGTGGAATGCGGCAACCGGAAAAAAGGTGTGGGAGAACAAGGAGGCGTTTCCCAACTGGAGCGGCGCGCTGGTGACGGCGGGCGATGTCGCCTTCTATGGCACCCTCGATGGCTGGTTCAAGTCCGTGGACGCGCGCACCGGCAAGGTGCTGTCCAGATTTAAGGTGGGCTCAGGCGTCGTCGGCAACCCGATCACCTACCGGGCCCCCGACGGCAAGCAGTACGTAGCCGTCTACGCGGGCATCGGCGGCGACTGGCTGCTGCTGACCGGGGACGTGCGTTCGGATGATCCTGCTGACGTGCGGGCGCCGGCCGACTACATGAAGGACATTGCGCGCCACACCAGTCAGGGCGGCATCGTCTGGATCTTCGGCCTATGAGCGCGCGCGCCCCGGCTCACGCAAGCCGCCGCTGCGCGGTGCTCGCGGCGCTGCCCCTCACTGCACTCGCGCTGAGCTCCTGCCAACAGCCCGCGACGACAGCCGCAGCTGACGCCGCAGCGGCGCCGCCCGCGATTGCCTACGAAGCGCACGTGTCCGCCGGCGGCCGCGTGCCAGCCGGCGCGACCTTGCACAACCCTCATCAGGGCGACAAGGCGGTTGCGGCGAACGGCGCACTGCTGTTCACGGCGATGAACTGCGACGGCTGCCATGCCGCAGACGCCTCGGGCGCGGTGGGACCTAACCTCGGAGCGGGTCGCTGGCGTTACGGTGGTGCGGACGGCGAAGTCTTCATGTCGATCTACTACGGGCGTCCGAAGGGCATGCCCGCCTTCGGCCGCACGCTCGGCGAGGAGGGGGTGTGGACGCTGGTCACCTACATACGCTCGCTCCCCAAGCCGCCCAACCTCCCCACCGAGTCGTGGGAGAAACCGTAGCGGCACGGCTTGCTGGGCGCGACCTACAGCTTCCGACGGTGTCGCTTCACGGCTCGATGCTGAGGATCTGCGCCTCGACGCCCTGATAGGGCACAGTGTCACCGGTCTGCCTGCCGAGCAGGGACTGTGCGAGCGGCGCCATCCAACTCAAGAGCCCCTGCGGGGCGTCCGCTTCGTCTTCGCCCACCAGGCGAAATGCCTGCCGCGCACCGCTTCCCAGCTGCAGTGTTACGCGCATGCCGAAGCGCACGCGGTCAGTCAGGGCCGCTGGCCCCACGAGGCGAGCGCTGGCGCGCCGTGCGCTCCAGTAGCGCAGGTCGCGTTCCACCCGCGCGCGCAGTGCAGCATCGTTGGCGGCGCGCGCTGCCTGCCGCTCGCCCTCCAGCTCACGTACGCGCGTCTCGATGGCTGCCAGGCCCCGTGGCGTGACGAAGTTGGGATTAGGGCTGACCGCCCGCTCAGGAAGGGCTGCCGGATCCTCGTCAGACTCGCGCACGAACGCCCGGCTCATTATCGGGGCTCCTTCGCATTCGCAGAAGTCACGGCGGCCAAGTGTGCTTGCTGAGGCATGTTCGGCTCAGCCTAGCCTGTTGCGCGTCGCTACCTCAAGGATTGCTCGCGGAACGGAGGCCGAACATCGCTCACGTCTCCCCCAGGCTCAATTCGCGTAGAATTTCTGCTGCGAGCGGCGACGGCGAATGATCAGCTCCCAGTTCCGGCCCTGGAGTTCAACAATGGCGGAAATCATCCATGAATTTCCCGTCGGGTCCACGCCCCAGCGAGTCTTTCAAACGCTAGCCACGCCAGAAGGCCTGGCCCAGTGGTGGACCAAGGCTTCGACCGGGAGACCACAACTGGGCGCCGAATACCTGCTTAAATTCGGCCCGGGTTATGACTGGGCGGGTGAAGTAACCCGCTATGTGCCCGATTCAACCTTCGAACTGAAAATTACCAGGGCCGACTCAGACTGGATGGGCACGCGCGTGGGATTCGAGCTTCGAGCTGAGGACAAATCAACGCGCGTGCGCTTTTACCACACCGGCTGGCCAACAGCGAATGAGCATTGGCGGGTGTCGTGCTACTGCTGGGCGATGTACCTGCGGGTCATGCGCCGCTACGTGGAACACGGTGAAGTGGTTCCGTACGAAGAACGTCTTGAGGTCTGACCCGATTGGCCTCGCAGCAGCAGGCCTCCAGGGCCCGGGTGATTTCCCAGCCGTCACGGCTTACCAGGTCCCGGGGCACTTTGCGTACCCTTGAGATTCGTGGCCGTGACGCGATTGCGGCCGGCCTTCTTGCTGCCGTAGAGCGCTGCGTCCGCGAGCTTGAGCACCCGTTCGGCCAGCCGGGGCTCGCCGGACGGCACCTTGTCCATGCCGCACAGGCCAAAGCTTGCGGTCACATGAATGCTCTTGTTGCCAGCGTTGAAGGCAGTGTGTGAGACGGCGGCCCGCAACTTGCGGGCGACCTCGAGCGCTGGTTCATAAGCGGTCTCCGGCATGACGATCGCGAATTCCTCACCGCCGATCCGCGCCACCCAATCGATCCCGCGGCGCAGGACCTGCTGCAGCCGCGGGCCGAACTGTTGCAGGGTTTGATCACCGGCGGCGTGGCCGAGGGTGTCGTTGATCGTCTTGAAGTGGTCGATGTCGCACAGAATCAGGGACAAGGCGCGCCCGTAACGCGCCGCGCGTTCGACCTCGCGCGGGAAGTGCTTGCCGAAGAAGCGCCGGCTGGCGGTGCGTGTCAGATCGTCTGTCGCCGACAGCTTGCGATTCTCTTCCAGGGTGATGCGCAACACCGACTCAAGCTCGGCGATCCGCCGCGCCGAACGGATACGCGCGTCCAGCTCCCGATCGCTCACCCGCCGCCCGATGCACTCGTCGGCGCCGGCAGCAAGGCCGCCTTCGCGCTCCGCGGCTTCATCCATTTCCGCCACGTAAACGATAAAGGGTGCCCGTGCTTCGGACCGCGACCGCAGCTTGCGTATCAGCTCCTGGCTATCGGTGAGCACTACCGGGCGAAACTCGGCGCCGAACCGGCGCATGGCTTCCTGCTCGTCGGCGACGGATTCGAAGTCCAGGACATCCGGCGTGATGTGCCGCTCCATGTGCTGCCGCAGCGCTGAGTCCAGAAAGACCAGCAGCGCCTTCGGCGGGCGCAGCGTACGGACCATAACTGCGACAGTCGCCGTGGTCCCCTCGTCGGTCGTCGGGGGCTTAGCCGCCCGGCGCTCCAGGACCCTTTGGATGACTGTCGTGTGTCCCCCGGATGGCATCTGACCCCCCTAATGCCTGAGGTTGCACGGACAGGCGAAGACTACAGGCATCGGTGCGAGGTTACGAATGATTGCGCTCGTCGCCACCGGCCAGGCTCAAGGGCGCGGCGCGTTGCTGCGCGGCAGCGAGCGTGGGAACGGCCTGCAAATCGACAGCAGTTGGTGCACCGCGGTACTCTTGGGACTTAGCCGCCCCGCCGCAGCATCGTTGCCATTGACTTTGTGATTTGCCGCGCGCATACGGGGCAGCGACTGGGGATTCCTGTCCTCCGGCAGCACCAGGCATCTCATGGCCGAAGATGAATAAGAAGGGGAAGACAAATGAGACAAACGGTCACGATCACGGCACTCGGGTTGGCTCTTTTGTGCATCCCATTCCCGCTCGCCGCGCAACCGTCCGCTGGTCACGCGAGAGCTGGAACGCTCGCGCGCGTCGCGACGGTTGACCTGCTGCATGAGTCCGCGTCCTCGCGGCAGCTGGCAGGCGCGGCACCGGCAGTTCTTCGACCAAGGGGCGCGCGCCTGCTGCACCCAAAGAACCCGGTTGCCGCAAATTCCGCGGGAATCAGCCGCGCGCTGGCTGCCACCTCATCAAGCCCGTCACCACTGACAGCTCCGCTGCTGCTGGATTCCGAGCACTCCAAAGCCATCCTGAGTAACTTCGACGGTGTGAGCAGCCTCGACAGCGGCGTTACCAACTTCGGCGCCGAATTTGAGCCGCCCGACCAGGGGCTGTGCGTCGGCAATGGCTTCGTAGTCGAACCGGTGAACTCAGCTTTTACGATTTACCGGCGTAATGGTTCCGCGGTCGCCGGGCCGTTCAATGTCAACGTGCTGTTCAACGAGGGGCTGGCGGAATTCACGAGCGATCCGCGCTGCTACTTTGATAAGTCGACGCACACGTGGTTCGCGATCATTCTCTTTATCTCCGCCGACAATATCGAGGCGCGCACGGACATCGCGGTAAATTCATCGGGCGATCCCACCACGCCGTGGACGGTTTACCACCTCGAGGCGACTGATGACGGTACCAGCGGCACACCCGTTCATGTCGGCTGCCCCTGCTTTGGCGATCAGCCGCTGCTGGGGATCGACGGCGAGAATATATACATCGCCACGAACGAGTTCTCGATCCTGGGGCCGCAGGCGAACGGCGCGCAGATTTATGCGATTTCCAAGCGCGATCTGGTCAAGGGAGCGGCCACGGTTCACTTCGTCCAGTTTGAGAATCTGACGATTGCGGGAGACATGGCATTTTCCGTGCAGCCCGCCATCACGCAGCCTGGAGCGGATGCCGACGCCGAATACTTTCTGGAGTCGATTGATCCTGCCGGAACATTCGATAACCGCCTCGGTGTGTGGGCCCTGAGTCATCAGGAGGCGGTAGCCGAGGGCGGAATTCCTAGATTGACGAGCGTCGTGATCACCTCGGAAGTGTTCGGAGTCCCGCCCAACGCGGTACAGGAAGGCTCGGCGAGCCTGTTGAACACCGGCGATGATCGCATGCAGCAAGCGCAGTTCATCGGGGGAGAATTGTGGGGTGAGCTGAACACCGCGTTCACCGTGGCCGGGGATCCCACTCAGCTGTCGGCCAATGCCTGGTTCAGAATTCGTCCCCGAGTGCACCATCATCGGATCACCGGCGCAGATATAACCGGGCAAGGGTACGTGGCGTCAGCCGGGAATTTCCTGTTCTACCCCGCGATTCAGGTCAGCCCGAATGGGAGCGCGGCGATGGTGTTCACGCTCTCGGGTCCGGATTTTTTCGCGAGCGCCGCCTATGCGCGCATGTCTGAGGACGGGCGCTCGTTCGGCCGGATCAAAGTCGCCGCACTCGGCAGCGGTGCTTACGATCCAAACGCCACGCGCTGGGGTGACTACTCGTTTGCCATAGTCGATCCGAATGGTGAGAGCATCTGGCTGGCAACCGAGTACATGCCGCCCCTTGCAAGGCAGACCGTTGACGGCCTGCGAAACTGGGGCACTCGCGTCCTCGAGGTCAGCGCCAGCGGGGACGACGAATGAGCCTGCCCGCACCGCAGGCACAGTAGCCGGTGTGCTGCGCGCCGACGAGAGGTGCCGGGCGCGCCGGTATTGTTGGGGGAAAATGCGGCCGCACCTTATACTGACCAGGTCATGACCGACCTGACTTCGTCGCTTTCGCAGGCGCTGGCTCTCGCAACCCGCCTGCGCACCATGAGCGAAAAGATGAAGGAGGGGGAATTCAAGAGAATTCTCGACGCCCTTCTGCTGGACCTTGCAGAAATGCAACTGCAGCTGGACGAGTTGTTGAACGAGAACGCGGCTCTGAAGGGTCAGGCACAGGAACTGGCGAATCCGCAGGGGCAGCTATGCCCGAGGTGCGGTGAGCTCGGTTGGCGCGTGTCCCGCAGCCGGCCACACACGACCCCTGGTGTTATCGTTCAAATCTACGCCTGTCCCAAGTGCGGGCTAAAAGAAGAGACGCTGGTCAAACCCAAATGAGCGTCGCGCCCCTGCAGCTGCCGGCCTGAGCCCGCGGCCTCATGGTTCATCGGCCGCTTGCGGACCGCAACATGATGCGGCCGCCTGCACCGGGGGGCAGGCGACAGACCCGTACGAACAGAACACGCAGCAGTCCCCCGCCCTGGGCTTCAGCACCGCCGCGCAGCCCGGGCAGTCGTAGAAGTAGATGCATGCATCTGTTGGCATGGTCTCGCGCGCCACATGCCCGCAGTCGGACAGGTGAGCTCGGAGGTCGTAATCATTGCGGCAGTGGTGCCAGCAAAGGCAGGATTATGTCATCCGGACGCGAGCTGGCGGGGCGGGGCTGCCAGGGCACTCTTAGCGTGGTTTGCCGCCATCAGGCGGATGGGCGTATGTTTGCGCCTAGCCATCTGCCGCCGCCACCTGACGCGCGTTCCGGCTGCCTGGCCTTGGTCCGCAGGTGCGCCGGCGACTCTTGGTATGCCGTCAAGGTAACGGAGGGACCCTATGAAACACCGTTCATTGCTGGCCGTTTACCTGGTATCCGTCGTGGTCCTGAGCGGCTGCGGCGGAGGAGGCGGGGGTGGTGGGGGTGGTTCGTCCTCCATGACTTCCACACCGCCGCCGATGATGGTTCCTACACCCATGGTGCCTATTCCCATGGTGCCTATGAATATGTCGTCGGCTCCGGGGGAGGCAGCCCTGGTCGGCTATCTGCAAACCCCGCATCAATACACATTGAGAGCCGAAAGCCTGGCGGGTTCGTTCAGCCTCGACGTGACGAGCGCGCCGAATGCCGGCGCGACGACGTTCAATGGTTCTGCTCCGGCCTACGGTACGGGGGACAAGACTACGGTCACAGAGGCAAACGACCCCGCCCCGCTCGCGAGCAGCACTGCAACGGCGTACTACCTCACGAATCCATACGTACCCCTCGGCAACGTGTCGAGCAGCGGCTCACCGTACGCCGTCGTAGCAACCTTTGTGCCGTTTCCGGCCACGATAACGGTCGGCATGTCGGGTAAGGTCGATGACCTGACGTACTACCACGACTCGAAGATGAGCACGATGGACGCCGAGGAGACGGTTGACTACACCATCTCGGCCAAGGACTCCGCGTCATTGCTCCTCTGCCTGAGCAGCACGTTTTCGAATGTCACGGCGCAGGGTGCGGCCGACGGAATGGCCAACGGTACGGATACCGACTGTTATAGCGTGGACGCTGCAGGTCATGCAGCGCTCTATTCGAGTACCCGTATGGTCAAAGGAGCGATGCTGAGATTCCACTAGCCGCGTCGGTGGAACCCACCGCATCGGCACTCGCCGATGCGGGCGGGGCGCAGCGGCTGTTCAAGGAGCTTTCTTTTCCGGATCACCGGACGCGGACCACGTTGCCCGGACAGGTTCGCGCACGTCACCCAGTCTTGATCTGCCTGCAATCCCACAACCAGCGCGTTGGACTAACGGTTCGTCGCTCGCGCCATGTGCTGGAAGCTAAATGCTGTCACAGTGCGACCAATGCGGGCGTAGTTGCTTCCGGGAGTGCCAGGTCAATGACTCTATCTTCCAAAATCGGAAGCACCATCCTGGTGCTGGCAGCAGTGGCGCTGGCAGCGCTGGCGGTGGCGTTGTCTCACAACTCAGCGCCGGCGCCGGCGCAAATCATTCCCAGCGATGCAGTGCGGATGAAGGCCATCGTCTATCGCCAATATGGGTCGCCGGATGTCCTTGAGCTCGAGGATGTCTCGAAACCAACTCCCGCGCACAACGAACTGCTGATAAAGGTTCATGCGGCGTCCGTCAATCCGCTCGAGTGGCACTTCATGCGCGGCACGCCCTACGTCATGCGCATGCAGGTAGGGATGGGGAGACCGAAATTCACACGACTGGGCGTCGACTTTTCTGGAACGGTCGAGGCGGCCGGCAAAGACGTCAAACTGTTTAAGGTGGGTGACGCAATTTTCGGGACGGCAGACGGGGCTCTGGCGGAGTATGTGACCTCGACCGAGGCAGGGTTGGCCCTGAAACCAGTCAACATGACGTTTCAGCAGTCCGCTTCGGTACCGATTGCCGGCATCACCGCACTGCAGGGCCTGCGCGACAGCGGGCGCATCGGGCCGGGGCAGAAGGTCCTGATCAATGGTGCCTCCGGTGGCGTAGGCACCTTCGCCGTGCAGATCGCCAAAGCGTTTGGCGCAGATGTCACCGGCGTCTGCAGCACCGGCAACGTGGAGATGGTGCGA